>Ga0181538_10001858_pt1 | contig 22960 bp, 17 predicted proteins | sample PEATcosm2014_Bin_40_FD_119773 | JGI IMG/M metagenome (GOLD analysis project Ga0181538, IMG submission 119773) | Peatland microbial communities from MTU Mesocosm Facility, Houghton, MI, USA - PEATcosm2014_Bin23_30_metaG | ecosystem: Environmental > Terrestrial > Soil > Wetlands > Peat | place... | reverse complement strand
GGTGGATACCGCGGTCCCGCTTATGGCGGACACGGTAACTTTGGACGCGGACCAGGCGCCGGTGGCTATCGCGGTGGAAACAGCTATCGCGGTGGTGGCGGTGGTGGATATCGCGCCGGTGGAGGCGGCGGCAACCACGGTGGCGGGGGCGGACACGGCGGCAGACACTGATACCTCCACTGCTTGAGTGAATAATTGAAACGGCCGACAGCGCACCCTGTCGGCCGTTTCGCTTTATTCTTCCAGTGCATCCCGAACGATTTTAATTCGAAGCTGAACGGCTTGGCGGGGCCCGAGAGATTCAAAACATGTCCTAGTGGCCAGCAACCCACAAGTGTTTGCCGCCATTCGTCCCGATGAGAGAAAACAAACTGATTGAAGAACCGCTTTCGAGAGCCTTCCAGTGTATTCCGTCATCCGACTTTAGAATCGTGGCGTCGCGGCCGACCACCCAGACTTGCTTGCCGTCATTTGACGCAAAGATCGATTGAAGAATATTGGTTGAGCCGCTGCTGCAAACCGTCCAGTGCTCACCGTCATTTGATTCCACGATGGTGCCGTTCTCGCCGACGGCCCATAGCCGCTTGCCATCGCTCGTCCCGAAAATTGCGTACAGGACGTTCGTGGTGCCGCTGTTGAGATGGCTCCAGTGGTCTCCGTCGCTCGACTCCAAGATTGTGCCATTGTCGCCGGCGACCCAAAACCGTCTGCCGTCCGCGGTTCCGAACATCGAGTGTAGATTGCTCTGAGTGCCGCTGTTGCCCGGAACCCAGTGTTCGCCGTCGGTCGACTCCAGGATCGTGCCGTAGTCGCCGACGACCCATAGCCGCTTGCCGTCGCTCGTGCCGAAGACATCCAACAACGTATAGGGAGTGCCGCTGTCGAGCCGATTCCAATGCTCACCATCGTCGGATTCCACAATCGTGCCCAGATTACCGGCGGCCCACAGTCGCCGGCCATCACTGGTGCCAAAAATCGCATAGAGATTGTTCGGCGTGCCGCTGGTGCGCGACGCCCAGCTCTTGCCGCCGACCGACTGCAGAATGGCGCCGTTCTTCGCAACGATCCAAAACCGCTTGCCGTCGCTCGACGCGAATATCGCTTCCAAAACGTCCGGCGTGCCGGTGTTGCGTGCGGCCCAGTGGTCACCATCGTCCGATTCCAGGATCGCGCCTGTGGCGGCTGCGTCGCCTGCGCTTCCCACGATGGGGGCGACGGGCAACGGCTTACTGCTCTTTCTCCCCCAGAAGAACCACGAAGTGCCGAGCACAATCAAAGCCGCCGCAGCGGCCAGAACCACACGCAACCAGCTAGCTTGTGGAGATTTTATCGCCGCCTTCGCTGGCAGCGTCGCCACCGCAAGATGCGATTTCCGCGAAGCGCCCGGGGCTGGCAGCACGGGCGGTTCATCGCGCGGCTCCATTCGGAAAAGCAATTTCTGAATTGTGACCGCGAGGCTTCCCAAGTGAGATTCGAGCGGCGGGGTAAGGGCATCGAGCCAGTGTACGTTGCCGATGAAATACTCAAGCGCTTTGCCCGGGGCGACATCTTCGATTCGCAATGGCAGTATCGTCACGCCGCGGTTGACGGCGCGCTCAACCTCGCGACGAATCTGCGGCGAGGCATTTGCTTCGGCTGTAAACACCAGAACCATGATCCGGGTTTGTTCAATGGCTTCGATGATGCACTCGCCCCATTCCATGCCGGGGATAACGTCCCGGGGAGCGAGCCAGCAACGGATGCCGTTCGATTCCAGCATCACGCATACGGCGTCGGCAGTCTCTTTGTTCTTGGCGGAGTAGCTGATGAAGACGTCGTGAGCCATACGGACTGGGCTCCTCTTCCACAAAGCTGGGAGTCGCGGGATTTTACCACCGGCAGCCGCAGAAGCGGCCGGAATCGTTGCTTGAGCTCGCGCCCTCCTATGTTAAAATCCCGCCGTTCTCAAACGATGAAACCGGATTCAAATTCGAGCATCGGGTCCGTGTTGCTTTCCATCGCGTGTTGCGCGCTGCTAGGACTAACCGGGTGCGCTGCGTCGCGATTGAAGGTGGATTACACGGCGTACGAAAGCGCATTCGCCGAAACTTCCAATCGGGAGATGCTCCTGAATCTGGCCCGTCTCAATCAGCACGATCCAACTTTTTTCTTCAAGCTGGGTCAGATCGGTACCAGCTACCGCATGCAGGCGTCGCTAACCGGTGCCGGAAGCTACGTAATTCAGGGAACGGGCACTGGAGGCAACGCGACGGGCGGCGGCACTCCGGTGTTGACGTACGAGAAGGACCCTCAGTTTACTTTCATCCCCGTGAACGATGACACCACGGCGCAGCTCTTGCTGAAGCCGATTCCCGCCGAATTGTTTTATTCCCTCTATCAACAGGGATGGCGCGCGGACCAGCTCTTCCGGCTGATGGTGGACCGCATCGAAATTCGAGATCCAAAATCGAAAACCTGGGAAATTATCCGCAACACGCCGGCGCCGGATAATGCGCTCGACTACACGCGATTCCTGCGCGTCAGCGCGCTGGCCTACGAGCTTCAAAAGCGCGGCTACTTGTTGCTGCGAGGCCACGGAGACTTTGTGCCTCTCGTGAAGGGCGTGCAGTTGGCCGCACCGACTGCCGCGGACCTCTTGAACGCCCAGGCCAAGGGTCTGTCTTGGGAACAGAAGGATGGCCAGTGGGAGTTGGGCCAGGAAAATATCACTCCTCGATTCGAGCTGAATTCTCCTTCCGAAGATCAAATTTTGCAGGACATGCCGGAGATGGGGAAGGGGGGAATTGCCGGAGCGACTGCCTTGCAGACCATGCTCGCAATTCTGCAGAGCGGATTTTCGATTGAAGAAAATCCCGGCTCAACGGAACCCGCGCCTGACTCGCCAGTCGGGGCCTGCCATTTGGTGATGCGTTCGATGATCGGGTTGATGACTGCTGCCGCCCAAGAGCAGGACGGGTTCGACGGCCTCCTGGACAGCAATCCGCTTGTCGACGCCACGTTGCATATGAAGGATGCTGTCCCGGGAATTGAACAACGTCCGATCTTGCGACTGGCATGGAAGCCCGAGGACGGCCATATCCCACCGCTTGTTGACCTGACCTACGAAGACAAGCTGTACCTGATTGCCGACAAGAGTGCCCCGGCGACCCCCGAGGAGTTGTCCTGGAACCGGGATGTCTTTCGTCTCATTTCTCAAATCACTGCGCAGGTGACTGTGGATATCTCCAAGTTCCCGCTGCCCCAGGTCTTGCAGTTGCACACGGACTGAGCCGAGCCTATTCTTTCTCCGCTGCAAACCACATGACACCAGAGGCGAGCGCGGCGCGAACCTCCATTCAATTGCGAGCCACTCTGGCCATCGGATTTACGGGCCACCGTGCGCTCGACGATGAAGCCAAATGCCGTAAATCGATATTTGAATTTCTTGAGCTTCAAAAAAAATCCACGTCAGCGCTCGTGTATGGGGTCTCCTCCGTTGCTGCGGGAGGGGATCTGCTATTCGCCGAAAGCTGCATTCAACTGGCGCTGCCTCTCTTCGTTCTCCTGCCGTTGCCGGCCGAGGAGTTTCGCAAGGATTTCGACGAAATCACCTGGTCGAGAGCGGAGCAAGTCATGACTCAGGCCGTCTCGGTTGAGGTCGCTGGCTCCGATCGGACTCGCGCCGAGTGCTACTACGAATGCGGCATTGAAACCGTTCACCGAAGCAGCATGTTGCTCGCGCTTTGGAATGGAGGGCCATCGCAGGGACTGGGCGGCACGGAGGACGTTGTCTCCTTCGCGAAAGAAGTCGGCAAGCCGGTAGCTTGGCTGCACAGCGCAACCGGAAACCTGCAAATTTTCAACGAGAAAACAGAAAAGCAATTGATTGATGATCCGGAACTGGAATTTCTGAACCACTTGCCGGATCCGGGCAAGCCCGCGGGAATAAATGAGCCGGAAGGTCTCGCACGGGGATGGTTCGGCAAAATGGACGAGAATGCGAACCGGTTCGCGCCGCTGTTTCGACGGCTGGCGGCAGTTCCCATCGTTTGCACGGCCGCCGCAGCTCTTCTGAGCGGGGCTGGCTCGGCAGCCCACAGCGCCGGAGTGTGGTTGGCGATCGGGATGGCGCTCGCCATTCTTGCCGCAGTGCTGCCGGCGGCGCTGCGGCTGGTCAAGCGCCAAGTCCTTTGGGTGCGGACCCGAACTGCGGCCGAGGTGTGCCGCTCAGTCCTGGCTTTCTGGAGTACCCCTACTCCTTACGAAGCGATCGGGCCGGAGATGATCCCCGAGTTATCGGGCGTTTTGATGTCTTTGAATCTCCTGAAAATGCTCGACCGGAAACGCAGTGAGGTATCGCTCGAAGAGTTCAAGCGCCGGTATCGCAAGGAACGACTCGCCGGCCAAATCGATTATTTCTTCAACCATGCCGCACAATCTGCCGCGGAGGCCCGCCGGTATCGCACGGCGATCTGGTCCGGCATCGTAGTGGGAGCAGTCGCGACGCTGTGGCGATTTTCGAGCATCGGTCCAGCGCCGATGAAAAGCTGGCTGTCACTGGGCGCCTCAATCGCGTTTCAGATCGCGACGGTCGCCGGGGCGTTGCTTGCGGTGAACGACTGCGACCGGCGAAAGCAAAGATACTGGGAATTGCATCAGCGGCTCGGCCAATGGGAGGCGCAGCTGGAAGCGTTGCGTACCTGGCCCAGCGCCCTGCGCGTTGCCGGACGCATTGAGCGCGCACTCCTTGCTGAGTTGTTCGAGTGGCGCTCCCTGGTTCGTAATCATAAGATGAGGAAGAAGTAGGCGCATGAAACGCATTCTCTCTTTGGATGGTGGGGGAATTCGAGGAATCTTCAGCCTCGAGATACTCCTTCACATACAACAGCTGCTCCGCGATCACTTTAAGGCCCCTGAACGCGTCTTGGCGGACCACTTTGATTTTTTTGCGGGCACCAGCACCGGAGCCATCATTGCCGCCTGTCTCGGTTGGGGAATGCCGGTTGAGGAAATTCGCGCCATGTACGAGGAGCATGGCAAGGCAATGTTCCAACCCGTGTCGTGGCGGCACCCTCTCAGACGATTATTTGTTTCCCGATATGACTCCACGAAGCTGTCGAAGATGCTGCGGGATACTTTCTCGGAGGACGCGGAAGACGGCACTGGCAAGGTTCCCTCATTGTTGGGTACCAAGCACCTGAAGACACTTCTGCTGGTAGTCATGAGGAACCACACCACCGGCTCGGCGTGGCCGATTACCAACAATCCGAAAGCCAAGTACAACCAGATCGATCTGCCGGACTCCAATCTGAATATCCCGCTCTGGCAAGTCGTGAGGGCCAGTACCGCTGCGCCCGTTTATTTTGACCCCGAGGAAATCATGTTGGGCGGCAAGCGCCACGTTTTTGTCGATGGGGCGATGACGCCCTACAACAATCCCTCCCTCATCGCGGCGCTAACGGCAATTCTGCCTTGCTACAACTTGAGTTGGGAGACCGGGCCGGACAAGATTCGGCTGATTTCCGTCGGCACGATTCGCTTTGCCCTGGGCGCCGCCGACAAGAATGTGCGCCGTATGTGGGTGGGCTATAACCTCCCGCGAATTCCCCTCGCATTGATCCAAGGCATTGGACTCGAGCAGGATTATCTCTGCCGGTGCCTTGGCCAATGTCGCTACGGAGAGGAACTGGACGATGAAATCGGCAATTTGGAAAATGTCCCGCTTCCCGGACGGAATTGGTTCAGTTACGTCCGCTACAACAAATCTTTCTTGAGGAAGGAATTGGAAGAGCTCCTCCGGCAACACCCGCAGCTCGCCAAAATCGACGCGGTCCATGCAATGCCAGTTTTGAAAGATTTAGGCCGAAGCTATGCTGAGGAATGCGTGAAAATTGAACATCTAATTTAGCCACGGTGTCTGTGGGCCTGTTGACAAACACTGTTATTTATAGCCATCGTACCGCGCGCAAGGAACTTGTCGGTGGAGGCCAGCTACGTCGCACATCTTCATCAGCCATTCCAGTCAGGACGGCGAGCAAGCCGCGAAATTGCTGACGTGGCTGCACGCGAATGGCTTCCGCGAAACATTCCTCGATTTCGATAAGCACGCCGGCCTCGCGCCGGGCGCGGACTGGGAACGCACGCTGTACCGAGAATTAGCCGGCTCCGAAGCGGTCATTCTGGTTCTCACGAAAAATTGGTTCGAGAGCAAATGGTGCTTCGTCGAATTTGCCCAAGCCCGCGCCCTCGGCAAAGCCATCTTCCCGCTCATCGAGGCGCCTTCCGGCGAAATTCTGGTTTCGCCCGACATCCAGCATCTGGATTTACTCAAAGACCGCGAAGGTGGCCTGGCGCGTCTTGCTTCTGAGCTGACTGAGATTACGATCAATGCGCGCGGCGGATTTGATTGGGACAGCACGCGCCCGCCCTACCCGGGACTCCTCGCCTTCGACGACGCCGATGCCGCGATTTATTTTGGCCGCGACGATGATATCCGACGGTTGATCGAACGCCTGAACGCACGTCGTGCGCAGGGTGGCGCCAAGCTGGTGGCCGTGCTGGGCGCGTCAGGCTCTGGAAAATCCTCGCTGCTGCGGGCCGGAGTATTGCCGCGGCTCAAACGCGACAGGCGCAATTGGATCGCGCTGCCGCCATTCCGTCCGCAACTTCATCCACTGGACGAGTTGGCGCAATCCGTGACGATCGCGCTCGGCTCCGGTGCGAATTGGCGCCACTGGCGGGATTCCTTCGCGGCAAAAGATCTCACGCATACGCTTTCGGATCTCGCTCGCGATCTTCGCGCCGCGCGCGGTTCGAACGAAGCGCAGATCTTGATCACGGTGGATCAGGCCGAAGAATTATTCGGCGCAGCCGAGAAAACGGCCGCCGACAAATTCCTCGAGGTTCTCAGCGCGATGCAAGACGAGCGTTTGCCGTTCCTCGTGGTCATGACCTTGCGCTCCGATTATTTGGGCCAGCTCCAACAAGCGTCCGCCCTCACGGCTGCCTTTGAGGAATTCTCGCTGAAGCCCATGCCGCTGGAAAGGTTGCGCGACATCATCGGGGGCCCGGCGCGCGTGGCTGGACTCACGGTGGACGATTCGCTCGTGTCCGCCGCTATGAATGATGCGGCGACGGACGATGCGTTGCCCCTACTGGCCTTCGCACTGCGCGAACTCTACGATCGTTTCGGCCAGAAAAAACATCTCACGCTCGAAGCCTACAAAGCGCTCGGCGATGACGCCGCGCACCTTTCGCCCCTCGAAAACGCGGTGCGCCGCAAAGCGGATGAAGTCCTGGCCGCGGCCAAGCCCTCCGCAGAGGATTTGCAGGCGCTGAAGGAGGCGTTCGTGCCCGCGATGGTGCGCGTCAATCCCGAAGGCGAATATGTACGTCGCCCGGCCCGCTTCGACGCGTTGCCTGCAAAGGCGCGGCCGTTAATCGAGCGGCTGGCTAAAGCCCGTCTGCTCATCATTCAGAAGGAGAGCGACGCAACAATGGTTGAGGTCGCGCACGAGGCGCTGCTGCGCAAGTGGCCGCTTCTCCGAGGATGGCTCGACGAAGAACGCGAATTCCTCATCGGCAAAGATCAGCTCGAACAGGATCTGCTGGATTGGGGAAAAGTGCGTGCCGACGAGAAAACCGAGGCATTGCTTTCGGGACTGAAGCTGACGCGCGCGCGGACCTGGTTGGTAGAGAAACCACTGCAGCTCAGTGAGGGCGAACGCAGGTTCATCCAAGCCAGCATCACGCATCACGAGGGTGAGGCCGCCCGCCGTGAGCGGTTCCGGCGTCGCGTGCAGCAAGCAAGCGTGGCCGCAGCATTGGTGCTGGCCGTTGCGCTGGCCGGAGCGATTTGGGAATGGCGCAACGCCAAGGTCCAGGAGGCCACGGCGGAGTCGCGCGAGCTTGCCGCCCAATCCGAGCAGGCGCTCGGCCACGGCGATCTTGATTTGGCGCTGCAGAAAGCAGTGGCGGCTGCGGAGCGGTCGCCGACGGGAGAAGCTGAGTACGCCCTGAGAACGGTCCTTGAGGGCCCACTTGATCACCTAATTCTGCGTAAGAGTGGCCCGGCGCATGTGGCGGCATTCTCGCCTGATGGAAAAAGCATCGTCACCACAGCTGAAGGCAATACGGCGCGCGTGTGGGACGCCGATACCGGCAAGTTGCTCGCGACCCTAACCGGCCACACCGGTCCTGTCAACCATGCGAGTTTCTCGCCGGACGGAAATCGCGTCGTCACGGCCAGCCAAGATGCTACAGCGCGCGTGTGGGACGCCCAATCCGGCAATCTAGTGGCAACGCTATCCTGGCCTAACGTCGAAGTGCGCGTCGCAGCGTTCTCGCCCGATGGGCAGCGCATCGTCACCGCCGGTACTGACAATACTGCGCGCGTGTGGGATTCCCAATCGGGCGCACTGCTGGTAACTCTTTCCGGCCACTCCGCCGTGGTCTACGACGCAGCCTTTTCGCCCGATGGAACGCGCGTCGTCACTGCAAGTGATGACCATACGGCGCGCGTGTGGGACGCCGCGACTGGTCATTCGCTGGCAACTCTGACCGGGCACACCAACTCGGTCGACTGCGCAAGTTTCTCGCCTGATGGAACGCGCATCGTCACCGCCAGTCAAGACTTCACGGCACGCGTTTGGGACGCCGCGACAGGCCATCTCCTTGCCACTTTAAAAGGACATGGCGGCGCGGTCTACGATGCAGTCTTCTCGCCCGATGGAAAGAGCATCGTCACTGCGGGCGCTGACAATACCGCGCGTGTGTGGGAGGCGGACTCCGGCACTGAGGTGACAACTCTCACCGGCCATACGGCAGAAGTTCGCCAGGCAACGTTCTCGCCCGACGGAAAACGGATCGTCACGGCGAGTGAGGACGCCACGGCCCGTGTGTGGGATGTGGAATCCGGCCTCTTGTTGGCAACTCTCGGCGGGAATATCGGAGTGGTCTACGATGCGTCATTCTCGCCCGATGGAGACCGTATTCTCACCGCCAGCAACGACGGCACGGCGCGGGTGTGGGATGCCGACATCGGGCATCCGTCAGCAATCTTGACCGGGCATTCCGGAATGGTTACCGACGCAGCGTTTTCGGGCGATGGCACGCGCATCGTCACCGCCAGCCAAGACACTACAGCGCGCGTGTGGGACGCTGAAAAGGGCCATCCCCTCTTTACTCTCTCCGGGCATACCCGGTGGGTTTATTCGGCAGCGTTCTCGCCCGATGGAAAACGCATCGTCACGGCGAGTCTGGATGGCACGGCGCGCGTGTGGGACGCCGGCACGGGACAATTGCTGGCAACTCTCACCGGGCATACGAACCAGGTTTACAGGGTTGCGTTCTCGCCCGATGGCAGCCGTGTCGTAACAGCGAGCAAGGACCGCACTGGACGCGAGTGGGACGCCGGCTCGGGCCGTTTGTTGGCGACACTAGCCGGACATACGGACGAAGTGCTGGATGCTGCGTTCTCGCCGGATGGCAAACTCATCGTCACAGCCAGTGCGGACCACACGGCGCGCGTATGGGATGCCACATCTGGCCGCTTGCTGGTGACTCTGACCGGACATACGGACGGCGTGTCCAAGGCAACGTTTTCGCCAGATGGGAAGCGCATCGTCACCGCCAGCTACGACCGCACCGCGCGCGTATGGGACCCCGAGAGCGGCCGGTTATTGGCCACTCTAACTGGACACTCCGCCACGGTGAACGATGCTGAGTTCTCGCCGGACGGAAACCGCATCGTCACCGCCAGCTCTGACCGTACCGCGCGCGTGTGGGATACGGAAACGGGACATCCCCTGGCCACTCTAACGGGCCACACGAACTTGGTCTTGAGCGCAAAATTCTCGCCCGATGGAACGCGAATCGTCACCGCCAGCCAAGACTATACAGCGCGATTGTGGGATTCCCAATCGGGTCTGCTGCTAGGCACTCTCGTTGGACACACCAACCGTATCTATACGGCAGTGTTTTCTCCGGATGGGACGCGCATCCTCACTGCCAGCGGTGACGACACGGCTCGCATTTACGTCGCGGATCTGCCCGACTTGCTGACTTGGGCAAAAACTCAACTCCCCATAGACTCCGGCCAATAATTCCGCGAGCGCCCGTTCTGAATTGGTAGGCGAAAACTGAGAAACGGGCAAGCCAGCCAAGTGCCGGCGGGGTACTGGAAGTCCTCTACTGCTGAAACAATTGGCGGGGCCGACGAGACTCGAACTCGCGACCTCCTGCGTGACAGGCAGGCGTTCTAACCGACTGAACTACGGCCCCGCGATTCACAAAGGTTGGTGGGCGGTCAGCGATTTGAACGCTGGACCTTCCGGGTGTAAACCGGATGCTCTAACCGCTGAGCTAACCGCCCTGGCTGCAACTGCTTCGCACAAAACAGATTACGCGACTTCGCGCGCACCGTCAAATTTAGCATCGCCTGCACGCTTCGCGCTGCAATGGCCGCGGGACTTCTTCGCATGCTTCCTTGACACTCTTCCGACCGGGCCTTTAGACTGATACGGCGTTTGGAGGCCAGCCGAGTGCTTTTGTCGCGGGATTACGTCGGGTACATGTCGCAGGAGATCGTGAAGCGCCTTATTGCTTCCAAGATGATTGAAGCTCCATCCGCGGAAACGCTCACTGAGCGCGTCCGCAAGATCATGCAGGAAGAGGTCGGCGTCGAGGAGCGGCTCAACGAAGAAGTCCGCCAGATCCTAACCGACCACGCTGATGAGATGCGCCGCACCAGCGTCTCCTACCAGGAGATGTTTAAGAAGGTGAAGGGCGAACTCGCGCGGCAGCGAAAGTTGATTCTGCGATGAGGCTGAGCCGCGAAAAGACGAACCGCCTTTCCCACGTCATCACCGACTTTCTGGTGGCCAGCGATGATGTTGTTTTCGTCGAAGACCGCGACACGATTCGCCAAGCGATCATCCAAATCATGCAGGGGCTGCTCAAAGAAGAAGAGCAGGTCGAAGCGCAAGTGCGATTGAAAATCGGTTCGCAGAAACGCGAAATTCTTGAAGGAACCGAAGAGTGGGAAGTTCTATACCGGCGCTACTACACGGAAGAAATGCGCCGTCTCGGCGTCGTACATCAAACGTCTCATACTTCGTAGTTCCTGCGCAGCAAGATCCACTGGGCTACTCTGTCATTCCGAACGAAGTGAGGAATCTCTCTTCGCTTAGATCCAAGAGCAGAGAGATTCCTCGGCATAGAGCCTGCCTCGGAATGACAACATTTTGAATTCTTCCGCGAATCGCTAGTTGCTCGTGCCGCCGCTGTTGGGCGTCGCGCTGCCGCTCGGCGTGCTGCTGGGCGTCGCGCTCGGAGTGCTGCTCGGTGTCGTGCTTGGTGTGGAACTTGGAGAAGTGCTTGGCGTTGCGCTGGGAGTGGAACTCGGCGTTGCGCTTGGAGTGCTGCTGCCGCCCGTGCCGCCGTTATTGGTTCCGCTAGTTCCGTTTGTCCCGCCGCTGTTGTCCGGCGCGTCGGTCCTCTTCTTGAGCACTGGGCGATCGGGATCATCCGTGGAGGTGGAGGACGCTGTGGAACCGTCGCTGCCGGACTGCGTGCCCGGCTGCGCTTGGCCCTGGGGATCACCTTGCCGCTCGGTGCGGGTGCGAAGCGTGGGCTTGTCGGTCCTGGTGTCCTGCACCTTTTGGCGATTCTCGATGCGGCGGAGGCGCGCCTTGACCATGTCAAATTCAGATGTGGTCACGATGTACTGATCGCGCGCGGGAAGAATCGTGGCGATCTCTTTTTGCGCGGCTTCCATGCGATCGGGCGTCGGAGGATGATCGGAGAAGAGCTTGGGAATCGTGCCCGGATTGCGCTTTTCTTCGGCTTCGATTTTCTCGAAGAAACTGACGAACGCATTCGGATCGTAGCCGGCCTTGTACATGTACTGCAGGCCGAGGTAATCGGCTTCGCGTTCGGCGTCGCGAGAGAACTTCAAATAGGAAATCGGAATCGCCAATTGCGCGCCTTCGTAAATCCCGTATCCCGCCCAGCCGCCCGGGCCCAGAAGAATCAGGGGAATCGTGGCGAGCTGCATGATTTCGGCTTTGGTGGCGTTCTTGGTGGCGTGGCGTGCGCAGACGTGCGCGATTTCGTGCGCCATGACGCCCGCGAGCTCCGCCTCTTCGTCGGCGGCGAGAATCAGGCCGCTATTCACGTAGAAAAATCCGCCCGGCAGCGCAAAGGCGTTAATCTCGTCCGAATCGATTACTTTGATGGTGAACGGAACTTTCGCGTCCGAGTTGCGAACCAGATTCTGGCCGACGCGATTCACGTACTCGACGACGATGGGATCATCCACGAGTTTCGAGGTGCGCTCGATTTCCTGAGCGGCTTCTTTTCCAAGTGCGATCTCGCTTTCGAGGGAGTACATGTCGAGACCCTTGCCGACGCTGCGATTCCCGACGGAATTGACGTCCTGCTCGGAGCCGGCCTTCACTTTCGGCTGGTCCTGTTGCTGCACCGGTTGATCCGCTGGCGGCGTGGACGGAGCCACGGCAGGAGCCGGAGGAGGCGGCGGCGCTGTTGACGGAGTAGCTTGGGGCTGCGGCCCCGCGGGCGCTGGCGATTGTGACGCACCTGGCGCGGTCGTTGTCGGCGCCGGCGTCTGGGCCTGCGGCATGTCGCCACCGCTCTGCGCGGCGGGCTGCTGCGGCGCGGCGGGCGCGGACTGTTGCGCGGCGAATGCGGGCCAAGCCAAAATCGCGGAAACGAAAACACCGAGGATAACTAGGCGAGTGCGCTTAAGCATCGCTCCTCCATACTTCTATTGAGCGGGCTCCAAGTAGAGCCCGCGCCCGACCAGCCCTTGCACCATGTATGAGCAGTGTACACCCATGCGCGATAAGTGGGTTCCCTTGTTTTGAGATGTCAAAGGGGCGCGATTGGTTTCCCAAGTAATGGAACCCAGTTGAGTCGCGAAGCCGGAGGCGCCGCGAGATGAACTCCCATTCTCCTTTCGGTCGGGCAGAACCGATCGCTACCATGTTTTCCGAACCGTTGATGGCGAGACGCGACATGTAGAAACGAGGCATGGGACGGCCTCGCTCCAATGCCAAGTACGACTCGCCCCCCCATGTTTTTGTGCAAGTGGTGAATCCAAAGGGGTTGCGACGAAAAAATGCGTAAGTGTTGATTGTGAAGGGTCTAAAGTCGCATGTTTTGAATGAGTTGCGAGCAACGCGACGCGGTTCTGTAAGTGTTGATTCTAAAGGAGTTGTGTTCGCCATAAGTCGTTTACTGTGTATCAGATTCGAGGCAGGCGGGGAAGAGTTGCAACTTCGGGGATTCTCACTGTTGCCCGAACGGCCCGCGAGCGAGAGTCCGAATTGTCGTCTGGGGTTCATACAACTAAATAGCATGGAAGTTGGAAATAGTGAATATTGATGTGTAAGTTACTATTCGAATGGCGGTCGTTGGCACGCGCCTGCGGAAGAGTGGACACCGTCAGAAGCCCCACCCTTTGTCCGCAGCTGCGGCCAATGGATGTACCACCCTCAGGTCAAAGGCCCCGCCACCAGCGAGGCGCGAAACGTCGTCCCCCGCGGCGGACGAAAGACGGGGCGGCCTTAAATACCGATTCGAGGGGCGGGCTACCCGCCGGGACATTCGGCAGATGCCAGCCTCCCGAGCGGGTCGGGATAGGTTCCGGCTGGCGCTACACTCAGTTCGACCGAGAAAAACACACAGCCAGCCGCCAGAATGCGGCGCGCCAAGGGAGTGGCTGTGCTACGAAGATCTGCGGATAGCGGCGGGCACAGGCAATTCGTCGCTGTAGGCACAACGCCCAAGAGCGTGGTGTCTGGAGAGCTTGAATTGAGCTAGGATCGGAATTAATCATGGACGGTCAAACACTACGCGAGTCGGTGACGGACGCGCTGCGATTTTGGGAGCCGCGGCGGTTGATTTACAACGCTGTGCTGGCGATCGTCGTGCTGGCACATTTCGGAATTCACTATTCAGCGGCGAAAACGAGCCTTTCGATTAATTTTGGGCTGGGCATTTTTTTATTGGCAGTTTTGGCTAACGTCGCTTATTGCGCGGCTTATTTGCCGGACATTTTTGCGCAAATGTCGGGGTTTCGGGAGATGTGGCGGAAGTATCGCTGGGTATTGTTTGTGATTGGGACGCTGTTTGCGGGGATCCTTACGCACTTTTTTTCGTATGTGCTGTTTGCGGGCGACGGGAATGGTTGAGGGATGGATTGGGATGAGGTTTGTGCCGCCCCTACGGGGCTTGCAGGCCCTACTGTGGCCGCTGCCCAGGGTTTCCACCCTGGGCTAAATTGTGCCGCTCCTCCGGAGCTTGCTTGCCCTCGAAAGGCGCGAGGGTAGGGCATCCGCACCCGCAAGTGCTACCTCAAAGGCCACCCCGCCAGAAAATTCAACTTCAAAGACTGAGTGTCGGCCAAGTGCAGCGTCAATGGCTTAACCTCCCGTCCGATTACTCGGATGTGTCTTATACAGGCTTGACAAGAGGCGAAGGGCTGGAATAGTGTGCCTGCCATTGCTCGATGAACGTCCCTTCATGAGCAGGCTTAGGACCGGCAAGCTTTCGGCTGACGGCCTGTCTCCCTAGTTGGTTTTCTTTTGGCCCCGCGCCCGTATTTATATCGAGACGCTTGCAGTAGCCTCTGGCCTTGTTTGCCGACTCAATGCGAAACGCACAAGTGAGGTAGCGCGATGCGCAAACCCAGCCAACATAAGATAGCTACGGACGGCGACACTCAGGTCGAAGATGCCAGCGGAGTCAAGGGGGCCAGCCGCAGGGCATTCCTCGGGCAGCTAGGCAGCGTGGCCGCGGCGAGTTTAGCCGCCACCGGCGTTGGCTTCGAGTCTGTGGTGAAAGCGGACGACCGACGGGGACATGAGTCGGAGTCCGGCGGCGAAGCTGGAGCTGAAGAGCGGGCTTCGGAGAGCTACCATTTCCGCGTGGAGACTGCGGAGGCGGAACACGATATTCCGATTCCATTTCACGCATCGAACGGCGACGAGCAACTTTACAAGAATCGGATCGGAAACTACTCGAAGGCTCTGCCGCACAATTCCATCGGCGAGGTGAATCCCGCCGCGTACGACGGTCTTCTCCACGCCTGCGAAAGCGGATCTCCCGAAGATTGGGATGCGGTGACCCTGGGGGGGAATGTAAAGCTGACCGATCCTCAGGCTGGTCTGGCATTCGATCTGGAAGGGACCGACTCGCATCAACTGTTTCTGCAACCGGCGCCCACCCTGGCCAGTGCGCAGCGAGCGGGAGAGATGGTGGAAGACTATTGGATGGCGCTGCTCCGCGACGTGCCATTCACGACGCACAACGATAGTCCGATAAATCCCCTGGTTAAAGCGGCCTGCACGGAGTTGAGCAAGTTGAGCGATTTTCGCGGACCGAAGATCGGCGGCAAGGTGACGCCAGCAACGCTGTTTCGCGGCTTCACGCCGGGGGATCTGCTTGGTCCGCAGATCTCGCAGTTTTTTCTCAAGCCGATTAATTTTGGCGCTTTGCCCGTGACGCAGAGATTTCAAACGTACGTGCCGGGCGTCGATTACATGACAAGTCAGAGTTCTTGGCTGGCGGTACAAAATGGAGAAGGGCCATTCGCCGCCAATCAATTGGATTCGCAGTTGCGCTACCTTCGGAATCCGCGCGATCTCGCCGCATGGGTGCACGTAGATGTGCTGCACCAGGCGTATTTCAATGCTTGCCTGTATCTGATCGACAACGCTGCGCCCCTCAATCCAGGAAATCCTTACGTCAATTCACTCAATCAGACAGGCTTCGGGACATTTGGCTCGCCGTATCTCAAGGCGCTGGTGGGCGAGATGGCGGCGCGAGCACTTAAGTGCGTGTGGTACCAGAAGTGGTTCGTGCACCGGAACTTGCGTCCGGAGGAATTTGGTGGGCTGGTGCACATGACGCTCTCAAAGCAAGCACACTATCCGTTGCATGGCGATGTGCTCGACTCTGACGCCGCCGCAAGAGTCTATGCGAATACGGGATCGTGGTTCCTGCCGATGGCGTTTCCGGAGGGCTGCCCGACGCATCCTTCGTACGGGCAGGGGCACGGCACCGTGGCGGGGGCGTGCGCCACGTTTGTGAAAGCGTATTTTGACGATACAGCGCTGCTTGCGAATTTCGGTGATGGCAAGATTGTGCAGCCGAGCGAGGACGGGCTTTCGCTGGTTCCTTATACCGGCGCCGATGCGGGCCAACTGACCGTCGGTGGAGAGATGAACAAGATCGCGGCCAATGTGGCGCTGGGGCGTGACATGGCCGGAGTGCACTGGCGTTCCGATTACCAGGAGTCTCTGCTGCTCGGTGAGGCTGTGGCCATCAGCGTATTGCGGGATCAGCGGAAGTGCTACAACGAGGAGTTCAACGGATTCACGTTTCACAAGTTCGATGGGACGTTGATCACGGTCTAGGTTGAGGCCCGAGGAAACCGCTAGATTCTTCCCGCCAACAATGCGGAGGGCAGGCAATTCGCTGCGCGGCAGGGAGCGCCGCGCCCGCCGCGGCGGGCTTCGTTCAGAATGACAGTGGCATTGGGTGCGTCAGGCAGCGGGCGGAGGAAAGCTCCGCCCCTACGGCCGAACAACCTTTTCCCTCCGCCTTACTTGATGTTTACGCCCCACACTTTCGAGAGACGCGAGGTGCCTGCCGGGCCGGTTACGTCGAGGATGACTGTGTAGGCGCCGGGCTTCTGATACTGGTGAATTGGATTTTGATCGGTGGAGTTTGTGCCGTCGCCGAAGTCCCACTTCCAACTGCTGATGGTGCCTTGCGATTCGTCTTTGAAGGCGATTAGGCGGCGATCCATGTCCACTATTATGTCGGACCACTGGGCGTCGATCGCTTTTCTAAATTGCGGTTCTAGGGGCATGAGGCGGAATTCGCAGAGTTGCGAGGCGTTGCCGTACATGGTGTGTTTATCGGAGAGATTCCAGAAGCCGTCGTTGCCATTCGCATTGACGTCGTTGTAATCGATGACCGCCCAGGAGAGGCCGATCAATTTATTTTCGTAGAGGTTGGATTCGATGGAGCGGCGCGGGCCTTCCGCGGCGGCGTAATCGAACGGCGTGATGAAAAATTCCAACACCAAATTGCCGGACTCGCCCGGCTTGAAATTGTAGTTGTAAGCGTGATTCGAGTACGGCAATTCCTTGAGCCACTGCTGCGGGCCCCACATCATGGTCCAGTCCTTGTTCACGGCTGGGGTGAAGATGTGGTAGTTCTGCGCGTGGACGCTTTGGAAGGAGTAGAAGACGTCCCAGCGCGGGAGATCATGGTTGGGATTTTGTTCAGCGATGAGCGGGCCGCCGGAGAGATCGCCGTCCACGACGATCTCGAAGGTGTCGTTGTGCAAATCGGGACGCGAGAAGTCCCAATATTTATCGTAGGCCTGGTACAGGAAGTAGAGGCGATTCTCGCCCTTCACCCAGCCTACTTTTACTTTCACATCAAGGAGCTTGGGATCGGGCTGCGGATGTTTGCCGGTGTCGTCGTGCATCTTGTCTATGCCGACGGCGTAGTCGTCGGGGACGATATTCCAGTCGTCGGTCTTGCCGTCAATGGTGGGGATCATGTTTGCGGGGAATTGAAAAACTTTGTAGACGACGCCCGGGCAACCCATGCCGCTGGGCACGGGAATTTGGTCTGGGGGAGGAGTGGGCGGCGGGACTTGCGAAGGGACTTGCGCCGCGGCGAACGCGGGGCTCATCAGGATCAGGGCGCAGATCATTAGAAATACGCTACGAGGCATTTGCGGTCGCGGCACGGGAGTCCTCCTGGGGACTGCGAACTCGCGGATAGTAGCATTAGTTTTGGCGAAGCAGAGCTCATTTGATAGTGATTTTATTTTTGCAATCGTGGGTTTGGGGCTTCGTCGCCATTGCGGGGCTTAGCAGGCTTTCGGTGGATTGTTTTTGTGAAGGACAAGAGGGTGACAGGCAGGAATGCCTGTCCTACTCGGAGTTAGTTCGGGGCTCGTCGAAATTGAGGAAACGGGGAGTCGGGCGTTGGCGTCTATCGGGGTGGCGCGATTTTTCTGCTCGCGCACTGCCCCACGACGGGAGTACCTGCGCATGATTTCACGTTTTCGATTTGGTCTTGCTGCTGTTGCTGGTTTTGCGGCGCTTGCACTGAGCGCGTCGCCGGTTGCGTTGCCGGCTCAAAATGCTACGCCGCCTTCGAACGCGGGACCCATGCCGCCGAAGACTTGGGTGGACAAAGACACGGGGCATCGCGTTTGGCGCGTGTCGGATGAGCCGAACTCCGGCGCGTTCTATTTCAACGTGAACGCCTACACGCCGGACCACAAAGAGATGGTCTACAACTCGCCGCAGGGGATTCGCGTGCTGGATTTGGCTACGATGACCACGCGGATGCTGGTGCCGAACCTGCCGCCACCGCCCAACGCGGACACTTCGCCGCGAGGGCGATTCATGTACGCCACGCGCGCGATTGTCGTAGGACACAAGACGGACAGCGTGTTCTTCACGCGCATGGACCCGGACACGCATACCAGCGCGGTCTACAAGGCGGACACAAACACGGGTGAGATTCGCAAACTGACCGATCTGCCGCCGCGCGTCATGATTTCGAGCGTGAATGCGGATGAGACGCTGGGCGCAGGGACGTACAACGAAATTGATACTCCCGGCTCGAGCACAGCGGGCGCGCCTCCGCCTGCGGGCACTTTTGCCCCGCAACCGCCTACCGCCAACCCCGCCGTTCAGGGGGAACTCTTACAGTCTGATCAGAAGGGCCAAATGATGGATCGGCGGCTTGCCGCGCGCATTCCGGTGGTGTTGTTCACCATCCGGCTGGAGCCCGGCCCGAACGGTGAAAAACCGGGCACCATCAAAGAGCTGCTGCACTCGACCGACTGGGTGAATCACCTCCTGTTCTCGCCGACCGATCCGACGCTACTCATGTACTGCCACGAAGGCCCGTGGCAGAAAGTGGATCGCATCTGGATGATCCACACCGACGGAACGGGGAACGTTCTAATTCACAAACGGACGATGTACATGGAGATCGCGGGCCACGAATTCTGGGGACTCGACGGCAAGACGATCTGGTACGACTGGCAATATCCCAAAGGCGAGGACTTTTTCCTGGTGAGCTACGACCTCGTCACGCACAAGCAGACCGCGTACCACATGCAGCGCAACGACTGGTCGATTCACTTCAATCTTACGCAGGACCTCGATATGTTCTGCGGCGATGGCGGCGATTCGGGGCAGGTTGCGCGGGCTCCGGACGGCGCGTGGATCGAGCTGTTTCACCCGCACATCATCGTCGATCACGAAGGGGAGGGCGCGTTGAACGATCCAAGCTTCATCCAACCCGGCGTGTTCGAGGCCGAACACCTCGTGAACATGGCGCACCAGAATTATCGCGGCGAACCCAACCCGCGATTTTCGCCGGACAAGAAGTTGGTCTTTTTCACTAGCAATATGTTCGGGCCGAGCTACGTGTTCGCGGCGGAAGTTGCGAAGACGGAGAACGCGACGGACGTGGAGTCCACGCCTGACCTCGGCGTGAAGTACAACCCGATCATGCCTACGCCGACTACGACGCCGAAGTAGGCGGCTCGGGCGTGGCGTGAGCCGATGCAGACGGTTTAATTTCGTGGGCCGGCGGGCGAACAAATCTCGCGGATGAAGAAGTGAGGTTTGTCCACGCTCGCCGGCACAGCAACGTCGAAGAATCCGACCATCATTTCATCGTAGGTTTGATCGCCCCAACGGACGGAGGCGTCCGGATCGGGGTTGTGCGGATTATTTTTTGAATTGTCGTACCACGCGACGGCCTGGAGCATCGTGCCTGCTTTCAGGTGCAGCGGCTCGGCGAAGCGATAGCTCAACTGCCAGTAGAAATCGTAGTTCACGCGGAGCAGTGGGTCGATGCTGCCGTCAGGACGCACGATGTTGTACTCAAATCGTTTGCCGCGCAGATGCATGTGCGGGAAGAAACTCAGCAGCATGGCGTCCTGCGGGAGGGAGCCGTGGACCTCCACGCGGAAATCAGGAACGCCGGGCGGGATGATGAAAAGATCGTTCGTCAATTGCAGAGTCAGGACTCGCTGCGCGGGTGGTTGCTTGGCAAAGATAAGGCCGATGCTGGTCTGGTCGATGGCGCGACGTCCGTGCGTCGTGTAGTGCATTTGAAACACAAGATCGGAACCGGCGGGCACAAACTTGGCCATCCCGGCGGGCCAATTGTCCGGCGAACTGCCAGGGGCGTAGACGAGCAGGATGTCGGCGGTCGTCATGTGCGTGTCGCGAAGGTCTTGCTCATCCGTCATGTCGGATGCGGTGAATGGGACGCCGATGGGTGCGTGCTTCAGCCAGTCCGAGCCAGGAGGGCGAACGTACACGACGGCATGATGCACGTTTGCGGGGCTCGTGGGCCGAATCTCTGACTGGCTCACCCACTGGCCCTCGGTGAAACCCGTGTGAACGATCTCATACGTATATTTGACATCGCCGCTGGCAGGGATCGTCACTGGCGCGGGCATTTGCACGACGAGTTCCGGCCGCGGAATGATCCAGCCTTTTGCAAAGTGGGGCGGGGGAGGAGCAACGCGCGGATCTCCGGCCGGCGCCCCTGAATTTGCCCAGGAAACGAGCGTGGCAATCTCTTGTGGCGTGAGCGAAGGATCGTTCGAGAAATGCCCGACGCTCGGATCCGCAAACCATGGTGGCATTTTCCGTCGAGCCGTGGAATCGGCGATTGCGCGCGCGTAAGGGCGCACTTGATCGTAAGTGACGAGCGGCATCGCGCCAATCTCTCCCACGCGATGACAAGCCTGGCAGCGCGCTTGCAGAATCGGCAACACATCTCGATAGAACGAAGGGGATCGGGCTGGCAAGGCTGGCGACGGCGCGCCCTGTGGGGCGATCGACGGCGCGGATATAACAAGGAACGCCAGCAAGGCTGCGGACGCGAGAGCGATTCTCATCAGCGGTTCATTGTTTCACAGGCGCGTCGCCATTGGTTTCGTTTTTCTTTTTTTAGGTTGTAAGCGCAGGAGCCACGAACGGCGGGAAGATGAATCGGTGGGGCGAGTCGAGGATGGAGGCGCTCCACCATTCGGCTCATTGACACTCGCAATTCTTCCTTTTACATTCATTGCTCGCCGACAGTCGAGCGAGACCTTCATGGCTGAGCGTCGCATTCAAATCGGGCAAGTGTGGCGAAAAATCGGGAGCGAGGAAACCTTCCTCGTGACGCGCCTCTATACCGAGGCGCTGGCTACGATCGCAGTTCTGCGTTCCACGGACAACGAGCAGGGGCCCCCCGTGCGCGTGCACGTGGAGCGAACGCCGGGAGGGCAGAGTCTTCCGGGGTACGCCATGGCGCAGGGCGGCGAATAAATTCCCCAGTGCCATAGATTTTGTCGAGCGGGCTTCAGGATTTACGTTCACTTCATTCTAGCGCGTTACGTCGGATCTGAGATTTTTACCTCCTGGAGAGCGGGCAGGGAGCATGCCAGTGGCAAAACCTTTGGAAGGGAAAGTGGCGCTGGTGACGGGCGCCGCGCGACGCATCGGGCGCGGCATCGCGTTGCGGCTCGCATCTGAAGGTGCGGACATTGCCATTACCTATCGTCGCTCGAAGGCGGACGCGGATTCGCTTGTCGCTGAAATCTCCGCGCTGGGGCGGAGCTCGGTGGCGTTGCGCGCGGACGTTACGAGCGTGGCTGACATTCGTGCAGCGGTGGAATCGGCAGCGGCATTTCGCGGACGACTGGACATCCTCGTGAATAATGCGGGAATGTTTTCTGCGTCGAGCGTTGCAGAACTTACTGAAGAGCAGTGGGACACGATGTTATCCACCAACGTGAAGTCGCAATTCTTCGCCGCGCAGGCGGCTGCGCCTCACCTGCGCCGCGCGGGGAACGGCAAAATCATCAATCTCGCCTCGCTCGGGGGGATTCTCGCCTGGCCGAATTACCCGCACTACTGTGTTTCCAAGGCAGGGGTGGTCATGTTGACGAGGTGCCTGGCCCGGGCGTTGGCGCCGGAGATTACAGTTAACGCCATCGCGCCTGGGACGATCTCATTTCCCGGCGACGCTCCGGAGATTGCCGAGGATTTCGTGCGGCGGGCGCCGCTGAAGCGCACGGGCGAATCAGAGGACATCGCGGGAGCGGTGTCTTATCTGGTGCAAGCGGACTTCGTGACGGGTCAACTCCTGGTTGTGGATGGCGGAAGGTCGCTCGCGTGATGCGCACGGTGGTGGCGGCGTTGATCGAGCAGGATGGGCGCATTTTGATTTGCCAACGCCGCGCCGGGGATCGCTTCGCGCATTTGTGGGAATTTCCCGGCGGGAAAGTGGAGAGCGGGGAAACGTTGTCTGGGGCGCTGCGTCGCGAACTGCTCGAGGAACTTGGCGTGGAGTCCACGATCGGGATTGAAGTGGATCGCGTGCGCCACCAGTATTCCGGTATGGCGGAGATGCTGGAGCTTGTTTTCTTGCAGGCGACGCTTGCGGCGGCCCCGCGGAATCTCGTGTTTGAAGAAATCGCTTGGGTCGCGCCGTGTGAGCTGTTGAGTTACGAATTTCTGCCCGCGGATCGGGATTTCGTTGCGCGCCTCGTTTCTGGAGCTTCTGCATCGGCCTGAAGGCGCCTGCGGGCGCGCTGCAACGAATCGAATTTTTGGTTGAGTTTCTGATGCGGTGGGTTTGAGCCGTATGCTAGAATGTGACGTTTGAAGCGTAGGGGTTTCCAAAACCTCAGGAGACGGACGAGTATGGCCACGAAGACCACTCCGGCCGAGGCGCAGCCGACGACGGCAGGAAAACCTGCCTATTCGCGCGAGCTGCTGCTCGGTCTTTACAAGATGCTCGTCAAGTGCCGCATGTGCGACGAGAAAGCGCGCATTCTTTTCCGGCAGAGCAAGTTCGCGGGGAATTTCTATTCGAACGTCGGCCAGGAAGCCGGCGAAGTTGGCGC
>Ga0181538_10001856_pt1 | contig 22961 bp, 17 predicted proteins | sample PEATcosm2014_Bin_40_FD_119773 | JGI IMG/M metagenome (GOLD analysis project Ga0181538, IMG submission 119773) | Peatland microbial communities from MTU Mesocosm Facility, Houghton, MI, USA - PEATcosm2014_Bin23_30_metaG | ecosystem: Environmental > Terrestrial > Soil > Wetlands > Peat | place... | reverse complement strand
TTGAAAATCAGAAAAAATCCATCCGTGCTAAATTGTATGGATGAAAAAACAAATCCAACGCCCCCAACGACCAACCGACCCCAACCAACTGGCGCACTCGGTCATGCAAGACGTGATTGCGCTGGCTGACCCGCCAAAACCAAAGACAACCCGCAAGCGCAAATGCCACAAGTGCAAGGGCACCGGCGTACTCTGGTCTAAGTCCCCGATAATCGGGGAATATGTTTCCGATTTTTGCGATTGTCCCGCAGCAGACTATGCTCGCGGCTGCGTACCGTTCAAACCAGTCCCAATTTCTCGGCTGACAATAAGAGTCGGAAACCGCAATTATCGCATTCAATTAGTGCCGATGTGAGGCCCGCGTGTTGCGGCACGCCGCCGACGCACGCCGGATGGAACACTAATTCTTTATACGCCCATTTGCCCTTAGCATCACAAACCGGGCAAATGGGCAGTATCTTCTTTGAAGCGAGGTGGCTTTGGACGCGCGCCTTCTGAGTGGAATTTAGAGGCATATTTTTCCTTTCCGTTGTGGTTATGGTTGCAGTTTTCGCAGCAAATCAATTTCCATTTCCTGACGCACCGCCGGAGTGCGTTCAGGCATCCCGTCACCGTTTCACGATGGCGGGATTTTTTATGTCCGGCGTTCAATGAAAGGTTTCCATGAAAAAAATATGGCTGTGGCTTAAAACCCCAATCAGGGTGTGTTCGATGTCCCGCGCAATAGACTGTTTGTTCCTATTGTTGGCGGTGTCGCTGACGATGAATTTGATTGCACTGAGGGAGGTGGGGATACTGATTGTGCGGGTATCGCAGATTGATGCAACGCTTTCCAAGCAATCCACGTCCCAAACACCGTCAGAATTGCCACCACGACACCAATAATAAAGTTCGGCATCTTTGACCAATCTGGCTTCAGGGCTTCCTTTTGAAGCAAGATGCGCAGGGTGTCTTGCGCCTGCTGTATGAATTTATCCCCCGGCCCCTCAACGAGCGAGTGACGCTCGCGGATGAAGCCTTCCAATTCACCTTGTGCCCGCGCCTTATCCGCAATCCAAGTCTGCATTTCAATGGCAGGAACATCGCCCTTCGCCATTTCTTTCGGTGTTTTGGCCATACCCAATGCCGTGATAATCACCGAACTAAACACACCGTCAACCTAAATTCAGGCTTTCAAATCAACGAAACCCGCCCCGCAAAAGGGCGGGTTTCGCTTTTAACCCATTCCCCCACAAGTCACATGAACCAATTAAACATTCACGAACGCGCCAGAATCATCTCCTGTCTCGTTGAGGGCTGTTCCATGCTGGCCGCTGGCAGGCTCACGGGCTTTTCAAGAAAGGGCGTGTGTCGCACCATGACAGAGATTGCCAAGGTCTGCACGGCCTACCACGACAAAACCATGCGCAACCTGAACTGCAAAATCATTCAGGTGGACGAGGTTTGGAGCTTCACTTACTGCAAAAACGGCAACATTACGGAGTCCATGAAAGGCATGGACGGAATCGGCGACACCTGGACGTGGCTTGCGATTGATGCCGACACCAAGCTGATTCCGGCCTGGTATGTAGGCGACCGAAGCTTGGCCAGTGCAACCAACTTCCTCAACGACCTGCAAAGTCGGCTGGCAAACCGGGTGCAGCTCACCAGCGACGGCTACCGGCCTTACCCTGAAGCCGTGGAAGCCGCCTTTGGCAGCGAGATTGATTACGCGATGCTGATAAAGCTGTTCGGAAAACAGCATGGCCCATTGGGGCATTATTCCCCACCCAAATGCACCGGAGTCAGGCGGCGGAAAATCAAAGGAAACCCGAACGGAGCGCACGTTTCGACCAGCTTTGCCGAACGCCAAAACCTGACGCTGCGAATGCAGAACCGCCGGTTCACGCGGCTGACGAACGCCTTTAGCAAGAAGCTGGAAAACCACAAGTGCATGATGGCGATTTATGTCATGCACTACAATTTCTGCCGGATTCACCAGACTTTGCGCGTGACGCCAGCAATGGAAGCCGGGGTTGCGGACCATGTTTGGAGCGTTGAGGAAATTACCGGACTGCCCCGTTGACTGTCGGGCCGGGGTGGTGTTTCATGTCGGCACCACCACATGAACCTCTTGATAATTGCGGTTGCTGTGCCGAGAGATGGCGTAGAAAGCCATTCGTTAAGTGCAGTCCAAAATAAAACACAGACCTACCCGCATGAGATATGGATTGCGCCAAACATAGCCTTGCTAACCCTAGCTCAACGGACGACCATCGCCCCCAAACTATTAGCCGACCTTCGCAGTCACAAGCTCCGATATAAACTCTACGCGGCGGCGGATTACCCAGAGCCGCTGGCTGAACAGATTGAAAATTATCCATAGTTAAGCACCTATCGCCTGCGGTGCCCAGTTTTGGCAAGAACCAAAAGAGACGACTACCCTTTTTTGGGGTTTATTTGGTATATTCGGCATCCATATAGAGTTATACCGAAACGAGCACATATCAGCGTATTATTTTGTTCGAGCTTGGCAGCTATTTGCTTTGGCTCGATAAAAAAGTCTGGTGAAAGTTTGATGTTTTTGATGTTATTGTAAGTGCCAAAGACGCACAGAAATGAATTGGAATCATCATACTTCCTCAAGATGTTTCGATTCTTTATGAGGTGTCACGAAGATAATTTAACCCTCGCTTTTTTGTTTGGCAATAGAAATGGTGGCGAGCAAAGAATCTTTTCGCCAGAAGCTTCCTTTGCCAGCTACGATTGAGGCGCATGGCTGACCGCTTGCCCATTTACGAAATTGAGCGCGACCTCATCGCCCAGCTGAAAACCGGGCGGCGGCTGATTTTGTCCGCGCCGACCGGTTCCGGCAAATCCACGCAGGTCCCGCAAATGCTGCTCCGGCCCGGACTGCTCGGCGACGGACAGGTGGTGATTCTCCAGCCGCGCCGATTGGCCACGCGGTTGCTCGCGTCGCGCGTGGCGCAGGAACTCGGCATCCAGCTTGGAAGCGAAGTCGGCTACCAGATCCGATTTGAAAATGTCACCTCGCCCCAGACGAAAATTCGTTTTGTGACCGAAGGTATTTTGCTCCGGCAAATGATTGACGATCCGAAGTTGCGCGGTGTTTCGGTCCTCATCTTCGACGAATTTCACGAACGCCATCTTTACGGCGACATCACACTGGCCCGCGCGCTTGACTTGCAGGAGCAGCACCGGCCCGACCTGAATCTCATCGTCATGTCCGCGACGCTGGATGCGGAGTTGTTGGAGGATTATTTATCGGAGCGCCGGCCTCCGGCACGGCCCGATGAAGCTGGAGTTCAAGCTTCTGCTTGTTCGGGCGGCGGGCTGAAGCCTGAACTCCAACGAGCCGTGCCGGAGGCCGGCGCTCCGAGGTGCTCCATACTTTCTTCCGAGGGCCGCGTGTTCCCGGTTGAAATCGAATACGCCGCGGAGCCGGGGTACGTGGACAAACGTCCCATTTGGGAGCAGGCCGCCGAGGCTTTCAGTCTTTACGTCGGCTCTGGCGGGGAAGGGGATGTGCTGGTATTCATGCCGGGCGGTTATGAAATTTCGCAGACCATTGAGGCCATCCGTCATACCTCAGAATCGAAAGGATTTATTCTGCTTCCGTTACACGGCGAACTTTCCCCCAAAGACCAGGACGCTGCGGTGGCGCGTTACGGCCAGCGCAAAGTCGTCGTTTCCACCAATGTCGCCGAGACATCGCTGACCATTGATGGCATCCGGCTGGTGATTGACAGTGGCCTGGCGCGCATCCCGCGGTATGATCCGTATCGCGGCATCAACACGCTGCTCATCGAAAAGATCAGCCAATCGTCTGCTGACCAGCGCACGGGCCGGGCCGGCCGCACCGCGCCGGGCGTTTGCATGAGGCTTTGGTCGCGGGAGGAACATGGACATCGGCAGGTCCAGGAACTGCCGGAAATCAAGCGGCTTGATCTGGCTGAGGTGGTGCTCACGCTCAAAGCCGCCGGGGTCGAAGATTTGCGGAAATTCCGCTGGCTCGAACCGCCGGACGAACAAAGCCTGGTCCACGCGGAGGAATTGCTGCTGGATTTGGGGGCGCTTCAACGTAGGACAGGCGTCGCGCCTGCCCCCGGCGAGCGAAGCAATGCCGAAAATAATGCGAATGAAACGCTCGCGTTGCCACGCGAGCTGGACAGGCGAGACGCCTGTCCTACGTTTATAACCCCCATCGGACGCAAGATGCTCGCGTTTCCGCTGCATCCGCGTTACTCGCGCATGTTGCTCGCCGCCCACGAGTATGGTTGCGTTCATCAAGCCTGCCTCGTTGCCGCGCTCACGCAGGACCGTGACCTGCTGCTCCGCAATGTGGACCGCGACACGAACTCGTACCGCGAGGATCTGCTGGGGGAGAAAGCATCGTCAGATTTCTGGATTCTCATGCGCGCGTGGACTTATGCGGTCAAAAACCAATTCCGTCTCGACGCCTGCCGCCGGCTGGGCATCCACGCCGTGACCGCGCGGCAGGTCGGGCCGTTGTTCGATCAATTCATCCGCATCGCCGAACGCGAGGGGCTGGACGTGAAGCCGCGTGAGGTGAAGGACGAGGCGTTGCAAAAATGCATTCTGATTGGTTTTTCCGACCGCGTGGCGCGGCGGCTGGACCAGGGCACGCTGCGTTGCGAATTGGTTCATAATCGTCGCGGCGTGCTGGCGCGCGAAAGCGCCGTGCAACACAGCCAGCTTTTTGTCGCCGCCGAAGTCCACGAAGTCGAGGGCCGGGAAGTGAACACCATTCTTTCGCTCGCCACGGCCATTGAAGTGGACTGGTTGCGTGAACTTTACCCCGAAGACATGGAAACCGACCTGCACGTGCAATTCGATGCCCAAGCCAAGCGGGTACAAGCTGCGGAGCTGGTGAAGTTTCGCGGCCTGGCGCTGTCGGCCAAGCGCGTTGACCCGCCGCCGGCTGACAGGGCGGCACAATTGCTGGCCGATGAGATTATTGCCGGACGATTGCCGTTGCTGAACTGGGATCATAGTGTCGAGCAATGGCTGTTGCGGCTGCGCCTGCTTTGCCAGCATTGCCCCGAACTCCAGCTTCCGCCCATCACCGAAGACGACCGCAAGCACATCATCGGGCAACTTTGCCACGGCGCGGTGAGTTACAAGGACATCAAGGAACGCGAAGTGAAGCCGGTCGTGATGTCGTGGCTGTCCGAGGCGCAACGCGGGTTGCTGGACAAGCACGCGCCGGAACGATTGACGCTGGCGAATGGACGCACACCGAAGGTCGCTTATGAGGCGACCGGCGCGCCGTATATTTCGTTGCGCATCCAGGAGCTTTACGACGTGACCCAGACGCCAAGGATTGCGATGGGCCGTGTGCCGGTGCTGGTTCACATTCTGACTCCGGGCATGAAGCCGGTTCAGGTCACGCAGGACCTGGCAAATTTCTGGCGCGAACATTATCCAAAAATCAAATCGGAGCTGGCGCGCAAATATCCGAAACATTTATGGCGCTGAGGTGTTAACCAGAGTGATAGGAGCGGGGAATTGTTATTCATGAGAATCGCCACTATTTGTGTGCTGCTGCTGCTGGCCAGCTTGCCGTCGGCGCGGGCGCAGGACGACACAATTACGCTCGCGGACGTCCTTCAAGGTGCGCAGGAGTGGGCGGAGACAAATCTCGACACGAATGTGTTCGCGGCGCTGGAGAGTCTGGACCAGCAGAAAGTGCAACAGTTTTTCCGCGATATGCAACAGCGGTTTCAAGGCGAATATGTGGTCAGCTTCCCATCGTTCCGGGATACCGCCGAAGCGCTGATGCCCTGGCTGGAAAGTCTTCCGGAAATCCGGTCGTACGGCGACTGGCTGCAAGCGCGATTGGATTACTTTGCGGCCGCTGGAGAAATCCATTTCATGATTCCGCCGCCCGAAATTGAGACCAACCTGCCGCCCTTGCCGGTTTCCAACCCGGTTCTGGTCACATTGCAGGAGATGTGGCTGAGAAAAGTCGCCGGCGATTCCCTGCCGTCGGAGACCACGAATTATCTGGTGCGTCTCAAGGGAATCTTCATCACGCAAAAAGCCCCGCCGGAATTGTTCTGGCTGGCCGAGGTGGAATCGGACTTTGATGCTGGCGCTTGCAGTTCGGCGGGGGCGGTGGGGCTGTTCCAACTCAAGCCCGATACGGCCCGGCGTTTCGGGCTTTCCCTGGTGCCGATCGACCAGCGGCTGGACCCTGAGGACAACGCGCGCGCCTCCGCCCAATACCTGAAATATCTGCACGACCGTTTTCAGGACTGGCGGCTCGTGGCGGCCGCTTACAACGCCGGCGAAAGCACCGTTCAAAAGCTTTTGGACCGTTATCATACCCGTGACTACGATGTCATTGCCCGGCGGTTGCCGGCCGAAACACGAAGTTACGTGCCCCGGGTTGAAGCCATCCTGGAACGTCGCGAAGGCGTCAAGCTGACGGAACTGCAAACGCCGCCGGATGCGATTGTTCGGGAATTCCAGGTCGATGAATAGAAAAGCTTCCACCAACCCCGTTGCGCAGCTTTGCCCACAGTGCGGCCTGTGCTGCAACGGGGTTTTGTTTGCCGATGTGGAATTGCGCAAGGGCGACGATGCCAAACGGCTGGCTGAACTTGGGCTGTCGTTGGTGAAAAAAGACCGCCAACAGGCTTTCGCACAGCCGTGCGCCAGTTTCGTTGGCAGGCTTTGCCGGATTTACAACGAACGGCCGAAACGTTGCCGGACGTTTGAGTGCGGTTTGTTGAAGCGCGTTCAGTCCGGCGAGCTTGGCGCGGACGCGGCGTTGAAAGCGATTGCCCAGGCCAAACGTCAGGTGGAAAAGGTTTGTAAACTTTTGCACAGCACAGGCTCGGATAACGGACGGCTTGCGTTGAGTCAACGTTACGTGCTGGCCATGAGCCAGCCGGTGGATTTGTCTGCCGGGAAAGCGTCAGCCGGGTTGCCCGGAAAACTGATGGCAACCTATCGTGATTTGATGCAGACGCTCCAACGGGATTTTTTAACGTGAGTTTGGCCTATGCCGCTATCCTGCGGGACATTTTTTTTGTGAGTGTCACCCGCCAGGGATCGTCGTCGGCGTAATTCACCTTGGCAAACCAGAGGTAATAAAACTCACCTTTGTCTTCAAACATCCACTGCTGCACCGGGTCCCCAGCTTTCATCCTGAACGTCATTTCGGGCTGGTCGCCCCAATCTGAACCCAAAGGGATCTCCGAATCCTCCATTTCCACCGGCCCGCCAAGCAGTTCCAGCACCTGGGAGGGGCTCCAACCTCCCTTGACCTGACTGAACTTCTTTTTGAATGACGGTTTAAACCACAACATACCCGGATTGTCTGATTGGCCCAAGTTGAACTCCGACGGGCTGGCGGCGCAAGAGGAAAATACAGGAGCAAATGGTTCGGGCACAACCGGTCACTGCGGCGGAACGCCGCATTCATGCGGCAGTGAACCCGCCCTTTGGCATCCTGCCGGATAAATCCGGCGTTCCTGCCGAAATGATGCGCTGGACTATTTCAGAGACAGGCTGGAAGCACTGTACTACTTCACCAGCGTCCGGCAAAACCTGTCAATCCGTTCCAAACCCTTCTCCAGGTTCGCCATGCTGGTGGCGTAGCTGAGGCGAATGTAATCGTCCGCGCCGAACGCGATGCCCGGCACGGCGGCGACCTTCTCCGTTTCGAGCAGCTTCGCGCAGAATTCGGTGGACTTGAGGCCGGTCTTGGAAATGTTCGGGAAGAGATAGAACGCGCCCTTCGCGTTGACGCAGGAAATGCCGGGAATGCTGTTCAATTTCTGGTGCGCGAAACGGCGGCGTTTGTCAAATTCCACCAGCCAGGCTTTCAAATGATCCATGGAACCGGTGATCGCGGCCAGCGCACCCTTCTGCGCGAACGACGTCGGGTTGCTGGTGCTGTGGCTTTGCACGGCGTCAATGGCCTTGGCAATCGGCTCCGGCGCGGCGAGAAATCCCAAACGCCAGCCGGTCATGCTCCACGCCTTGGCGAAGCCGTGAACGATGACGGTGTGTTCCTGGTGCGCCGGCGAAAAGCTGGCGACGCTTTTGACCTTCGCGCCATCGTAAAGCAGGTGTTCGTAAATTTCGTCGCTCATGATGAGCACACCCTTTTCCACGCAAACGTCGCCCAGCGCCCTGGTTTCCTCCGGCGTATAAACGCTGCCGGTCGGATTGCTCGGCGAGTTCAAAATAAAAAGCCGCGTGTTGGGCGTGATGGCGGCCCGGAGCTGTGCGGGTGTGACCTTGAATTCGGTCTTGTCGGTGGTTGGCAGAATCACCGGCTTGGCGCTGGCGAGCTTGACCATTTCCGGATAACTCAACCAATACGGTGCGGGAATGATGACCTCGTCGCCTTCCTGGCACGTGGCCAGAATGACGTTGTAGCAGGAATGCTTGCCGCCGCAGCTCACGATAATCTGCGATGGTTTATACGTGAGGCCGTTTTCGCGCTGGAACTTGTCGGCGATGGCCTGGCGCAATTCCGGGGTGCCGCTGGACGGCGTATATTTGGTGAACCCGGCGGCGAGCGCCTTGGCGGCGGCGTCCTTGATGTGTTGCGGCGTGTCGAAATCCGGCTCGCCCGCGCCGAAGCCCACGACGTCCTCGCCCGCGGCCTTCATGGCCTTGGCCTTGGCGTCAATGGCGAGGGTGAGCGACGGTGACAGCGATGCAGCACGTTGAGAAATTTTATAATTCATAATTAAAAGCGCTGAAAGATTACGAACGGGGCGGGGGAGTGCAAGAAAGGAAATTTGTCTTAACACCCGCCCTCACCTGTTTCCTCTCCCCGGGAAAGGATATGCCTATGGTAAATTTTTGTTTGCGAATAACCGTTTGGCTAATTCAGTTGCTGGTATTTCAATGAGACAGTGAATGATTCTCCTTCTCCCTGGGGAGAAGGCCGGGATGAGGGAGGTTGTGAACAAATTCATTCACTTCGTCAGATAATATTTCCGCGTGTATTCCTTGACCATGCGGTCGGTGGTGAAATGCGGCACGAGCGTGACCATCGCGCGGCGGATGCGCTGAATCCACTGGCGCGGAATGCCCTGTTCGTCGCGGTCGAAGAACAACGGAACGACCTGTTCGGTGAGCGTCCGATAAAGATTGGCGCTGTCCACGCGATCCTGTTCCTCGACATTGTTCGGGTTGGAATCGCCGCCGATGGCAAAACCGTTGGTGCCGTCGTAACCTTCGCGCCACCAGCCGTCGAGGATGCTGAAATTAAGGCAGCCATTGCAACCGGCCTTCATGCCGCTGGTGCCGGACGCCTCCAGCGGTCGGCGCGGGTTGTTCAGCCACACGTCGCAGCCGGATACCATCTGCCGCGCGATGTGGACATCGTAGTTTTCGACAAACACCACGCTGCCCACCAATTCGCCCTTGCTGAGATGAATGATTTGCTGGATGAAACGCTTGCCCTCGTCGTCGCGCGGATGCGCCTTGCCGGCGAAAATAAATTGCACCGGACGCTGTTTGTCCTTTACGAGCTTCGCGATGTTGTCGAACTGCTGGAAAATCAGCGGCGCGCGTTTGTAAGTGGCGAAGCGGCGCGCGAAGCCGATGGTCAGCGCGTCAACGTTGAGCAAATGCTCGAAGCGGATGTAATCGCCGGGCGTGATGCGCTGGGTCTGGTGCAGCAGGCGGCGGCGGACGAACTCGATCATCTCGCGCCGCAGTTTGTAGCGCAACGCCCAAAGCTCCTCATCGGAAACGAACAACGCGTCGGCCATTTTTTCCCAGAATTCATGATGGTGAATCGCTGACGCCCAGTCGTGGCCGTATTTTTCGTTCCACATCCTGACCACGCCCTCCCGCTTGTCCTTCATTTTTTCCCGCCAGAACTGGCGCACGGAACCCTTCATCCAGCCGAGCAGGTGAATGCCGTTGGTGATGTGGCCGATGGGGACTTGTTCGACGGGCGTGCCGGGATAAAGGGATTGCCACATGTGGCGGCTGACGTCGCCGTGCAGTTCGCTCACGCCGTTGGCGGCGCGCGAGGCTTTGAGCGCGAGCACGGTCATGCAAAACGGCTCGTGCGCGTCTTCGGAATGCACGCGGCCCAGCGACAGGATATCCTGAAACGGCACGGGCAACTGGTGCTGGTAAAGCGTGAAGGCGAAGTCCATCAATTCCGGGGGGAAGCGGTCATGTCCGGCTTCCACCGGCGTGTGGGTGGTGAAAATACATTGCGCCCGGGTCGCGGCGAGCGCGTCAGAAAACTTTTGTCCAGCCACCAGTTTTTCGCGGATCAATTCCACCGTCAGGAAGGCCGCGTGGCCCTCGTTCATGTGAAAGACCGAAGGTTGCACGCCGAGCTTGCGCAGCAGGCGCACGCCGCCGATGCCGAGCAACATTTCCTGCATGACGCGCATCGTGTTGTCGCCGCCATAGACGCGCGACGTCAAATCGCGGAAATGCTGGGCGTTTTCCGGGCGGTTGGCGTCCAGCAGATACACCGGCACGCGCCCGACGTTCACGCGCCAGGCCTGAAAGAAGACGCGGTTCATGTCAATTTCCACGTCGCACACGACCGGCTGGCCGTTGGCGTCCAGGACGGGTTCAAGCGGCACGTTTTTCGGGTCCACCAGATTGTAGAATTCGGTCTGCCAGTTGTTCGAGTCAATGGCCTGCTGGAAATAACCTTCGCGATAAAACAAACCGACGCCGACGAAGCCGAGGCCGAGGTCGCTGGCGGATTTCGCGTGGTCACCGGCCAGGATGCCGAGGCCGCCCGCTGAAATCGGCAGCGACTCATGAAAGCCGAACTCGGCGGAAAAATAAGCGACGGGATTTTCGAGCAATTGCGGCGCGTTCACGTGTCCCCAGGTGGTTTTGCTCTGGAGATACGACTCGAAATTGAGCAGCACGGCCACGGCGCGATGCGCAAAGTCGGCGTCCTGCAGGCGCGCGCGCAGTTCGTATTCGGAGACTTCGCGCAAAATGGCGGCGGCGTTGTGATAAAGATTCTGCCAGCTGCGCGGCGAGAGTTCCTGGAACAGATCCTGCGCCTCCTGGTCCCAGCTCCACCACAAATTGCGGGACAGCTTGTTCAAGCCGGTTACCAACCCGTTCAATTCCGCGTCCGTGAGAGGTTTCCTGGTCATACGTCTTTGGTTCCAAATATTGAGCCGGCCGGCACAACGGCCGGCCACCGGCGCTGACACTAATTGCGGGCGCGCGGTTCGGCAATATAAATTGAAATTGTAGCTGCCGATGGCCTGGCGCAACCAGAATTATGCCAGGGTGGATGGCATAACTATTGCAGCCGTCCGGGGCGTGGAAGCGACTTCCCGGAAAATCTGGTAAAAGGGGAAATCAATCGGGGAAACAAAAATTGGCGGATCGAAACTGCCTCCGGTCTGGAACGAATGTCACAATCCGGGACATTCAAGCGCGAGGGGCTTGGAATCGTCAGGCAGGATATTAAAGAATGGCATGGAAGTTTTAAAACGAATGTAGTCGCATGAAAGCGGCCTTCATCAAACGGAAGAAATCGGTTGAACGGTTGCCCCCGATGCAAACCGCGGCGGGCAATGTGGAAGACCGGAACGGGGCTGAACCAATCGGCGAGCGTGAATTGTTGCGGACGCTGATTGACAACCTGCCGGATTGCATCTACGCCAAGGACACGGCGGGCCGGAAAACGATGGCCAATCCCGCCGACCTGAAAAACCTCCGCTGCCGGACCGAGGCCGAGGCCATCGGCAAAAGCGATTTCGATCTCTTTCCCAAGGACGTTGCCGAAAAGTTCTGGGCCGACGACCAGAAGGTGATTCAGGGCGAGCCGGTCATCAACCGGGAAGAGTATGTCTTGAACGACGCGGGCGAGAAACACTGGCTGTTGACCACCAAGCTGCCGCTGCGCGATCAAAATGGAAAGATTGTCGGGCTGATGGGTATTGGCCGGGACATCACCAAGCGCAAGCAGGCGGAGGAGGCCTTGCGCCAGGCGCACAACGAACTCGAAAAGCGGGTCGCCGAGCGCACCGCCGAGCTGTCCCAGGAACGCCGGCTCCTGCGCACATTGATTGACAACCTGCCGGACGGCATCTACGCCAAGGATACGGCGGGCCGGAAGATCATGGTCAACCCGGCTGACCTGAAGGTTCTGGGATGCCAGACGGAAGCCGAGGCCATTGGCAAGAGCGATTTCGATCTCTTTCCCAAGGACATGGCCGAACAATTCTGGGCCGACGACCAGAAGGTGATTCGCGGCGAGCCGGTCATCAACCGGGAGGAATTTGTTCTGGACGAACAGGGGCGGAAAAGCTGGCTGTTGACCAGCAAGCTGCCGTTGCGCGATCAGGACGGAAAGATTGTCGGCCTGGTGGGCATTGGCCGGAACATCACCGGGCAGAAACAGGCGGAGGAGGCGCTGCGCCAGTCGCGCGACGAACTCGAAAAGCGGGTCACCGAGCGCACCGCCCAGCTTTCTCAAGAGCGTCTTCTGCTGCGCACGCTCATTGACAACCTGCCGGACGCCATCTACGCCAAGGACACGGCGGGCCGGAAAACGATGGCCAATCCCGCCGACCTGAAAAATCTCCGCTGCCAGACCGAGGCCGAGGCCATCGGCAAGAGCGATTTCGATCTCTTTCCCAAGGACATTGCCGAACAATTCTGGGCCGCCGACCAGAAGGTGCTTCAGGGCGAGCCGGTCATCAACCGGGAGGAGCATTTCTTTGACGAAGCCGGCCGGAAATGCTGGCTGTTGACCAGCAAGCTGCCGTTGCGCGATCAACACGGAGCCATCGTCGGCCTGATAGGGATTGGCCGGGACATCACGGCCATCAAGGAAACTGAGGCCAAGCTCGATCAAATCCACAAACAGCTTCTGGAAACCTCGCGCCAGGCCGGGATGGCTGAAGTGGCCACCAGCGTCCTTCACAATGTCGGCAACGTGCTCAACAGCGTCAATGTCGCGTCCGCTTGTGTTGCCGACAGCCTCAGGAACTCCAAGGCGGCCAACCTGTCCAAAGTTGCCGCTTTGCTGCGCGAGCACGAAGCGGATTTGGGCCATTTCATCACCACCGATCCCAAAGGCAAACAGTTGCCCGGGTATCTGGCGCAACTGGCCGGGCATCTGGCCGGCGAACAAACCGACGCTTTGGACAAGCTTGCCCGGCTGCAAAAAAACATCGAGCACATCAAGGACATTGTTGCCATGCAACAAAACTACGCGAAAACTTCAGGGGTCCTGGAGTCGTTGCCCATTGTTGATTTGGTGGAAGACGCCGTTCGGATGAATGTCGGCTCAATGGAGCGTCACAACATAAAGATGCTGCGCGAATATTCCGAAACGCCCCCGGTTTTAACGGACAAGCACAAAGTGCTGCAAATTCTGGTGAACGTCATCAGCAATGCCAAACACGCCTGCAACGATTCCGGAAAACCGGACAAACAAATCATCCTGCGCGTGGTGAATGAAAATGAACGGGTCAAAATATCCGTCATTGACAACGGCGTCGGCATTCCCGCGGAAAATTTGACCCGGATTTTCAATTACGGATTCACCACCCGAAAAGACGGCCACGGCTTCGGCCTTCACAATGGCGCCCTGGCCGCAAAAGAAATGGGCGGAAACCTTGCCGCTTTCAGCGAAGGACCGGGGCGGGGAGCCACCTTCACGCTGGAACTGCCAGTCCAACCACAAAAAGCAAACCCATGAACATCAACCCGGATAAAAACCATCGGATTTTGGTCATTGATGACAACAAGGCCATCCACGAGGATTTTCGCGCCATACTGACCAGACCCAAAGCCCTGCCGAACGGCATGGCCGAAGCTGAAGCCGCCTTGTTCGGCGACACCATGCCGCAAACCGAATTTCCGGAATTCCAGATTGATTCCGCGTTTCAGGGGCAGGAGGGGTTGGATTTAATCGAGAAAAGCCTCCAGGAAAATTATCCTTACGCGATGGCTTTCGTGGATGTTCGTATGCCGCCCGGATGGGACGGCGTTGAAACCACGGCAAAAATCTGGCAAAAGTATCCCGATCTGCAAGTCGTCATTTGCACCGCCTATTCGGATTATTCGTGGGAAGAGATGTTGAAAAAACTGGGCTATTCCGACCGGCTGGTCATTCTGAAAAAGCCGTTCGACAACATCGAAGTTTTGCAACTGGCCATTTCCATGACGGAAAAGTGGCGGCTCTATAATCAGGCCAAGCTCCGGTTGGATGATCTGGAAAAAACGGTTCATGACCGCACCGTCCAACTGGAAGCCACCAACGCCGAACTGATTGCCGCCAATCAACTGTTGACGATCGCGAAGGAAAAAACGCAGAAAATGGCCCAGGCCGCGCTGGTCGCCACCGAGGCCAAAAGCGAATTCCTCGCCAACATGAGCCATGAAATCCGCACCCCCATGAACGGCGTCATCGGCATGATCAATCTGTTGCTCGACACGCCCCTGGCCTCCGAACAGCGCGAGTTCGCCAATACCATAAAAATTAGCGCCGACTGTCTGTTGTCCATCATCAATGACATTCTCGACTTCTCAAAAATCGAGGCGGGCAAGATGACTTTTGAAAAAGTGGAATTTGACCTGGACGAGACGGTGAAAAATGCCATCGTGCTGCTCCTGCCCCGGGCAAAAGACAAAGGACTGGCCCTGAATTATGTGATCCAGCAAGACGTTCACACCCGCATCGTGGGCGATCCCACGCGGCTTCGGCAAATCCTGCTTAATCTGTTCAACAACGCCGTCAAATTCACCGATCAAGGCGAGGTCTCTTTGGAAGTCGTACAACTCGGCGAAAAGGACGGGGAAATTGAATTGCGTTTTTCCGTCCGCGACACCGGCATTGGAATGCCGGAAGAAGTTCGGGAAAAATTATTTCAATCCTTCACGCAGGCGGACACATCCACGACCCGCCGGTTCGGCGGCACGGGTTTGGGGCTGGCCATTTGCCGCAAGCTGGTTGAATTGATGGGTGGAGTCATCAACGTCACCAGCGAGCCGGGCAAAGGTTCGACGTTCTGGTTCACCCTTCCCTTCGCGAAACAAAAACCGCACGACCCGGTGATTGATGGATCAGTTGCCCGGCCGGAACCTCCCGGCGATGCTCACGCGATGCAATTGTCTGCTGCGCCAAACCGGACCCGTGTCCTTTTGGCTGAAGACAATAAAGTCAACCAGTTGGTCGGGGTGAAACAGCTTCAGAAGCTTGGTTACCAGGCGGATGTCGCGGGCAATGGGCTGGAAGCCGTGGCCGCCTGGAAACGGGACAAATACGGCGTCATTCTGATGGATTGCCAAATGCCGGAGATGGACGGATATGAGGCCACTCGAAAAATCCGTGAATTGGAAGCGGAGCAAAATTTGCCGCCCGTGCGAATCATTGCGTTGACGGCCAGCGTGATGAAAGAGGACCGTGATTTTTGCCTGGCGGCGGGCATGGACGATTTCATTTCCAAGCCGGTGGACACCGGCGAATTAAAAATCGCGCTTGAAAAAGCAGCCCAGCGCCGGGCCGATGTTAATTGTGCGTTGGAACCATCCAACCAATGACTGGCGAAAGCAGCAATGCGGGAATACTACAATACGATAACCGCCGTCGCAACTCGTTGCGATTGGCCTGGAGGTTTATCCGACCCGGCATGATTCGCTTCACTCCCGCATCCCACGGATTGGGAATCAGCAAGACCCAGTCTCTTTGGTGCAGCGCGCGAAAAAGACCGGCTTTCTCAATTTGTGTCATGTTCGAACTGGGATTTGGGCAAAAGAATTTTACGGCCGATGTCCTCGCCATTTAATTCCAACACACAACGCGTCGGCATCGGCTCAAGCAATTTCGGCGCCGACCACGGGGCGCTGGCCATCATGGCCACCGGCCCGTCCAAGCCGGCCATTTTCAATTGGATGCCATCGGGCTTCGCTTCGACGCTGGCATCCGCCGACGCAAAACGCCGGACCCATTGCAAAAATTCCTCGTCCGTCTTTATGCCGTTGCCGGCACGCAGCCAAAAAGCGGCGCCCGGATAGTTGCCGCTGAATTCAGGTTTCTGGCCCGGCCCAACGTGTTCCACCGCCAACCGCACGGCCCCCATGGAATTGCCGTCATAGATCAAATCGGACGGCGCTCTTTTTCCATCCAGCCCGCGCGACCACGGCACGCGCAGAGCGAAGGCCGCGCCGCCTTTGCGGAACGCGACCACTTCGCCCGGCTTCACCGGCAGGCGGCAGGGTTGGTCCTTTGGGAATTCCACGCGGCGTTCACCAATCCAAAAGGAATCCGCATCCAGCGGCATCACAAAATCCGAAACCAGCGTGGTGGCTTCGGCCGGAATATCCTTGGGGCGATAAATCACCAGGCCCGCGGCGTCGCCATTTCGCTGCGCCGCCGTCCAAAACGGATTCAGGTGAAAGGCCTTCTGATGGGAGCCGTCGGCAATTTTTTCCCCGCCGTAGGGATCATCGCGGCCATCCGCAACGAAATAGCCGCGCACGGATTTGCGATCGCCCGGCACATCCACCGTCAGCGGCATGTCCATCCGCCCGCCGTAGCTGGAGGCGGTAGAACTCAACGTGATGTCCGGCAGCAGGAAATGCGTGCGCGACTGCCACCAATCATTGCCCCAGCTTTGGCGGACGAGCCGGGGAAACTGGTTCGACAACTCGTGATTTTTTTGCGGCGGATGCCAGTTGGCCTGCAGGGAATAGATGGTGTCAATGTCCGTTGCTGCCGGGGCGGCCAGCCAGCCGTTAAGCGCGAGCTGCCGATCCAGCTCGCCGAGGCCGTGGAGGAAATCGTAAGTGCGGCTGTGCGCTCCAGCGAGTTTTTGCGCGGGCGGAAACCAGTTGAGCGCGATGTCGGTCCAGAATAATTCCAGCAGCAACCGCGCCTGGATGCGACCGGCATCACGCCGGCAGAATGCCTCGATCATGCCCAGTCCGTCGAGGTCAACGCCGGTGTAAGTCGGGCTGTCGAATTCGTGAATGCCCGCCGCCTGGGTGTAGCGAAAAACCTGGTCGAGCCGCGTGTAACCATCGGTGGCAACGTTCGTCCGGCCCATTGCTTCACCAAGCAGGATGAGATCGCCGGCGTTCATGATGGCGATGTTGGAATAGGCTGGTTGAACCTTGTGGCGCAGGCAGCCCTGGATGGAAAACTCCAGCAATTTTTCCAGACGCTGCCGCGCCGGCGCGGGAATGAAATCGCGATGCTTCAGCCAGAGGAGCGCGCCGCCGCGCATGGAAAAATCCACCGCGTTATAGTCCATGACTTTTTTGTCGCGCATCGCCCACCAGAAATTGCCATAGCCGCGGCTTTGCGGATCGCGGTCCTGCATTTGCTCCGCGAGGGCAAAGAGCCGGTCCAGCCGGTCCGGATGCTGCCGCGCCTCGCACAATACCAGGGCGTAGGCGAAGAGCTGGCGCGAGGTGACGGAATCGGCCGGCTTCGCGCACGAGCGCCAGAAGCCCTCCTCATGCGCGGCCAGGCTGTCCGCCATCTCCGGCAGAATTGGCGCCGCCGCCAGGTGGCCCAGTGGCTGCAACCAGGAGACAAAACAAAGGCAAAGCAGCCAAAAAATTCCGGGGCGTTTTTTTGATGCGGATATTTGGCGGTCCGGGTCGGCAGAAGACGGGTTTGCAAATTCCCCAAAAGCAGTTTTCGGCGTGCCGTGAGCCGTTTTCTTTTCCAATGGCGCAATCCAGTCCATGAGTGATGGAGAGCGCAGGCAATTCACCGGGTCCATGGTCATAATTCTCCTTTGAAGGCGCGGTTCGCGGGTTTCCTCTCCGCCTCGAACGGGGAGAGGACGAAAGGTGAGGTGTCGAGTTCTGATCTTCGAGTCATCAGCTTTGAAGTCGCCTCGTTGTGCTGTGAATACGTTCCAACAATTTCTCCGCCGGTTCGTCGGCGGGGCCGTTGGCGGTGGGGAACTCCTCAACCGCGATGCAATGCAAAGAGGAGAGGTTCAGGCCGTCGTGGTATCGGATGATTTTCCAAGGCGGCGTCAGGGCACACAATCGGGTGTCTATCCGTTTTTTCCGCGTCAGCCATTCCGATTCGTTCAGCATACCCATGCAGATTCGACAGCATCGTAGGACGGACAGGGGGATTTGCAAATTAAAACCACGGAGTGGTTTGTGAGAGCGAAGATGGAAGATGGAAGATGGCAAAACAGCAGAAGAGGAGACATTCAACTCCGACTGGCGTTGGGGGCAGGCATGGACCAGTCTTCGTTTCTCTACGACGCGACGGAGTGAAATTTCCATTCGCAAAATGGCGGAAGGCGGCTAGATTTCCGGCGCGTTCGCGAAGGAATGAAAAAATACTGGCACGTCATCGGCATCGGGATTCAGAACAACCTGACGTATCGCGTCAATTACCTGGCGCGGACGCTGTTCAGCTTCATCCCGCTGTTCGCCATGCTGTCGCTCTGGCGCACGATTTACGCGGGGAAAGGGCAGGGGAGCGCGCTCGGCGGTTACACCCAGGCGCAGATGATTTTTTACTACCTGCTCGTGGCCGTGGTGGACGTGCTGACGGCGGTGAACGAGGATGACTGGCAGATCGCCGCGGACATCCGCGAGGGCAACATCAGCCAGTTCCTGCTCAAGCCGATTGATTATCTGTGGTACCGGCTCTGCCTGTTTTTTTCCGGGCGCATCGCGTTCATCGCCATGGCGTGCGTGCCGCTGGCGGTTTTTATTTTCTGTTTCCGGGATTATGTGGTCTGGCCGGCCGGCGGGGCGGCGCTGCCCGCCTTTGTGATTTCGCTCGTGCTGACGGCGCTGCTGCAATTCTTCATTTCCTACACCATGGCCATGCTGGCGTTCTGGCTGCTGGAAATATCCACGTTCATCTTCATCCTGTTCGCGTTTGAATACCTGGCCAGCGGCCATTTGTTCCCGCTCGACCTGCTGCCGCCGGCGCTGCAACAAGTGCTGTTCTGCACGCCGTTTCCGTCCATGCTTTACGTTCCCATCGGCATTTACATGGGCAAGATCGTGGGGACCGGCATCGGGCTCGGTTTGCTGGTGCAATCGCTTTGGTTGCTGCTCGCGTATGCGCTGGCGCGATTCGCCTGGCGGCGCGGCATCAAAAAATATGCCGCGTTTGGAGGCTAAAATCCAAGTCCAATGTCCACAGTCCACAGTCCAAAGTCGAAAGATGACGTCACCAGTCACGTGTCACGTGTCACGCGCTACGGCGCCATTTACGCCGCTCTGTGGAAGACATCTGTGACGCGTGAGATGTCGTTCAAGGGCAACTTCCTCCTCTGGATCATCGTCGAGCTGGCCTGGTTCGGGCTGCAACTCGCTTTCGTCGGCGTGATTTTCAGCCAGACCACCACCGTCGGCACGTGGACGGTGTGGCAGGTGGTGCTGCTCACCGGCACGAGCAGTTTCATCCAGCAGATTTACCAGGCGTTTTTCCTGGTGAACTGCACGAACCTTTCCGAACTCGTGCGGACCGGCAAAATGGATTTCCTGCTGTTGCTGCCGGTCAACACGCGTTTTGTCGTCTCGACGCGGCAGGTGGACCTGCCGTCGTTTGCCAACGCCGCGTTTGCCGTTTGCGTCATGACTTACGCGGCGGGGAAATTGCATTTGCACCCGACGGCCGTTCAGTTCCTCGGCTTTGGCGCGTTGTGTGTCATCGGGCTTCTGGTGCATTACTCGCTCATGTTCATGCTGGCCTCGGTGAGTTTTTGGACGGTGCGCGCACAGGGCATCGTGTGGGGCTACTACAGTCTGTTCAACATCGCGCGGATGCCGGACGAGGCGTTTCGCGGCGTGTTCAAGGCGGTGTTCACCTTTGCGCTGCCGGTGCTGCTGGTGTCCAACGTGCCCGTGCGCGTGCTGGCGGACAAATTGACTTCGCCCGCCGCGTGGCTGGCGCTGATCGGCCTGGGTATCGTCTGGGCGCTCATATCCGAATGGTTCTGGCGGTTCTCCGTCCGGCGTTACACCAGTGCGAGCACGTGAGTGGCTTTCGCGCTATTTGCCCAAGGCTTTGGCGACGGCTTGCGTCAATTCGTCACCCCGCAAATCCCGACCGATGATTTTGCCGTTGCCATCGAGAAGAAAGGTGGCGGGGATGCTTTCAATTCCGTACTTCACAGCCAGCTTGTTCTGCCAGCCCTGGCCGTCAAAGTATTGTTGCCAAGCCATGTTCATTTCTTTGGTGAACCCGGTGAGTTTGGCCTGGTCCTGATCTAGGCTGATGCCGATGATTTCAAATCCCTGGTCGTGATATTTTTTGTAGGCGGCAATGACATGGGGCAGTTCGGCACGGCACGGCCCGCACCACGTCGCCCAGAAATCAATCAACACCACCTTGCCCTTGTAGCCGGCGATGGAAAGCGGTTTGCCGGCCACGTCCGTTTCGTTGAAGTCGGGGAATGTGGCTCCCACCGTCAGCACGGCCTGCATTTTCCGGGCCGCCGCCTGCGCCGCTTCGCGTTTTTCCAGTGCGGCGACGAATTCCGTGCCCTGGAAGTCAAGCTTGAGCTGTTTCACGAGCGCGGCGGCTTTCGCCGGGTCGTCAAGCATTTGATCATACAACATGGCCTTCATGTACACGATGTTGGCGACGGCATCGGTTTTTTCGCCCTGGTGTTCGGCCAGCAGGACATCGAATTGCTTCAGGTCGGCGGCCAGATCCATTTTGTTCGTTTTGCCGTCGGCCAGGTCGGCCCGGATTTTCCCGACCAGGGCCTTGAGTTCGGTGGTGGCGTCGCCGGCTAACGCCGCAGGGGTGAATGGATTCGATGACAACAGGACGGCGGTCGCGACAGCGAGCAAGAGTTTTGTTTTCATATTTTGGGCAAAATCAGGTTTGTTGCAAAGGATGATTGAACGGGCAAACCATCGCCTCCCGGCCGGGTTAAGTCAATGCCAACGGGACCCCGGTCCGTTATTCGTTGTGTGGAATTTTGATGGTGCTGCCGCCGATGAATTCCCGGATCACGGCGTCGCCGGGGATGAGGTCGCCGGTTGAAAGTTGTTTCTGCGTGAAGCCTTCCACCGATTCGAGCAGCGCCTTTACCCGGTCGTAACGGATGCGCGCGTCGAGAAAGCCCGCGTAAGGCGCGAAATCCTCCGGCTTGGGCAGCAGACCGCCTTCCCCGATGAAGAACGGTTTGAGCGCGGGCAAATCGAAGGGGAACCCGCCGTTGATGATGTGATCACCCAGCCCCATGAGCGGGATGATGCTGAACAGCTCTCCGTAACGCACATAATGCCAGTGCAAAATGGTACGCAGCGCGCTGTGGTTGCGATGCAGCGCGTCACGCAACATGCGCCGGATGAGGCGCACGTCGGTGAATTGCGTGAGCCGGTTCGTGCTCCCGTCGCCTTCGTACAACACGTTCAGCGTTTCGATGTAGAGCCGGAATTGCGCGGCGGCATCAATCCCTTCGGTGATGGGCGGATAAAACCCGTGCAGACAATCCAGCAACAGAATCTGGTCCGGCTCCAGCCTCACCCGCCGGGCGCCCATGCGGCGGCCTTCCTTGAAACTGTAAACCGGTTTTTCAATCGTCTGTCCGTCGAGCAGCGCCCGGAGGTGCTGATTCAACAACTGAATGTCCAGCGCTTCCGGCGTCTCGTAATTCCGGTCGTTGATCCAGTCGGTCGGATGCTCGACCAGCGACCAGAAATAGTCGTCGAGATTGAGCATCAAAAAACGCAGGCCCTGTTTTTCGAGCCGCTGCGTCAGCTTGACCGTCGTGGTCGTCTTGCCGGAGGAACTGGGGCCGCTCACCCACATCATCCGCAACCGGTTGCCGCCGTTGTTCAGGCGGGACAAGACCTTCTTCGCGGCCTCGTCCAGCGACGCCTCATAAACCGCCAGCGACGCGGCGATGACCTCCTTGATGCGTCCGCTGCGAACCGCCTCATTGAGGCCGGCCACCGTGTCCACGCCCTGCTTGCGGTTCCAGTCGAGGATTTGCCCCATGCGCTCGCGGGGAAAACCATTGCCGGCGAATTTTTCCGGCGTCAGCGCTCCTTCCCGCAGCCAATGCCGTCCCCAGCGATAGCATTCATAGCCATCGGCGGTGTTCTGGAAACCGTAGCTGCGCAGCGTGTGCAGCACCTCGTCCTGGATGCTCTCTATCGTCGGCGGAAAATTCGATATCAGGTGATGCGGGTCGGAGTTGAGGCAGACGGTGGCCGCGTCCGCCAGAAACCCCGCGATGTTTTCTTCCGAACCCTGCGCGCTGAAAATCTTGTCGTTTATGCCCGGCAGAAAATCCGGCTGAAACCCGCCGATGGACTGCGCGGCGCGCAAAATGGCCCGGCCGATGCGGTCCGAATCGAATTTGACCAGCGCCCGGTTGCGCTTCTGGACTTTGACAATGCGGTTTTGAACTGGCATCGCCGCGGATGATAATGCAGTCGCATCAAGTTACAAAGCCGATTCAACGCAACTTTAAACGGAGCCGGTTGCGGGGCGCGGCTTCACAAAGCGGGCGCGACTTGGCACTGCCGCCGACCCCCTCGCCCCGCCCGAGCGGGGAGAGGGCTGCGGCGAGGGGATTTGAGTCTGAATAATCGGCCTCCTTTCCATGAACCGGCGGGTGGAACTGCATGCAAAACTTTGCTTCACCTGCATCAAAGTTTTGTCATCTGATTGCAGGACAAATATTTGTAAAAACACATTTTGCAGCTAGCAGGGGCAACATCGAAACCGGTTCATGGCCCCGATGCGCGTCCATTGTTGGAGGTCGAAGCTCCCCAGGAACTGTGCCCCGGTTCAGGGGTTCAATGCGCGAAATTTCGTTTCGGGGAATTCTCACCCCGCCCCTCTCCTCCTTTGGGAGAGGCGAGGAGAAAATATGGCGGTGGTGTCAAGGGCGTGTTGCCCAAATGGAACGGAGCGCGGGTGTCCCACCCGCAGCCGCCAGAATTGCCAATGAGCGCACGAAATTCCACGGGTTTAGGGGTGGTCGAACGTGCTGCGGCTGAGA
>Ga0181538_10001852_pt1 | contig 22983 bp, 20 predicted proteins | sample PEATcosm2014_Bin_40_FD_119773 | JGI IMG/M metagenome (GOLD analysis project Ga0181538, IMG submission 119773) | Peatland microbial communities from MTU Mesocosm Facility, Houghton, MI, USA - PEATcosm2014_Bin23_30_metaG | ecosystem: Environmental > Terrestrial > Soil > Wetlands > Peat | place... | reverse complement strand
TTTGCGAGGATCGCCTTTGCGGCGTCCACCATCTTGGGGAAATTCTGGCCCTGCTGGTAGGAATAGAGAATCTGCATTTCGGCCTGGGCCGCGTAAGTGGAGTCCGGAAACGCCGCGATGTAGCGCGCCAGCAAATCGGCGCGCTGATTCATGTCCTTGGTTTGGTAGGCGGTATTGTAAAAGGCGTATTCGACGTAGTTGACGCTGTCCGTATCCTGATCGAGCGCGTTCTTTTGTTCCGCCTGCCAGGTGACGGGGTCCACTCCCGCAGGCGCGGGCTTGGCCTTGAATCGCTGCACAATTTGGGCCGCCTTTTCCGCGTACGCATACATCTTTTCCGAATCACCAGCGTCGTTCGCTGTGCGAACGATCGTCACCGCGGCATCGAAATTGTCCGGATCGGCGGCAAGAATCTTGTCTCCATACTCGTAAACTTTCGCTGTGTTCTTCTGTGCGACGTACACCTCGAGATACAGCTCATTGCCCATGATGGCCAGATCGCCGGTCTGGCCGAAATCGGTCATGAATTTATCGATGAGTGCGAGTTTCTGCGTGGGATCGGCCGCCGCGCTGATTTCCGTCAGCGCTTTGTCTTCGGGACTGCCCGCGGAAACGCTGATATGCCGGGTGATCTGCGCCCGGGCAGCGAGCGCCCCAGCCGATAGGAAGAAAGAAAGAACCAACAAATGTCCCAGAAGACGCCGCACGGCTCACCTCCCGCGTCCCCGCCGGGCGCGGCTCCAAATCGGCCTTTTTGGGGGAGCGACGGGCAGCAGCATACCAAGATTGCCGCACAGGTCAAGGAAAGCGATAGTGCTCAATCCTCGCGCGGACGGATTCGGATGGGCAGAAACGCCGGGACGCGGCGGCGGTATTCGGCGTAGGGCGCGCCGAAGCGCGCGGCCATTTCCCGTTCCTCGAGGCCAATGACGCAGAGTTGTACGATCCACCAGGCGGCGGCCACCAGCCAAAGGCTCGGCGTCCCGGCAACGAGGCACGCGCCGAGCACGGCGCAAAACATTGCGGCGTAACGCGGATGGCGGATGTGCGCGTAGAGTCCGGAAGTTTCGAGTTCACCGGTTTGCGTCAGCTCGGCGTGACCCACGAGCCTGCGCGCCCCGAGTTGCTGCTCCACCTTCCGCAATGTGTACAATTCAACCGCAATCAGCGGGAGCCCCAGCGCGACTCTCCAAGCCCGCGGCGGAACGCCGACGAGAAGAAAACCTCGATAATGAAACAAGAGGACGCCGCCGATCGTCCACGCCGTCAATCCCGCGAACCAAAATGCCGTGCGCAGGTGTTTGCGCCAATAACTTGCGCCCGGATGCAGAATGAGCCAGTAGAGCGGCACAGGCAGTTCTGCGAAGAGGACTAGGCCGGTGAACGCGCGGAGAAGACGAAACATCGAATCAAAGTATCGCAGATGCCTGCGCGCGACGCGAGGCGCTCGGGTTGACGCGAGAGACTTTTCGATACAGGATTCCCAAATGCCGCGGTGGGACGCTGCGGCCCGGAGAATGCGCCAATGGAAAAGACGTCATGGGACAAGATCGAACTCGAGTCGCTCAACCCCGGGTTGACGCGGCAGATGCTGCACGGAGAGAAGATGTCTCTTGCCAAGCTGCAACTGAAGAGCGGAACGATCGTGCCAAGGCATCAACACATCAACGAGCAAGTCACGTTCGTCACGGAAGGCGCGCTTCGTTTCCGCTTCGATGACCGGGAAATGCTGGTGGCGAAGGGCGAGATGATTTTGATTCCCGCGGACGTGCCACACGCGGCAGAAGCGTTCGGAGACTCTGAGACGCTGGAAATCTTTGCGCCCTGCCGCGAGGACTGGAAAACGAAAAAGGACGATTACCTGCGCGCGAAGAAATAATCGCGCTTCACTCACATCTGCGCGAAGAAAGGAGGACGACATGGATCTCGGATTGAAAGGTCGCACGGCAATTGTGGCGGCGGCAAGCAAAGGACTCGGACGCGCTGTGGCGATGGAACTGGCACGCGAGGGCGCCGAGGTGGCCATCTGCGCGCGCAGCGCCGCCAATCTCGAGCAAGCCGTGGCGGCAATTCGCGGAGCGACCGGCCGCACCGTTTACGCCGAAGCTGTGGACGTGAGCGACGCATCACACGTCGCGCAATTCGTGGATGGCGTCGAGAAGCGATTTGGCCGTCTGGATATCTGCGTCACGAACGCGGGCGGGCCGCCGTCGAAGACATTTCTCGAAACGACCACGGAGCAGTGGCGCGCGGCGTTCGAGCTCAATTTACTGAGCACGGTCCATTTCGCGCGCGAGGCGCTGCCCCGCATGAAGGCGCGCGGCTGGGGCCGCTTCGTGACGATCACATCGAGTTCGGTGAAGCAGCCGATCGAGGGCCTGATCCTCTCGAATTCCATTCGCACCGGCGTCACCGGACTGGCGAAAACACTGGCGAATGAATTTGGCCCGTTCGGGATCACGGTGAATAACGTCTGCCCCGGCTACACGCGCACCGACCGCCTTGTGGAACTCGCCCAGTCGCGCGCGAAGGCGACTGGGGATGACATCGAGAAAATTTTCGGACAATGGGCGGCGCAGGTGCCGCTCCGACGCGTCGGAACGCCGGAAGAGTTCGCTGCGGTGGTGACTTTTCTAGTCTCTGAGCGCGCGAGCTATCTGAACGGCGTCAGTCTTGCGGTGGATGGTGGCGCGGTGCGCGGCTTGTTTTAGGAGTTTATGGGAAAAGCGGTCTTAGTTGTCATTCCGAGCCCGCCCGGCGGGCGAGGAATCTCTCTTCGTTCCAAATCCAAGAAGAGAGAGATTCCTCGGCACGCAGCGTGCCTCGGAATGACGACTTTTTGGGCTTTGCGGCAAACTGTAATGGGCGGAGCGCAAGCCGCGGCGCGCTACTCGGCAATCAAGATTCGCAGATCGCGCAAGTTGTTTCCGGTCGGGCCCGTGACGATCGCGTCGCCCAGCGCGTTGAAAAAAGTGTAGGAATCGCTGCGTCGCGCGAACTCCGTGGGATCGAGCCCGGCCGCATGCGCGCGAGACAGCGTCTCGCCGTCCGCCACGGCGCCTGCAGCGGGACTCGATCCGTCCACGCCGTCCGTTCCCACGCTCAACACCGCGATTCCCTTCCCGGCGATTCGTTGCGCGCATTCGAGAACGAACGCCGAATTTCGCCCGCCGATGCCGTCGCCGGTTACGGGCGAAGAGAGCTCGCCGTCGGCGATCACCGCGACCGGACGGCCGGGATTCGCGCGGCGCTGCAGTTCGAGTTGCGCGAGCAGATACTGGGCGGCGCGCGCCACGGACCAGTCGTCGGTGGAATTGTCGCAGACGGTGACGCAGCCCGCGGCTTCGGCGTTGCGATGCGCGGGATGAAAGAGATCGTCCCTTCCCAACAGCAATGCAAACCGTGCACGGCGAAACGCGGCGTCGCCCCGCTTAGGCGTTTCCTCCAGCGGGCCGGCGGCGGCGAATTTCGCGCGAATGATCGCGGGCAATTTGTCGAGCAGCGAATAGCGCGCAACGACGTCGCGCGCATCCGCGATCGTAGTGGGATCGGGAAGCGTCGGCCCCGAGGCGAGAGCCGATTCCCGCCCCGCGGGCACATCGCTCACTCCGTAAGTGAGCTTCAACACGAGCGGAGCCGCCGCCGCGAGCCTGCCGCCTTTCACCGCGGAGAGATGTTTCCGCACGGCGTTGATCTCTTCAATCGACGCGCCGCAGGTGACGAGAACGCGATGCAACTCCTGTGTGTCCGCAAGCGTGATTTTCGGGTCGAGCGGCAATTCCACTAGCGATGAGCCACCGCCGGAAAGCAGGAAAAACACGACAGCCTGCGCGTCGCAGCGCGCGAGCAAATCCAGAATCGCGCGCGCCGCTTCGAAGCTTCCTTCTGTCGGCACGGGGTGCCCCGCCTCAATCGCCTGAATTCCCGGGGCCACGCGCGACGACTCAACAACTGGCGCGACGACGATTCCTTCGAGATCGAAATCCGGAGCGAGAACATCCGCCAAACCGCGAGTCATTGCGAGAGACGCCTTGCCGATCGCAATCACGCGAATCTCGGAAAACGTTGCGAGGTCAACGCGCTCATCGCCGCAACAAATGGTGCTTCCCGTCCGACCCAGTTTTCTATGGAAGACGGCGCGAATATCAATCGCGGCGAGCGTCTCGTGAAAAATAAGACGCGCGAGTTGTTTGAGGTCCGGCATGAGATTCAGCGGAAACCAGAATTGGGCACACGCCGCCGCGCCACGCGGGAAGGCGTCAGTCCGCGTGCAGCGCTATCGCGTCACGAGCGCGGCCACGCCCGTCTGCGCGACGTCCAGATCCTGTTCCTCGCTGCCATTGCTGACGCCGATTGCGCCGACGCATTGGCCGTCAACTAGAATGGGCAGGCCGCCGCGCAACGGAGTCTGCGCACCCTGGCTGGCAATCGCGAGGCTCAGCGAAGGGAGCAGGCTCGTGGGATCGCCGCCGGCGGGCCCAGTCGGCAGCCGGCGAATCGCGGACGCGTGCGCTTTCGTCATCGAGATGCGCGCGGAGGAAAGTTTTGCGCCGTCCATGCGGCTGAACGCGAGGAGATGGCCGCCATCGTCCACGATAGCGATGTTCATCGGCACGCCGATTTCGACGGCGCGCTTCTCGGCCGCGGCGAGAATCGCCTTGGCTCCTTCGAGCATGAGCTTCGGATGATTGTGCGTAACTTGCGGCATGGCACTCTCCAGTTGCGGCTGTTCGTTCAGCCGAGAATTTCCGGATTCAAAATCGTCGGCGGGCGTCGCCCGTCGAACAATGCGATGACATTGTCAGCGGCGATGCTGGCCATCCGCGCGCGCGTTTCTACGGAAGCCGATCCGATGTGCGGCGCGAGCACCACGTTGGGCCGCCGCAGCCCGTCGCTGATCTGAGGCTCATGTTCGAAGACGTCCAGTCCCGCGCCCGCGATTTTCCCCGTGGCCAGCGCGGCGACCAGTGCCGCCTCATCCACGATCGGTCCGCGCGCCGAGTTGATGAGGAACGCAGTGGGCTTCATCTTCGCAAATTGCGCCTCGCCAATCATGCCGCGCGTCGCGGGCGTCAACGGAATGTGCAGCGTGACGAAATCCGACTTCGCAAGCAAATCATCCAGTTCAGCGTGTTCCGCGTGCAACGCGCGCTCCACTTCTGCCGGTGCGCGATGGCGATTCGCGTAGAGCACGCGCATTTTGAAACCGGCTGCGCGCCGCGCCATCGCCTGCCCGATGCGCCCGAAGCCGACGATGCCAAGCGTCTTTCCCCACACATCTGCGCCGCAAAATTGATCGAGGTTCCAGCCCGTCCACGCGCCCGAACGCGCATACCCATCGGCCTCGACGAGCCGCCTTGCCACCGCCATCATCAGCGCCCACGCGAGATCGGCTGTGGTTTCGTCGAGCACGCCGGGGGTGTTCGTCGCGGCAATTTTTCGCCGCGTGCACGCCGCGAGATCGATGTTGTCGTAGCCCACGGCCACATTCGCGACGATTCGCAACCGCGGCGCGGCGCTCAGCAGCGCCTCGTCCACGCGCTCCGTCAGCAGGCAGATCAGCGCGTCCTTGTCCGTGACTCCGCGCAGCAGCTCATCGCGCGGCGGCCGGCTCGGCTCCTGCCAATACTCCGCGTCGCAACGCGTCGCGAGCGCGGCGCGCGCCGCAGGGAACAATGCGTGCGTGACGTAAATTTTTGGGCGCGCCATGGTGCAATTCCCGCGTGCGCGGGAAACCGAGCGTAGCACATTTGCGCTCCGCCGCGCAGGCGCGCCACCCCGCGCTGCGTTGACGCAGCCCTAGCCCGCGACTATAGTGGCCCAAGAGCCGCCACGGGCGCGCGAATGAACGCCAAACTCATCCGAGAGCTCGCACACCGGCTTGGCCGCGAATCGGTTCTCTCCCACCGCGAGGATTTGCTTCTCTACGAATATGACGGCTCGGTGGAACTGGCGCGCCCCGAATGTGTCGTCTTCCCGCGCGAAACCGCCGACGTCGTGGATATCGTGCGTCTCGCAAACAAATACGAGACGCCAATCGTCGGCCGCGGCGCTGGCACCGGTCTTTCCGGCGGGGCGCTTGCTCGCGAAGGCGGCATCGTCATTGCATTCGCCCGGATGAATCGCATTCTCGAGGTGGACGCGGAAAATCATCGCGCGGTGGTGCAACCCGGAGTGGTGAATCTTGATCTGACGCGTGCCGTCGAACATCTGGGCCTCTATTTTGCGCCCGACCCCTCGAGCCAGAAGTCCTGCACGATCGGCGGCAACGTTTCGGAGAACGCCGGCGGCCCGCACACGCTGGCCTACGGCGTCACCGCGAATCACGTCACCGGCCTCGAACTCGTGCTGCCCGAGGGCCGCGTGGTGCGTATCGGCGGGAAAGCCGCCGAGACCACGGGCTACGATCTCACCGGCTTGCTCGTCGGCTCCGAGGGAACGCTTGCCATCGTCACCGAAATCACCGTGCGGCTCTTGCGCAAGCCCGAGGCCGTCAAGACGCTGCTCGCCGTGTTCGAGGCCGTGGACGACGCCACGGAATCCGTCGTCGAAATTACGCGACGCGGCATCACGCCTGCCGCGTGCGAAATGCTCGACGGCTGGACGCTGCGCACCGTGGAAGATTTCGTGCACGCCGGATTCCCGCGCGATAGCGCGGCCGTCCTGCTGCTCGAAGTGGAAGGCCTCGCCGAAGGCGTCGAGGAACAGGCGGCGGAGATTTCAGCGGTCTGTCTTGCAAAGCGCGCCCGCGAGGTGCGCGTTGCCCGCGACGCCAAAGAACGCGATCTGCTCTGGAAAGGTCGCAAGAACGCGTTCGGCGCGATTGGCCGCCTTTCGCCCAGCTATTACGTGCAGGACGGCGTGATCCCGCGCACGAAACTTCCGCAAACGCTGCGCCGCATCGAAGAAATCGGCAAGAAATACGGCTTCCGGATTGGAAATATTTTTCACGCGGGCGACGGCAATCTGCACCCGCTGATCCTTTTCGATCCGCGGCATCCCGGCGAATTCCAGCGCGTGGTCGCGGCATCGAACGAAATCATCAAACATTGCATCGAAATGGGCGGCGCGCTCACCGGCGAACACGGCGTCGGCATGGAAAAAAATGAGTTGATGCCGCTGATGTTTACTCCCAGCGATCTCGCGCTTATGCAGCGCATCCGCGCGGCGTTCAATCCCACGGGCCGGCTCAATCCGAAAAAGATATTCCCGCTCGGCAAAGGCTGCGGCGAAGTGCGCGTGCATCCGCTGCCAATTTCGGCGTCACTCCCGGCATGAGTTCACTCGCAGAAGCGTCGCTCGCGCGTCTCGAACAGATCGCCGGCTCCGAGGCGATGCTGACGGACGCCGCGCTGCTCGCCGCGTACGACGTTGATGGCGCGCGGCCAGCTGCGGCCGTGCGTCCCAACGACGCCGCTGCCGTCGCGGAAATCGTGCGCTTCGCCGCGGCGGAAAATCTCGCGCTGATCGCGTGCGGCGGACGCACGAAGCTCAGCATTGGCGCGCCTCCCGCACGCTATGACGTCACGCTCGATCTCTCGCGGATGAATCGCATTCTCGCCTACGATCCGGGCGATCTCACGCTGGGCGTTGAGCCGGGCGTCACGCTCGCGGATTTGCGCCGCGCGCTCGCCGAACACGATCAATTTCTGCCGCTCGAATCACCGCACGCCGCGAGCGCGACCGTTGGCGGCACGATTGCCGCGAATGCGATTTCGCCGTTGCGCCAGGCCTTCGGCGGACCGCGCGATTTCGTGCTCGGAATGGAATTCGTCACCGGAGCTGGCGAATCGGCCAAGGCGGGCGGCCGCGTGGTGAAAAATGTCACCGGCTACGATTTGCATAAACTTCTGATCGGCTCGCTAGGTACGCTCGGCGCGATCACCCGCATAAATTTCCGCACGTTTCCGCGACCCGCGGAGGAACGCGCGTTCCTCGCGGAATTTTCCGGCGCGGAGAGCGCGTTGTCGTTTTGCCGCGCCATCGCGCATTCGCCGCTCGAGCCGCGCCGGCTGGAAACTTTCGATCCGGCGGCAATGCAACTCCTGGGCCTTGCACCATTCGTGCCGGACTCCGCCCGAGAAGCGTGGTGCGTTCTCGTCGACGCCGCGGGAACTTCCGCAGTCGTAGCACGGCACCAGCGGGATCTCGAGCGAATGGCCGGCACGGCAAACGCGACGCAGTTCGCCACTTTCGAAGCGCGCGACCGAGACGTATGGCTCGCGCGCGCCCTCGAATTTCCGCGCTATGTTGCGGAGCGCTCGCCCGATGCCGTGCTTCTTCGCATCGCGGCCTCGCCAACGGCAATGCCTGCGCTCGCTGCCGAATCGCTTCGCATCGGCCAAGGCAACCCGATCGAGGCTGCCTTCTTCTCCCCGGCCTCCGGAATCGCTTATCTCGCGCTCCTGCCGCGCGAATCTGGAAGCGCGGTACGCGACTCGCTCGCGGTAGCCGTGACGCAATTCTTCGAGGCAATCTCCGGGAATGCTGTGAACGCGCGCGACGCCGTCGCAATGGTGGAAGGCTGTCCTGTCGAATTGAAACGCAAGATCGCACTGTGGGGCCCGCCTCGCGAGGATTTCGAGCTGATGCAGCGCGTGAAAGGTGTTTTCGATCCGCGCAACATTTTGAGCCCCGGCCGATTCTGCGGAGGCGATTGAGGCGATGAACGAATCCGCCACAACGCCAAGCACGAACGCGAAGTCCGGCTTCTCAGGCACGGACAAACCGCAATACGCCGACTACGTGCGTTGCATCCACTGCGGCCTATGCCTGAATCATTGTCCTACCTACAAATTGTGGGGCCTCGAAGCCGATTCGCCACGCGGCCGCATTCGGCAAATGATTCTCGTGGATGAAGGCGAACTTCCGCTTGGCAAAACGTTCGTCCGGCACATCGACCAGTGCCTCGATTGCCGCGCCTGCGAGACCGCGTGTCCTTCCGGCGTTGAGTACGGAAAGCTCGTCGAGGCCACGCGCGCACAAATCGAACAGAATTATCATCGCCCGCTTCTCTCGCGCATGGCGCGGAGCCTCGTTTATCGCCACCTGCTGCCGTTCCCGAATCGCATTGCGGCTGCGGCTCGCTGCGTGCGCCTTTATCAGCGCTCCGGATTGCAATGGTTCGCGCGGCGCTCGGGAATCTTGAGATTGTTCGGCATGGCCGATCGCGACCGTCTCATGCCTGCGATCGAATCTGAATTTTTCTTCTCGCAGTTAGGGAATACTTTTCCCGCGCAAGGGCCGCGTCGCGCGCGCGTGGCCCTCTTCGCCGGCTGCATCGCGCAGGTCAGTTTCGCCGCGCTCAACGAAGCCACGATTCGCGTGCTCACAGCGAACGGCTGCGAAGTCGTTGTTCCCGGCGGACAAGTGTGCTGCGGCGCGCTCGCCGCCCACGCCGGCGTGCGCGAGGTGGCGCAACAACTCGCGCGCACGAATCTCGATGTTTTTCTGCGTGAAAATTTCGACGCGGTGGTGACCAACGCCGCGGGCTGCGGCTCGACGCTGAAAGAGTACGATCAGCTTCTCCCGGACGGCGATCCCGCTCACGAGCAGGCGCTCGCGTTTCACGGCGTGATGCGCGACGTCACCGAATTTCTCGACGCGCTTGGAATCATTGCGCCCCTCGCGCCCGTCCAGGCGCGCGTGACCTACCAAGATTCCTGCCATCTCGTACACGGCCAGCGCGTCCGCGAAGCGCCGCGGCGGCTGCTGCGCGCGATTCCCGGCGTGGAACTGGTGGAAATGGCAATGGCGGATTATTGCTGCGGCTCAGCCGGCGTCTACAACGTTACGCAAACGAAAGCGTCGCTCGATTTGCTTGCCGAGAAAATGGTTCACGCGGGAGCCACCAAAGCGCAGATCATCGCGACGGCAAATCCCGGTTGCCTGCTGCAATTGCGCGCCGGGGCTGCGATTCACTCCACGGGCCAGGAAGTCGTTCACGTCGTCGAGCTACTCGACCGCTCCCTTCACGCCAGACGCGAAGGCTCCTAGCGTCTACCGCTCCCCAATCAAATATCTGCATCCCTTCGGCCCCATTTGCGCCGAATGCACAGCGCCCGCCGGAACGTCACAGCGTTCGCCCGCGCGATACGTGCGCGTTTGGCCGCCGGAGGTGAGCGTCATCTCGCCCTCCAAAATGATGTGCGCGGTTTCGCCCGCATGCGTGTGATCGGAATAATTTGCATTCGCACCGTCCTGCCAGAGGTAGGTATGCACAAATCCCTCTTCTTGCAATTGTCTTTCGAGCGCGTCCACATCCATCTGCGTCATCCCTCCTTCTTCGGACGATACGCCTTCGCCGCCAATCCCATGATGAATCCCCGCGGCACGAGCCGCTCCGCTTCGATCATCAACCAATTGCGCGCTCCCGAGACGACGCCGCTCCTCCCCGCCGCCAGCGCCGCCAGGCCCGTGCGCGCAACCTTACCCGCCGGCTCTTGCTTGCTGCGCGCGCCACGCGTCTGGCCGGACACTTCGTGAAATTCCGTCGCGGTCGAGCCCGGATACAATGCGCAAACGCGAACTCCGTGCGGCCGCATCTCGGCGGCAAGCCCTTCAACGAAGATTCGCTCGAACGCTTTCGTCGCCGCGTAAGTGGCATAGTACGGCACGCCTTGAAATGCCGCCACCGAAGACACGATCAGCACGTCGCCGCGCCGCCGCGCGACCATGCCCTGCAAATATAAATGCGTCAGATGCATGACCGCGCCGACATTCACTTGCAGCATTGCGAGTAACACTTCCGTGTTCTGCGTGGGAAATTCGCCGAATGCCCCGAAGCCGGCGTTGTTGATTAGCAGGTCCACCGTGATGCCGCGGCCCTCTGTGAAAGCGAAAATCTCGCCCGGCGCGTCGGGCCGCACTAGATCCGCGTTGAACACTTCCACTTTCACGCTGTGCTTCGCGGAAAGCTCCTGCGCTGACGTCTCCAGGCGGTCACGCCGCCGCGCGGTCAGAATCAGATTCGCTCCGCCCGCGGCCAATTGCGCCGCGAACTCCCGTCCGATGCCCGAGCTTGCGCCCGTCACGAGCGCCCACTTCCCTCGCCATGCGTCCATAATTTCCCCCCGCCGCCTGCCGTTGCTCCATGAATGAAATGCAACAAATCGGTCAGCGCGTCAAGCAGAGTCAGGCTTGGAGGCCTACGCGCGCCGTTGACATCGCGCGGGAAACAGTTGCAATATCCCCATCGCCCCGTTTCGCTGCCCCGCGGATCACCTCAGCCGCGGATGCTCTCGCTCGAAAAACTTACGTGGAGGTTTTCATGCCGATTCCAGAAAGCTCAGTCCAGCCGGGCTATCGTTCGCTCACACCGAATCTGGTGTGTCGCAAGGCCGGCGAAGCCATCGAGTTCTACAAGGCGATGTTTGGCGCTGTCGAAACCATGCGCATGCCGGGCCCCGGCGGCTCCATCATGCACGCCGAGTTGAAAATCGGCGATTCGGTGTTTTTTATCAGCGACACGATGAGCAAGCTTCCCCCCGCGCTTCCCGAAGCCGGCCAAAGCAACCCGTCATACTTGCACGTTTACGTGTCCGATGTGGATGACGTCTTCCAGCGCGCACTTGCCGCAGGCGCCCGCACGGACATGCCCGTGCAGGACATGTTCTGGGGCGACCGCTACGGCAAGATTACCGACCCCTTCGGCCAGCAATGGGGCATCGCGACGCATAAGGAAGATGTCGCACCTGAAGAGATGCAGCGCCGCATGAAGGAGCTGTTCTCCAAGGCGGCGGGCTAACTCAGCGGCCTTTTGCGCGAGCAATTTGCGATCTCTCGCGGTCCACTCGCTTCTTCTGCGCCCGCATTTTTGTTACCCTGGAGATGCACTGAGGAGAGGTGTCCGAGCGGTTTAAGGAGCACGCTTGGAAAGCGTGTGTGGGGGAAACTCCACCGTGGGTTCGAATCCCACCCTCTCCGCCAGAATTGTCTCCGCTCTGCTACACTTCCAAAACCACTCCGGGGTAGTGCAATCGGCAGCACACCAGACTTTGAATCTGGTTATCCTGGTTCGAGTCCAGGCCCCGGAGCCAACTGCTTGAGATCCTTCGACTCGCTTCGCCCACGCCCGCAGACGGGCTCAAGTTCGAGTCCAGATCTCGGAACCAATCTAGTGCAGTCCTTGCCGCTACTTTCTCGCCCGCGGAACCGAATTTGCGGCGCGCTACGGCGCCGCAGGCGGCCCCAATTCTGATATTCTCGGCTCGTGCTGAATCGCCTCCGACTGGCCGCAATCCTAATCTCCGCGCTGGCGGCGTTCGCTGCGTCGCTCGATGCAATCTCGGTCACTCGCGCGCAGCAAAATGGCCAACAATCTCAGGTTGTGCCACAAGCGACGTACGCGCAGAACGCTCCCGCGCCGCTGATCATTCTTGACCCGGCACACGGCGGCGCAGACCCCGGCGCGCACGGCTCGAATGGTATCAATGAGAGCGACATAGTCCTGGAGTACGCGCGAGTGATGCGCGTTGCGCTCGAAGGCCAGGGCTTTCGCGTCCTACTCACGCGCGAAGGCAATCAGGATCCCCGTTCGATGACCGCGCCGCGCTCGCCAACGCCCCGCGCCGCGCCATCTTCATCTCGCTGCACATCTCGACGACCGGCGCTCCCGGCACCGTCCGCGCCTATTCCCTCCCCACCCTCCCTGCTCCGGAGGCATTCCCGATACCCGAGTCGATTGTGCCTCCGCCCGTTGCTCAACCGACACCTCACCCTGGCCTGCGCGATTGGGACCATGCGCAGGAGCCCTTCCTGGATTTGAGCCGCACACTCGCCGGGCTCGCGCAAGTTCAACTCTCGCAGAGATTCCGCGGCTCGCCCGATACGCCCATGGAGGTCGCAATACGCCAACTGCGTACCATCGCTGCGCCGGCAATTGCGGTGGAAGTCTCCTGCATCGCTGTTCCCAATCGCAGCCAGTTGGAAGACATGAGCTCGCCTCTCGCGCAAGCCATCGCCAAAGCCGTCTCGGACTTTCTCCCCGCGTACGCCGCAGCAGCACCCCCCGCTGCCTCCACCGTCTCGTGGCCGGGGTCTTCGCAATGAAAATGAAATTTGATTGGCGGCACTGGCTGCTCGTTGCTTTAGTTCTCGCGGTGCTTGTGGCAATCGGCATCTTCGTGTTCATCGATCTGCGCCAGCGGGTATCGCGCCTCGGCCAGGAGGAATTAAGAGCCGAGCAGTCGGCGCGCGCGGTCCCGCAAGTCGCGATCACCACTCCCACTGACGAGACGGTTCAAGCGCACATGTACTGGCTTTCCGCAACCACGCGCGACACCCTCGAACCTGCAGTGATCGAGTTGCCGCTTTCGGCCGATCCCGCTCTTCGCGCAAAGCAGTTGATTCAGGCGCTCATCACGCAGGCGCCGGATCCAGCGCGCCGCACGCTCCCCGCCGACACGAACTTGCTCCAGTTTTATCTTTTGTCTGACGGCACAGCCGTCGCCGATTTCTCCGACGCGCTCGCGACGGAGACTCCTTCCGGAATCCTCAGCGAACAATTGGCCGTCAATTCGATCGTCAGCACGCTCGCTGCGAACGTCGCTTCCATTCGCCGCCTGAAAATTCTGATCCACGGTCAGGAGACCGATACGCTCGCAGGTCACGTGGATCTTACCGGCTTCTTCACCGTTTCGACGGCACCGCCGCCGTCGGCGCCCGGCATCCCCATCACGCCGGGCATTCCCATCCGCCCTCGACCGATCACCCCCGGCGGCGTCACGATTCTGAAGCACCAGTCCACACCGCCGACGCACGCTCCCGGCACGCAAGGCGCAGCGCCGCCCAAGTCCGCAGCGCCGGCGACGCCAACGCCACCACCGCCACCCGAACCGAAGAAACCCTGATCGAGCCTTCCCGTGCCGCGTGTTGACACCGCCGCGCCCTCCCGGCAAACTGACTCGCAGTCCTTTCGTTTTTCTCCACAGGAGGAAGCTTGCGCACTGACGGACGCACGGCCGACCAATTGCGCCCGGTCAAGCTCACGCCGGATTTCATCCCCACCGCCGAAGGCAGCGTGCTCATCGAAATCGGACGCACCCGTGTGATTTGCACAGCCACAGTGGATGACGGCGTTCCGCAATTCCTCAAAGGCTCGGGGAAAGGCTGGGTAACCAGCGAGTACGGCATGTTGCCGCGCGCCACCGAGACGCGCACGGCCCGCGAGTCCGCGCGCGGGAAACAGACCGGGCGCACGCAGGAAATTCAGCGGCTGATTGGGCGTTCGTTGCGCGCCATCACGGATCAGCAAAAATTAGGCGAGCGCACGGTCTGGCTGGATTGCGACGTCATCGAAGCCGATGGCGGCACGCGCACCGCTTCAATCACTGGGGCGTTCGTGGCCCTGGCCCTGGCGATGAAGCGCATGGTCGCGGCCGGCATTCTGAAAACGATTCCGCTGCATGACTCCATCGCCGCCACCAGCGTCGGCATCATCAATGGCGCGCCGTTGCTCGATCTCGCTTATGAGGAAGATTCGCGCGCTGAAGTGGACATGAACGTGGTCATGACCGGCTCAGGCCGCTTCGCCGAAATCCAGGCCACTGCCGAAGGCGAACCGTTTGGGGGCGATCAATTGCACGATTTGCTCGCGCTCGCCGCCGCAGGAATCCGCCGCCTCACCGAAGAACAAAACTCGCTGCTCCAATTAAATTTCCGTGCCCGCCCGCGCTGAATTTCCGCTTCGTCTTTTTCTCGCCACATCCAATCCCGGCAAACGCGACGAATATCGCGACATGGCCGAAGGCAAACCGGTCGCACTCGAACTTCTCCCGAATTTCACCGCGCTGCCGCCGTTCGACGAATTCGCCCCCACCTTTGCGGAAAACGCCGCGGGCAAAGCCCTGCACTACAGCTGCCTCACGGATGAGATCGTCCTCGCTGATGATTCCGGACTAGTCGTCCCGGCGCTGGACGGCGCACCCGGCGTGCATTCGGCGCGCTACGCCGGCCCCGGCGCATCCGACGCGGATCGCTACCGAAAACTGCTGCGCGAAATGCGCGACAAGAGAGGCGCTGACCGCAATGCTCATTTCGTTTGCGTCATCGCGGTCACCCAGCGCGGTGCGGCTCTCGCGGTAGTATCTGGGCAAGCCGAAGGCGTACTCCTCGAAGAGCCGCGCGGCCAGGGCGGCTTCGGCTACGATCCCATCTTCTACTTTCCCTCTCTCGGCAAGACGTTCGCCGAATTGTCGCGCCAAGAAAAAAATGAGCACAGCCATCGCGGCCTGGCCTTCCAGCGCCTTCTGGCTTCGCTGCTCTAGGGTGGTGTATCAAGAGTGCGCTTCACATTCGACAAGTTCTTCAGGGGTTAAAACCCCTGAAGACTCAATGCCTTACGCCGGAGCTGAAGCTCCGGCCTCCTACAAAGCATGCAACAAATTTCCGACTCGGGACACTAGCGACGCAGTAGTTCCCAGGCCGTCGGTCCACGCAATCCACGTCCTGCTTTCCTGCGTTTCGGCTATCATGTCCGCGAGTGAGCCAGTGACCGATCCATCGCCGCCGCAGAAAAGATCTTCTCCATTTGCATCGGGAGTCGCCATCGTCCTTTACGTGGCGCTGGTTCGCATCGTCCTCTATCTAATTGCCGCGCCCAATTACGGCTACTTCCGAGATGAGCTCTACTATCTGGCCTGCGGCGAACATCCCGCCTGGGGATACGTCGATCAACCTCCCATGATTGCCTGGGTGGCGTGGCTCCTGCAGCACACCATCGGCACGTCGCTTTATGCCTTGCGTCTCTTGCCGGCCATCGCTCATGCGGGAACTATCGTTCTCGCGGGACTGCTAACGCGCGAACTCGGCGGCCGCCGCTGGGCGATGTTCCTCGCCGCGCTCGCCGCGCTTCTGTCTCCCGTCGCGCTTGCGTTCGGGCATCTCTTCACGATGAACGCTTTTGATCCGCTGCTCTGGACCGCCATCGCCTTCTTCGTCGCGCGCATTGCCACGCGCGGCGACGAGCGTTTGTGGCTTGGCGTTGGCGCGCTGTTTGGCATAACGCTGCTCAATAAGTACGGCGTGGCTTTTTGGGTAGTCGGATTGGCCATCGGCGTGGTGTTGACGCCCTTGCGGCAAAACCTGCGCCACTCCTGGCTGTGGATCGGCGGCGCGCTAGGTGCGGCGATCGCGCTGCCGAATTTTCTCTGGCAATGGCGGCATGGATTCCCTTTTCTGGAGTTGATGCACAACGTCCGCGCGCAGGGCCGCGACATCGTTCTTGCGCCGCCCGCCTTCCTCAAGGCGCAAGCGGAAATGATCGGCTACGCCAGCGGACTGCTTGTGCTGTTTGCGTTGATATTCTTTTTCTTCGCGCCTGCGGGCCGATTGTTCCGGGCGCTCGGTTGGGCATACCTCATCTTCCTCGCGGAGATGATGGCGCTCCACGGCAAAATGTATTACCTGGGGCCCGTTTATCCGATTCTTTTCGCCGCCGGAGCGGTCTGGCTCGAGTCGGCGACCGCCGGCAAAGCCTGGATCTGGGCGAAACCCGCGGTGGCGGTGGCCATCGCGTCGATCAGCGGTATCTACGCCCCGATGATTCTCCCCATTCTCCCGGTCGATTCTTTCCTGGCGTACGAACATCGCATGGGCATCGAACAACAAAAGTTCGAGCACCAGAAGGAAGGAAGGCTGCCGCAACTATATGCGGACATGTTTGGCTGGGAACAAATTGCGCAGCGAGTCGCGGCGTATTACCACACGCTCTCGCCGGAAGATCAGGCCAAGACCGCCATCTTCGCGAACAACTATGGCGACGCCGCGGCCATCGACTTTTTCGGCCCCAGGTACGGTCTGCCCAAAGCGATTGGCAATCACCAGAGCTACTGGCTTTGGGGGCCGCGCCAGTACACCGGCGAGAGCCTCATCGTCCTGGGAGAAGGTCACGAACGCAATATGCAGACGAAGTGCACGAGCTACTCAATCGTCGGCACGACCGAATATCCGCTTTCCCGCCCCGACGAATGGAAACCCATCTATCACTGTCGCGGCTTGAAACCCGGCCTGCAACAGATGTGGCCGTTGAATAAGCATTGGGACTAGTCGTTCTCCCCCATGCTCCGCAAAGCGTACCGCGTCGCAGCGCTCAAGTCCGATTCTGCGGGTCAACACTCGCTGTGCCGCTCTCTCGTGCATCGCACTCGTGCTAAAGTATCGCTTTCCCATGGCGCTCCTCACCAGGCACGGTCGACGCAATAGAATCGCCAGCAGCCGCAAATCCTGGCTGGCCTTCTCGTTCTTCCTCGTCCCGCTTCTCGCCCTCGCGCAGACTCCCGCGCCGCATGCCACGGAGGATCGCGGCACGCACGAAGGAGATCTCGAACTCGAAACCGCCAGCAAGAATCCTCTGGCCCTCCGCGCCTTCCTCTACAAGATGCCCAAGGGCGCCGACCTGCACGTTCATCTGACCGGAGCGGTCTACGCCGAAACTTTTATTCGCGACGCGATCCAAGACAAGCTCTGCGTGAATACGCACACATTTGCATTCGAGAGGCCGCAGGCCAATTACGCCGGCTCCTCCGCGCCGACCTGCGTCGCGGGCGACGTCCCGGTCGCAAACAGTCTCCACGACCCACGTCTCTACAACGGAATGGTGGACGCCTTCTCCATGCGCTCCTTCGTGCCGTCGTCCGGCGTCAGCGCGCACGATCATTTCTTTGACGCCTTCGCGAAATTCGGCGGAACCGATAAAAGCCATTTCGGCGAATGGCTGGACGAGGTCGCCACGCGCGCCGCCGCCCAAAACGAGCAGTATCTCGAACTCATGTACACACCGCCATTCCCCCACGCCAGCGCACTGGCCGACAAAGTGTCCTGGAACGACGATTTTCAGCAACTTCGGCAATCGCTCCTCGACGGCGGAATCCGCGACGACATAGCCAGCGCGCAGGACACTCTCGCTCAAGGAGAGGCCCAGCGCCGCCAAATCGAAAAATGCGGCGCACCAGACGCCGAGCCCGCCTGCAATGTGGAAATTCGTTTTCTGTATCAAGTCCTGCGGGAAGCGCCGAAGGAACGAGTCTTTGCGCAAACGCTACTGGGATTTGAAGTCGCGACCGCGGATCCCCAAGTGGTGGGCATCAATTACGTCCAGCCGGAAGACGGCCAAAAGTCTATGAACGACTACGCGCTGCAAATGCAGATCGTCGGCTACTTCCATTCAGCCTATCCGGGGGTCCACATCAGCCTGCACGCCGGTGAACTCGCTTTTGGATTAGTCCCGCCAGCCCAGCTCTGCTGCCATGTGCGCCTGGCAGTCGAGCAAGCTCACGCCGAACGCATCGGCCACGGCGTGGACATCATGTACGAGGATCACCCGCACGAGCTATTGAAGGAGATGGCGCGGCAGCACGTAATGGTGGAAATCAATCTCAGCAGCAATGACGTGATCCTGGGGGTCTCCGGCATGGATCATCCCTTCCCTATCTATCGCCAGTTTGGCGTACCGGTAGCCCTCTCCACCGACGACGAAGGCGTCTCCCGCATCGATCTAACGCACGAATTTGTTCGCGCCGTAGAAACTTACAATCTGAAATATTCCGATTTGAAGCAGATGGTTCGCGCCAGCCTGGAACATAGCTTCCTGCCCGGCAAGAGTCTTTGGCAAACCGAGGATTCGTTCACCAAGCCGGCCGCTGCCTGCGCGATCGATAAGCTCGGCGCGGACAAGCCATCCGCAGCATGCGCCGCATTCTTGAAGTCGAGCGAAAAAGCATCTCAGCAGTGGGAACTGGAGCGCCGCTTCAAGACCTTCGAGTCTTCTTTCTAATCGGCTTCCGCCGCTTTCGTCGGCAGGCGTTTTTGCCTTTCCACAGCGCCTCCCGCCTCCGAACCGGACACCAATCTCTCCAACGCGCTGGGCTAATGCCTCTTTCCTCGATACTGCCGACACCATCCTGGAAGCCGCGGACGACATACGCAATTTCATTCACTTGGAGCGCGCTCCGGTGTATAAGGTGTTCCGCTTAGCAGGTCAAAGTTGTATTTCCGGGAACGATCCGTAGCGATGGCAATTGCCGTCCACGCACTCTCATTGACAGCGGGCGCGCGCTGAAGCGCCGCATATCGAAAGAGAAAGGGCGAACTCAAAATGAAGCTGAAGCTCACATGTATATTCCTGCTCGTTTGCGCGGGGACTTGCAGCGCACAAACGGCGACCAACACCACGGCCCCGACACCTACCCCGCCCCCGACTTACAAAGCGGGCGGAACGCCGATCGTGATCCCAACGCCCACGACCGATCTGGTCGAAGTCGGTGACGAAGGTCGCGGAGTCATGGAAGTGGCTGTCCCAGATTCCAATCGCCTGATCGCCGCGTTCCTGCTCACTCAGGATCTGCCCCGTCTCACCAAGGGCTCGGACAATCCTGTGCTCACCAAGTATGCGCTGGTGGAGGTGCCGCGTGCCGGGGAATATTCGGATATGGAAGTAAGTGATTTCAAGGAGATGACAGACAGTGCATCGCAAGAGCTCGGAGCGGCCATGAATTCGTCCTTCTCGGAGACTGAGGATGAATTTAATCGCCGCTTAAAAGACCTCAACGTGAATGCGACCGTCAGCCTCGGGAAGCCCGTCCAACTTGGGGCCCTCTTCGCCAAGACAGATGCCTTCGGCTTCGGCTTGATCACCCAGGTTACTGTAGGTTCGACCTCCACCGACATGGCCATGGCTGCCGCAATTATTCGCGTCAAGAAGCGGGTCCTCTTTGCCTATCTCTATGCCGAGTACAAGAACGACGACACTGTGAAATTCCTGCGCAAAGCTTCGGAGGATTGGGCGGATGCAATCCTAAAAGCGAATCAGTAACTTCCACCAATGGCCGAAGCCCGGTAGGGGCGACACACTCCGCGAATCGCGTGTGCTATAGTCCCAGGCCAAAATGAGAAAGAAAAAGAAAGCGGCAAAGAACTCCCGCGCCCCAAAACCGAAATCTCGCGCTGCGAAACCAGCCGTCAAGCCGGCGGCGCCAGCGGCCGGGGCGACGCCGGCGCGGGTCCGCAAGATTCTCGCCAAACTGGATGAAGCTTACCCTGCCGCCACCTGCGCGCTCACACACGACAATCCGTTCGAGTTGCTGATCTCCACGATTCTCTCCGCGCAATGCACCGACGAGCGCGTCAACCAGGTTACGAAAACGCTCTACGTGAAATATCCCACACCGCAGCATTTCGCCTATGCGAATCCCGCCGAGCTTGAAACGGATATTCGTCCCACCGGCTTTTTTCGCAACAAAACGAAATCCATCATTGGCGCGAGCAAGAAAATCGTCGAGGAGTTCGGCGGCGAGGTCCCGCGCACCATGGAACAACTCCTCACGCTCCCCGGCGTCGCGCGCAAAACGGGAAACGTTGTGCTCGGCACGGCCTTCGGCATCGCTTCGGGCGTCGTCGTGGATACGCATGTGATTCGACTCTCGGGCCGCCTCGATCTTTCGCGCAACACCGATCCCAAGAAAATCGAGCAGGATTTGATCCAGGCAATTCCGCAGGACCACTGGATTCTTTTCTCGCACCAGCTCATCTGGCATGGCCGGAAAGTGTGTCAGGCGAGGAAACCGCGCTGCACGGATTGCAATCTCGAAAAACTCTGCTACTCGAAGGACAAGACGATTTGATTTTTGCGGTGTGTGCCGCGGGCGTGCTCAGCGGCGGAACGAGCCTTCCGCTTCAAGTCTCTGCCGGTCTTCTTCGGAATAAACCACGGTTCTCCGCGGATCCACGAAGATAAAGCAGACGGCGGCGACGAAGAACGTCGCGGCGTTGTAGGGCAGCGCGACATTCCAGTTCGGATGCGCGCGCGTTCCGAAGAGAATCGCCAACTGAACCACGACCAGCGGGGATAACACTTGCCCCATATTGCCAAACGAATTCATCAGTCCCGAAACGCTGCCCGAATATCGATGCCCGACATCAATCGTGATGGCCCAGGTGGCGGCCATCCCGAGATCCTTCGCGAAGGAAGAAAAGCAGATCGCGCCGAATGCCCAAGCCGCATGATTCGTCGAGATCTGGTGCGCGAGCACCATCAGCACCGCCGCGACGCCAAAACCGATCGAGCCAATCAGCGTGCGGCCCCAGCGCCGGCCCCAGCGGCGAACCATCCGGTCAGTAAGAAATCCGCCGAGGAAGCAGGCGACTCCGGCGAAGACCCAGGGCAGAGCGGACGCGAACGCGAGCTTCATGCCGCGGAGGCGAAGGTCGCCTTCGAGATACGGGGTGATCCAGCTCGAGAAAAACGCCCAGCCTGCATTGCTGCAGAAATACATAATCAGTAGAAACCAGATGGTCGGACTGAGCAGCAGCGTGGCCCACGAAATCGGCGCGCGCGCCGGCGTCTCGCGCTTTCCTCCCTCGATCAGCGCGCGTTCGGCTTCGTTTACTTTCGGATCCTGCGCGGGCGTGTCGCGGAATCGCACCCAGAAAAATGTGACCCATACGACGCCGATCGCGCCCGTCACGACGAACGTCCAGCGCCAGCCGAAAACGTGCGTCAGCGTCAGCAGAAACGGAAACGCGATGGCGCCGCCGAATCGCGCGAACATCCAGACGTAGCCCTGCGCCATTCCGCGCTCGCGAAACGGAAACCATTCGCGAGTCGCGCGGGCGATGTTCGGAAACGCGCCCGCCTCTCCCGCGCCGATCATGAAGCGGAAAAATACCAGGCTCCCGAGACTCCACGACGCACCGGTGAGCGCCGTGAATACCATCCAGCACAGCACCACACGCGTCAGAACTTTGCGCGGGCCGTAGCGATCGCCGAGCCAGCCGCTCGGCAACTCGAACAACGCGTAGGACAAAGTGAAAGCGGAAATCGCGTAAGCGGTGAGTGAAGGAACGAGATGCAGCGAGGATTCAATGTTTTCGCGAATCTGGCTGCTGATTCCGATGCGCCCGATGTACGTGAAAACGGAAAGGCAGCAAAGCCACGCGAGGACTTTCCACCGCTCCCACGTCGGACTCGTGCCAGCAAGAGACGAAACACCGCCGCCTGCCGCATCGCCCTCGAACGTGGAGGCGCCGGCGCTCATGCGGGTTCGATTCGCGAGATCACGGAGTGAGCACCGGTTTCCAGCGTGCGACCATTGCGCGAAGTTCCGCGAGTTCTTCCGCGCGCAAGTTGGGCAGCGGCGGACGTACAGGCCCCGCGGCTTGCCCGGTGAGATTCATCATTTCCTTCATCACCGTGACCTCGTAACCTTTGCGCCGCGCGCGGAAGGCGTACAGAGGAATCACGTATTCGCGCATGAGATTGCCGAGCGTTGCGGAATCGCCGGCTGCACCGGCTTCGTGAAGTTGCAACGATAATTTCGGCGCGACGGTCGCGATGCTCGACGTGTACGTGCGAATCCCGATGCTGTAGTAGCCGGGCACGCAATCGTCGCCGACGCCGCCAATCCAGTAGAGGCGGTCGCCGAGCCGCTGCATGATTTGTTGATAGCGGCGAATGTCGCCCTGGCCGTCTTTCCAACCGGTGAGCGTAGGGACGCGCGCGGCGAGTTTTTCCACCCACGCGGCGGTGGGATTCACCCAGTCGCGGCTGTACACGAAAAACGGTAGCGGCGTCGCGGCGCCAATCGCGGCGTAGTAATCGGCGAGCGCTTCTTCATCGGAGTTTGGATAGTACGGCGGCAACGCGAGAATCGCGTCGGCGCCGAGGCGCGCGGACTGCTTCGCGAGTTCGATAGCCAGCGACCAGTTAAATCCGGCGCCGGCGAAAACAGGAATACGGCCGGCGGTTTCTTCGACGATGGCCTTGACCACTTCGCCGTGCTCGGGGGGCGAGAGTGAATACATTTCGCCGGTGCCGCCCGCGGCGACGATGGCGGAAAACGGATGTCTCAGCAAGCGCTGGATATTTTTTCGCAGGCCGGGAATGTCGAGCGATAGATCGGAGTTAAACGGCGTCACGGGAAACGCAATCACGCCGCGGAGCTTCTTTTTCAATTCTTCCGGCTTCATCAGTTCACCATCGCGGCAGGG
>Ga0181538_10001850_pt1 | contig 22995 bp, 13 predicted proteins | sample PEATcosm2014_Bin_40_FD_119773 | JGI IMG/M metagenome (GOLD analysis project Ga0181538, IMG submission 119773) | Peatland microbial communities from MTU Mesocosm Facility, Houghton, MI, USA - PEATcosm2014_Bin23_30_metaG | ecosystem: Environmental > Terrestrial > Soil > Wetlands > Peat | place... | reverse complement strand
CGCCCTGTTCTTCCCCTCCCCATGTACTCAGGGGGAGGGCTAGGGTGGGGGTTTCGTAGGCCAATCGACGTTCGACCCCCACCCCAACCCTCCCCCTGAGTACATGGGGAGGGGGAAATTCTCCGCAGCAAGTGTCACGCACCCCGTCGGGTGACTGGATTTGAACCAGCGGCCTCTTGCTCCCGAAGACGAATTCGCCGCGCGCAAAAACGCACGGAATCCACGCAGGGGGGGGGGGGGGGGGGCAGCAGGTGCGCGACGGGCGAGGAGTCAAGACATCGCCGCTGCCCCGCGATATGATGAATTCGTGGCCCAGCGCATCATCATCGCACTCGAAAAGCCCCTACCCGATGCTGAAGCGGCGTACGTCAAGGCCTCGTCGGGCAAGGCTCTCGGTCGCGAATTGGAGAAGCTGGACTTCGCCGCTCGCTGCCGAAATATTCCGTCCCTGACTTCGCGGCTCTCGGAAAGCCAGGCCGCTCTCATCGAGCAACTGACAGATCAGGGCTTTGATCCCTCGAAGATGCGTCTGCCCATCGAGCAGTGGTACGGCGCGTCCGAGGGACTGACAATCGTTCGCACGCTGGCCGAGTACGTGAACGCCGAACTGAACGACTTCAAGCAGCCGAACCCGATCCTGCGCGATCTCAAGGCCGCCGAAGCCTTGCTGGCCGCCGCGCAAGCCGCGGGCACGCGGTTTCATTTCACCAAAGTGTAATCACACCGCGATCTTCACCGGCTCATTTGGCGTCGGGGCCGCGCCGACTGCCGACAACGATCCGAATCAGCGAGCCGCGTATAGATTGACGTACTCGTGCACAGGAAACGATTCCAGTGTCTTCTGATTCAGGGAAGCGGCGAGAATCCTCCGGCACTTCTTGGGTGGGAGGCGGCCGGCAAGATGGCGTTTGAACTTCTCAATCAGCAGCGGAATGCCCTCGGCACGCCGGCGGCGGTGTCCGATCGGATATTCAACCACGACTTCCCGCAAAAGCCGGCCGTCGTTCAGTTCGATCGTCAAACCGTTGGCGATCGAGCGTTTTTTGGGATCGTGATAGTCGCGGGTGAAGCGTTGGTCTTCGACGCAGACCATTTTGGTTCGCAAGGCGTCGATCCGGCGGTCGGCCGCGACGTGGTCTTCATAATCCTGGGCCGTCAGCCGGCCAAAGAGCAATGGCACGGCAACCATGTATTGAATGCAATGGTCGCGGTCGGCCGGATTATGCAGCGGGCCGGACTTGTCGATGATGCGTTTGGCCGCCTCCTGGGTGCGAATGGAGATGCGGCGAATGTCGGCCGCGCTCGCGCCGATGCCGCCCAGTTGCCCATGCAGCATCATCGCCGCCTCAACGGCCGTCTGGGCGTGGAACTCGGCGGGGAAGGAAACCTTGAACAGGACGTTCTCCATCACGTAGCTGCCGTAGGGGCGCTGAAACCGGAATGGTTTGCCCTGGAACAGGACGTCGTAGAAGCCCCAGTTTGGGGCCGTCAGTGCCGTCGGATAGCCCATCTCGCCGGTTTGCGCGATCAGCGCCAATCGCACGGCCCGGCTGGTCGCGTCACCCGCGGCCCAGCTCTTGCGGCTTCCCGTGTTGGGAGCATGGCGATACGTCCGCAGGCTCTGCCCATCGACCCATGCGTTGGATAGCGCATTGATTATTTTCTCGCGGCTCAGACCGAGCAATTTCCCCACCACCGCCGTGGAGGCGACCTTGACCAATATCACGTGATCCAATCCCACTTTGTTGAAGGAGTTTTCCAGCGCGAGGCAACCTTGAATCTCGTGCGCCTGGATCATCGCCGTCAGCACGTCTTTCATTTTCAACGGCCGTCGTCTGGCCGCGACGGCTCGCCGCGACAACCAATCCGCCACCGCGAGGATTGCGCCGAGATTGTCCGAAGGATGTCCCCACTCGGCGGCAAGAAAGGTGTCGTTGAAATCCAGCCAGCGGATCATGGTCCCGACGTTGAAGGCGGCCTGGACCGGGTCCAGCACCAGCGACGTGCCGGGAACCCGAGCGCCCAACGACGCCGTTACCCCGGGCGCCACGGCCCCGAGCAGCTTGGTGCAGGCCGGATAGCGCAGACTCTCCAATCCGCACCCCAGCGCATCCAAAAGACTGTGCCGGGCGGTTTCGTAGGCCAATTTGCTTTTGATACGGTAATGGAGGACGTAATCGGCGATGTCGGCCATGACCCGGTCGGGTTTTGGCCGCAGGTTGGAAACGCTGGCGCTCATCAAATCAGGTTCGTTGGTCAATGGGCACAAACGGCGAGTGTTCCGGGCCGGTATAGTTGGCGCTGGGACGGATGATCTTGTTGTCGGTGCGCTGTTCGATGACGTGAGCCGTCCAGCCGCTGGTGCGCGCCAGGGCGAACAGCGGCGTGAACATCGGCATGGGGACACCCATCTTGTGAAAGGCCACCGCCGAGAACCAATCCAGGTTCGCGAACATCTTTTTCGTTTCGGCCATGGTCGACTCGATCCGCTCGGCAATCTGGAACAGCTTCATATCGCCGTCCCCTTCGGACAGTCCGCGCGCGACTTGCTTCATGATGGTGTTGCGCGGATCAAGAATGGTGTAGACCCGGTGGCCAAAACCGATGATGATCTCCTTGCGCTTGACGCGTTGACGGATGTCGGCCTCGGCCTCGTCGGGGCTGCGATATCGACTCTGGATTTCATAGGCGACTTCATTGGCGCCGCCGTGCTTGGGCCCGCGCAAAGCGCCGATGGCGCCGACGATGGCCGAATACAGGTCCGAGCCCGTGCCGGCGATGACGCGCGCGGTGAACGTCGAGGCGTTGAATTCATGCTCGGCATAGAGAATCAGCGCCGAGTGCATGGCCTTGACCCACGGCTTGGGGGGCGGCTTCTGGTGAAGCAGGTGGAGGAAATGTCCGCCGATCGAGTCGTCCTCGCTGGCGAATTCGATCCGCTTGCCGCCGCGCGCGAAATGATACCAATAGGTCAGCATGGACCCCAGGCAGGCCAGCAACCTGTCGCCCACCTCGCGCGCCGACTCCGGATTATGGTCCCTCGCCTCGCGCGTCATTGCGCCCAGCGCCGAAACCCCCGTGCGCAACACGTCCATCGGGTTGGCGGACGCTCCGATCAGTTCAAGGGTCGATCGCACATTGGCCGGCAGATCGCGCAGGCCGATAAGTTTCTCTTTGTACGCAGCCAACTCCGACGCCGTCGGAAGCTTGCCGTGGATCAGCAGGTGCGCGACCTCCTCGAACTCGCACCGCGCCGCCAGGTCCGCGACCGCGTATCCGCGATAGCTCAAATCGTGCCCGCTTTGTCCGACGGTGCAAATCGCCGTGCTCCCCGCCGGCACGCCCGAAAGGGTGACAGACTTTTTTACCCTCAACCCTCGCGGGTCTGCTCCACTCATTTTGATTCTCCGAACAGTTCGTCGATCTTGCGCTCATACTCGTGATAGCGGATCGTTTCATACAATTCGGCGCGCGTCTGCATGGCCTCCAGGGCATTTACCGGCGTGCCGTCGCGGCGGATGGTCTGATAGACGTTCATGGCCGCCTTGTTCATGGCTCTAAAGGCCGAAAGCGGATATAGCGCCAATCCGACGCCGGCGCCGCGCAACTGGTCGGTTGTAAATGGCGGAGTCCGGCCAAATTCGGTCATGTTCGCCAAAATCGGGACGTTGGCCGCCTGGGCAAACTGTCGATACATCCCCAAATCGCTCAACGCTTCGGGAAAAACCATGTCGGCCCCGGCCCGCACGTAAGCCTGCGACCGCTCCAGGCCGGCCGCCAGTCCTTCAACGTCCACGGCGTCGGTGCGGGCCATGATGACGAAATCGGGATCACTGCGCGCATCGACGGCCGCCTTGATGCGATCGCACATCTCCCCGGAACCGACTATCTGCTTGCCCGGCCGATGTCCACAGCGCTTGGCAGCCACCTGATCTTCAAGATGGCAACCGGCCGCGCCGGCTTTGATCAGCGACTTGATCGTCCGCGCGACGTTGAACGCGGTGGGGCCGAATCCGGTATCCGCATCGACCAGCAGCGGAATATCGCAGACGTCGGTGATGCGGCGCACGTCCGTCAACACGTCGTCGAGCTGACTGATGCCCAAATCCGGCAGTCCCAGCGATCCGGCGGCCACCCCGCCGCCCGAAAGATAAATCGCCGAAAAGCCGGCCTGCCTGGCCAGCAAGGCGCACATGGCGTTGACGGTTCCGACGACCTGAAGCGGCTGCTCGCGCCGCACCGCGGCACGCAAACGAATCCCAGGAGTGGAAGCGTCGGTAGCCATCTTCGCACAATTCTATGGTTTCTGTTGCCGCCAGACCGGATCCTGATGCGAATCGGCCGCCGAAGCGAACCAGCGCGTAGTGACCGTCTTCTGCCGCGTATAAAAATGGATCGCCTCGGTTCCCTGAATGTGCAGGTCGCCGAAGAACGACTTGTTCCATCCAGTGAAGGGGAACCAGGCCATCGGGGCCGGGACGCCGATGTTGATGCCGATCATGCCGGCGTTGAATCGCATCTTGAATTCGCGTGCGATCCATCCGCTATTGGTGAAAATGCTGGCGCCGTTGCCGTAGGGACAGTCGCGCGCCACGGCAATGGCTTCGCTGACGTCGTTCACGCGCAACACGGAGAGAACGGGCCCGAATATCTCGTCGGTCACCAGGCGCATCGGTTTGGCCACGCGATCGACGATACTGGGGCCGACAAAAAATCCGTCGCTGTGCGCCGCCTCGACCTCGCGCCCGTCCAGCGCGACCGTCGCTCCTTCGCGATGGGCGATATCCAGATAGCCGGCCACGCGCTGCTGATGCTGCCGAGTGATCAGGGGCCCCATGTCCACCGCATCCCCGGCGTCGGTTGGACCGGTTTTCATCTTCTGAGCGGCTTTTACAAGACGGTCAACAAGCGGCTGGGCAATGCCACCCACGGGAACCGCCACGGACCCTGCCATGCAGCGTTCGCCGGCGCAGCCAAAAGCCGACGCCTGTATCGCCGCGGCCGCCTGGTCCAGATCGGCGTCGGGCGCGACGATCAGGTGATTTTTGGCTCCGCCCGCGCTCTGCACGCGCTTGCCATGCTTGGCGCCGGTTTCGTACACGTATTGGGCAACCGCCGTGGAGCCAACGAAGCTGATCGCGGCCACCTGCGGATGCGCCAGCAGCGCGTCGACGCAGGGTTTGTCACCATGGACGATATTGAATACGCCGGCCGGCAATCCCGCCTCTATCAGCAGTTCTCCCAGCAGATGCGCGCTCATCGGCACGCGCTCTGACGGCTTGAGCACGAAGGTATTGCCGCAGACGATGGCAATGGGAAACATCCACAGCGGGACCATCACGGGGAAATTGAACGGCGTGATGCCGACGCAGACGCCGACCGGATGGCGGGTCGTTTCGGTGTCCACATTGTTCACGATATTGGGCAGCGTGCGGCCCATGATGAGGCTGGGTATCCCGCAGGCGAACTCCAGGACCTCGATGCCGCGCTGCACGGATGCCCACGCTTCGGCCGGCGTTTTGCCGTGCTCGCGCGTCAGGCACTTGGCCAGATCATTGGCCCGGTCCAGGCAAATCTGGCGGAACTTGAACATGACGCGCGCCCGCTCGACGACCGGCACGTCCGCCCAGCCGTCCAGCGCGGCCGCCGCGGCGCGCACGACCCGGTCCACCTCCTCCGCATCACACATCGGAACCTGGGCGATCTTCTGCCCGCGCGACGGATTAAAAACGTCACCCCAGCGCTGGGCCGTGCTTTGGATCCATTGGCCCCCGCAGAGGATCGGCAGTTTTTGCGGCGTTTGTGTGGAAGTCGTGATCGGCATGGCGGCGTCTCGTCAAAGCCCCTGGCTCGCCAGCGGGAGAACCTCGTCCAGGCAATCGGCAATGAAATTCGCGTCGTCGAGGTTAAGACACATCGGCGGCTTGATCCGCAGCACGTTGCCGTGCAGGCCGCCCTTGCCGATGAGCAGGCCGCGCTCGCGGGCCAGTTCCATTACGGCCGCCGTTTGCTTCTTGGCGGGGAGTTTGGTCTTGCGATCGGATACCAGTTCCACGCCCAGCAGCAACCCCATTCCGCGCACCTCGCCGATCATTGCATGCTTCTGCTGTAGATCGAGCAGGCGATTTTTCAGGTGCGTACCAACCTTCAGGGCGTTGGCCTGGATGCCTTCGGCATCGATCACCTCCAACGTGGCCAGGCCCTGCGTCATGCAGATTGGATTGCCGCCGAAGGTGTTGAACTGAACGCGGTTGGCCAGGGTGGCGGAAATCTCCGGCCGCGTCCCCAGGGCGCCCAGGGGAGCGCCATTGCCAATTCCCTTGGCCAGCGTGACCGCGTCGGGCGTCACGTTCCAGTTCTCAAAAGCCCAGAATTTCGTGCCGGTGCGGCCGAAACCGCCCTGTACTTCATCGGCCACGCAAATGCCGCCGTGCTTGCGGACGATCTCGTAGACAATCTGGAAATACTCTTTCGGAGGCGTCACGGTGCCGCCGACGCCCTGGATGCACTCGCCGATGAACAAGGCCACTTCGCCGCAGGTTTCGTACTCGATCAAATCCTTCACGTCATGGGCACACTTCAAATCGCAGGAGGGATAGGTCAGACCGTATGGGCAGCGGTAACAGTATCCGGGCGTCGCGTTTTTGACGGTGCAGCCGGTGTTGGATTTGAATTTCCAGTTGCCGTGAGCGGTCAGGTTCATGGTCGCGCCGGTGCCGCCGTGATAGGCATTGCGCAGGGAGATGACGTCGACGTTCCTGGTGTACTCGCGTGCTGCCAGCAGGGCCAGTTCGTTGGCCTCCGAGCCGCTGTTCGTGAAGGACCAGTTGGACAGATTCGACCCCACGGGCATGTGCTCGGTCAGTTTTTTGGCGAACTGGCCGATCGTCGGATGAAGATAGATCGTCGTGACGTGCTGAAGCGCGCCAAGCTGTTTCTGGACGGCCTGCACGACCTTGGGATGGCAATGGCCGACCGACACCGTGACGATGCCGGCGAAACCATCAAGATAACGCTTGCCGGTTTCGTCCCACAGGTACTGCATGTGGCCTTCGACGACCATCAGCGGCTCCTGGTAATAGCGGATCAGGCCGGGCGAAAGATACTGCTTGCGCAGCGCCACGGTTTCCGCCTTGCTTGGGCCGTCGTAGGGCTGCGGCACGTGCGTGCAGAGGGGCAATGAAAGTCGCTTGGGAGACGATTGCGCTGGAGTGGAGACAGATGGCATGGTTTCCTCACGGCGCGACAATCGACCGATACGTTTCCGGGCGACGGTCGCGATAAAACTGCCAGACGTTCCGCACGTCGCGGATCATGTCGAGATCCAGATCGGCGACGACCAAGGCATCGACGCTGCGCGGACCCTGGGCGATGATCTGGCCGCGCGGATCGGCGAAGTAGGAGCTTCCATAAAACTCCCCGATCCGCCACGGTTCCTCGAAACCCGGTCGGTTGATCGCGCCGACGTAATATATGTTATTCGCCGCCGCCGTCGGCTGTTCGAGCTTCCAGAGGTATTCCGAAAGCCCGGCGACGGTGGCCGCGGGATTGAAGACGATCTCGGCGCCGCCCAGGCCCAGTTCGCGCCACCCCTCGGGGAAGTGCCGGTCGTAGCAGAGGTAGACGCCGACGTTGCCCACGCGCGTTTTGAAAACCGGGTAGCCGAGATTGCCGGGGCGAAAATAAAATTTCTCCCAAAACCCCGGCTCGCAATGGGGAATGTGCATCTTGCGGAATTTGCCGAGGAACGTGCCGTCGGCGTCAATCACCGCGGCCGCGTTGTAATATACCCCGGTCAGGTCCTCTTCGTAGATCGGCAATACGATCACCATCTGGTGCTTTTTGGCGAGTTGAGAAAAGAGTTTTGTCGTCGGCCCGTCGGGGATCTTTTCCACCAGTTCGTACCACTTGGCCTTCTGCTCGGCACAGAAGTACGGTCCGAAGAACAGCTCCTGGTAGCACAGAACCTGCACGCTTTGCGACGCCGCTTCCTCGGTCAGCTTCACGTGCTTGGCGATCATCGCTTGCTTGATCTTCGCCGTCGGCGACGTCGCCGGCTCACAGAGCGTTGCCTGAATCAGTCCCGCTTTGACAATCCGCGCCATACCTACACCTTCACCGCTTTCTTCGGCGCAATCTTATTCACCTTTCCAGCTTTCAGCATCGTCTGATACTGATTCCAGCTCATCGGCGGGTTGCCGGTGGAAACTTCCTCCATCGTGATGCACCCGTCCACCGGACAAGCCAGCGCGCACATGTTGCAACCGACGCAGGCGTCGTCGCGTACGGTGAACACGTCGATGGCCCGGCCGTCTTTGTTCAACTGGAGATTCGGCGCGGCCTCGCCCTTGAGGCGATTGGGTTCACCGAACTTGCTTGTGTAATCGGCAGGCGACAGTTTGTCCCATGCAATCGCCTGGTAACACCCATCTTCGCAACTGGCGAAGCAGATTCCGCAGTGAATGCACGTGGCCTGGTTGATCTTCGCGACCACCTTGTAATTCAGATCGAGTTCGCCCCAGTCCTTGATGCGCGGCAGCGCCTTGCCGACCGCCTGATCGATCGTGGCGAACCCCTTTTCATCCATCCATTTTTCCAGGCCGCGCGTCATTGCCTTGACCACGCCGAACCCTCGGTGCATGACGGCCGTGCAGACCTGGAGCGTGGAGGCCCCGAGGAGGATGAACTCGACGCAATCGTCCCATTTGCGAATTCCGCCGACGCCGCTGATGGGCAGGCCGATCTCTTGGTCGCAGGCGATTTCGCTGACCATGTTGAGAGCGATGGGTTTGATGGCCGGACCGCAATAGCCGCCATGCGAACCGAATCCGCCGACGCTGGGCTTGGGAGCGAAGGTCTTCAAATCCACGCCCATGATCGAGTTGATGGTGTTGATCAGGGTGATGCCGTCCGCTCCGCCGCGCTTCACGGCCCGGCCAATCTCGCGAATGCTGGTGACGTTGGGCGTCAGCTTGGCGAGTACCGGAACCGTCGCCACTTCCTTCACCCACGCGCAGATCTGCTCCGCATATTGGGGCACCTGTCCCACGGCCGACCCCATGCCGCGCTCGCTCATTCCGTGCGGACAGCCGAAGTTCAGTTCATAGCCGTCGATCCCGACGTCCTGAAACCGCTTGATGATCCGATGCCACGCCTGGCGATTGGATTCGACCATCACCGAAGCGATCAACGCATGATTGGGGAATCGCCTTTTCACCTCCGCCATTTCGCGCAGGTTGTCTTCCAGCGAGCGGTCGGTGATCAGCTCGATGTTGTTCAAACCCATCAGCTTCTGATTGTTGAGCGCGATTCCGCCGTAGCGCGAGGCGACGTTGACGATCGGCTCATCCGAGAGCGTCTTCCAGACGGCTCCGCCCCAGCCGGCCTCGAACGCATGAAGCACCTGATACGCGGTATTGGTCGGCGGCCCGCTGGCAAGCCAGAACGGGTTGGGCGACCGGATTCCCGCGAAATTGCAATTTAAGTCGGCCATAAATCTCAAAAGTGATTCGGATCGCGCTTGAGGAACCGGCCGCGTTTTTCCCTGCCGACGAATTTTCCGTTGCTGACGACCACCTGCCCGCGCACCGCGACGGTTTCCGCCCGCCCTTCGACGCTCATCCCTTCGAAGGGATTATAATCCACGGCCATCTGCTGTGTTTTGGCGCTGATCGCGCCGCGGTAATTCGGATCGAAGACCACCAGGTCCGCGTCGCTCCCCGTTTGGATGGCGCCCTTGTGCGGATACAGGCCGAACAATCTGGCCGCCTGGGTTGAAGCACAATCGACGAATCGGCACAGGTCCAGTTTGCCGGATTTCACGCCCGCCGTGAACAACACGCTGATGCGGTCTTCCAGCGACGGAATCCCGTTGGGAATCTTGGTGAAATCCCCGCGCCCCATCTCCTTCTGACCTTTGAAGTCAAACGGCGCGTGATCCGTCGCGACCGTGCTGACGTTGCCGTTGGCCAGGTTGTTCCAAAGAAACGGCTGATTGCGTTTGTCGCGCAGCGGCGGGGACATGACGAATTTGCTTCCCTCAAAATCCGGCAATTCCGCATGCGTTTTATCCAGCGTGAGGAATTGAATGAGCGTTTCGATCCAGACGTGTCCACCGCGTGCCCGGGCCTCCAGCGCCTGCCGGGCCGCCGGCTCGCAGCTTGTGTGCACGATGTAACAGTGCGTGTCATGCATCGCCGCAAAGCCGGTCAGATGTTGCACGCCCATCGCTTCGACGGATTCGGGCCGCGACGGCTCGTGCCACTGCGGTCCGGTCTTCCCGGCCGCGATGAGTTCCTTCTGCCGCATGGCGACGGCGTCGGCATTTTCGCAATGCGCGGTCACGATCACGCCGAGCGACTTGGCCAGCCGCATCACCTGACACAATTCCGCGTCATCGACGCCGAGCGCGCCCTTGTAGGCCAGAAATACCTTGAAACTGCTCACGCCCGCGGCGACGATTTCCTTCAGTTGGCTCTCGGCCAGCGGGTCAAAACGCGTCGCCCCCATGTGGAAGGTGAAATCGCAAAAGCTATGTCCCTCTCCCTTGGATTTCCACAATTCAAACGCGGCCAGCGGCTCGTCGCTGCGCGCTGGGCAGGCCATTTCGATCAACGTGGTCGTCCCGCCAACCAGCGCGGCGCGCGAAGCGGTCTCGTAGGTGTCCTTCGCATACGTCCCCATGAACGGCAGATATATGTGCACGTGCGGATCGACAAACCCGGGGAACACGTATTTGCCCCGGGCGTCAATGACAGCAGCCCCCGGCGGCACGCTCAGGCCGCGGCCGATGCTCGAAATCGTCTCATCCTGACAATAGATGTCCGCCTGATAGATATCCGACGCCGTGACGATCTGACCATTCTGAATAAAAAGCGGCATGAAAGTCGCTCGCGCTTAGCTTCGGCTGGTTCACTGAGCCAAAGCTTCCTTGGATATAACCTCCAAGTCCGATTTATTCAAATAAAAGCTTGACGAATCCGGAACCATGCACTCATAATCGCCCCCCTGTGATCGTCGCGCCGCCGGAAGCTAGCGCTGATATCGTCGAAGTCACGGAAGATCTTTCCACCTCACGATTCTACAACGTCGACATCGCGCCCACTGGGCACTCCGGGCGCAAATGGGGCACCTTCGACATGGCCGCCCTCTGGATCAGTATGTCGGCCTGCATCCCGACGTACATGCTTGCCTCTTCGCTCATCGGCGAAGGGATGAATTGGTGGCAGGCCGTTCTCACCATCACGCTAGGCAACACCATCGTGCTGATCCCGATGATTCTCAACGCTCACGCCGGCACCCGGTACGGCATCTCATTCCCCGTCTACTGCCGGGCCAGCTTTGGTATTCGCGGCGCCAACATTCCGGCCGTTCTTCGCGCACTGGTTGCATGCGGATGGTTCGGCATACAAACGTGGATCGGCGGCGAGGCAATCTACAAAATCACCGCGATCTTCATTCCCTCCATCTCCCAATGGCCCCAGACGTTCCTTTCGATCAACCTCGCTCAATTTGGATGCTTTCTGATTTTTTGGGCGATCAACATGCTGGTGATTTACAAGGGCATCGAATCGATCCGCATTCTGCTGAACATCAAAGCCCCGCTGCTGATCATTCTGGGGCTGATTCTGCTCGGCTGGGCCTACCGGGCCGCCCACGGCTTCGGGCCCATGCTCTCGCAACGCAGCGCATTCGATCCCGGCCAGCCCAAGGCCGGCCAATTCTGGCATTTTTTCGCGCCCGCACTGACAGGCATGATCGGATTCTGGGCGACGCTTTCGCTGAACATCCCCGACTTTTCCCGGTACGCTTACTCGCAGAAAAACCAGATGATTGGACAAGCCATCGGCCTTCCAACCACCATGGCGCTTTACTCGTTTATCGGAGTCGCCGTTACCAGCGCAACGATCGTCATCTACGGCCATGCCATCTGGGACCCGGTCGATTTGCTGACGCGGTTCCACAGCCCGGCCGTGCTCCTGGTCGCCATGATATCTCTGTGCGTTGCAACCCTGGCCACCAATCTCGCGGCCAACGTCGTCTCGCCCGCCAACGATTTCTCGCACCTTGCCCCGCGCTTCATCGGCTTCCGCATGGGCGGGCTGATCACCGGCATCATCGGCATCCTCATCCAGCCCTGGAAACTCCTGGCCGATCCCCACGGATACATCTTCACCTGGCTGGTGGCGTATTCGGCGTTGCTCGGGGCCGTCGCCGGAATTCTCATCGTCGATTACTTCCTTGTCCGCCGGCGTCGCCTGAATCTTGCCGGCCTGTTCAAGCAATCCGGACCCTATTGGTATCAAGGCGGATTTAACCCGCGCGCCTTGCTCGCACTGGCGCTGGGCATCGCCCCTTGTGTCCCCGGCTTCCTCGGCACGGTCGGATGGGCGCACGTCGGCGCGGGTTGGATTCGACTGTACGACTATGCCTGGTTCGTCAGCTTGGGGATTTCCGCCGCGATCTACGCGCTGCTGTCGCGACGGACTTCAGTTCCCTGAGTCTTGTGGCGAGTTGCGCGACGTGCGGATCGCCGCGCGAACAAGCCCATCCGATCAAGGCAACGGCGAGATAGAGGGAAAACCAGAGCATTGCGGGGGGAACGGAGTCTGGTCAGAATGTCCACGGACAAAATGCGGATTTGCCGTGTCGCCGACGAGCAATAGAGTTCGACCACCGAGGCATCGCGGTTTTCATTGCGGCCTCGGTTGGAAATGGGAGCAATCAGTGTTCAAGAGTTTTTGGCGCTTGGTTTTGGCGTCGGCCTTGGGTTTGATGTCGGCGGCATGCGCGTCAAACCGCCAGATGCCGCCTTTTGAAATTCACTCGGCTGGGACACTCTCATCGCATCATTTGGGGACGCCCTTGTCGGGGCCGGTAGAAGGGAAGGAAGGATCGATCTTTTATGGAGACGCGCTGGATATTCGGGTGCGATGGTTTGCGCTTGAGCAATTCGATTGCCGCGGTTTGTCGCTTCTGGCAAGCAAAGCCACGTTGATCACGGCAGATCTGGCCGACCAGGCGGTTTTGCCTGCAACGTCGCTGACGAGCAACGCGCGCATTGGATGGTTCCAGAACACACCGGCCGAGGAGGCGATCATGAACGCCAATCGCAGCCGGTATTTCGAAATCGGCCAGTCGCGAGCCGCCTTGCCAAACGGCACAACCGTTTGCTTCCGCGCGTTTGAGGCGGGGGGCGTGCGCGATCAGACGCTTATCCACCCCGTGCCTCGCTTCGTGGAGGTCAGCTTGTCGCGAATCGCGGCCGGATCGGCCGGCGCGACGGGAAATCCACAGATTGCACTTGGAATCGAGGATTCGGCGGATCGTCAACCGCGGCATTCCGATTCTCCGAACTGGCCGGCGGGGGTTTGGCAATTCGAGATGGCGCTGCTGGACGATCCGATGAACGGCTTTCCGCAGGCGTTTTTGCTGATCGTGCCGTTTCGGTTTTCGGGTCCGCCGAATCAAGCGGTCGCGGCGTTTGTGACGATTTCGCGCGCGGGCGACGATGCGGGATTCAAGGATGCCGTGGCTCGATGCAAAGCCGATCTTGAGGTGAATCAATCGGCGACGGTCAACCCGTTGTGGACGCTTGGACTGCTGCGGGCGCTGAATGAGTTGGACGATCAAGGCCGCCGGCGCGCCGCCCTGGTTTATCTCGCGGGGCAGGGGGATGCACGATTATGCGAAGACGCGGCGATGTTGGCGGATGAAGCGCTCCTGGAGCAGATCGCGGCGGCGGTCAAGCGGGATGCGCCCGCGGCCATCAACGACGGGGACCTGGGGCAATACGCGTGGATTCTGGATCGGTCGGCGATCGAGGCGATGCAACCGCTCCTGGCCAAGGCGGCGTTGCCGGCGGAACTGTTCGCGGTGCTGACCGAGCATTTCGGCGAGCCGGGCCGGCATGCGGCGGCGGTTGATGAGATCATGCGCGGCACTTCGAGCGGACGCGAACTGAAGCAGAAATTGATCGGCGAGAACTATATCTATCTTGAGGACAGTTCGCCCGCCGCCAGAGTCCGGGCGTTTGAGTGGCTTGGAGCGCAAAAACTGGCGCCGGCGGGATTCGATCCGCTGGGAACTCCAAAACAGCGGCGGCAGGCGTTGGATCAGGCATTGTCCGGCGGATCAATCCCGGGGAGCGGGCAATGACTCAAGGTGATTCAGGCAAATCGAAAAAGATCGACGCGGGGGGAAAGAGGCCGCGCCGTTGGCGGCGGCGGGGCGTGATCGCCTTGATCGCGCTGGTGGGCCTGGCGGTGATTTTCAGGATCGCGCTGGTGCTGCTGCTGCCGGCCGTGATGAACAAAGTGACACGGACGTACAAGCTCCAATGCCATTACGATCGCCTGGACCTGAGCCTCACGGGCGGGAACGCCGCGATGTGGGGTTTTCAACTTGTTCCGCAAGAGGGGGGCGATCCCGTCCTGCGGGCGGATTACCTTCAGGGAAATATTTCGGTCCTGGCGCTGTTTCGGGGACGGCTGGTGGTTTATCGTGCGGCCGCGGATGGGGTGGACGCGACGTTCGAGCGTGAAGCGAATGGCCATATTCCCCTGTTGGATCGCTTCGCATCGAGTGGGTCTTCCGCGCCGCCACCGAAGGCGCCGTCAACCGCCAATGCCGCCGCACCGCTGGATCTCGAGCCGCCGCTGCGGATCGACGCGCTGCGGCTGGAGCACGTCCGCGCGCGGGTGCTCGACCTGTGCGTCAATCCGCCGATCGATGCCAGGCTGGCCCTGGATTTTCGATTGTCGAATCTGGGCACTCCGCATGAACCGGCGCATTTCGAGCTGGATTTTTCCTCGGATCCGATGCTCGATTCGCTTCTGATCGAGGGAAGAGCCAACGGGGACGCGAAACAATTGAAGGCGAATCTTCACGTTCTGATGCGGGGGCTGCATTTGAAGCCGGCGCAGGGATATCTTTCCGCGCTTGGGCTGCGGGCGGTCGCGGATGATATTTCCGCCACCGCGACGGGCCAACTGACCGCCTCCGTTGGCGCGAATCCGGGCGACGGGATCAAGGCGAATCTGACGTTGGACAATGCGCGGCTGACCAGCGACGGGAAGGAGGCCGCGGCGCTCGATGAACTGGATTTGGGCGTTGACTCGTTGAACCCCGGCCTCGTTAAGCTCGGCAGGCTCGCTATCAAGGGGGTGCGATGCGATGCAGGGCGAAATGCGGATGGATCGTTGGCGATTGCCGGGGTCGAGCTTGTGAAGGCGGCGGCAACGGAGGGTGGGCAGAAGGATTCCAGGCAACCGAGCGCCTCGCCAACATCTCCCGTGGCGACGTCGGGATTTCAATGGAGTCTGGACCAATTCGCGCTGACGGGCCTGCACGTGGGATTTTTCGACCAGGCGGTGTCACCGCCTGCGACGCTGGCGCTCGATTCGCCGGGCATCGAGTTGGACAACCTGGATTCGGGCCACCCGGATTCGCCGGCGAATTTCTCGGCGACGCTCACGGCGCCGGGAATCGTGCGCGAGATTCATGTTGCCGGACACGCCACGCCGTTCGCCGCGACCAAATCATTCGACCTGACCGTCACGGCGAATGGCATCTCGCCGTCGGCGGCCGATCCGTATTTGAATGCCGCGCGACTTGCATCGGAATGGAAGGATGGAAGTTTCTCGGTCTGGGCCGACGGAGAGGTGGCTCTCGACAACGACGGAGCCGTGACCGCGAACGCGCGCCTGGCCGATCTTCGGCTTGCCGACGGCTCCGAGTTGTTCGCGCTGAAAGAGGCGCGAATCAAGGGCGTGGGCGTCGATCCGCACACGCGGACGCTGCGCGTGGATGCGGTCGATATTTCCGGGCCGAATCTCGTGGCGCACCGGGATGCGGCAGGCAATCTGCACGTGTTTGCGTTTAGGACGAAGCCGGCTTCCGGCAGTTCAACGGTCGCGACGGTCCAGGCACAGCCGGCGCCAACCGACACGGCCGGGCAAGCTCCGTCGGTGTTTGACAACTTCGAGATCGGGTATTTTGCGTGGAAGGACGTCCATGTCAGCCTGACGGATGAGGCCGCGAATCCGCCGGCGGCGCTATCCATTTCGGATGCGGGCATCACGGTGGATGATTTGTCGATTCATTTGAAGCCAACGGGCGCTGCGCCGAAAGCGGGAAAGATTCGGGCGTGGCTGGTTGCACCGAATCTCGCGTCCGGGCTTTCTTTTGAGGGAGTCGTTACCCCAGCCTCGGATCAAACAAGTTGCGATTTCACTATTCGCGGCCAAGGCCTTAGCGGGAATGCGGTGGCGACCTATTTGAAGCCACTGGGAATGGAACCGACGTTGACCGATGGGTCGGTGGCGGTCCATGGGCAAGCGAAACTGGATCAGACCGGCGATCAGCCGCGCCTTTCACTGGCGCTGGACAATTTGAAATATAATGATTCGGGTCAATCGCTGGCTTCGGTCGCGGGCATTCACGTTGACGGATTGAGCGCCGGGCCGGGCGGAATCACGTTGGATTCCATCAAGGTGGAATCGCCCCATGCTCGAGTGGTTCGCCGGGTCGACGGCGGCGTTGAAACGGCGGGGCTTCGCTTCATCGCCAAGCCGCCGGCGACAGCGGCTGCGCAGGTCGACGATCCACCCGCGGATCGGCTTTCCGCCGCCGTCAAATCGCTGACGGTTTCGGATGTCGGGATCGATTGGATCGACAGGGCCGTCCAACCGAACGTCCAAACCACGATCCACGCCCAGGCCGGGCTTTCGGATTTTGAGTTTAACGATCATCCGCATCGCGGCGCTTTCCATGCGGTTGCTAGCGTCGATCGCTGTCTCGACGCGTTAGCCGTGGGGGGGACGCTGGCGATATCGCCGACCGGGCAAAACGTGCAATTGACATTCGATGCGAAAGGTCTTCGCGCCGGACCGATGGCGGCGTATCTGCCCGCCAAAGTGCGCTCGACCCTACAGAATGGATCGCTTCATCTGGCTGTCACTGGTGACGTATCGCAAAACCGGCTCGGCGGCCGGGCGATCGAGTTGGGAGTGAACGATTTCGGTTATCGCGATTCCGGGGATGTGCCTTTGCTGCAATTCGATTCGTTTCACCTCAAAGCGCCCCGGCTCGATCCGGAAGCCAAAGTGGTTTCTCTCGACGATGTAACGCTCGATGGATTGGAAACAAACGTTCGAAAAAGCGCGACGGGAATGGATTTGTTGGGCCTGGAGTTGGCTGCGGAGCCGCGATCGGCCCCGGCGGCGGTGACGACGGAGCAATCGCCCGCGTCGCCGCCATCAGTTCCCGCCCCGGTGACGGCGGCATCCCAGCCGAGCGACCAGGACGTTCTGCGCCAAATTGCGGCAAACCGGGGCAAATCTCCGCTGGTTAAGCTCCAGCATCTGGAATTGATCACGCGAAGGATCACGGTGTTGGATGAAACCAACGCCGGAGCGAAACCCGTGGTCGTGTCTAACCTGGAGATTCGAAACGTCAAACCGATCGCATTGCTGGGTCGCGATCCGGAGTCGAACCCTCAAACGGAGGTTCAGATCACGGGCGGAATCGATCCGGTGGCCGATCAATTTGCGGTTGATGTCAAGGCGACGCCGTTTTCGCGGCAGAAAACATTCGGAATGGACCTGACCGTTTCGGGAATTCACGGCGCGGGGCTTACGGCCGTCGCGCCGCAATTCGCTTCCAAGATCGACGGCCAGGGGATGACAAACGGGCAGTTCCAGGCTTCGATGCTGGCCACGCTCAAATTACAGACCAATCTGCCAACCGACTTTGATTTCACCCGCGGGGGAAAACTCGATTTCAGCCTGACGAAAGCGGCCTTTCGCGGCCAACCCGGAGGGCCGGTTTTGGCCGGCGTCGGCGAAATCCATTCGGATGGAATCGTGCTGTCGCCCAACTTGAGCGGCGTGGAATTCAAGGAGTTGGAAATAGACAATCTGACGGGACGCGCCGAGCGAAAACATGACGGGCTTCACGTTCTGGGCCTGGTGGTCAAAACACCGACCACTCAGCCGGCGACGGCGGTGACTGCGCAAGCGTCTGCGGCATCGCCGCCCGTGATCGCGGTCGATCCACCGCCGTCGGGCGCCATCAAAATTGATCGACTATTGGTCAGCGGCATCGATTGCAGAGTCGAGGATCAGACGTGCGATCCACCGGCCGTCATCCCGATCAATGGACTCGACGTTGAGGTGCAGAATCTGTCGAGCCCGCCCAAGCCGGACGACAAGCCCGTTCGATTCGATCTTCTGGCATCGGCTGGCAAAGTTCCGATTCCGGGGCGCAAACCGAGTGAGGATGCCAGTCGCGAGTTGTTCTCGCAGATCGCGGGCAGCGGCGTTGTTTCCGTCTATCCCAGCCTCAAAGGGTGGACAAAACTTTCGGTCAGCGGATTCGAGTTGCTCGGCATTCGCGGCCTGGCCCACGAAGAACAGATCACCGTCGGCGGCGGTACGTTTGACGGAGACGTGGACCTGCGATTCGCCGGTGATGGGACGATTGACACCAGCACCCAACTGGTCCTGACGGACCTCTCGCTGTCGGAGCCGCCCAATGGATTCATATCTCGCACGCTGCGGCTGCCCGCTCCGCTCGACGTCGTGATCGCGGCGCTTCAGGATCAGGATGGATCGATCACAATTCCATTGAACGTTTCCGTCAAGCGGGGACAGCTTAACATGGCCTCCGTTGCCGGCGCCGGCGTGGGAGCGCTGGCGGAGATTATTACGACGGCCGTGGCGTCCACGCCGCTGAAACTGGCCGGATCGCTGCTGGGCACAAAGCAAACCGACGTGGGGCCGCCGATCCAAGTTTCCTTCCCGGCGGCATATTCCGATCTGGGGCCGGACCAGATCGCGCAGCTTCAGGCGCTGGCGGTCCGGCTTCAAAAAACCCAATCCCTGCGCGTGACGTTGCGGTCCGATGCGGGGCGGGACGACGTCTGGTTGGCAAGGCAGCGCGTCAACCCCGGCGCGGAGAACGCGGTGGTTTTGGCGGATGCGCTGGGGCGACGACGTGATGCGCTCCTTGCGGCGAGGTTGGATGCCACAAGCCAGGTTCGGGCGCTTCTGGCCTCGACGGATACCGATGACGCCTCCCGTGCAATCGAGCGGCTGCGGACGATCAACCGTCAGCTTGCTTACACCGAAAACGCGATGGATTACGCTTACGACCTTCTGCGTCCCGGCGCGGACCGCCAGGCGATGCGCCGGACCCGGGCGGCCACGTTGGCGATCGCCAGGGCGCGGATCGCAACGATCCGCGAATTACTGATCGGCGGCGGCCGCCGCGCCATTGATCCCAGCCGGATTTCGCAGGCCAACCCGCAATTCGTCGAATCGCCGGAAAATCAGGACGGGACGGTGACGGTTACGACAGTGAAAGGGAAATAATTGACTGGGCGGAGCGCGGCATGCCCTGGGATCTATTTCCCATCGCTGAATTGGGCGTTACGAAAAGATGAGCGATTCACACGCCGCACCATTGCTCTAACGCAGGTCGATTTCGCCGCTTCCAGCTATTCGGAAGCCACTGGCCGATCTGGCTGATCGGTGTCGCCGGGAGATTCGTCATGGGATGGTAATCGCTCTTTGGTAGACAAGAAGCTTTTCAAATGCGAACGCCATCCGTGGAATCGCAGCCCAAGAAAGTAGAGAGTAGAAAGGAGACCGCAGGAGAGGGAACTTGTTTCAATATCGCAACTTGTCGTTGAATCCGTCTCTGTCTTCTCTACTTTCTACTTACTACTCTCTCCTGCTCTATTCGCCCTTGGGGCGAATCGGGGTGACTAGATTTGAACTAGCGACCTCTTGGTCCCGAAAGAATGAATTCACTACAAAAATGTTTCCAGAAACCAATGCAAGCTATTGCAAACGCTTTACTTGCGACCGGTTAATAAAATTCTCTGCCGGGCGAGAATTCGTCCTTTGTAGTGCAGATTCGTCCCGAATTGTAGTGAAGGATTTCGAACACTTGGCGAATTCGCTGGCGGGCAGATTGTCGGACATCGCAATCCCGACTACCGCGTTGCCGGCGCATCCAGCTCCTCTTCCAAATCGCGCACGGCTGAAATTTTGATCCGGGCGCGATTTTTATCCTCCTGCGTAACGTAATCAAAGCGGCCCTGACCGTGTCTTCCTTAAGCACCTCCAGGTGTGCCCATGTTGCCATCTCAATTCACCAGCGCGGAGATGCGATTGGCCGAGCGGATAAAATGCTCCCAACGGAAAATCATGCTTTTGGGATGATTTTCAAAGCAATCGCATAAGTGGGGGTGTCGCTTCCGGGGATTTTGACCGTCAAGCCAATTTCATCGCGGGCGAATTCCACTTTCGCGGAAGACCCCAGCAATTGAACGCTGCCAATATCGCCAGGGTAATGAACTGATTTTGCCGCTGTCGGGCTGGCCCACGCCACAGCGTAGAGAGTGTCGCCTTTCGTAGTGAAGCGGATGTCTTTGGCCGTCAAATTCGGGCCGAGGCCGCGCGGCGGGTTGATCCAATTTCACGGCACCGATGGTCGGGGACCACTGGAATCAGAGGTGATGGTCAACGCATCGGATTTCAATCCATCCGACGTAGCCGATAGCGTGATTTCGCCCGCTTGTTTCATTGATTGTACGATCACCTGCGCAAATCCATTGAACGCCTTTCGCCGCGTGGCCTTGTCGGGTTCAAGGCTGCTGGAGTTGCCATTGGCTACGCCGATGACCTTTCCCCCTTTGGCGTCAAAAACAATTTCGTTATCGGCGACCGGCACGATCCGCCCATGGGCATCAAGCACTTCCACATTAATTATGCTTACATCCTCTCCGTCTCCTTTGATTGTAACGCGATCCGGGATCAGCTTGATGGCCGCTGGCGCACCGGTGGTTTCGATCTTTTCTTCACCGGCCACTTGGCCGTTGCGATATCCCTTGGCGGACAGCACTCCAGGCTGATACGGAACTTTCCATTCCTCATGGGATTTGGCGTCCGCCTTCTGGCGGCCTACGCTCTTGCCATTCAGGAAAAGCTCGACTTCGTCGAAGTTCGTATAGCACCAAACGTCAATGTCCTGGCCTTCCTTGCCCGCCCAATTCCAGTGCGGCAGCAGGTGAATGACTGGCTGGTTTGTCCAATTGGCTTTGTAGAAATAGTAGGTGTCCTTCGGAAATCCGCAGATATCCATGAAGCCCATGGGGCAACTGATACTGGGAAAGCCGTAGGGTTTCGGTTCGCCCCGATAATCAAACCCACTCCAGACAAAAGCCCCTTCGACCCAGGGGCGAGAGGCGTAATATTGCACCCAGGCTTCGGCGGTCGATCCCCATTTAGGCACGGTGACATCATAAGCGGGAAAGTAGCAGTTCTTTTTGTCGACAACGTAAATACCGCGGCTGGTTTCGGTGCTTGACTCCTCGGTGCCGATGGCGGGTTTAGTGGGGAAATCAAGGTGAAATTTATCCATATCGCCTTGTTTGAGATAGTTGAATCCCTGAACGTCAATGACTTTGGAAAACCCCTGTTCCCAGCCGAGGTTCATCGCTGCGGTGACCGGGCGGGTGGGATCAAGCTTGTGCACGACGTCTTGCATGGTGGTCGCAACCGGGATGCCTTTATCATTGCCCTCGATCGCCATTTCCTCGTTGCCGATCGACCAGATGAAAATGCTGGGATGGTTGCGGTCACGAATGACCATGCGCTGCAACTGCGAGAGAATTTCCGGGCTGGTGCCCATTTTTCGCTGCTCGTCCATGACGAGCATTCCCATTTGATCACAGCGGTCGAGAAGTTCAGTACAGGGCGGATTGTGTGACATGCGATAGGCGTTGCAGCCAACCGCCTGAAGCGTTTTCAACCGAAAATCCAACATGGCGTCGGGGACAGCCCAACCGACGCCGGCGTAATCCTGGTGATTGCACGTTCCGTTGATTTGAACGCGTTTGCCGTTGAGGAAGAATCCCTTGTCAGGGTCGAACTTGAGGGTTCGCACGCCAAAGGTTGTCTCATAAACGTCCGTCGAAGTTGGCGCGCCTTTTAGATTGGTTTCCAGCCGATACAGATAGGGCGATTCCAACGACCAAAGCTTCACATTGTTCAATGTGATTTTCTGAGTGAAGGTTTGAGTTTGTCGAGGCCGGACCACGACCGAATCCAGCTGGGATTGTCCCACGACATTGCCATTGGCATCGTGGATTGTGCTGACCAGTGAGCAGGTGGCGGGCTGATCTGAATCGTTGCGAAGGTCCGTTTGGATGGTGGTGTTGGCATCGGCGCCGTTTACCTCGCTGGTGACGTAGGTACCCCACTGCGCCACATGTAGTGCCGCGGTCTTCATCAGCCAGACATGCCGGTATATGCCGGCACCTTCGTAAAACCATCCTTCGGGACGAGTGGCGTCAGCTCGAACGACCAGAGTGTTCTTGCCGCCAAAGATTGCGTACTTGTTGAGGTCGTAGGAGAAACTACTGTATCCGCTCACATTTCGGCCGAGGCAATGGCCATTCAGCCAGACCAGGCTGTTGCGATAGACTCCGTCGAATTCGATCCAGACGGCTTTGTCTTTGTCATCGGGGGCGAGGTCGAAGGTGCGACGATACCAGCCGATATTAGTTCCCCATTTTTCTCCCATAGCCTTGTAGCCATGATCGGCGACGCCGCTTTTTATCGAACGGCAACTCAACGACCCAATCATGCGGAAGATCGAGTAGCCGCCATTGGCTGTCATCGAAGCCCGGCTGAACGTAAGAGAGTTGGCCGCCAAGATTCGTGTCCGCTGCGTCCACGCGCTGCGGAATAAGGGCCGCTTCGAGCTGTGCATCATTGGCTAGGGCCTTATGAAGCCGTGGCGTTTCAGGGTAATCAAACATCTTCGCAGTAGTGTCGGCCGGATCCTTGAATGTGAAATGCCAACCGGCATCCATGAGCAATCGCTGGCGAGGCGCGGGGGGCGCGTCTGCGGCGGGCAACGAAGAAGTCCTCAGAAAAATGGACGCGAATACGACAATGCCGCAATGAAAGCATTTCATAAATG
>Ga0181538_10001849_pt1 | contig 23001 bp, 23 predicted proteins | sample PEATcosm2014_Bin_40_FD_119773 | JGI IMG/M metagenome (GOLD analysis project Ga0181538, IMG submission 119773) | Peatland microbial communities from MTU Mesocosm Facility, Houghton, MI, USA - PEATcosm2014_Bin23_30_metaG | ecosystem: Environmental > Terrestrial > Soil > Wetlands > Peat | place... | reverse complement strand
TGGGAGGCCAGGAAGAACATCTGGTCCTCGAAGGCATCCGCGCTGAGCGGCCAGCCGTGACTGAAGACGACGGGTCGACCCCTGCCCCAGTCGTTGTAATAGATCTCAGTGCCATCCTTTGTCGTAATTGTGCTCATCGTGCGGAGTCCTCTGAAGTTGCGAGGTACGACTCTGTCCTTACTGCGTCCCAGCTAGCTGTAAACGTGTATTAAACTGTAGATCAAGACGACTAGTGGACTGTAACAGCTGATGTGGGAGTGATGTGGCGTGTCGGGTCGAAGTACTTCCACTTCACTGTTTTGGGCGACTTGTTGTAATGGCGGATGTAGCGCATGAGTTTTCTCTTGAGATCCGGGACTGAGGTGAACGCGCCGCGGGCAATGACGTCGCGCTCGATCTTGGAAAACCACAGCTCGACCTGGTTGAGCCAGGATGAGTAGGTTGGAGTGAAGTGCATATGAACATTGCGATGCGCTTGCAGAAAGTCTTTGACCTGCGCGGTTTTGTGGGCCGAGAGGTTGTCGGCGATCACGTGGATCTCTTTTCCCCGAGGCTGGTTGACCACGATGTCGGTCAGGAAGGCGACGAACTCGGCCGAGGTGTGGCGCGCGGCCGTCTTGCCCAACACTTCGCCCGACTTGGTGTTGAAGGCCGCGTAGAGCGAGAGCGTTCCGTGCCGGTAGTACTCAAATCCATGTCGTTCAGCCCGACCCGGGGAGAGCGGCAAGACCGGATCGAGCCGATCCAGGGCCTGGATCGCGGTCTTTTCATCGACGCAGAACACCGCGGCATGCTGCGGCGGATGCGCGTAGAGAGCGATGATGTCGGCGGCCTTGCGCTCGAAGTCCGGATCATCCGAGCTCATATAGCCATCCAGCCGCTGGGGCTTGAGGCTGTGCTTGCGCCGTACGCGCGCGATCATCATGTGCGAGACCCCCAACTGCTCGGCAAGCTTACGGGTGCTCCAGTGCGTCGAGGCCGGCGGTTTGCGCTTAACCGTCCATTCCAGGATGCGTGCTTCAAGCTCCGGGCTCAGCGTGCTCGGCTGCTGACCGGCATGACGACTGAACAGCCCCGCCAGCCGCTCATCGGCAAAGCGCTTGCTCCAACGGTCAATGAATGCATCGTTGCAGGACAGCTTCTCGCGGATCTGAGCCCACGTCTCACCGGCCTCAAGCAGCAGGATCAGCCGGGCGCGTCGCGCGTCGTCCGCTCGGCCTGCCTGACTGCTTGCTCGCTGACTCAGCTCCACGCGTTCCGCCATAGAAAGACTGATGGTGCCGCTCATGAGCACAATCATACTCCCTTTTCAGTTGTTACAATTCACCAGCATACGGAAATCGGTGCTTGCACTACACTTTCTTGAGAAGCGCGGAGCCACTTTTGGACACACTTAAGGCCGCTTTTCAACAACTCGTCGCTGCGGCCCCCCGGACGTGGCGCCGAGCAACCCGTGGGATCGATGATGAATATTGCGAAGCACGACGATCGAAGTCGGCGTAATCCTGCGGCGCCTGATCCATAGGGATCACTGTCGCGTTGACGGGCCTCGCGATGCGAATGCGGTCGTGAGGAACCGCCATCATCAGCGCGCGGTTATACTTCATGAGGGGCGTTTGCCCGGTGTGGAACGAGTGGGACTTGGCCCAACCTAAGCCGAGCTGCAGACTGAGATTCCCGGCGCGCGACACGTCGGGTTGAAAAGCGCTTCGCGGCTGATGATCGACAAAATCATTACGGTGCCGAAAGCACGGCTCGGCAAGCGCATTGGGCAGATCAACGGCGAGGACAAAAGTCCGATTGAACCGCGCGTTGACAGTGTTTCTCGAGCTCGCGAGGTGACTGTACCGTGTCCAGGCGTCGTATGACAAGGACGAGATGGCCGATTTGACGCCCAAGCAGCGAGCTGCATCGAGCGAGCGCGTGAAGGAAGAGCTTAAGGTGAGGAAAAAAGTCATGAAGAAAAGGCGTGACCTGTTTGATGAAATGACGGAGGGATTTGACGTTCTGGCTGATCAGCGTGCCGGTAAGCGAACCCTGCGTACACGTGCTGTGAAGGTCAAGGCCGCGCCGAGCATCACAGCTCGCGAGCTTGCGAAACTTCGCAAGCAGCTGGACCTCTGCTGAGGGCTGTTCGCAGGATATTTGCGCACGAATGTACGGACGCTCGAGAACCGGTAGCCACGGTAATGGACGTTGTAATGAACGATGACCTCGGCTATCGTTTTCACAGGAGATGAATCATGGCACTCGATCAAGGTTTCTTCGATAGCTGGATGCCGCGAGCACTGGCCGCACTGCGCGTCGTCGCCGCATTTCTATTCCTGCAGCACGGGACTGCCAAGCTGCTCCACGTACCGCATGTCGCGGCATTCGACCAGCTTCCCGCGTTGTCTCTCATCGGCTTTGCCGGAATGCTCGAAATCGTGGGAGGTCTGTTGATACTACTTGGCCTATTCACTCGGCCTGCAGCATTTATTCTGTCCGGAGAGATGGCGGTAGCGTATTTCATGGCGCATGCACCGCACGGCCACTTCTTCACGCCAATGCTCAACCAAGGCGAGGAGGCGGTTCTCTACTGCTTTATTTTCTTGTTTCTATCGGTAGGCGGCGCCGGCGCTTGGAGTATCGATGCGAACCGCGGCCGCAAATGAGGTGAAACGAGGCCGCGTTTCTGTCACCTCGCCGATGCTGCACCAATCACGCCGCAGAAGCTTGGAAATATCTATGAGATTCGTACCGACTGTTCGTCGCGCCGATCAAGTGATGGCCTGCCGACCGTTGCTTTTGGGGAGACGCGCATTACGAGCCAACCTGTTCGCGATCGAGCCAAAGACCATCTCCTCACGGCGCAGAAATCCGCGCTCGTCGTCATCGATCAGCCGGTGCAGGTAACATCGGTCGCATCGCTGGATCGGCGCGCGCTCGTCACCAATATCGCTTCTGTGGCGAAATTGGCCAAACTGTTTAAGCTTCCCGTCGTGCTCTCGACGGTTAATGTGAAAACCGGCCGGAATGCGCTAACGATTCATCAATTGCAAGAAGTTTTGCCCGGCGCCAACGCGCTGGACCGCACCACCATCAACGCATGGGAAGACGAGGAATTTCTACAGGCGGTCAAGGCAACCGGGCGCAAGAAGCTGATAATGACGGCGCTGTGGGCGGAGGCAAGTTTAACATTTCCACCTCTCGATGCACTTCGTGACGGCTACGAGGTGTATCCTGTCGTCGATGCCGTTAGCGGCACGTCGCTGGAAGCCCATCGTGCCGCATTGAAGCGCGTGGCGCAGGCCGGCGCTAAGCCGATTGGCTGGGTTCAGATGGCGTGCGAGCTTCAGCGTGACTGGGTGCGCGCGGAAACCGCGGCGCAGTGCGCGGAAATTCTGTTCGCGGTCGAAGAGCACTGACGACAGGCAGACCAATCGTGGCACGTGTTAGGCGCGTCCTTGTTCAATCGGTCGCGTTGCGCGGCACACTGCCCAGAATGGCGCTCGCATTGGATCGAAGGGCTGCTTGGTCGTCGACCGACAAAGCTCGTTCTGGTCGCATGACCAACAAGATAGTTCGGGCCGTTTGGACAATGCTGAGCCGATCGCAAACCTATCGACCTTGACTGCAATGGTGCACAGATGCGGCTCGCTCAGGCGGCCATGATTCGTCACCAGGGCCTTCGCAACGACGCTGTTCGGAATCACGATCATGTCATTGGACGATGTTTTGATCCGAGTTGCGCGCCAATTGATTTCGATGACCTGACCCTCGACTTGATCGGACACGGTAATCCAATCACCCGACGCAAATGGGTGTTCGATGTTGATCGCAACGCCACAGAAGACGTCGGCTAGGGTATGCTGCGGCGTCAGGCCCGGGACAATCGCCAGCATACCGGAGGTCGCCAGCACGGCCGAGATCCGTTCCTCAAACACGGTGTCCATGATGCCAACGAGCGCCACGACATAGACCAAAACCGATGCCAACTCGGAAAAAACCGTCGCGCGTGCGGCTGATTGTCTTGTGGAGAAATCGTACGACGAAGGATCAGATCCGGGAGGCTGTTGCCGAGCCACGCACCCGGAATCCACCAAGCAATTCCGAACAGTTCAATTGGCAGGCGCGCTCCGCTAGACGTTCTCGCGGCCGGATATTTGCCAAGCATGTTGCCATGCCGCGGAAACAGCGCGCTGATCAATAACAGTGCGCTGCTCCGGAAGAACAGGAAACGGCAGATGCGAAGCGGCGGCGTCGTCGCGCAACGGAGGAGGGCGACCGCTGCTAAAAGCAGGCAAATCTCAAGCCAGTCGAACATCACACCTCACCCGGGATGTTGTTGGCGTGCCGCTGCTCGAGTAGCCGCGCGCCGCAGCGCAACTGCGCTCGTCTTATATCAATGCGGCTGAAATCCATCGCGGACTTGATGGGATCGGGGAGATCCGCCAGCGTGTGCGCATGGGCGATGGTCGACAAATTACGTGCGACGGTCGCGACCGAGTTAGGCTCGGCGCCGCCAAAACTCGCGTCGAGAAATTCACGAACCACGACCGGGGCGTCCGGCAATGGGGTGTAGTGCCGCTCGATGCAGATGCGAATGAATATGCGCCAATCGGAGCGGCGCGCGCGCACGGTATTCACTGGAGCACCGACGGCGTACGGGTTCTCGCGCAGCAGCGGGCAGTCATCCTCGAACAGTCTCTCGATCTCTGTCAGCGTGAAGCGCGAACTTGGCGGCAGCAGCTAGCCGCCTGAGTGCAACGAAGTTGGGTTCGCGATCGCGGTGGCTTCGATTTCGACGGAAGAACGGCTCCGTCGGAGGCTGTGGACGCCGGAAGCGTAGCACAGCTCAGATCGTAAGAGGTCGTAAGTGTCCGGCATGGCGCTTTGACGATGCCAGCTTGCGCTCACGGCAATCCAGACGTGGGCGATCAGCCAGTCGCAGCCTTGACGAGATTTGCGAGCACTGTCGCTAACGCGGCAACGCTCGCATCCGTTGCGGAACCGAGGCGATGCCGCCGAGCAAGCCAGCGCGGATCAGTATAGGTAAGCCAGACCTTTCCGCCCGCGTCTTGCCATGCCAAGACTTTCAGAGGCAAGTCGATTCCGATCGTCTGGTTGGACTGCATCAGAGGCGTTCCGGATTTTGGATTACCGAAGATCAACAGCTCCGTCGGTCTCAGCGGCATCGCGACCGAAGCAGCACCAGCCGCATGGTCGATCCGCACGAAGACTGTGATGTTTTTCGCTTTTAGATCGACCTCAAGCCGATCGAGAGTCTCTTCGACCGAGTAATTGCTTGCTATTGTGACTAATCCATCTTCAGACATTGTCATTGCCTCCGCTTCCGCTCCGACTAAGTTGGCGACGGGGATCGCCATCAAACATTGGAGCACGTTTCTACGATCAATCATCTTGTAACGCCGCTGATCGTCTCGTCCGTTTCGAGGCGGTGACGCACAATCCACCCAGGCCGTCGCGGCGCGGTTTGCGGGAGGGATTTTTCCGCCCCAAGAAAAGCCGAAGCAATGCGGCGATCTCCGAAGCGTGAGTCTGCAACGCAAAATGCCCCGCGTCCAACAGACCGTCGCCGACAGCGTCAAAGCCTATCGGCAATAGGCTCGCCCTGTGCCGCAGTTGCCTGAAGCGCGGTCCATTTCGCGGGCAGTACTCAGTGTGAGTGCCGGTTAATCGGGGTCGTGTCTTAGGTTTCCCTAGAGCTAGAGTTTTGGATTCAACGGGTTACAGTGTAGTGTCGGAAATAAACGGGGCGTGCGCGGCGAAAGCACAGGGCCGCGCGAGGTGATGGCTATTCTTACTACCGTGGAGTGCGGTAGATTGGAGAGAGTTGGCGCGAAAATCCTATTTTTACACCAATCTTAGCTTGTGGCCTGCCACCCCCAAAAATAAGTGACATCGATAGGAGTCGTGTGTCATTGACCTAAGACCGGCGCAGCATAGACTTGATTTGCGATTCCAATTGTTTCAGATCCGCTTCACCCTGATACCGCCCGACGACGCGGCCATCTGGATCGATGAGGTAAATCAGCGGCAGGCCGAGGACACCGCCGAAGCTCTCTCCGAGCTGCGCATCCCCCATCACGACCGGGTAATTCAGATGGTACTTCGCATACACTCGCTTGACCGGCGCGGCGTCATCGTCCATGGATACGCCCACGATCTGCAGGCCAGCGGCGCCGTAAGTGTTCTGCCAAGCTGCGAATCTGGGCATCTCGCTCAGGCAAGGTCCGCACCATGTGGCCCAGAAATTCAGTAGCACGAGCTTGCCCCGATAACTACGTAAGCTCAGAGTTTTTCCCTTGAGGTCTGTGCGGGTGAAATCGGGTGCCACTCGAAGGGTGCCGTCACTGGCGAACGATGGTGACGACGCAATCGACAAGGTAGGCGTCGCTAGACAGAGGGCTACCAGGATCACGCGCACGCCAGCCATCATTATCTGCCCTTCACCACGGGATAGCCCAGGTTGACCCAGTTGTCACCGAAGTTATGGGCGATATAGAGGACCTTTACCTGAGTGAAGCCCAGCGCATGGAGCGCGTCATAGGCAGCGGCGATGTTCGGGCAGTCGCTCCAGGGACAGCAACCGCAATAGATGACGATCGCGGTGTCTTTGGTCAACTTCGCGACCCGCTTGCGCAGCAGCTGGAGGCCAGCGTCTTTACCAGCTGCGCCGACGTATTCGGAGTCCGGAATATGAGCCTGCGTGTAGAGCTTGCGAAAACCAACGTGCAGGATTAACGGTTTCGGCGCGGACGCGCTCTCGAGATTCGCCGCGAGGTCGGCGGGCTGCATCAGATCGGCCGTAGGGATGGATGCAGCCGGTTTGTGCTCGGCCAACGCAGGTCCTGCCTGGGACAGAAGAATGAAGGCGAAGGCGAAGGGATAGAAGGCTTTCATTGCGGTGTGTTTCATGGCGATACCTCCGGGATTGGCTGTGAATGTTACTAGAACCTATCTCAAAATCGCCTGAGCAGTATGGCGATGGACGCAAGCTGCACAAAGCCGAAAAAGTTCGGCGCGTAATACTCCCATCGAACCGGGAGGCGACGTTGCCATCGAAGCCACGCAAAGAATCGCTCCACGATCCAGCGTCGCTCGTATCGGCGCAGGCGCCCTCCGTCCTGCGTTTTCCTCTTCCTGCGGTTGGATTTATGCGGAGCAATCATCTCGATGCGTTGCTCTCGAAGCTGCGCGTCGAGCGGATCGCTGTCGTAGGCGCAATCACCGATCAGATTGCCCGGCTTGGCTTCGATCATGTAGAAGTCGAAGCTCAGCTGCACGAGTGTGACCTCCCGGTGGTTGGCGGCGTGCGTGCTGACCGCCGGCGGCAAACCATGCCGATCAACGATCGCCATGATGTTCACGTCCTTTCCGCGCTTGCTCTTGCCGATCTGATCGCCGCCGCCTTTGGCCGCGGAAAACGTCGCATCGATGAAGCACTCCGATTCGTCCACCGCTCCTTCATCGCGAAGCGAGCTGGCCAGATCAGTCAGTACGGCGCGCAGCACCTCGTTTCTGCACCAGTGCTGAAAGCGACGATGTACCGTCTTATAGTGGGGATAATACTGCGGCAGCATATGCCACTGCGCGCCGGTGTTCAAAATCCACAGTACCGCTTCGAGGACTTTGCGCGTCGGGATCGGCTTGCGGCCGGGACGACCATCCGGAACATTTTCCCCCGGAAAGTGTTCGCGTATCCGTTCCCATTGCTCATCGCGTAGATTCAGCACGCAAGCAATTTTACGGCACTACATGCGCCTGCGCGATGATTTTGCGATAGGTTCTAGATAGTGTCCTTTTGCCAGTCAATGACGTCCTAAATCGGATTCACGAATAGGAGATGGTCCTCGCATGGCCGAAATTCGACAATCCCCCGGAATCTCTGCACCAGATTTGGGACACGATTAGAGCGTGACGTACCTTCTCCACCCAGCCTGGCGTCCTGAAGAATTAGCGAACGTGGAATCAGGGGTGGCGTAGCTGTTATGCGAAGAGTACCGCCTGTAACAAATCCGTCTGCCAAATTCAGCGGCTTACATCAAGCTAAGTTGCTGGAAACGACTCAGCCGTCAGGCGAGCGTCTCCGGCTGAGGAATCGGCTACTTACGGGGCGATTTGCTGCGGTGCCAAAGAGAAATCGGGGCTCTTTGCACGAAACGCCACCCCCTCGCAGAGGTGCTTCGACGCATCGCGATGCAGGCCGTGGCGGACGAAACGGCTAAAGCGGGCCTCGGGCAGCTCCAGTTTGTCGGCGCGCGATTGCCGACAATTATCGGCCAAAAGCTGTAATTTCCGGCAGTGGACGTCCACTAACGGAAAATGGACAAGCAAGAACTAAAGAGGGTTCACACCGGTCACATCACGCGGAATTTGTTTGCGGCGGCCATCGGTACCGCGAATATCTTAGGTTCGAGAGGCCCTGCGTACGCTGTCAGTCAACAAATACGAAAATTCCAGAAACCGCAGAAGTAACTCAGCCGATGCGGAAAAGTGGATGGAAGCGACGCAGACCCATCCGCCGGTATCCCTCGGCGGCCTGCAGAACCACCGCGGCCTACCACGTGGACACAGCCAATTGCAACCAGGAAATAGCCGACCGAGAGGCCGATGAGTGTCGCATCTGGGCCTGGCCATATCGCGCCAATGCCGGCGCCTGCCCAGATCGTGCCGAAGGCAGATAACAGCACACCTACGGCGAACTTTAAGGAGTTGTCTAATAGGCCTGCGATGGGCTCCTGGAAGGTTTTCCCGAGCGGCAAGACCAGGAGTAGGGCCGCTGCTGCGCCTGCCGTGACAGGCACGAGCAGGCCAGATCCACCTGCGCCGAGCGCGCTGACGATGGACACCACCTCGACATCGTCGAAAATCACTACCTTCAACGCTCTCGTCGTCGCGATACCGTTGAAACCGCGGAGCCACCTTTCAGCGCTCGCAGTGCTGTAACTTCCTTCGCATATGGAGGAGCCTGATCATGCAGCGTTATCGCTCCGGCGGCGCGGAGTATCGCCGTTCGCAGCCAACGCAGACCGAAGAGCGGGAGGAGCGCACCGACAACGAGGTGCGTGGCACTCAGCAGGATGCTCATCAGCGAGGAGACAAGCGTCCGTGCGGCGAGAGACAGGAGAATGAGTCCCGACAGAGATCCTACTAAGGCACCTTGCCACCCCCTGACCAGAGCGATTGCGAGCGCGACCGTGAGCGCCTCGACGCACTCGACGGATGAGGCGATGAAACCTGCGAGAGCCGCTGCCCCGACGTGCGCGAAATCCAACCCCTCTATCACTTGTTACCTCCCTCGGAGCTCGTGAACCTCGCGATCCGGCCGCGGCAGCGCTGCCCGCCCTGTGACAAGCAATCCTCAACGTCGTTGCAGTCCCCAGCCTGCGGTTCAATACGGTTCAGTCGTCAGTCACGGCTCCCTCGCTTGCTGTGCCGACAAGCCGGGCGTATTTCCCTAGCACGCCGCGCGTGTAGCGAGGCGCCGGCGCCGAGCCAGGCAAAGGATTTCAAGCAACCGCTTCATCGTTCGCAGAGGTGAGCGCCGTGTCCATCACAAAAGATCAACTGCCACGCGAGGTTCCCCAGCTACCATGCCGCCGATCAGCCCTGCATGCGTGAATCCATGCCGTTCGAACGTTGCCATCACGTCGGCGAGCGCGTCTTGGGCACACGCGACCAACAGGCCGCCTGAAGTCTGTGGATCGCACAATAGGGCCTTGTGCGGCCCTTTCAGGCGCGGAGCAAGCTCTACGTCCCCGCCATAAGACGCCCAGTTACGCGCCGACGCACCGGTGACGATGCCGGCATCGGCCATCGCGAGCACATTGTCCAGCAGCGGCACGTCCGCCATATTCACGCACGCACCTAATCCGGAGCCACGGCACATTTCGAGGAGATGCCCGAGGAGTCCGAATCCAGTCACGTCGGTCATGGCGTGAACGCCGGGCAGTCTCGCAAGCTCCGGGCCAGCGCGGTTGAGGCACGTGGTGATATCGATCAAGGCGCTGTAGTCAGGCGCTTCGAGTTGGCCCTTCTTCAGCGCGGCCGACAGGATGCCGACGCCTAGCGGCTTGCCGAGCACCAGCGCATCCCCCGCGCGCGCGTCGGAGTTGCGTTTCACGTGATCTGGATGGATGAGTCCGATGGCAGCCAGGCCGTAGATAGGCTCCACCGAATCGATACTATGACCGCCGGCAATGGGAATGTCCGCCTGTGCGCAGATCGTCTCGCCGCCGCGCAGGATATCGCGGATGACATCGGATGGGAGCACGTCGATCGGCATGCCGACAATGGCGAGCGCCAGGATCGGCGTGCCACCCATGGCATAGACGTCCGACAAGGCGTTGGCGGCGGCGATGCGGCCAAAGTCGAAGGGATCGTCGACGATCGGCATGAAGAAATCGGTGGTGGCGATGATCGCCTGCTCGTCGTTGAGCCGATAGACGGCTGCGTCGTCCGCCGTTTCCGTGCCGACCAGCAACTGCGCGAACAACTTGGGCGGTGCCGGCCGCTTGAGCAGATCGGCCAGCACACGCGGCGCAATCTTGCAGCCGCAGCCGCCACCGTGCGACAACGAGGTGAGCCGAGGTGTGGATGCGTGCGATGTTGTCATGGTCGCATTCTGAGCGGGATTGCGCGAGAATTAATAGTACGCCGCTGCCGGGGGAAATGTCATGAAGCGCCGCGATTTCGTGGTAGGCCTGTCCGTCTCGGTCTCTGCAGCTGCGCTGACCGGAGCCGCCGCCCGATCGCGCGGCGCGTGGGCTGCCGAAGCGCCGCACGGCCCGGATTGGCGAACATTTGAGATCATCACATCGGTCGATGTTGCAAGCCCGGCCGGCCGTACGCGTCTTTGGCTGCCAGTCCCGTTGAGCCACAGCACCAGCTACCAGCGCGCGCTCGGCACGCAGTGGGCCGCGGCCGGCGCGTCACGCGCCGAGTTCGTCACGATCCCTGGGTATGACGTCGTGCTGCTGCGTGTCGAATGGCCGGATCCCAAGTCGGTGAGCCACGTCACGCTGATCAATCGGGTGGCCACGCGAGACCGCCGGGCCGATCTGGACGGGTCAGCCGCCGCCAATGAGTCGCGCGAAACGTCATCACTGCTGCAGACTTACTTGCGGCCGACGTCGTTGCTGCCGACGGATGGTATCGTCAAGCTGACGGCCGAGACGATCACACGCGACTGTCACGGCGAGATGGAGCAAGCGCGCGCGATCTACGAGTGGGTCGTGGACAATACGAATCGCGATCCGAAAACGCCGGGCTGTGGCATGGGCGATGTCGCGACAATGCTCAAGTCCGGCTACCTCGGCGGCAAATGCGCGGATATTAATGCGCTGTTCGTGGCGCTCGCGCGTGCGGTGCGGATTCCGGCGCGCGACGCGTACGGTGTACGTGTTGCCGATTCCCGACTCGGCTTCAAGAGTCTCGGCAGGAGCGGTGATATCAGCAAGGCGCAGCATTGCCGCGCCGAGTTCTATGCGCCAGGACATGGCTGGATTCCTGTTGATCCGGCCGACGTGCGCAAGATCATGCTGGAGGAAGTCCCCGGCGGGCTGCCGATGAGTGATCCGAAGGTGCAGACCGCGCGCGCCGCGCTGTTCGGTAGCTGGGAAATGAACTGGCTGGCCTACAACCACGGTCACGACGTTGCCTTGCCGGGCTCGAGCAAGGGCCCGATCCCGTTCCTGATGTATCCGAGCGGCGAGACCGCCGAGGGGCGTCTCGATAGCCTTGATCCGACGACGTTTCGTTACGATATCCACTCGCGCGAGCTTGCTGCGTGAAATGGCGGAAGGCAGCAGGAGTCGAACCTACCAGGAAGCGACTGGCGCCCCCTTCTGGGTTTGAAGCCCAGCCGCACCGCCGGGTGCGTTTGCCTTCCGTGTGTCATCTCGATATGCGCCAGCCGCTGTCTCGACGCAAGACGTGCGAATCCTGGACGCGGCGGGTGTAACCCACGCGATCGAAGAACTCCAGGATTTGAATCGCGCGCTTGCGGCCGAGACCGACGGTATCCCGATACTGAGCCGCGCTGACGGCACCGTGCTCCTGTGCGAGCGCGTTGACGAACGCGGCAAGCTCGCCGATGCGCTCTGCGTCGTAGAAAAGATCGTGCACGATTTGATACACGCCGCCCCGCATGACCTGCTTGCGCAATACTGCGCGCACGCGCTCTTCCGGCTCGTGGACGAGCGCGGCCAGCTCGCGCACCCACGGCGGATCGAAGCGTCCCGTGGCAATCAGCGGCTGCAGTTTGCGCGCGAGCGCTTGGTCGTCGGCTGAAAGCGTCACGGTGTGGCCCGGCAGATGTAGCCACGGGCCGCTGCGGATCACGATGCGCTCGTGCGCGAGTCCGTCGACCAGGGCACGCCAGAGAGGCTCGGATAAGGCAGGGAGGGCGATACGGCGCAGCCGTCCGACATCCGGGCCAGGCTCGTCGGGCATCTGCGCGTGAAAGTCGCGCAAAGCGGTCACCGCGCGCTCGCGCAATGTCGACCACGACGGGGCCAGGAGGACGAAGCGCTCATGAGCGCAGTCAATCGTGACGGCGTCCGAGGGCAGCGGGATGCGCTCGGGCAGCAGGCCGGTCAATCGCACCAGATCGGTCATCTTCACGCCGTAAGTCGCACTTTGGAGCAACGGTGCGATCCCTTGTCCGGCGATCATTCGCTCCAGCGCGTCCAGATAACGAATGCGCTCGCCCGATCGCCGCTTGCGCGAGGGCGCGAAGGGATCGAGCACCACGCCGCCGCCCACGGTATGGATGGCTTGGGCATCGCGCACGATGAAGCGGTCGCCGGGAATGGTGCAGAGCGGCGCGTCGAAGACCAGTTGAATGCGCACTGATTCGCCGGCGGACACGCTTGAGGATTCCAATAAGGCGACGTGGGCCACTCGGTGCGTCGTACCCAAGTGCACGTGCACGGGCGACCAGGAGTCGAGGCGCAGGGCGCAGCCGGGGAGTAGATGAAGACGCACGTCCACGCGCGTCGTCGGCGCGAATATGCGTGGCTCGGCGAGCCAGTCCCCGCGCGAGATCGCACTCTTGTCTACCCCGACCAGATTCAATGCGCAGCGTTGGCCGGCGCTGCCGCGGTCGGAGGCGCGATTCTGCGTGTGAACGCTGCGCACGCGGACCGGGGTGCCCGCCGGCATCACCAGCACGGTGTCACCCGTGCGGACCTGTCCCGAGAATACGGTTCCCGTGACCACCGTGCCGTGGCCAGTGAGCGTAAACACGCGATCCACCGCCAGGCGAAACAGGCGCTCGTCGCGGCGCGTCGGCAGGCGGGCGGCCGCGTCGTGCAGGTATCGGCGAAGCGATGCGGTACCCGGATCATCCGGTACCGTGGCATTGAGCGCAAATATGGGCGCTGCGCGCAATGACGTGGAGGCCAGGATGCTCATGATCTGCTCTTGCACCGCCTGTAAGCGTTGCTCGTCGACGCGATCCGCCTTGCTCAATGCCACGGCGCCGTGCGATACGCCCAGTAGCTCGAGAATGGTCAGATGCTCCAGCGTCTGTGGCATCACGCCATCGTCGGCCGCGACCACCAGCAGCGCGAAATCGATCCCACAAGCACCCGCGACCATGGTGTGCACCAGCCCCTCGTGACCGGGGACGTCGATATAGCCCAGCACGTCGCCGCTATCGAGCGGCGTGTAGGCGTAACCGAGTTCGATGGAGATGCCGCGCGTCTTTTCTTCCGGGAGGCGATCGGTATCTATGCCCGTCAGCGCGCGTACTAGCGTCGTCTTGCCATGATCGATGTGCCCGGCGGTGCCGACGATCACGGCGGCCGCTCGCGCCACTGCGCAGCGAACGCGGCTTCGTCCGGCTCCTCCAGGCAGCGCAGATCGAGCCATAGCGTTTTCTCGGCAATTCGACCGATCACGGGCCGCGGCAGTGCTCGCCAGGTCGCATCGAGACGGTCGAGACTGGCGCGCTTTCCTTTGACCGGTCGCACGGCAAGGCCGTAGCTGGGTAGCCGACCGACCGGGAGCGCGCCGCTGCCAATCTGACTGGACAGAGTCACGCCGCTCACCTCATAAGCGTCGCCGACCGCCTGCTGCACGATCGGGCAAAGCCGGACTGCCTGCGCCTGCATCGCCCCCGGTGCCCGCGTCAGCAGCCGTAACGTCGTCAGCCTTTCGGCCAGAAATTCGGGCGCGCGATACAGCATCAACACCGCTTCCAGCGCTGCCAAAGTCAGCTTGTCGACACGCAACGCGCGCTTAAGGGGATTCTTCCTGAGTTTGGCGATCAGATCGGCGCGGCCGACCAGCAAGCCCGCCTGCGGTCCGCCCAGCAGCTTATCGGCGCTGAAGGAGACGAGATCGGCGCCCGCCGCAATGGTCTCGCGCACGGTCGGTTCTTTGGGCAAGTGCCAGCCTGTCAAATCCAGCAACGAGCCGCTGCCCAGATCGACGGCAACCGTAAGCCCGTGCGTCCGACCGAGCGCGGCGAGCTCGGCGATCGAGACGCTCTGGGTGAACCCGGTGATGACGTAGTTGCTGGTGTGCACCTTCATCAGTAGTGCGGTGCGCCCTCCGATGGCTTGCGTGTAATCGGCCAAATGGGTGCGATTGGTAGTGCCAACTTCGACGAGTTTCGCCCCGGCCTGCCGCATGATATCGGGAAGGCGGAACGAGCCTCCAATCTCAATCAACTCGCCGCGCGATACCACCACCTCGCGCCGGTCGGCCAGTGTTTTGAGCATCAGCAGTACGGCCGCGGCGTTGTTGTTGACGACCGTCGCCGCTTCGGCTCCGGTCAGCTCGCCCAGTAACTCTGCCACCAGGCTATCGCGATCGCCGCGCTTGCCCGAGCTGAGATCCAATTCCAGGTTCACCGGTGCGGTCATTGCCTGCACCACGGCGCGCACGGCTTCATCCGGCAGGAGCGCGCGACCGAGATTCGTGTGCAGCACCGTGCCGGTCAGATTGAACACCGGGCGCAGCCGCAGGCGCGAGGCGTCGGCCAACGTCGCTGCCAAGGCGGTGGCGATTACTTCCTCGGTCAACCGGGCCTGTTGCAGTGTGCCGGCCAGCGCAGCTTGGCGAAGCTCATCCAGGTGTGCGCGAAGGGTTGCGATGACCTGCGTACGACCGTATCGCGCCAACAGCGGCGCGATCGCCGGGGCGTTCAGCAGGCGATCGAGCGATGGAATGTCCGCCGCATTAGCAGGCGGCCGGTCCGCGAGCGGTGTCTCCACACATCAGGCCTCAAGGTTGGTGCCAGAGCAGCGGGTTGCCGCTACCGCGGTGATAGCCGGCTTCGCTCAGCAGTAGATCGAGCGTGAGGCTGGCGAGGTCGTCCGCCACAGGCTCCACCCCCGTGTCTTTCTCCTGATATAGGATCTTGCGATAAGTGTGGCAGTCGTCGCAACACTCGGCGCGGATGGCGTCGGAACCGCCTGCGATCGAATGGTAGCTGATGTTCTGAGTCGCCTGGCAGTGGCTACACGTCACGCGCACCATGTGCCATTCGGTGGCGCACAGGGCGCAGCAAAGGTAGCGATGGCCCTGAGCGCGTGGGTCCGCGCGCACGACGCTGGCGACCGGAAGGGTACCGCACATTGGGCACACTCCGGTCACGTCGAGTTCGACCACGTTTTCGACCGTGCATCGGCTTGCCAGGTCGGTCCAGTACACCTGCAATGCGGCCATCAGGAACGGCGCAGCTGCTACATCGACGCCGGCGGTCTGGGCAGCGAGCAACGCGTCGGCCTGTGCTTCGAGCTCCTCGGATTGTAAGGCGCGCAATCGGCCGCAGGCAGCGCGCACGCCGGCGGGCACGCTCGGCAGCGCCACGACCGACTCGCATACGCCGTCCAGGAGCCTGCGCCAATCGCGCTCGCGCGGCCAGCCTCCGGTATGGATGAGCGGCATTCGGTGCGTTCGCGCCTGATTGATCCACTCGGCATCGGGCAGGGTCGCCTGGTAGCTCGCAAGCGCTGCCTGCTGCGCGTCGGCGACGTCCGCCATCAGGCGCAGATAGTCGCCTATGGTATGTCCGACGGACTGGGTTCCACTGAGTTGCCGCAAACGCTGCGCGCGGCTCGAAAAGACGTTCGACCGCTCCGGCAGACGGAGCCGCGGAATCGTACGCTGCGCAAAGGCCTCAATCTGAGCGGGGTCGAGAATTCGCTGCATGAGTCATTTCGCGAAACCAGCCGCGATGATGCTTCCAAGCCCAACCCGGTGTCACCGTACCCCGAGTCATGGCGTGTACGGATCCTTTCACCCAGATGGCGGCGTAGATGTGCACGATGATCGCGCAGACCAATAACCAGGCGCATACCGCATGCACCACCGAGCCAAGGCGAATCAAGCCGACGGGAATGTAAATCGAGAAATATGCGCGCCAGATGACGATACCGGACAGCAGCAGGCCGATCAGGCAGACGACGATCGTGAAGAACAACAGCTTCTGTCCGGCGTTGTAGCGACCGACTTCCGGCAGCCGGTCTTCGCGGTTGCTTACGACATCCTTGATCTGTCGCAGCCAAGCCCAGTCGCGATCCTGCAAACGGTTATCTTTCCAGAACGTCGAGGCGAGGAACAGGTACGCGAACAGCATCACCAGCGCAAGGTACGGATGCAGGATACGAGTCCATGGGCCGCCGCCGAACAGGTTGCTCAGCCAGAAGAGCGCCGGGTGGAACAGCGCGAGACCCGACAGCGCGGCGAGCACGAAGGTCATGGCTACGATCCAGTGATTGGTGCGCTCCCCGGCAGTGTAACGCACGAGCGTGTCGCGACGATTGGCATCGTTCATTGGCGCTGCTCCCCATCCTGACGCAGTTTTTGGTCCTGCGCGGCGGCCGCTTCGTCGCGCTCCGTGGTCTCGTTGCGCCCGACGCGAATATAGTGGAAAAAGCCGACCAGCGCGGTCAGCGCCATGCCGGCGAGCGCCATGGGTTTGGCGACCCCTTTCCACAGTCCGACCGCCGCGCTGATGTGCGGATCAACCGCCAGCCCGCTGTAGAGCTGTGGCTGATCGGCATGATGGAGCACATACATGACGTGTGTGCCGCCCACGCCGGCCGGGTCGTACAAACCCGCTCGATCGAAACCGCGAGAGTTCAGGTCTTCCACCCGCTCGGCGGCCTGTTGCTGCATATCTTCCTTGGTGCCGAACATGATCGCGCCGGTAGGACAGGCCTTCACGCAGGCAGGCTCGAGCCCCACGGCCACGCGGTCGGAGCACAAAGTGCACTTGTAGGCCTTGTGATCCTTCTTCGAGATCCTCGGGATGTCGAATGGGCAGGCGGTGATGCAGTAGCCGCACCCGATGCAGTTTTCCTCATGGAAATCAACGATTCCATTGGAGTACTGCACGATCGCGCCCGGCGACGGGCAGGCTTTTAGGCAACCCGGATCCTCGCAGTGCATGCAGCCGTCCTTACGGATCAACCACTCGAGATCGCCTTTGGGATTCTCATATTCGGCAAAGCGCATCAGGGTCCACGACTGTGCCGTAAGATCGCTCGGGTTTTCGTAGGAGCCGACGTTGGTGCCAATGTCGTCGCGCAGGTCGTTCCATTCCATGCAAGCGACCTGGCAGGCCTTGCAGCCGATGCATTTGGAAGTGTCGATAAGCTTGGCGACGGTGCCGGTGGCAGCTTCGCGCACACCCGGTGGCGGCGTCGTGGTGGCGGAGCGACGCACGATGTCAAGGGATTGTAGTGCCATGGCGTGTCCTACAGTTTCTCGACCTTGACCAGGAACGACTTGAACTCGGGTGTCTGCGAGTTGGCGTCGCCGACCACCGGCGTGAGCGTGTTGGCGAGAAAACCCGGTTTGGCGAGCCCCTTGAAGCCCCAGTGAATTGGAATACCGACCGTGTGCAAGCTCTTGCCGTCCACCGTCAACTGCCTCAAGCGCTTGGTGACGACGGCGACCGCTTCGATGTAACCGCGGTTCGAGGCCACCTTAACCCGATCGCCTCCCGAGACGCCCAGCTCCTTCGCCAGTCCCTCGTCGATCTCCACGAACTGCTCGGGTTGAATAATCGCGTTCAGGCGCACATGCTTGGACCAGTAGTGGAAGTGCTCCGTCAGGCGGTAGGTCGTGGCCAAGTGCGGGAACTGTTCGACCTTGCCGAACGCCGCGCGGTCGTTCGCAAACACGCGCGCGGCCGGATTGCTCAGAGCCTGGGGTTGTGTCGGGCTCAGCGGATTACTGGCGAGTGGTGTTTCGAACGGCTCATAGTGCTCGGGGAACGGGCCTTCGGCCATGTTCCCGCGCGCGAAGAATCGCGCCACGCCTTCGGCATTCATGATGAATGGTCCCATGCCCGCCGATGGATCCTCATCGGCCTTGAAATCGGGTATGTCCGCGCCGCTCCACGCCGCGCCGTTCCAGCCGATCAGCTTGCGTTCTGGATTGAACGGCTTGCCGTTCACATCGCAGGAGGCTCGGTTGTAGAGGACGCGGCGATTGGCGGGCCAAGCCCACGCCCAGTTGATGGTCTGGCCGATGCCGGTGGGGTCCGAGTTGTCCCGCCGTGCCATCAGATTACCGGTGGGTCCCCATGCACCGCAGAATATCCAGCAGCCGCTGGAGGTGCTTCCGTCATCGCGCAGCTCAGCAAAGCCGGCTAATTGCTCGCCCGCTTTGCGCACGATCTGAGTCGGGTTCTTGGGATCGGCGAGATCCTGCAGCGCTTTGCCGGAATATTCCCTGGCCAGCTCTTCGGGCGCGGGGCTTTTCGGGTTCGAATACGGCCATGAGAGCTTCACGATCGGGTCCGGATAGGTCCCGCCCTCGGCTAGATAGAGCGTGCGCAAGCGCGCAAAGATCTCGCCCATGATCTGCAGATCCGAGCGCGCTTCGCCGGGCGGTTCCGCGCCCTTCCAGTGCCACTGCAGCCAGCGCGAGGAATTGGTCAGTGCGCCGTCTTCTTCGGCGAAGCACGATGTGGGAAGCCGAAAGACTTGCGTTTGAATCTTGCTCGGGTCGACGTCGTTGTGCTTGCCGAAGTTGCGCCAGAACTCTGAGGTTTCCGTGGCGAGTGGATCCATCACCACGAGGAACTTGAGCTTCGCGAGGCTCATATTCATCTTCGCCTTGTTCGGCGCCGCCGCGAGCGGATTGAAGCCCTGGCAAATGAAGCCGTTCATCTGACCGTGGCTCATCAGTTCGAAGGTTTGCAACATGTCGTACAGCTTGTCGAGCTTGGGCAGATAGTCGTAGCCCCAATGATTGTCCGCCGAGGCGGCGTTTCCCCACCACGCCTTCATGGTGCTGACGAAGAACTTGTTGAAGTTCTGCCAGTAGCTCATCTGGTTTGGACGCAGCGGCTTGAAGGCGCGCGCGGCGACGTATTTGTCGTAGTCCTGCTCCTTCTCGCCCGGCAGCGTAATGTAGCCTGGCAGGAGATTCGACATCAGACCAAGGTCGGTTAGACCCTGGATGTTCGAGTGTCCGCGCAGCGCGTTCATGCCGCCACCGGCGATACCGATATTGCCGAGCAGCATCTGCACCATCGCGCCGTTGCGAATCATCTGTGAGCCGATCGAGTGCTGCGTCCAGCCGAGCGCATACATGATCGTCATTGCACGCGTCGGCGTCGAGGTCGAGCCGATCATGTCGCACACTTGCAGGAATTTTTCCTTTGGCGTGCCACAGACGCGTTCCACCATCTCGGGGGTGTAGCGTGAGTAGTGGCTCTTCATTAGTTGGTAAACGCAGCGAGGGTGCGAGAGCGTGGCGTCGGCCTTGACGTAGCCGTCGGGGCCGATCTCGTAGTCCCAGGTCGACCTGTCGTAGCTGCGCTTCTCGGGGTTGTAGCCGGAGTAGAGGCCTTCCTCGAAGGCGAAGTCCTCGCGGACGATGAACGTGAAATCGGTGTAACTCTTGACGTACTCGTGCTGAATCTTGTCGTGCGCCAGTAGATAGTTGATGACTCCGCCGAGGAAGGCAATGTCGGTGCCGGTGCGGATCGGCGCGTACACGTCAGCCACGGACGCCGAGCGCGTGAAGCGCGGATCAACTACGATCAGACGCGCTTTGTTGTGCGCCTTGGCTTCAATCACCCACTTGAAGCCACACGGGTGCGCTTCGGCGGCGTTGCCACCCATAATGAGGACGATGTCGGCATTCTTGATGTCGACCCAGTGATTCGTCATCGCTCCACGGCCAAACGTCGGGGCAAGACCTGCCACCGTCGGGCCGTGTCACACACGCGCTTGATTGTCGAATGACAGAATGCCGAGACTGCGGACCACTTTTTGGGTGAGATAACCGACTTCGTTGCTGCTTGCGGATGCCGCCAACATGCCGGTGGTGAGCCAGCGGTTCACGGTCAGGCCGTCCGCGGTTTTCTCGACGAAATTGGCGTCCCGATCCTGCTTCATGAGCCTAGCGATACGGCCAAGCGCGTCGTCCCACGATATGCGCTCCCATTTATCGGAGCCCGGTGCGCGCACTTCCGGATATTGCAGGCGGCTCGGGCTGTGGACGAAATCGAGCAGGCCGGCGCCTTTAGGACACAGCGTGCCCCGATTGACTGGATGATCCGGATCGCCCTCGATGTGAAATACACTGGAGCGGGCATTCTTGGCACGATCGCCCAGCCCGTACATTAGAATGCCGCAGGCGACCGCGCAGTACGGGCAGGTGTTGCGTGTTTCGGTGGCGCGTGCCAGCTTGAATTCGCGCACTTCGGCGATCGCTTCGCGGGGGGAGAAGCCCAGCAGTGCGAGGCTCGATCCGGCCAGGGAAGCGCCCGTCACGGTTAGGAACTGGCGCCGGGTCATGTCAGCCATGGAAATCCCCTTTGCATGCCTGCAGACCGCCCGAGTCTATCGCCCATCATGCACCCCTTACAAGCCATATTCCGGGCGCTTGCGCTCCAGGGGGAGGAAACATTACGGTCACGTGGCGCCTGATGATCGGGACCGCGTGGTCGCGGGGCTCTCATGGATACGGACCACCCGATCTATCACGACTACAACGCGACGACGCCTGCATTGCCGGAGGTTGTGGAGGCAATGCTGCCCTACTTGCGCGAGCACGCCGGCAATCCATCGAGCGGCCATATATTCGGCTGTCGGGCCCGCGCTGCGGTTGACGGCGCGCGGGAGCAGGTCGCCGCGCTACTGGGCTGTGCCTCTGAAGAGAGCTTGTTCACATCGGCAGGTACCGAAGCCGACAATGTGGCGAAACGCGGGGTGACCGAGCTGTCCGCAAAACGCGGGCAAGTGATGACCTCCATCATCGAACATCCCGCCACCTCCGCACCTTGCAGCCGGCTCGAGCGACACAGTTGGCGCGCTTCCCGCCTGCAGGCTGGTCGTGACGGCCGAGTGGGTCCGGAGCAGTTGACGGATTGGATTCGAGCCGAGACGACGTTGATGACAGTCATGCACTCGAACAATGAGATCGGCCTGCTTCTGCCGATCGCCGCGATTGCGACGGCCGCGCACGCGGCGGGTGCTCTGGTTCACACGGACGCCGCGCAATCCGTGGCAAAGATCCGCGTTGACGTGCGTGCGCTCGACGTGGACCTGTTGTCAGTCGCAGGACACAAGTTGTACGCGCCGAAGGGTGTGGGTGCCCTGTACGTGCGTCGCGGAACACCAATGGCGCCATTCACGTTGGGCGCCGGTCATGAGCAGGGTCTGTGGCCGGGGACGGAGAATGTTGCCGGCATCGCCGGCCTAGGCGCCGCCTGCGACGCCGCTCGCCGGAGCCTGCACGCCGCCGGTGCGCGCATGTCTGCGCTGCGAAACCGCGTCTGGACGCTGCTGCTCGCTGCGATTCCGGAAGTCGGAGCCTCCACGGGCTCGGCGTGTCACGATGGCTATGTTGCACCGTCCCCTGTTCTTTTGGCGATGGGAATGCCAGCCGCGGAGGCGACCGGTCCCATGCGCCTGAGCTTGGGGTGCCCGACCACAGATGAGGAAATCGAATGTGCGGCCGACGCGCTCCGTAGAGCGTGCAGGGAACTGCGCGGCCGGGGATAAGTGGCGCGGCGAAGTCCAGGGCGAAATCGCTCGACTTTACGACGGCGACGATCGCGATCTGACCTAAGGTGCACGTCAAGAGCCTGGTGGCCTGCACCAACGGCTTGATCGTCTCCCGCGGTGCCTTTCCGGCTTACTGCGTGCCGCACCGCGGCAATGTTGTCGATGACGTTATCGCAGGTGCGCTCGAGGTCTCTGGGGGGTTCGGCAGCCTGGCGGAACAGGTCGAGCGAATGGAGCAACGTCGGCTGTCTAACGACGAACTGATTCAGTACGCTGAGCGGGCCCTGACGCTGCGCTTTCCGGATCCGGCAATGACCGGGATCGCGCCATCGCCGCTGCTTTCCTGCAGTTAGATGAGGGAGAACATGAAAACAATTACCACCACTCTGAAACGCGAATGGGTTTCCAAGATCGTCTGTCACGAAAGATTGAACGCTTGGTCACCCTATTCGCTACGCTTTTGCGCCTATTAGAGCATCGATTCAAGACATACCGTCCCACAGTGTTTCCATCTTCGAGCGCATTGCCATATCGGGCAAGCGGCCGCGTGCGGCTGCCTGGTTATCCTCCAGATGCGCCACTTTGGTGGACCCGGGAATCGCACAGGTCACTACCGGGTGCGAGATCACATATTTCAGAAGGAACTGGCTCCAGCTCGAGACATCAATATCGGCTGCCCAGTCCGGCAACATGCGCTCCCCGGCCTGTCTGATCAGTGCAGCGCGCGCTAACGGCAGATTCGCCAGCACCGCCACGCGCCGCTCGAGCGCGACCGGAAACACGCTGGCGGCCGCATCGCGGTTCGCGATCGAATAATCCACCTGGATGAAATCGAGCGGATACTTGCGCATCGCCTCGACGATATCGCCATGCTGCGAAACACGCGAAGTGGTGACGCCGAGGTAGCGGATTTTTCCAGCCTTCTTCCACTGCTGCAGAAGCGGCATCAGACTGTCGACTCCATTCAGGTTATGCACCTGCAGCAGATCGATTCGCTGCGTTTTCAAAC
>Ga0181538_10001845_pt1 | contig 23023 bp, 16 predicted proteins | sample PEATcosm2014_Bin_40_FD_119773 | JGI IMG/M metagenome (GOLD analysis project Ga0181538, IMG submission 119773) | Peatland microbial communities from MTU Mesocosm Facility, Houghton, MI, USA - PEATcosm2014_Bin23_30_metaG | ecosystem: Environmental > Terrestrial > Soil > Wetlands > Peat | place... | reverse complement strand
ATCGCTAGGATAGAGCAGCGGCTTTCATTGCTCTCATCCGCCAAGACAGCCGGTGAAACTCGGGTAGCCGCGGCCATCGCGGAAGTGCTGGGGCGGCCGCGGCGCGAGCCGGCCGCATGTAAACACCAACCGCCCGCGGGCTTCCGGCCGAAGGAGCCGGCAGCCATTGAGGTCGTCGTGGAGAGCGGGCGCAGGATCGAGTCGGCGCTATTGTATTACCGTCACGTGAATCAGATGGAGTGCTATGAGAGCGCCGCCATGGAAATTGCGGACGGCGTATGCCGGGCGAGCATTCCTGACGGCTATACCGATTCGCCCTATCCGCTGCAATACTATTTCGAGTTCAGGGAGGAGCCGGATAAGGCGTGGTTGTACCCTGGATTCACAGCGAGTCTGGCGAACCAGCCTTACTTTGTCCTGCGCAGACTCTGAAGGCTGCCCACTGGCACGGGTGAAGCATCGGTATAAGGTTGTTTTAGCTCGCTTCTCGAACTGAACTGCAGATGTCGAGAGCCTGCGGAAGCTTCCATGACTCTACGACGAGTTCGCACCATCCCCTGTTTCCTCCTGGCTCTGTGCGCCACCAGCTTGGCGTGTGCTCAGACCGCTCCCTGGACCACCACCCTTCGCGGGTCGTGGGTTCAGACGGGGCCACCTGCCCAAGGCGACGTGATCCTCGCTGGCGAGAATCATGCCGGCGAAATCGTCGTGAGCGACGACGAGAACTCCGCCGTGCACCACGCCGCCGAGTTCCTGGCGTGCGACATCGAAAGGATCAGCGGTTATAAACCTCCGGTAGTGAAGTCGCCCAGCCCGGATCGCGTCGGCATTCGGCTCGTGACACTGGGTCACGGGGAGACGCCGGCCGTTATCGATGCCGCCGCCATTGAGGGTCAATGGGAGAGCTACCGCATCGTCACAGCCGGAGGTGCCGTGTGGCTGGTCGGGTCGAACCCGCGCGGTACGGCGTTCGCAGCCTATACCCTGTCAGAGCGGCTGGGCATCGACCCGCTGTACATTTGGACCGGCTACGCCCCCGAGCATCGCGACCCGGCGGCTGGCAGGGATTCGCGCTGAGTACGCAAACCAGCGCAGCGTTGATACACTCGTTGGAAGGAGAGCACTATGAGGCGCCGCGCCAGCACGAATCCGAAACCGGGAACGCCTTCGATGCACTTGTTCGCCGACGAAATCAGGAAATCGATGCGGGCCGCGGCGAGATCCAGCGGGATTGCGCCGAAGCTGCTCATGGCATCGACCATGTAGGCCGCGCCCGCGCGTTCCACCACTGCGCCGATCGCATCGATCGGGTTAAGAATGCCGGTGGTGGTTTCGCAATGAACTACGGCTACATCCTCGGAGTGGCCGGGGGCATCAAGCCAAACTGGCGCAGGGCGTCAGCCTCGTGACTCGGACGATTGTGAGCGCCGATTTAGCAAGGCCAGATTTAGCTGGGCCAGTATCGACCTGAGCCACTTCGGATATACTCATTGACAATCTGAAGCAACAACCGAAATCCCGTGATTAGGCCGCGAGGCTGCGGCTTCAGCGTGGGCCCTGGAGAAGAGGAGAAATCCAAAATGCTGACCAGCTTAGGTCCCTGCAGTTCCTGGTTGCGCTTAGAGCCGGGGGATGGCTACAGCAAGGCCGCGCCTGTAGCGCGGGCTGTCCCGGCAGATCAGATGCACTCAGCGGTGGCCAAAATGCCCGGACGCCGCTCCCGGGTCTGGTCTGTCGTCTGCTACCAGATCCTGGGCTGTCTACTTGCCCAGGCACAGACGCCGACGCTGGCGATCAAGGCCGGCCGGATTCTCGACGTCCACACTGGCCAATACCTGACCCGGCAGACGATTCTGGTTGAAGGCGGGCGCATTCTCGCGGTGGGCGGCACACAGGAACTGGAGGCGAAGTTGCCCGGCGGAGCACACGTCATCGACCTGGGCAACCAGACAGTGCTGCCGGGTTTGATCGACTGCCACACGCACCTGACGTTTTCCCCCAACCTGATCGGGCCAGCGGGGCTGCACATGTCCGTGCCGCGCGAAGCGCTGCTCGGGGCTCGCAATGCGCGCGTGACTCTGGAGGCGGGCTTCACCACGGTGCGCAATCTTGCAGCCCACGGCTACTCGGACATCGCCCTGCGCGACGCCATCAACGCCGGGGACGTGCCCGGGCCGCGCGTTGTGCCTTCCGGGCCGGCGCTGAGCATCACCGGCGGGCATTTCGACCAGAATTTCCTGGCGCCACAGTTTCACGCGGCCAGCGACGGCGTAGCCGATGGCGTTGCCGGCGTGACGGCGAAGGTTCGGGAAAACATCAAATTCGGCGCTGACGTGATTAAGTTCATGGCCACCGGTGGTGTGTTGTCCGAAGGCGACGATCCGAGACTGGAGCAGTATTCCCCCGAGGAGATGCGCGCCATCGTGGAGACGGCGCATGGCCTGGGACGGAAGGTCGCGGCCCATGCACACGGCGCCTTGGGGATTCGCAACGCCGTGCTGGCGGGAGTGGATTCCATCGAGCACGGCACCTATATCGACGAGGAGTGCATTCGCCTGATGAAGGAGCGCGGCACCTACCTGGTTCCCACGCTGTACTTGCTGGAGTGGTTTCCGGAACACGCCAGCCAGCTCGGCATGACGCCAGGCGTGCTGGAAAAGGCACGGGTAGTGATGGGGCTGGCGGGCAAGAACGTCGGCTCGGCAATGCGATCTGGAGTCAAGGTGGCGTTCGGCACAGACGCAGCCGTGTATCCGCACGGCTTGAACGCGCACGAGTTCGCGGCCATGACGCGGCTCGGGCTGACGCCGCTCCAGGCCATTCAAGCGGCCACCATTAATGCCGCGGACTTACTGGGCTGGACGGATCGGGTGGGCACGTTGGAAGTGGGCAAGTTCGCCGACTTGATCGCGGTAGACGGCGACCCGCTGGCGGACGTCACCGTCCTAGAGCGGGTCGCCTTCGTCATGAAGGACGGGCAGGTTGTGAAGCACTAAGGCTAGGCGTTCCACGCCCCGGATATGTGGTGATATCGGTAGGCAAGTTCCGCTTTTCGCGGGCGGCACACCAAACTGATTCCCGCGCCCTGAAGCAGGCTCGAAGCGTGGGCTCCGAGTGTCGCGGCGCGTTGTCGGGCGTGTGCTGATCCGGGGCGTCGAGGTCATGAATCGGATCTACTGGCTGCGAATCGCCTGCAGAGGGTCCGTGTTCGCCGCGCGCAGGGCGGGGACCACGCCGGCGAGGACGCCGACGAAAATCAATAATGATGCGACCGTGCTGAATACGGCGGGATCGGAGGGTGGCACCTCGAACAGCAGTGAGCCGAGCAGCCCGGCGAGTGGAAGCGCGGCGGCGACGCCGATTGTCACGCCGGTGACGGTCAAAAGCAACGCCCGCCGCAACACCATGCGCACTACCAGCGCGCGGGTGGCGCCGAGGGCCAGACGGATGCCGATTTCCTGCGTCTGCTGCGCCACCGAATATGCCATGACGCCATAGACCCCGATGCTGGCCAGCACCAGAGCTACGCCCGAGAAGACAGCCAACAAAACCATGCCCAGGCGCTGGTGCCAAGTGGAGTCGCTGACCCAACTCGACATCGGGCGGACCTCGAATACCGGAACGCCGGCATCGATGCCGCGGACCGTGTCGCGAACCGCTGCGATTGCGCTGGCGGTGTCTGCCGCGGGCCTCACCGTGATCGTCATGAACGTCCAAGGGGTTTGCTCCAACGGAAAATAGAACTGTTCGCGCGACGTTCCGTTGAGGCCGAAATCTCTCACGTGGCGCACCTCGCCGACAATCTGGCAGAGCCTGTCGTTGTAGTTGATCCGGTACCGGAGCGGGTCGTCATGGGGGAAGTTCTTGCGAGCAAATTCCTCGTCGATAATTGCCACCGGGGGAGCCGTGCCGTTATCCGTTGGAGCGAAAGCGCGGCCGCGAAGAAGCTGGATGCCCATGGTCCCGAAATAGTCGCCGCCAATCACAAAAAGGTCCGCGTACGGGCGTTCACCGCTGTTTCTGGGCTGGGGACGGCCCTCCACCGCATAACCGTTCTCGGTGTCGTTATCGGTCATCGGGAGGAAACTGGCCATGCCGATACTGGCGACGGACCCCTTAGCCGACGCCTCGTCGAGAAGGCGCCGCCAGAACTCGATCTGGGCGGGGCCTTTCGCGTAGGCCGGGCCGCCGATCTCGGCGTTCAAGGTCAATACACGATCCGCAGCGAAGCCGGGATCGACCCTGGTCAGGCGGCCGAAGCTCTTGATGACCAGACCCGCCGCGAGGGCCAGCATCACCGCCAGCGCGATCTCCGCCACCACCAGAACGCCGCGCGACCGGCTGGCCAGGACATATGAATCCGCTGCGCATCGCCGAACAACTCCGCACCGATTACCTGCAACTTCTGACGACCACCTTCGCTCCGCGGCAGGAACGGCTGAAGCGGGACTTCCGCGCCGCCGTCGAGCGCGAAGGATTCCTCACCAGGGAACCGTTCGTCTCCCTGGCGCTGCCTTACGAAGAGGCCCTTGCTCTTACCGGGCTGCTGCCGGAGACGCGAGAGCGATTCGGCGCCATCGCGGAAACTCCGTACGCGCACCAAGGTGAAGCGGTCCGGCGCATCCTGGCCGGGTTGCCAACGGTGGTTGCCACTGGTACGGGATCAGGCAAGACGGAAGCCTTCCTGATGCCGATCATCGATCACTGCCTGCGTGTAGCGGCGGCCGACACGTTGAAGGCAATTCTGGTCTACCCGATGAACGCACTGGCGAACGATCAGCGCGACCGTATCCGCAAGCTGCTTGCCGGGACCACCGTCAGCTTTGGGGTATACACGGGCGAGACGCGGCAGTGGGGCCAGCGCCCGGAGGGCATTCCTGAGAATGAGCGGCTCATGCGATCCGAGTTCCGCGCGCATCCGCCGGATATCCTGTTGACCAACTACCGGATGCTCGAGTACCTGCTGCTGCGGGGAGACGGGCGCGCGCTATTTCACAATCACGTTGTGCGGTTCATTGTGCTCGACGAGTTCACACTTACAAGGGGGCGCTGGGCACGGACGTTGCCTGCTTGGTGCGGCGGTTGCGAGCGGCCTTGGGCGAAGCCAGTCCGCTTTTCATCGGCACGTCGGCCACGCTGCAATCGGGGGACGGCGATCCGCGCACGGGTGTAGCGGAGTTTTTTGCGCGGCTGACGGGACAGCCAACGCCGCCGGAGTCCGTCATTCGAGAGCGGACCGCCGCCCCGGCGCTTCCCGCAGGCCTGACGCTGGCCCCGCCGCCCGATGTTTCACAGGAAGATCTGGACGTCTTCTTGCCTGGTGAACCCGAGAGCGTGCTGGCCCTGGCGCGCAAGCTGACCAGTTCCAATGCCGCCAGTTTGGAAGCTTGCTGGGCATCGACGGCGCTGCCTTATCTGCTGTTGGACTGGCTGAAGGACCCGCAACCGATTTCCGGGGTGGTGGAGATGCTGGCAGAGCGTCCTGAGCGCGCCGGCGTGGCGTCCGAGGCCCTGGCTCGGGAGGCACAAGCGGCGCTGCTGGTCGGGCCTTGCCTGGATCTCAACCACCCATTGCGCCTGCGCCCGCGTGTCCACCGCTTCTTGAGAGGACTGGCGCGTTTCTGGCGTTGCACCAATCCATCATGCGGAAAGCTTGTCGATATGGGAGTTGGAACGTGCGACGCCTGCGGCTGCCAGTCGCTGCCGCTGGCACTTTGCCGCACTTGTGGATGGGACTTCTTTGTCGGGCGCGAAGAGGATTATGCCGGAGCAGCGACCGCAGTGGCGCCTTGGCTCGGCCGCCGCTCGACCAAGGGTACGACTTTCGTTTACGATCCGGCGGGTACCGTGGAAGTCGACCCGGAAGACTCGCCCGAGGAAGGCGACGAGGGTGAGGCGGCGGAGCCGGATGGCGAAGCGGTTCCGACAACTCCGGATGCCACGCACTGGCTTTGCCCGCAGTGCCTAGTGTTGACTTCGGATCCCAACGACCGGGCTTGCGGATGTGAACCGCCGCTGCGTCCCGTTCGGCTGCTCCAGGGCCGCGGAACCAATTGCCCGGTCTGTCGCAGCCGGTATGGTCGCTTCGACGTCATCACGCCGGTTAGCCTGGGCAATTCCTCTGCTCTGACTCACGTCGCCCGCACGCTGCTGCGCGAACTGCCTCCCGAACGGCGCAAGCTGCTGATCTTCACCGATAGCCGGCAGGATGCCGCTCACCAGGCGCGCTTCATTCAGGGAGCGGAACGGTTGCTCCGTCTGCGGCGCTTCATTCACTCCGCCCTGGAGGCCTCGCCGGCGCCTCACGATCTGCGGTGGTTGGAGGAGCGGGTCTACCAGAAATACGTCGAGGCGGGCGATTTCACGGCACGCTGCTCTCGGGATGAGCGGGAAAGGCGCCGGCACACGCTGGATGGCGACCTGCTGCACGAGTTCGTAATTGCTCCGAACGTTCGCCAGAGTCTCGAACGGTTGGGGCTGGTGGAGATTGGTTACTCCCAACTCGACGAAGAACTGCACGGCGACGATTTCGCGCGGATCGTGCGCGATCAAAAACTGGATTTCGACCAGGCTTGCCTCGGGGTGAAGCGGCTGCTGGATCTATTTCGGACCCGGCGCGCCATCGCGCACGAGGCGATGCAGCGCTATCTGCGCGGCAATGACCAGATGGCGCGGGAGTATAACATCACGCCCGGGCGGGAAGTTGGCATCCCCGTGGCCTATCGGGAAGAGGGGCAGTCATCCGACCTCAAGCAGACCTACAAACTGTTCAGTTGCTGGAACCGGACTGGCATGCCGGCGGGGCCGCAGAGCATCTGGCGGCAAACGCTCGACAACCAAGCGACCGAGCAATCGATTGATGCAGCGGTGCAGTGGATGCTGGACGGCGGCCGGTTTCTGGTCCGCGGCAGGATCGGGCGCAACGCGCAGGAAGCGGAGGGAATCCTGCTGCGCCACGATGCCCTGGAGGCATCCGTCGCTAGCAGTTTCACCCGGTGCGGCGTCTGCGGACGCATAGAAGCTAACGGCAGACCAAACTCCGGCTGCGCCAGGCCGCGATGTTCCGGCACGATGTTGCCGTATGCGGGTCCCGTTGCCGAAGGCAACCTGAACGCCAGGCTGATCGCCGAATCGTTTGCCCCTATGCTGCTGGCGGGAGAGCATTCGGCTGCGGTTACGGAAGAAGAGCGGCTCAAAGCAGAAGAGGGCTTCAAGCAGAACCCGCCGCGCCCGAACGTGCTGGTCTGCACTCCGACACTCGAACTCGGCGTGAACATCGGCGATCTGGAGGGCGTCGCGATGCGCAACGTCCCGCCGAGCCCCGCCAATTATGCACAGCGCGCCGGCCGTACCGGTCGTGAAACCCGGACCGGAATCATCGCCGGATTTGCTCGCGGTACACCGCACGATGGCTACTTCTTTGATCACCCCGACGAAGTAATCAGTGGCGCCATTCCGCCGCCTCGCTTCAACTTGGACAACCTCGCCGCCATGGAGAGGCACGTCGACAGTCTCGTGTTGGAAGAAGCGGCACTGGAGTATTCGAACAATCTGGAGCCGATGCTGACGGACCGGGGTGAGCTGATCGAATCCAATGTCAGCGATCTTGTGCGGCGTCTGGAACAGGCTGCGGCAGGCGCGGCGGCACGCGCGGAGAGCATTTTCGGCAGTGTCGCCGGAGTCACCGGTGCGTGGCTTCAGAGTGTGACGGCAGCGTTTCCCCGCAAGGTGCGAGATGCCCTGTTACAGCGTGGAGAGCTGATTGCGGACGCGGTGCGTCGCATGAGCGACTTGGGGCATCAGGTCGGCTTGAATCGGGCCGAAGAGTTCACGGAATCATCCTATCGGCGCCTGGCCCAGAAGCTGCGCGAGGACCACAAACACGCCTACCTGCCTTCCGTTCTGGCGGAGGCAGGACTGTTACCGGGATACGCGTTTCCCGGTGACCCTGGGTCGCTGTCTCTCGGGTTGGATGCCGACGTGGTATTCGCCGGCCGCCTTCAGGCGCAGCGGGAATTCTGCCCCGGCCAGACGGTGTATGCGCGAGGTCACCGCTGGGTGGTACGGGGATTGGCACTTCATCGCCCTGGCGCGTTGGGAACCGGGCGAGGTGCCGAGAAATTCGCATACACGGAATGTCCAGTGTGCGGGCTGGCGCAAGCCTCGAACAACAACTGCCGGCGCTGCAACGCGGAGCTTGCGGCGGCGAATCTCGAGGCCTGGGACGCGGCGGCCTTTCAATCGTGGCTTGAAGAAGTAGAGCCTGATAGCGAAGAAGAACGCCAGCAGGGCAGCTACGACGTGCGACCACATCCTCAGCGGGATGTTGGGGCGAAGGCTTGGGCGGTCGGCGACTGGCGTTTGGAATTGCGGCGCCAAGAACAGATTTGGTGGATCAATCATGGTCCACTGGGATTGCCGTCTGACGGTGATGGCGGAGCCAATGGGACTCGTCCCGAAGGATTCCGAATGTGCCCTAGTTGCGGTGAGTTGGTGCGATTGGTCGCGTAGCCGCAGCCCGCTCCCGCTGCTCCGCGGCGCGGCCGCAGGCAGGCGCGCGATCCGCGCGCCGATCAGGACCCGCATGCCAGGCGGTGCAATGGGGAGCCGAGATCGGTGACTCTGGGTCAGCAGGCCAAGGCCGACACTCTGCGGCTCCTGGTGGAAGGCATGGAGGAGCAGGGGGAGGATGGAGTGGCCTGGGCCTGGTCGATCGGCACGGCGCTCCTCGAAGGCGCGCGAAGGCACTTCGAACTCGATGACGATGACCTCGACGTGATCGTCCAAACGGCGAAGGACGCAGACGGGCGGAGCCGCGCGCTCGAAGTCCTTTGGGTGGACAAGATTCTCGGCGGCTCCGGCATTATCGACGCGATGGTTCGGGAGTTCCAACAAGTCGCCCGTGCTGCGGTCCGGCACCTCGAAGGTCATGATTGCCCGGCGTCCTGTTACCGTTGCCTGCGTAGCTACCGCAATCAGCGGGTTCACGGCATTCTCAACTGGAGGCTGGCAATGCCCTACCTTCAGACCGCCGCCGCGAGCGAGTTGGAGCCGCTAGCCTCCGCGACGCTGCTATCAAGGACTGAGGGGCCAGAGTGGGATGAAGCTCGCCGTGAAGGCTGCGAGTCACCGCTGGAACTCCGGCTGCTCAAAGCGATGCGCGCCGCGGGATTGCCGGAGCCACTGAAGCAGCATGAGGTTTACGATTCGCGCGGCCGCCTATTGACCCGCGCCGACTTCGCCTACGTCACGCCGAAGCGCATCCTGATCTATGCCGACGGCCTGGAATTCCACTCTGCGATACGCCAGCGCATCCATGACACCCGGCAGTCCAATCAGCTTCAGACAGAGGGCTGGCAGGTGCTGCGGTTTCTGGGGCCGCAAGTCCATCGGAGTCCAGCCGACTGCATAGGGCAGCTCCGGAATGCACTTGCGCTGTGAAGGATCTGCGTCCTACACGGCAACTCTCAGCTTGATCCCATCATTCGGCGCGTTCACAAGATCCTGTTTCGTGCCAAGATAGCGCTCTGTCGTCTGAACCGAAGCGTGCCCGAGGAGCAGTTGGATCTGCTCAAGCTCGCCGCCGGCTGCCCGGCACAACTTGGCGCAGGTCCGACGACAGTCATGGGGCGCGATTCCTGGGACACCCGCTGCTACTGCGTACGGCTGGAGTAGCTGCCAGACCACCTTCTCGCTCAGTGCGGCAGCCTGGGCTTGATCGCCTCGGTGCACCGACCGAAAAACTGGGCCTGCGCTGACCCCGACCGCTGCCGTCCAGGCATCGATCGCTACTTTCACCCACGTCGGCATCGGGATTGTCCGAACGCGGCCATGCTTGCCAATGAGGTCCACGATGCACCAACGGCCATCCCGCTGCTGAATGTGCTCCATCGTCAGCGCCGCCACCTCGGATCGCCGCAATCCGCACCCCAGAAGCACAGCGAGAATCGCGCGGTCCCGAAGCCCCTTGGTGGTGGTGATGTCCGGGGCGTTAAGCAGGGTCTGGGCTTGGCGGACGGTGAGCCAGTTCCCCAGGCGGACGCCTTTGGATGCGACGCCCTTCACCCGCGTGATCCCATTGGCCAACTCCGGCGCCAGCAACCCGTTGTCGGCCGCCTCCACCGCCAGCTTCCGCACTGCGGTGATCCGCACGTTGATCGAAACCGCGCCAAGGCCGCGGGCCTCGAGCGCCACCCGCCAGGCGCTCACCGTCGCCTTGGTGAATCCGGGGCGAGGTTCCTGGACGGACAGCCACGCGAAGAACTCGTCGAGCCCGAGATTGTACACGCGGCGCGTAATCGGGGAGGAGACGCTGTTCAGCACCAGCGCCTTCAGCTTCTGCCACTGGTTCGTTTGCGGAACTACAATCAAATCATTCATTTAGGGTCCTCATAATGGGCGATATCGGTAGCCATTTGGACCTTACCTCGGGGCGAGGCGAGACATCAAGCAAAGCGCACAAGTGGACAGACCATTCCGGAAGCTCACGACCGCGGATCGCCGCCGGACGGTCCTACTGGATCGTGATATTCACGGGATTCGCTGCCATCCCGTTGGCCGTGAGTTGCACGGTGACACTGCCTTTTCCGGCCAGCGATGCGGGCAGCAGCGCGTTGGCTTGATCGAGGCCGGTAAATGTCCCCTGCGGACCGGCATAGGCCACGGTGGCGGCGACGCCGTCCACCGTCACCTTGACGCCGGCCGTTCCGGCGGCTTGGAAGCCTGTACCGTAAAGAGCCAGATACGCCTGGGTCGTCCCCGAACCGAGGCTGACGGGATTCGCCACCACCAGTCCGGCACTGTTCACGCTGTAGACATTCTCCAATGTCACATTGGTGCCCAAATAAAGAAACACATCGGCGGCGGCCAGGCCCGCGCCGTTGAGTTCGAACACGCCAGGAGCCACCGGCGCAATTTGCACCGTGGCGGCGGATTGCGTCCCATCGCCGCTGGTAATAGTCACCGTGGCCGAGCCGGTAGCGACGCCCGGAGGCACGTAAAAGTTGACCTGGCTCGGCGAAACGTACACCAGTGGCGCCGCGGTCGTCTTTCCGGAGGCATCCAGAATCGACACCGAAGTTCCCGCATCGGTCACCGGTAGAGGTACCGAAGTGGAGCCTGGCGTACTGGTAGCGAGGTCGGCGCCGTACGCGCTGGCGAGCGAGCCCGGCGCGATCGCCCCGGCATTGGCGTTCGCCGACGAGATCACCGCCGCGGTAGCGGTCGCCGCCGCAGGAGCCTTTGCAAAAGCGCCATACAGCACGGTAAGCGTCCCCCGATCGGGCGACTGCATTTGCCCTATGATCGCCAAATCGAGTGCTCCGTCTCCATTGAAATCGGCCACTGCTACGCCGAGCGGATTGGGGCCGGACGGAAACTGCAGTTCCGGCTGGAAAGTGCCGTCTCCATTGCCGGCGAGAAAGCTGGCTTCACTCAGGCCGCAGCAGTCGCCGAGGACCAGGTCCGGTTTGCCATCGCCGTTCAGGTCCGCGACCGCGATTTGAGGCGGCGCGGTGTTGGTATTGGTCAGGATCGGCGCACCGAACGTTCCGTTGCCTTGCCCCAGCAGGACGGCGACCTGGTGCGGAAAGCCGTCCAGTGCGGTCACGATATCGGGCTTCGAATCGTTGTTTACATCGCTCAGGGCCAGCGCCACCACCGTGGTGCCGCCTACACCCTGCTGTAGCAACGGTGCCGGCAGTTGAATGTACGCCGGATTCTGAAATGTGCCATCGCCGTTGCCCAGCAACACCGCGATGCTGCCATTCTGCGTCGGATCGCTGGGGCTCAGCGCGACGACCAGGTCGGCCTTCCCGTCGCCGTTCACGTCGGCCGCGGCCGTGGCGAGCGGAATCAGCCCGGAAGTGAAGGAAATCTGTTTGGGCGATTGCAGGGTGCCATCGCCGTTGCCTAGGAAAACCGATACCGTGCCGCTGCCCGCGGCCGATGCGACGTCCGGCTTGCCATCGCCGTTGAAGTCCGCGACGGTCACCGAATTGAAACTTGCGCCGCTCGCGAAAGTGAGCGCCGCGCTCATCGAACCGCTCGCAGAGCCCAGCAGGACAGCCAGGCCGGAGCTGGTGGCGACGATCGCGTCGGCATACCCATCCTTATTGAGATCGGCCATTGCCAACGGTCCTGGCGTGGCGGGCAGCGGGTAGGCCGCGGGACTCGCAAATGTCCGCTGTGCGTTCGATATTTCCACGTACAAGTTATTGGTTTCCGAATCCGTGAAGACGATGTCGGGCAATTTGTCGCCATTCACATCTCCCGCCGCGACGCCGGCGGGCGACGCGCCGGCGGTCTCGACGGCGGGACTCCCCATCACACCGGTACTGCTGACGAAATAACCGTCCATGAAGCCGCTGGCATTATCGGGCGCAAGAATCGCCGTGGTTCCATCGCCTAGCGGAATAACGCCGAGCGAGACGCCATTAGCGGCGGAGAGATATCGCTGCGGGGCCTGGAAAGCGCCGCCGCCTTTCCCCGACATCAGCACCATGGTGCTCGAAAGCTGATCCGCGATGAGGAGGTCGAGATTGCCGTCGTGATTGAAATCGGCATATTGAAGATAGCCCGCGTTGGTGCCGGTGGGGGTGGTGACCGGAGTGAGAAAGGTGCCGTCTCCCTTGCCAGGCAGCACCCAGACCTTGTTGGTAATGCCGGTTTCGGCATCGAGTACGACGAGGTCGGGGATTCCGTCGCCGGTGAAATCGGCGGTGACAATGGTGGCCGGCGCCAGTCCCACTGTGTAAGGGACGGCGGCGGCGAAGGTGCCATCGCCTTTGCCGATCAGCACGTCTACCGTCCCCGGCGCCTTGTCCTGGGAAGCCAATACCGAGACGGCCAGATCAGGCTTGCCATCGCCGTTGAAGTCGCCCACGGTCAGATAAAACGGGAAAGCGCCGGCGGGAAAACTAGCGCCGGTTCCGAACGTGCCATCGCCATGGCCGAGATACACCACTACGCTCCCTCCTCCGGATGGCGGATCGGAGACCACCGCCAGGTCGGTGTAGCCATCCCCGTTGAAATCGGCGGCCACAATACTGGCTCCAATGTTGGCGACCGGGTAAAAGCTGGTCGAAGTGGGTTGGCCGTTGGCGCCATAAATGATCACCGTAAACCCGCTGGAACCGATCACGGCGCTACCCGACATGTCATCGCCATTGAAGGCTGCCATTGCCACCGAACCGGCGTATGCGCCCGAGACACCGGCGGTCGCGGCGGGACTGGAACGTGGGCGGACTTTTACCTGGGCACCCGAGCCAGGCGGGTGTCCATAACAAATCTGGCTGAAGATCGCGTTGGCGTCCTCGAAACTATACTCCCCGTCGGGGTTATTGGTTGGACCGAGGGTATAGGGCTGGCCATTGACTTCAACAAAGACGTCATTGGGGGACCATCTGAACGTATAGGTGTTGATGACGTCATACGGGCTCCCGTCCTCGTCAAACATTATCCCCGGAATCTTATACGTGTCGATAACGAAGTCCGTCATAGCGTTTTGTGTTGAAAACAATTTACACTGGGCGGCGGCAAACGAGGCGTTCAGAACCAGTAGCGCCGCCACCACCAGCAATCGCAATCGACGTCGAAAACTAAAAGTCATGTTACTCACTCCCGATCAGGTCTGAATTCTTCGGATGAACTAGTGGATGGACGCGGGACCGTAGTCCCCCGCGGATCGCCGCCGCCGCCCTTGGCCTTCCAACGCCCGTAAAGGACCTGCCCCAGAAGGCTGCTGCCGCCCGGCCCGTGGGGAAGGGAAGCCTGCGCCTTGGCCCACGAAGCGGCAAACTCCGCGTTTCGGAGGCTGGGGAGATAGGTACCTTCACCGTTGCCGAACAAGAAGCTGGTGTAGGTGCTGCCTCCGTAGTGGGCGATGACCAGATCCTGCTTGCCGTTGAGATCCGCCACGCAGCATCCCACAGCCAGAACCCAGCGCAGCGGTTTCATCGCACCCTCTTGGATCTACAGTAGCGGTTTATTGCCGAATGTTCAATCCTTCGCTGGCCCGTTCAGTACTTTCAGGCCGATGGCATCAATAACGAAATCAGCGCCCGTGATAAGCTTCTATCTCATGGCAGTCCCGGTCCCACGCGAAATGATCCGTTTTCGATTCTTGATCGGTCTGGCGACGGCGTTATTTCGGGTTGTCGGCAGCCATCCCTAGGCACGGCTCGCAGCGCCGCGATAGTGACGCGGGCAGGAGGTTGCGAGCGCATCCAGATCAGCTCTTCACCAGTACGATCTTGGCGTAAGGGGCTTCCCTTGTGCGGGTGGGAGGGATACGATTGTGGCACGGACAGACGCGAATGAAGTGCCGGGAGGCTGAAGATCTCCTTGAAGCGTGCGGTGCCTCCGCCGAGGCATATGCTTTGGCAGTTGGTGTCCTGGTTGAAGTCCTTAGCGGGCCGCGGGCTGAATTTTGGGGCGCGCTCAAAATTGCCGAATCCGCGAAGGACAATTGCGATGGGGCGCTTAGAGCGATTTATCTGCATATCATTAAACACGAGTGCCAGACGAACTGGGGCCCCTAAAATACGGCATTTCTTCGTTCAACGCACACTTGGGGCTCAACGGGTTGGCCCTGGGATGCACCGAAGCGAATGAGGCAGATTGGTTTCTGGATGGCAGACGCGAAGATCGAGGCTCGTTTCATCGACCCCATGCTCCTGCTGAGCGCGGAGAAACTGCCGGAGGGCGGCTCATGGGCGTACGAATTGAAGCTCGACGTGTTCCGCGCCGTGGCGATAAAGACAGGCGGCCGCGTGCACTTGCGGTCACGGAACGACAAGGATCTCGCCCCAAGGTTCTCGACCATCGCTCAGGCTCTGGCTGCGATGCCGGATGAAACCGCTATCGACGGTGAGATCGTAGCCCTAGACGAATCGGGCCGGCCGTCATTCAGCGCCCTCCAGCACCAGGGCGCGAGCACGGCTGCGCTGTTCTATTACGTCTTCGATGTGATGATCCTTGCTGGCACGGACGTGATGAGCGAGCCGCTGACCGTTCGCCGGGCGCTGCTGCAAGAACGAGTGCTGGCGGACCGTTGTTCAAGCGTTTTTCGACACTGGCGGCAGAGGAGTGTCTATTCGCCAACCTGCCCGAAGCAAAAGGCGGGCGCTGGGGCGAGGGGCTGACTGCCGAGAAGATGAAGCAATGCCGGTGGCTAAAGCCGGCGCTGGTCGGGCAGCTCGAGTTCGTTGAATGGACGCCTGACGGCCATCTGCGGCACGCCCGTTTCATGGGCTTACGCGACGACAAGAAGCCGGGCGAGGTTGTGCGGGAGCCTGACCACTATGGCGAATAAAAGGAGAAATATGATAAGCTGCCATCGTGAAGTGCTGCCGGGTCTCGTTTTTGGATTCTGATGGTATTGATCCCGCGGTGGAGCTGGAGGCGCGGACGCTGTATGAAGCCGTGGGGCTGGCGATTGATCGTTTCCGCCGCTGCGAGCACGTGAAATAGGAACCGACGGGCGGTGCGAGTTTATCGTGGAATCGCGCGAGCCCGGCACTCAACATCGGCTGACCAGGAACGTGTTTGACGCCTGGCTCCAACGACCAGCAAGGTCGCCTGCTGATGTGGCATTGAAAAGTAAGTTGAAAGGGCTCCTGGGCGACGCGGGATAGGCCGCTCCTGGCACCTAAGGCTCTCAGCTATGCGAGAGGCAAAATCAGTCGCGGCGTTCGGCTTGAGGGCCCATTCGGGCTGGGCGGTGATGATTGCCGTGTCCGGTGGGTCAGCGGTCTTGCGGCGGCGGATCGAGATGAGCAAGGGCTCGGGTTACCGGGCGCGCCAGCCCTACCACGCAGCGGAGGAGATGCAACTGCAGCAGGCCGAAGCCTTTCTCCAACGCACAGAGAAGACCGCTACGGAGATGGCGGCTGCAGCGATAAGGGACGCCGTTGCCCTCCTCGCCAGCGAAGGCTACCGCGTGGCGGGCGCCGCCGTCCTGCTCGGATCGGGCAGGCCGCTGCCCGAACTCGGCAAGATTCTGGCCGCACATCCGTTGATCCACACCGCCGAAGGCGTGTTCTTTCGGGATGTGCTACGGAGCGCGTGTGAGGCGTGCGGTGTGGCTGTGGTTGGCATCAAGGAGCGCGAGGTGCTGGCACAGTGCGCAGCGGCGTTGCGTATGCCAGCCGATGAGTTACCGGCCCGACTTTCCGCGATGGGGAAGATGATTGGGCCGCCGTGGACCCAGGACGAGAAGCTCTCGGTCGCAGCGGCCCTCACCATTCTGCATACAGCCTGATGGCGTTGCCGCGCGGGCGTTATCGCGTCATATCGGTAGCCTTTCCGCGGCTGCCACGGCGGGCCGGAACCGGCGTCGCGGGATCAGCGCGTGCGAAACCCGAATCGGAGTGATCTCCCAGAAGCCGTCATATAGGGCGCGTCAACTGGCTCACATCCGCTGGTTCCCTCGTAAGAAGTCAAAGTGGACGCCTTCCACACTGGCCGTTTTTCGGCGGCATGGACGGAGCTGGTGGATCACAGCTTACGGGTGCAGAGACTCTTGAACCCGATATCGCGTTTCCCGACGCGCCATCGCCCAGGTTGGCGAAAAAGGCCGCATCACTGAACACCCCAGCGATCAGATTGTTTTCCACGCGCACCTCCTGCACCTGGTTTCCGGTCGCGGTTTCAAACCCGGCCGTCACGTTGATGCCCTTGATTCCTGACGAGGGCGGAAGACCAAGGGCGGGAAGCTGGTCTATCTGGTTGCAGAAGATCTGCGGATGAGCCACGACATTACTGTTGGCTGGGAAAGGATGGACAGCCGGTCCCAGCGTAACTCCCAATCCTCCGACAATGTTGATTCCGATGAACGGCGTGTTCACGTCGTTATTGGCAATCGAGATGCCGTTGAGGCTATTTCCCGGTTCATCCCATCCTGCTATGGCATTAATTCCCCCGCCCTGGATTGCTTCCTCAAGCGTGAAGATTGGGTTTCCGGGAAGGGGTGAACTGTGGATGGTGTTCGCCTGGACAAGCACGTTCGACAACATATTCCCGGTCGAGGGTCTGCTGAAGTACCCACCGCTGGCTCCGCCAACGAGTTGAATGCCCGTCAGGGTATTACCCAGTATGGAGAGATTGTCGATGGTGTTATTGGCGTTCCCGCAGCATGCCGCTTGAGCGAAGATTCCGAAGCCACCGGCTTCTCCGATGGTGTTCGAGAGAATGGCGATATTCCGAGCGATGTTGTTCTCCGAATACTGGATCGGCAGCAGGGACGGGTTCGCATCGTCGCTGGCAGCATCTCCGACCGCCACGTTAATGCCGATCCCCAATTCGTTTGCTGACGCGGTCTGGTCAATGAGGTCAATCTGGTTGGCAATCACCTGCATGCCGTCAATCAAATTCGCCGATCCACTGCCCACGCCCGCCGCAATGCGAATCCCAAATGAGCCAGGAGCGGCTGAAATGGCGTTGTTAGCGATCAAGGTATCGAGCGCCTGGTTGTTCGTCGATCCAATCCCAGCTCCGATGTTCATCGCAATGCCTCCCGCGGCTGCCCCGCCTGGCATCGGAAGCACAATGTTGTTGTTGGCGATGGTGATGTGCTGCAACGTACCGGCCGTGCTGCCGAGGTCCAAACTGATGCCCAGCACCGGGCCGGCGACATTGCCGGAGATGGTGTTGCCGGTAATCAGAATATGGTCCAAGGTGCTCTGATACGGTGCGCCGCCAGGATTCACTCCGATCCCCAGATACTGAATGTCCGTCAGCACGAGGTTGCTGATGGTGATGTTGGAGAAAGCCCCCCCCGTGTCTCCCGGCTGCCCTGTTGCCTCTGGTTGAGAGCTGATCCAAACCCCGTACGCGAAGTTCTGGAGAGCCAGCCCGTAGAGGGTGTTGCCCCCGGACAGGACGTAGATACCCACACCGGTGCCCGAGAGGCTGGTGAGTGTGATGTCGGGCTGTCCGTCGCCGTTGATGTCGCCGTTGATGGTGACGTTGCCACCGGTCAAGAAGGGCAATCCTAGAAACCCCACCGACGGCGCGGGATCGAGGTGGATGGTGGAGCCCTTCAGGCTGGGGGCGAACTGGATGACCCATGTGCCGGGGTCGTTGTTCGTAGCCATGATCGCTTCCGGGAGAGAGATTCCGTCCGGGCCGGGATTGGCAACCAGCGCCGCCACCGAGGACGTGTCGCCATTAATCGCCACCGTGGCATTGGTGACCGTGATCACCGTGCCACGATTGAGAACCACAGGGGGAACGGTCACCGGGGGAGGGGTATAGCTACTCGCGCCGACCCCGCCGCAAGCGGCTGGCAATTGGTCCGCCAGGGCCGGGAGTGCGCCGATGAGCAATAGACAGGGGAGAGCCGCCATCGCGTGTCGCATCTTCAGGTGTCCTCTGAGCCGCGGCAATCCTTTGGTCCTGTGGTCCTGCGAGTTGCAGTTTTTCCTCCGGGAGCCGTCTTCGCCCCGGCAAGGCGGGGTTGTCGCCCTGCCCGGAAAATCCAAGACCGCGAAACCCTGTCTTTTCAGTGCATTCCACAAACACCTCTCCGGCCCCCACCTCCTGGCCGCCTGAGTTCGCTGCATCCACCGCCTCCGTCTACCCCGTGGCCAGCGCCGCGATCCGCCGTACCATGCCTCCGAACAGCCGCCTGGTCAGGTGACGGTGCCTTCTTCTTCCACTTCCTCTGGTTCCGGGAGCGCTATCGCGCCGGAACCCAAGCGCGGTTTGGGCTTGAGTGTGGAATAACCAAAAGCATCGGGATCATCGGTTCATCAGGGAGGGCCTCCGCTGTGCGGGTGCGGCCTTCCTTCTTCCGCCTCTTGGCTACCTGCTTTCGTTTGTCGCGACCTTTAGCCATCAGTGTTTTTCTATCGTACGTCCGCCGCGCGAACTGCGTCAAGGCGGGTCCGCTTACATCGTTTGCTTGGGGGCAGCGCGTGCCCCGGCGTGTTTCAAAATGGGTAAGTTTCGGGACGAGGCTGGAGCCCCGGCATAAACAGGGATTTGCGCTGTCCCGCTTTGTTGTCCGATGGAACGCCTGCGGTTTCGATGAAATCACTTGCCGTAGGCTTTGCCCAGCAGGAATACTCGGCGGGCGTCATTCGCTATTATCGGACACTGTTTCCCGCCAGCGATGCGCGCGCGTGCGTCACGGAAGCCGCCAACAGCGCGGCTGAATCCGGCAGTTGGACCACATCCGCCCGTAGCGCGTGATACGGCCAAACTGCGAGATAGTTGGGGCTCGCTCACACGCCTTGCGTCCACCAGCGCGGCGCTCTATAGTCTGCGTATGCGATTCTTGAGCCTGCTCGCGCTGCTGCCATTCCTGGGCGGAGCGCAAATTGGTCCCACCAATTTGGACTTCGAGGTTGGCGTGGCTGGCGCCGTTCCCCAGGGTTGGTTCGTCCCCACCAGCGACTACTCCGTCGAACTGCGCCGTGAAGGCTGCTTCCATGGCTCGGGATGTGCCGTGATCCAAACCAAGAATGGCACCCCAAGCCAGCCCTTCGGGAATCTCATGCAGGTCTTTCCCGCTCAGCCCTACCGCGGCAAAAACGTCCGCCTGCGCGCAGCGATTCGTGTTGACCAACAGGACGGTGGCGGACACTGCCAGATGTGGCTGCGCGTCGACCGTGCGGACGGCCAGATGGGCTTCTTCGACAATATGGGGGACCGTCCAGTGACTGCTATCAACTGGCAATTCTATGAGATATCGGGCGAAGTGGAATCCGATGCGCGCTCCATCAACATCGGTTTCATTCTGGTTGGCAAGGCAAGAGTTTGGGCGGATGACGTCACCTTTGAAGTGGTCCCCGAAACGCCCCCAAAGGCGGACGACGACGCCCTCAAATCGGAGTTGCAGAGAGTCTACGGCCGCATGGACGCGGCCGAAGAGGGCGGGAGACTCGACGAGTTCGCGTCCCTAGTTATGCCCGATGCCGTGTTCGTTTCCGGCGCGAACCGTGCATCGCTCTCCAGCGTCCTGGCCGAGATGAACGAGCTCTATGCGGCGGGCACGCGATTCCACTCGAAAACGACGGTGAAATCGATCAGCCTCACCGGTGACCGGGCGGTCGTCACCACCGAGCAACAGATTGGGCAGGATACGACAAACGGCCGCCAGGATTTCATCTCACGGGGCCAAGATACGTGGGTGCGCACCAGCGATGGCTGGAGGTTGGCACAGAACAACGTCACCTCGGTTCGGGCCGTTGCTCCTCCGTTCGATCCTGCTACCCTCAGGCCCATCATCGCGGAACTGACGAAAGCAGCGGTACCGCTAAAGACCGTGGAGGCCGGCAACCCGACCGATGACCTCGCTGCGTTCGGCAACGCTGTCGGCGATGCCCGGTTCGTCGCGCTCGGCGAAGCCTCCCACGGAACCCGCGAGTTCTTCCAAATGAAACACCGCCTTCTTGAGTATCTCGTCAAAGAGAAGGGCTTCACCGTGTTCGCCATCGAAGGCAACTGGCCGGAGGCGCTGGCCATCGATCGATACATTAAGAAGGGCGACGGCGATGCCGCCGCCGGGCTCGCCGCCATGTACTTCTGGACCTGGCAGACTGAGGAAGTTCGCGATTTGGTGGAATGGATGCGCCGCTACAATCAGGCGCCCGGCCAGCACCCGATCCTCACGTTCACTTCGTTCGACATGCAGACCTCAAAGGTGGCCGGGGAGCGAGCGGTCGATTACCTCAAGCGGAACGCCCCGGGCGAAGCGGCCGCTGCGGCTGCGGTGTACGAGCGCGCCAACGCCATCGCCAACTCCATGTCCGATCCCAAGGCCAAGGAAATTGCGGAAGCGGCGAATGATGTAGTAAAGGTCTTCGACACAAACCGTGGGGAAATGGGAAAATCGTCCTCCCAGGAAGAATGGCGCAACGCCCGGCAGGCCGCTGCTGTGGCGTATCAGGCTGTGTTTTTGCGTTCCGCGGGCGCCGGCGGCGGCTATCGTGACGAGATGATGGCCGCCAACATCGAATGGCTGGCCCGCGAGGTATACCCGAAGGAGAAGATCGTGATCTGGGCCCATAACGCCCATGTTGCGTTCGGCGCGGTCGGCCACAAGAGCATGGGGACGTGGCTCCGCGCAGAACTGGGACGCCAGTATTACGTGCTCGGTTTCGCCTGGCGTCGCGGCGAGGTGCGGGCCGTCGGCTACTCAAATGGCAAACCCTCCGGGTTAGGGATCTATCCCGCCGCGCCGGCTCCGGCCAACTCCGGCAGCGCCGTGCTGGGGATGGCGGCCAAACCCCTTTACTTTCTCAACCTGGCCGGTCTGCCCGCCGAAAGCCCTTTGCGCAGATGGTTGGAACAGGACCATCTCTTTTATGATTTCGGTGCCGTCTGGCAAGTTGCAGACCCGGAGGCAAACCTCAGTCCAGAATCGCTCGCCAAGCGCTACGACGGCCTGATCTTCATTGACGAAACCCATGCCGCCCGAGCTCTGCCAATCCGTCGCTGACTCTAGGGCTGCGGGGAACCACCACAGTCAAAGCAATGAAAGGGCGTTTTGCGGCAAGGTGACACCGCCTGGCCTTATTCGAGTCCATGAGCTTCAAGCGGCCGTCCGCCCCAAGGCCTGCACGATCGACCTACCGTGCGCTGAAGGCGACCACTAGCCAGCGTCCAGCTCGGTTCTCGACGTCGAAGCGATACTTGCGTTCCCAGCCCAGCTCGACGCGCTCCTTACCGGTTCCCGTATGAGTCACTCGGATATCGCCGGCGAAGAAAAATGGCGGGTACTCGCTCACTAGTGTACGAGCAACCTGGCTGGAAGCGCAGTAGCCGAGGACGGCGGGGAAGTCCCTCTGCTCCGCATACTCAATGGCCTTGGCGACCGGCACAAGGTCCGGCCGGTTGTAAGTGTGGGAGAGGAACCTGACTTGATCGCCGGAGAGATCGTAGCGGTCGATCGCGCACAGACTCGGATTGTCCCAGGTATCGATCGGTGAAAACCAGCAATACGGCAGATTGATGGACGAGCCTTCGGCTCGGAACTCACCGATTTGTGCGAATCCGTGCACCTCATTGTCCAGACCGAAGGAGCCGGCTTGCTTTATGATCTGCTCAAGATCTCCGTTACCCTCCGGGTTCCACTCGTGGGCACTGTAGGCGACCCCCGGTACTTCCAGCGCATCCCATGTAACCAAAGCTCGCGAGAAACCTGGCGCGTTGGGACGGGCCGCGGTGCAATGGATGGAGTTCGAGACTCGTATGGGGCACATTCCGGTCAACGATGCCCTCGATCGAACTGGCGCCATGCCACACACGTTTGGCGTTCCCAGACTTCCCTTCGGGACCGCCGAAGACGAAGAACGTCTCGTGTGTGCGTAGCCCCACTTTCACAACCAGGACGGGCGGGAGATCGAGAACCTCAAACCGGAAGCGGTCGTCCTCGGGCCAAGAGGCATTGATCTCGGCACTCATCCGCTGGAGCCTTCTCAGCGTCTCTGTGGCGCGTTCCAACGGCGACCTCGGAGTGGCGGCAAGCGCGTTAAGATCCTCCGTCATGATTTCTTCCGCCTTGTAGAAAGCGGAGGATTCAAGATCCGATGAGTCCGGCATCGGCCCAAACGGAGGACCGCACGGGTCGGGTGAAAAGGATGCGAGCTTCTCCAGCAGTTGACGGAAACCCGGAGGTGCGTCTGCCTGCTGCGCCGGCGAGCAGAAGCATTTCCCCCCTGTGGACAGGGTTGCAAGAACACAGGCTAGAGTTGCAGTGAAGAATGAGCGGAAAGGCATAGGTGGGTGCTGACCCAGTCTGAGCATAATACGTTGCGCACTCGGGGTAAACGAGAGACCGAGCGCACATTGTCCCAGGTTCGACAGAAATCCACATGAGCGAGAAGTCGCCAACCCGTAGAATGGACCCGCCCAAGCGTGAACGGTGCCTGTTACGCGCGAGCGTTAATTGGAATATCGGAAGCCAACCGCCCAAAAGGGGGAGTCAGCCTACAATGGACAAGCGTTACCAGGTATTCTTGAGTTCGACGTACACGGACCTCATCGCAGAGCGGCAAGCTGTTCTGCAGGGGCTGCT
>Ga0181538_10001844_pt1 | contig 23023 bp, 17 predicted proteins | sample PEATcosm2014_Bin_40_FD_119773 | JGI IMG/M metagenome (GOLD analysis project Ga0181538, IMG submission 119773) | Peatland microbial communities from MTU Mesocosm Facility, Houghton, MI, USA - PEATcosm2014_Bin23_30_metaG | ecosystem: Environmental > Terrestrial > Soil > Wetlands > Peat | place... | reverse complement strand
GCGTCCCACAGACGCCGGTTAACGTGATGTTTGGGCGGGGAGTGCTCGTTACACTCCCCGCCCGTTGCCTCCGATGCTAACAAAAACAACAGAGGGCTTTGAGGGGAGTATCAAATCGCTGCATGCAACAGCCGCTGCCCTTGCCAGTTGCGATTGATTTTATGAGATTTGTTTGCCATTTTCATTTTCGATGTCCTGCTTGGCAGCTATGCCTGAGTTCTGGACGTTTGATGCACTCGGTAGCAGTGACAACAAGATGATAATAACATGATTACCTCGATTCATACGTTGATTTACTCCGACGATGCTAACGCAACGCGGGCGTTTCTGCGTGACGTCCTTGGGTGGAGGTGCGTCGCCGAGGATTTCGATAAAGATTGGCTCATTTTCAAATCGGGGCCGAGCGAGTTAGGCGTGCACCCGACTCGCAGCGAATGGGAAGGCAAAGCCTACGACTTTCCACGTCACCACGCGATTGCGTTGATGTGCGACGACATTGATGCGACGGTCGGCGAATTGCGGGCGAAAGGAGCGCAGTTTCGAGGTCCTATCGAGCAACAAATTTACGGCCGTGTCATCATGATGATCGTGCCCGGCGCGGATGACATCCAGTTGTATCAGCCGACTCACAAGCTCGCTTACAACCTCTAGCGCACAGATAATCGCGTCATTGATTGACATGGTCTCATATACGAAATGAATCTCTCGAACAACGCATCAAACAAGTCACTGCAGGCAACGCGGGATGGCGGCTTCCGCCGTCGCCAAGGCTATGGCGGACAGGCAAGTTCCACTTCGCGGTTCACGCTGGTTGGTCCCGCGTTCCTGAGTTCTGGACGTTGGCATCATCGAGCCCACGCAAATATGAAGACCACACATTCGCTATTCGCTATTTCGCTTCTGGCATTGGCTGGCTGTTCGACGATGCACCAGACTGGCGGCGCGAAGGCCGATTCCGAGACGGTGATGGTTACTTATCACGTCCAGTCCGGCAGAGCGGCGGAGTTTCAGGCGTTGCTCTCGCACGGCTGGGAGGTTTATCGCGGCGTGCATCTGGTTTTTGCCGAGCCGCATATCATCGTTCGGGACACCGAGGACGGAGACAAGACACGGTTCGTGGAGATTTTTACATGGGTCAAGTCACCCGACCACGCTCCTGACAGTGTGCAGGCGGTTTGGAAGCAAGAGCAGTCGTTATGCGAGGCACGTAACGGACACAAAGGCATCGAAGGCGGCGAGGTGGAGATGGTTACAGGAAGATGATGCCTGATACCGTGCTGGAGCCAATCCCGACAAACAGCATCGGTACTTGCAGCGGGCGAATCACTGCCCCTTCCGCCTTCGCTGACGTGTTCGTTTCGCTTCGATGTGGCAGGTCGCTGTGGCGCGACAAGTGAGATTTCGGTTGCGAGCAGTTACTTCGTCGGAGCAAAAGCCTCGACAAATTTCAACATGCCGCGCACGTCGTGATAATTCGCCTTCCAACTGTTCGCCAGGGCGGTGTCCTTGGGCCGGCCGTCGGCGGTGACGGCGTACAACCAGATGCCGGTTTTCGTGTCGGCCTGGCAGGTTTTGATGAAGTGCAATTCCTTATCCAACGCCGTTTCATAGCGCGGGTCGCTCTGGTGCTCCAGGGCGTCGGTCAACGCAGCCAGCATTTCCGCCTGGATCCACCAGACTTTCTCCGTGTCATTCGCCGGCTGGTCGTCTAGACCCCGGCTGTAAAGTCCGCCGTGCTCATTGTCATAACCGCTTTTCAACGCGTGATCGAGCAGCGCATAAAAATGGTCCCAGGACGGTTTGCGGCCCAGGACGGTTTCCGCGCGAACCATCAGCCAGGCGAATTCGACGTTGTGGCCGTAGGACAATCCGTCGCGTCCGGGACCGGTCACCGGCTTCCAATCGAACTGGCGGTAAAACATGCAGTGAGCGGGATTGTCCGGATAGAAATAAGTCTGGTTCAGGCGCAACGCCTCAATCAACGATTCCTTCACCGCCGGGTCGTGGCTGGCGTCATACAATTCAGTCAACGCTTCCATCCAGTGCAGGTGCGCGTTGGCACTTTTGTCACCGATGATCTCGACCGGATCCCGCGGGTCGCCGGGTGAAAGCAATTTCCACTTGCGGTCGGCGTGCTCGAACCAGCCGCCGTTTTTGTCATCGTACACATGCGCCTGGACCGTGTGGTACAATTCCAGCGCGTGGCGCAGCGCGTCCGGATCGCCGCTCGCATGGTAGTATTCGACGAAGGCATAGATCACGAACGATTCGCCGTAGAGAAATTTGCCGTCGTTGACGGGCTTTCCCTTGAGGGTCGTGCTCCAAAAGTAACCGCCGTTTTGCCGGTCGAGAAAATGGTCGAGCAGGAAATGGTAACCCTGCGTGGCTGCCTGCAGGTAGTTCCGGTTGGAATTGCTGAAACCGGCAAGGTGCGCGCGCGAAAATCCCCAGACCATCCGGCTTTGGGTGACGATCTGCTTTTCGGTCGGTTGTTGGCGGCCTTGGACCGCGTCATCGGCGAGCAGATAACCGCCCCGGTTGGTGTCCTGCGCCGTATCGAACCAGTATGGGAGGATTTTTCCCGTTAATTGAGCCCGCATTTCACGGGCGGAGCCGGAAAGGTCCGCCGCACCACTGCGCGGAGCGAAGAGCGGAAACATGGCTAGAAATGCGGGAAGCATAAAACCGGAGGTCAGCCTATGGCGATGCATGACGCCAACTTTTCAAGTTCGGGGCGACAATTCAAGAACCAATCCTTTGCCGGCCGCCAAGATCACCCGGATCCAAGAGTTCCCACGCGGCATGGGCCAAGACCAAAACGAGCAAGTGGTTGCTCAGGCAGCTTGAGCAAGCTGGTGCCAAGTCAAATTTAACCACTCCTTAACGACCCCGGCGCCAGGTATTTTGCGTGCCCGCTAATGAAAAATCGGTTCCCAGGTTGAGCGAAGAGGCTAGGGTTGCCAGATCGCCCGCCAAAATTGCACCGGGGAAGATGGACTCACGGTGTTGGTGATGTTGAGCGTGCCGGCCAGGAGCGTGTTGGTGCTGATGGGCGTCCACGTAATCAGATTGGTCGAGCGCTGAATGACATAAGGGACGCCAGCTTGACCCTGAAGTTGCAAGACGAACTGGCTTGCAGACGGTGGAATCGGGATTGCCAGCAATTGTGGCGACGCCGGTGAAAGTGCCAGCACGGTCGCCGAATAAGGCGGAAAGGCGTAGCTGAAGTTGGTCCCGGCAACAGAGAAAGTTGTTTGCGCAACGTCCGGCGAGCCGATGCCGGTTTCCGCGGCATTGTCCTGTGGAATCCCGTAAGAATAGATCGTCCCGCCTGAAGCCGGGGTGAAACTGGCCACCGCCACCTGTCCCGTGAGGGTGTTGACGGGGTCTTTATTGATGGTCAGAATCGTCAAGCTGCCATCCTGTCGCCGGACCGCATAAGTCGAGAGCAGCAAATAGTCGCTGGCGGCGGTAATCACCGTATCACCCGCCTGCACGAAATTCTGCATGAGTTTCGCCGTGTAATAAGGTGGATAAATATCCGTTCCTTCCAAAACTCCGTAGTCGCCATACAGACGCCAGCCATAGAGCGAGGAACTGATGTTGCCAGTGTTGTTGGTCCCCCCGTTGCGCAGATTCCACCAGAAAAGGCCGTTGAACTCCGTCTGCATCAGTTGGGCCAGACTGTCGGCCATGAAAAGGCCGTTGACGAGGCTCGTGGATTGTTTGCCGGGGTTGGAGGAAACCGAATTGTTTTCGGTGCAGACCATTTCAATGTTGGTGCCGTTGGAACCCACGTAATCGGTAATCATCTGCCGCAGGTTCCCGGCGTCGGACGCCCAGCCGGTCGAAGACAGCAGCAGCCCTTCGTCGGTCTCGCCGCCCGGAGGCTGCGGATAACGATGGTGGATGACGAAATCCGGCGTGACACCCAGGCTGGTTAATGTCGCCAGCAACACCGGCGTCCAGCCGTTGTGATAAGTTCCCGTGCGCGAGTTATACGCCGGGTGGTTGGTGTAGTTGGCGTAGCTGTCCTCGCCGGGTGTGACCACAACCCCGATTTTGATCGTCGGATCAACGGCTTTCATCAATGCGATGTAACCACTGGCCCTCACCGCATACGTGTAAGGGTCGTGGGGCAATGAATTGCTGTCGGTTTCCCAGGAGCCGTATTCCTCGTTGCCAATTTCCCAATACTTGAAATCTAGCGGGACCGAGCGGGAGATGCGGAGAAAGTTTTTGCCGTCATCCGTTGCGAGCGGCGCGGAGCCACGCAAGGCGGCCCAATAACTCACCAGATGCCAAAAGGTGCCCGTGGCATCAAAGCCCAAAGACTTCGTGTTTGCCGTCGTGGCATTGCAATACGCCACCCATGCTGCCGCTTCATTCGTGTAGCCCGTGCCATAGTTCACCGTGATCATCGCCTGTGCGTTCACGTTGGTAATCACGGGAATGAAATTGCCCAGACTCGTTGCCCACGTCCAATTGTTGCTGTCCTGCCGGTTGTAAAGCCAGTGGTAATCGTCGGAATTAGAACCCCCCGGGAAACGCAATGCACGTGTGCCCATGTTGGTCAGCTCAGTCAGCGTCTGCGGCGTGTCAAAAGCGCTGTCCCACTGGGCCGCATTCATGCCGAACCAACGCGCGTCAGCCGTCCGGACGGGCTGGCCGGCGTTCACCGTCAGATGCACCAGGGCGGGCGCCACGGCGCTGACCAGTTGGATGTCATCCAGATAGAAAGCAGGCTCCGCCGAACCGACGGCGTCCTGGATGGCGAAACCGGTGAAGTTTGTTGTGTTCGCTACGCCGAGTGCCGCCAGGGGAACGGTGTACTGCTGCCAGGTGTTGGCCATCGGCGTGTTCAAATAATAGCGGGCACCCTGCGCCGTGCTCGTGCCACCCACGTCCAGATTGCCATACATTTGGAGCAGTTGTCCGCCGGTTGGGCCGCCGTTGAGCCAAAAGTTGATGAAGGCAAAAGCGGAATTCGTCATATCGGCGTGATACAATTGAATGGCCCCCCAGGCGCTGGTTATGGTCACGCTGATGGAATCGCTGCCGGAATGGACTGGTGAAGTATTGGCATAGTTCAGCGTGGTATTATAACTGGAGTTCAGCCAGCCATTAACCAGCGAGTCGGCATAGATCGTCAAATTGCTCTGCGCCACGGACACCGCCGGTGCTCCCATCGAGACCGCGAAAATGAATTTCGAAACTTTAAGAACGATCCCACGCAAAGCCTGATTTCGCAGCGTCATTATTCCCCAAGGTTAGGCCAAATTGCTCATTTTGCAATTGCACATTAGTCCAGTTAAGTTGGAAACGCGCCAGCAACCATCCCCGCTGTTCAGAAGTCCAACGCCGACTACCGACCCGGCGCCGGAAACTGAACGTGGCCCGTCGGGCGCGTACGAAGGTTCACGAGGAAGCGGCTGGAATGGGAAGGCCGCACCGGAAGCCTTACCGGTCAGCGGCATCACAGGACGGGACGACGAAACGGGGCAATGGCGAGGATGCGAACTGCCGGATGTATCCGCTTCGGCTAAAACTTCAACACTGTGTGAAAACTCACGTCATCCGCATTTCTATTCTGCCAACGCTTTCAATTGTTCCGCATTCAGCGGTTGCGGACGGGCGCCCAGCGCGGCGCGGACGGATTTCACGTCATCGGCGGTCACCGGGCCGGCTTTATTGCCCCACGATTCGCGGATGTAGGTCAACACGTTGGCGAGGTCGGCATCGGACAGCGCCGCGCCCATCGGCACCATGGACAGGTTCCAATCCTTGCCTTCGACGGTCAATAATCCGTTGAGACCGGACAACGGAATGTGAGCCAGGCGCTCAAATCCCTTTGTGTTCACCCATTCCGAACCCGCCAACGGCGGAGCTTGGTTAGGCTTGCCGAGGCCTTCGTTGCCGTGACATAAACCGCAAACCTGGTCATAAACCACTTTCCCACGCGCCAACGCTGCGCCCGCGCCGGACTTGGGCTGATACGCGTCCAATTCATCAGCGGAGGCGTAAGGTTGATATACATTCACATTGAACCAGCCGCTGTGATGATCGAAATAAACCGCGCCGAGAAACAACAACACCAGCGTCAGCACGATAATCCATACCGGAACCAGCGACCGCGTGGCCGCCGGTTCGGCGTCGAACGGCGTGGAACAGGATTTTGATTGGTCGTTCATGGTTTGGTCTTGTTCGGAGTTCCGCCTTCGGGCGGTTCTGAAAAAGTGCGCCGGTTTGCCGCCTGAAGGCGGGACTCCAAACAAACGTTGTTTCGGGTGGCGTTCATGGGCTATGGCGTGAAAGGCGCGCTATACAATGGCACGTTAGCGCGCAGGCTCAACAAATACGCCGCCAGCTCCTTCGCTTCCGGTTTCGGCACCACTTCACAGCCGGCGGGTGGCCCGAACCCTTTCGGGAAAAGCAGGGCGTCCGGCGAAGGCGTGCCGCCGATTTTCCGGACTGTGAAAAGATAACGAAACGGCGGCATGGTAGAGCCTTTCACCTCGCTGGCCGGTGCGTAGAGGTGGACCAATTGCCAGTTCGCGTCCGGATCGCGCACTCCGATGTTCGCCAAATCCGGTCCGGCGCGCAGGTTGCCAGGTTGCACCGGATAATCGTAAAGAAAATCTTCCGCAACGCTTTGACGCATCGCCCACCCTCGCGCAATGTCCGGCCCCATGGCGACGATGTGAATCTCGGCTTTTGCCCCGGCTGCGGTTAAGGCTTCTATGGCTGCATCTGCCACCTGTTTTGAAACATCCCAGACAGGCATTCTTGGCACTTTGGAGTTAGGTAAAAGATTGTCAATTCTGTCCTCGTTCTTAAGAGATTTTGCACGAATCCTTTTCAAAGCTGCCAAAACGGCACCTTCTTTCGCGCCCGCATCAGTTATAACGACATCGCACGCAACACCCGTCTGCCGAACCTGCTCGGTGTGACAGGCGGCACAGCCGTTGGCGCGATAAACCTGCAACCCCAGATTCGCCTCGCCCGGACGGCCAAGCGGATAAAGGTCAGATGAATTGAGCACGGTGGTTTGTTTCGCGCCGCCGAGTTGTCGCGTTGGCGCGAGTACGAAACCGCACCACGAAAGGCCGAGCGCGACGAACACCGCGAGAAAGACCAATGCGCCGTTTTTCATGCCTTCACCTCCTTGTCGCGCCGTATTGAAGCGGAGGCGGATCCGGTCTCCAGCGGTGCTTTCACGATGGCAAGGACCTTTTTGAGCAGCGCGAGTTTCCAAACCAACGTCAGCCCGAAAATATTCAGGGCAAACAAAAGGTTGCCGAGCAGCAAAAACAACAAGCCGGTGGTGCTGGCGCGCAGGAATGGCAGCGTCGCCTTGGCCACGTCCACGGGCGCGACACCCGGATCCGCCCACTTCAGGCCTTGCACCACGCCGCCGATGGCCAGCGGCACGACGAGCAGCAGGATGCCGAGCATTGAAATCCAGAAATGAACACGCGCCAGTTTCGGGAACGGCCATTCCAATCCGGCCGCGGATGGCAGAAGATAGTAAATCGCACCGAACATGGTCATGGCAAAGAAGCCGTAAAATTGCAGTTGCGTCTGTGCCGGTCCGAACCAGGTGAATTCCGTCACCCGACTGATTTGCGGGCACGCCATTGCGATGAGCATCAATGACGAGAGTACGAACGCCGCGAGGCCGAATCGGATGAAACAAAAAGGTCCGCCTGCCGGTTCAGAATGTGCCGAACCCCGAAGCGTCTTCCACATGATGGCGAGGACGGCGAGAACGGGGATGATGGTCAGGCTGCCCGCACCGGCGCTCAACGCCGGCATCCATGCCGGTAGCGGCGCACCGGCGGGAATGCCGTTCCAGGTGCCGAAAAGAATCAGCGTCCAAAACGCGAACAGCACGAGGTAATGACTTTGCAATCGGCGTCCGGCGAACTTCGGCAGGAAGTAAAACGATGTGCCAAGACCGGCGAGGCCGAGCCAGACGAAAAGCAAATTGTTGGCGAACCAAAAATCAATCGCGGCCTGGACGACGCCGCGCACCGGCCACGCGACGAGGAACAGATTGCCCGTTGCGTAAATCCACGGGAACCACAACAGCGCCGCGAGCAAAAACCAGTGCGACGGGAACAGTTCCCGCTCGCGCCGCTGGCCGAACGTGGCCGTGGCGGAAATCGCAATGAGCAGAAACGCGGTGAACAGCAGCACCGAGCCGCCGTGCGGAAATTCCAGCCACGTGAACCCGGTGGTGTCACCGCCAAGAATGCCAACAAGCCCGACGAGCACGCCCAGATGCCAGAGGTTCGCGGCAACCACCGGCACGAACGGAAGGCATAGCGGCGCCCGGCTCAAGCGCGCAAAAATCCAGAGCATCACGCCAAGCGCCGCCGGAATGCAAAACCCATAAAGCAGTGCGTTGTCGGCAGCGGGCTGCACCCGGCCGTAGGTGAGCCACGGACAATCAGCCAGAAAACCGGCCGCGTGAAATTTGATCGAGGCAATCATCGCCAGCACGGAACCGATGACCAGCCACAACGCCGCGCCGCCAAACAGCGCCAGCAACGGCACCCCGCAAGAGCGGTCTATCGGTGGGGCGAGGCTACTGACGAGCCGGCTCGCGGGGGCACTTCCACCCTCCGTAGCAGTGCTACTGCGGAAGACGGGCGCCCCACCAAAACTTTTTTCGTTACTGGTCATTCAAACGGGCTGGGTTTCGCCGGGGCTGCCGGCGCCGGTGCGGTGGCCTTCTCGACACGGGCAATCAGATTTGAGCGCCCGGCGGCGGGATTTTGCCATTCGTTTTCGGTGATTTGCAGTGCAACGGAAAGTGGCAGGCGCACGAGGCCGTGGTTTTGGTCAATCCACCCGGGATGGGTGAGGGCATTGGATTCGGCAGTGCGCAATTCGGCCAGTGCCTTGGCGCGCGCGGCGGCACGGTCGGCGTCAATCGCAGGCGGGTGGGCCGAATGTTTCATCGCCAAAATGAGCGCGGCGATAATGAAACAGGCAATGATGAAGCCCAATGCCGCCGCGGCGGCGCCGTTTTGGATGCGGTGGTTCGTTTCCTGATTCATCGTCCGCCTCCGGTGGTTTGCGTGCCGATCAGGTCAGCGTCGGCAATACCCATGGCTTCGAGCAGGCGCGGGTCTCTCGCCGGGAAAGGCGCGTGCGCGTTGAAATCTTTCAGGAAAACCCGGCCCAACAGTCCGCCCATGAACGCCAGGCATCCGAATTGCACCGGCAACCAATGCCACGGATAGCCCGCCGCATGCGCCCCCGGCAAGATATTGAACGACAAATCCACAAAATGCATCAGCCACGCCCACACACAAACCGGCAGCATGATTTTGAAACTGGATTTGACGTGGATGGGCAGCAGCACAAAAAACGGCAGCAGGAAATGGCCGAAGATGATGACCATGCTGATCACCCACCATGAACCCTGTTCGCGCTGGATATACCAGAAGGTTTCTTCGGGAAGGTTGCCGTTCCAAACGACAAAATATTGCGCAAAATGGACGTAGGCATGGAACAACGTGAACGCAAAAAGCAGCGTGCCGAGGAAATAAAATTGGTTGTCGTGCAGCACGTCATGCAAAATACGCTGGCGTTGCAGAACCAGCGCGACAACATACGCCGTCGCCAGCATCACCCATGCGCAATCGGCGAAGAAGCACAGGCCGTAGATGGTCGAGGACACCTGATATTGCAGCGCCTGCATCCAAATGATGCCGGAAAGTGTGACGGTGGCCGCGAATGCCAGAATCCCCCACCCTGAATGAAATCGCATCCGGTAAGTGCAACGCGCCTCGCCGGTTTCATCCTGTTTCAGTGACCAATACCGCAGGCGCGACGTCAGCAACCACCAGACGCCAAAGAACAAGGCCGACACGACGTAAAACCCGGGCAGCGTGAACAGCGGCCATTTCGCCATCAGCGCGCGGTCGGTGTGTGGGTTTATGTTCATCCACGGATAAATCAGCGGCGCCAGCACCGCCACCGGCACGAACAAAACCGCCAGCCACGGACACAACAGCGCGGCGATGTGTTCGCAGAACCGGCGGGTGGCGACCGACCAGCCCGCATCGGTCAAATGGTGGATGAGAACGAGGAACAGCGCGCCCAGCGCGATGGTCAGGTAAAAGATGAATGCCAGCAGCCAGGAATAACCGAATTCGCGCAAGTTAATCCCCGCCCCGGCCACGCACAGGAAACCGCCGACTACCATCAAAATCGCAGGCGCATTTTTCCACCTGGACAAATCCAGCGGCGGCGGCAAAAGGGTTGGATCGTTCGGCGGGTTCATGTGTTATTTGAGTGCGGCGCGTTGGGTGGCCGGCAAATCGTCCACCGAACCCAACTGGCTTAGTTGCAGCGCGCGCAAATAGGCGATGACGGCCCAGCGATCTTCCACCGGCACTATCGGCCCATACGCGCCCATCAAATTCTTTCCGTGGGTGACGGTATTGAAAATCTCGCCATCGGTCATTTCCACAATCCGTTTGTCCTGCAAATTCGCCACGGCGGGCATCAAGCCCAGTTTCTTCGTGATACCATTGCCATCACCCAACGCACCGTGGCAGGGCGCACAAAAGATGTCGAAGCGTTCGTGCCCGCGCTGAAGCAGTTGCGCGGTGACGGGCAGCGGGTTGGTCTCGATATAATTTGTCGTGCCCGTGACGCGCCCGGTGTTGACCGGCGCGTCTTCGTAGGGATAAACGGAGCCGCTGACGGTCCGGATCGGCGCACGGCGCGGGATGGTGCCGGCGGGCGGAAGCTGCGAACTGATGCCGTTGGCAAAAAAGTCGTTGGGTTTTTGCGGGCGGAGTTTGAGCTGGCGGTTCAGGTCGGGAAAAATTTCAATCGGCGATTTGCGCGACAGATGGCCGCGGAACCCGGCGATGCCGACCACGGTCGCCATCCCTGCCAGGAAAATCAAAATGAAGCCCATGACGTAACGCATCAGTCGTCCTCCACCAGTTCGATGTGCGTGCCGCCGGTTTCTTCGAGCAGGCTGCGGGTTTCGGTTTCGGAAAATTTCGGGTCCTGCGCGCCGATAACGAGGAAAAATTTGTCGCGCGAAACCAGCGCGAAGCGGTGGTTCTTGAACAGCGGATGATGGAGGCGCGGCAATTCGTTCATCGCAATCATCCCGACAAACGCCCCGATGGCGCCGGCCAGCACGAGCAAAATATATGAAGGCACAAACGCCGCCGGCGGGCTGAACATCGGTTTGCCGCCAACGAGGACCGGGTAGTCATAGGTGTTCATATACCAGATCATCGCCATGCAACCCACAAACGCGCCGCCGCCAAACAGCAGGGCAAACCAGCCGACGAGCGAATTTTTGAGGCCCATCACCTTGTCCATGCCGTGAATCGGGAAGGGCGTGAACGCGTCCCAACGGTGGTAACCGGCGTCGCGGACTTTTTCCGCCGCGCGCAAAATCGCCGCGGGCGAATCGAATTCTGCCACGAGGCCGTAGATTTTTCCGTTCGCGTCCATCAACGGCCTCCTTTCGCGCCGCCCAGGGGATGCTGCGGGTTGGCCTGCGGTGTCCCACCCTTGACCTCGGAAACGGCGATCACCGGCAAAAATCGCACGAACAGAAGGTACATGGTGAAAAATGCCCCTAGCGTGCCCGCGTAAGTGCCGATGTCCACCCACGTCGGAAAGTACGCGCCCCAATTCGCCGGCAGGAAATCCTGGTAGAGCGAACCGACGATGATGACAAAACGTTCGAACCACATGCCGATGTTGATGAGCACGGCGATGAGGAAGATGAGCTTCAGGTTTTGGCGGACTTTTTTGAACCAAAAGAGCTGGGGCAGCGACGCGTTGACCAAAATCATTATCCAGCCGCCAAACCAGTATTGGCGGCCGAACAGGCGATGGCCAAAAATCCACGCGTCGTACGGATTACCGGTGTACCAGGCGATGAAATATTCCATCACGTAGATGTAACCCATCACGCAACCCATCAGCAGCGTCATTTTGCAGACCTTGTCTATGTGCTGCATCGTGATGACGTCCTCCAAATGGCATAACTTGCGCAGCGGAATCAGCAGCACCAGCACCATGCCGAAGCCGCAGAAGACCGCGCCGGCGACGAAGTAAAACGGGAAAATGGTTGAGTGCCAGCCCGCCAGTTGCGACGTGGCGAAGTCCATGCCGACGATGGAACTGACCGTGAACACCAGCAACGTCGCCAGGCCGGACAAAACGAGATACGCCTTTTCGTAATTGTGCCAATGCCGCGCCGAGCCAGTCCAGCCAAGCGCGAACACACCGTAAAGGAATTTTCGCACCCGGGTTTTCGCCCGGTCGCGCATCAAGGCCAGATCGGGAATCAGTCCCATGTACCAGAAAAGGGTCGAGACCATCAGGTAGGTGTTGACGGCAAATACGTCCCACATCAACGGCGAACGGAACTGCGGCCAGATGCCATTTGCGGTCGGAACGGGAAACAAAAACCAGTCAAACCAGGCGCGCCCCGTGTGGATGGCCGGGTAAAGGCCCGCCATCGCCACCGCAAAAACGGTCATCGCCTCCGCCGCGCGGCCAATCGCCGTGCGCCAGTGCTGCCGCGTCAGGAAAAGCATCGCCGAAATCAGCGTCCCCGCGTGCGCGACGCCGACCCACCAGACGAAATTGATGATGTCCCACCCCCACGCCACCGGTTTATTGTTGCCCCAGACGCCAACGCCGGTCGAAATCTGGTAAATCAGCATTGACGGCAGCACCACCGCCGCCAGAAAAGCCGCCGGCATGAACATGATCCACCACCACCGCGGCGTCCTGCCCTCGGCAAATGCCGTCAGATGGTCCGTCAGCCCGCCCAGACCCCGTTCACTCGGCACGAGTTTCGGTCGCCGCAATTCCAGCGGCGGCACCAGCGCCCTCAAATTGGTCGCGGAGTCAGCCATTAACTATCTCCCTTCTTCGCGGGTTGGAGTTCGCCGCCGTGTGCTTCATATTCCTGGAAGCTGTACGGCCATTTTCGATAATCGAGCATGGCCGGGTTTGGATTCCGGATGCGCGCGAGATAGGTCGTGCGCGGTTTGACCAGCAAATCGCCGAGTAACGCATAGTTGCGCGCATTCCTTTTGAGACCGGAAACAGCGCTGCCGGGATCGCTGATGTCGCCGAATACAATGGCGCCCGCCGGGCAAGCCTGTTGGCAGGCCGTTTTGGGAATCGTGCCCTCGGATTCCTTCAGCTTCACGTTGTCCGAAGCGCCGGCTTTCACCTTCTGGGCGATTTCCGCCTTTTGGATGCGCTGGACACAATACGTGCACTTCTCCATCACCCCACGCATCCGCACCGTCACGTCCGGGTTCTTGGCCATCCTGATCAAATCCCATTCGTCTGCGTGCCGCATGCCGCTGCGTTCCGGATGCTTCCACCAGCTCAACAAATCCCATTTCCCGTCCGTCTGGTGCAACAGCGGGGTCGGGTAAAGCGGCCCCTTGAGATCGGCCAGCGGGCGTTTGTTGAAATCCAGATAATTGAACCGGCGGACTTTGTAGGGACAATTGTTCGAGCAATACCGCGTGCCGATGCAACGGTTGTACGTCATCACATTCAAGCCCTCCTGGTCGTGCGACGTGGCGCTGACCGGGCAGACATTTTCGCACGGCGCAGCCTCGCACATCTGGCACATCACCGGCTGATTCACCGCCTGCACGTCGTCAATCCACGCCTCTAACTGCTGCGCACTGTCCTTTTGAAATTCGTCCGCCGCACTCTTCGTTGCCGGGGGCGCCGTGTAATAACGGTCAATCCGCATCCAATGCATCTCGCGGCCACGATGGACCTGATCCTTGCCAACGATGGGAATGTTGTTCTCGCTCTGGCACGCGACCATGCACGTGCCGCAACCAACGCACGCCGTCAAATCCACGGTCAGGCCCCATTGATGCAGCGCGGTCTTCTTCGCCTCGTCGAGCGGGTTCGGATACAGCGGCGCGACCACCGGCGGCTCTTTCTCGTGCATTTCCTTCGCGAAGACCGGGTCCTTGGAAAATTCTTCGAGGTTTGCCTCGCGCACCGCCGGACGGCCTTCCATGGACCAATGATTTTGCGTGCAGGCAATCACATGCGTCTCGCCCGTCTTGCGCACGGTCGCGCCAGTCTCGATGTATTTGCCTGTAAAAATTTTGTAGGCGTTGAAACCCACACCGGCGCCGACGCGCCCGGCCCGCTCTTGTCCGTAACCGAGCGCAAGCCCTAGCGAATAATCCGCCATGCCCGGCTGCGTCCAAATCGGACCTCTGACATTGCGCCCGTTCAGAGTGATTTCGACGACGTCACCGTTCTGCACGTCGAGTTCGCGCGCCGTTTTGCGGCTGACGAGCACGGCGTTGTCCCAGGTCATCTTGGTAATGGGATCGGGCAACTCCTGCATCCAGCCGTTGTTCGCGTAACGCCCGTCATCCATCTTCGTGTCTCGATAAAAAATGACTTCGAGGTTGTTCGACAAGGAACCCTGCTCGTTATCGCCGGTTACCTGGGTGTTGATGGATTTGTCGTTTGGCGCAGGAACCTTCCCGCTGAATTTCAAATCAACCGGCTGCGCTTCTGAAGCTTCAAGAAAACCTTTGAACAAAAATTCCTTCCATGCCTCTTCGGAACCCGCAAATGTGGCGCGAACAATTTCATAAGGACTCGTTTGCGTTTCGCCCGCAACTCGGGCTAGAAACTCCAATTCCGTCAATCCGCCAAAGAGCGGTTGAATCAATGGCTGCACCGGAACGAGTGTTCCGTCGCTCGTTCTTGCATCGCCCCACGATTCGAGATAATGCGCCGCCGGGAAATTCCAATCCGACTTTTCGGCCGTTTCGTCTTCGTAATAACCAAGCCGGACAACCGTCTTCGGTTTTTGATTTGGCGACCAATTCAAATGGTAAACCGGATTGCCGCCGAGAATGACGAGCGTGTCCGTCGAGCTGCCATCGAGATTTTTCAAATCCGCGCCGGCCAATTCCGTTGTGGGAAGCAGGGTCAGGGTGTTGCCAATTGCCCCCAGCGCGGAATTGATGGCGTGTGCAAACAGATGCACTTCCATCGGCTGTCGCTGGCCGACGACCACCAAAACCTGGCCACGATGGGCCAGCATGTCTTTCACGCAATCCGAAATCCATCTCTGGAGAAAAGGCGCCGAGCCTGAAACCTGGACGAACATTTCTTCCGCAACTTTCGAGAGCGTGCTCGCCGGCACCCGCATCCGATGGTCCGCGCTCGCGCCCGTGAGCGTGAACAGCGATTCGACGACGTAAAGCCGGCTCATCGCGTCACCCGGGTCGCGGCCTTTGACAAAACGGCGGATGTGATTGTGCGCGTCGTCCTCCGAGCCGAGAAAATCGCAGTCAAGCGACAGGATGATCTTTGCCTTGTCGAAATGATAAACTGGCCGGACCGGCCGGCCGAAGGCCTGCGTCGCCGCGCGTTGATGAATGCCGGAATCAATCGCGTCGTAAGTGAACCACTGCGACTTCGGAAATTTCCCGGCCATCAGCCTTTGCAACCTCGCGCGCGATGGCGATGTGCTGCTTTCGGCCAGGAACGCCAGCCCTTCACCCCGATTCGCCGCGAATTTGTTCGATAAATCGTCGAGGAATTTCAACGCCTCGTCGCGTGAAACGGCATCATGGCCGTGCGTGAAGCGCTTTGCGCGGTCGGGGTCGTAAAGGTTCAGAATCGAAGCCTGCGCGTAACGGTCGGTGCCGCCGTTGCTGCCGGGATACAACGCGTTGCCTTCGATTTTTATCGGGCGTCCTTCATAGGATTTGACGACGAGCGGGACCGCCCCCGTGCGCGTGGGCATGGCCGTGGCGTAATATTCCGGTTCACCGAACGTGTAATTTTCCGGCTGCTGGCCGAACGGCTCCAGTTTTTCCTCCGGCCGGCGGCAGCCCGCGCCCATGATGCCCAGACCCGCCATCGCGAAGGAGGCGGACATGATTTTGACGAAGTGCCGGCGGGAGACGCCGTCCTCGAATTCGCCCGCCCCCTGCGGAAACTCGCGGTGCAGCCAGTCCTTGAACTCCGGCGTGTCGGCCAGTTCATCCAGGCTGCGCCAGTAACGCCTTCCATTCGACGGATTTGAATTGGGCAAAAGGTTGTTCATTCCTGGGCGGCAGGCGAGGCGGTTGCCGGCGATTGATGATTGATGATTGCTGATTTACGATTGCAGAAAATCCACAGCCGGCGTTCGCCTGCCAGCGCCAATCGTAAATCGTAAATCATAAATTGTAATTTCATCTATGGCAGGCCGAGCAATTTTGGAGCGATTCCACGTGCCAGTGTTTGACCAGTTCAACGCCGTTGGTTTCCTGCATTTGCGCCGCCACGTCCGGGTCGGAATTCCATTTCCAGCCCAAATCGGTGACCTTGTCGGCAGGCCGGATGAACGCCGCCGGGTCGCGATGGCAATTGAGGCAGAAACTCATGCTCAACGGCTTGGCGTGATAAACCTCGTCCATCTGGTCAATGCGCCCGTGACATTCCACGCAACTGATGCCGCGGCGCACGTGGACTTCGTGGTTGAAATAGACGTAATCCGGCACAATATGGACCTGTACCCACGGAATCGGTTTGCCGGTGGCCGCGCTCTCGCGGACAAGCGCCAGCCGTGGGTCGACCTTCAGCACTTGATTGTGACAAATCATGCACGTGGATGCGGGCGGGATGTTTGAGAACCAGGATTTTTCCACACCGTTGTGGCAATAACGGCAATCCATGCCGAGCTGTCCGGCGTGAACGGCATGGGAAAACGGCACCGGCTGGATGGGTTCGTAGCCGACGCGGGTGTATTTGGGCGTGAAATAATAGGTCACGCCTGCCGTCACCGCGCCGCCAATCAGCGCCATTGCAGCACCCACCGCCAGCGGCAACCAGTTTGTCCACTTCGGAAAAATCGCTGACATCTCAAACGACCGGGCACCCGGCCGGACTCCTCAATTCAAAATTACGTATTGAACTTTTATCGTTTAGAATCACGAATGGGCGCGATGCTAATTGAGAGGCCATTTCCTCGCAAGAAAGTTTGTGAAAAATTTCACGTTTCAAGCAGCGCAAAGAACGATCCACCATTGGAACTGTCGCCGCCCCACGTTGTTACGCTCAATCCTTGCCGCTATCCCAGCAATGCTTTCGCTTTGGACAGTGCCTCGTCCAGTCTGCCGGCGTCCTTGCCGCCGCCGCGGGCGTTGTCCGGTTTGCCTCCGCCCTTGCCGCCAACAATCGGCGCAATCTGCTGGATGATTTTGCCGGCCTGGACTTTCGCGGTGAACTCGGGCGTGACCGCCGCGACCAGCGCCACACTGCCACGATGCGGACCGCCGCCGAGAACGATGACGCCTTGAAAGCGGCTCTTCAGCGAGTCGGCCACCGCCTGGAGAAAATCGCCGTCCACACCGCCGAGGTTATGGATGATGGCCGGTATGCCATTCACGGTCTTGATTTCTTCGAGCAGATTGCTCGCAGCGTTTGAAGCTTCGCGTTGCTGCGCCGTCTTCATCTGCTTTTCCATCTCTTTTTGATGTTCGAGCAGCGATTCAATCTTCTTTTCCAGTTCGTGCACGGGAGAATTCACCTTGCCCGCGAGCGACTTGATGAGCATGAGTTCGTCCGTAGCCTTGCGGTAGGCTTCAAGACCGGCGATGGCTTCGATGCGCCGGACGCCGGCGGCAATCGCGTTTTCACCAACGATGCGGAACAAACCGATCTCACCCGTCGCGCGCGTGTGCGTGCCGCCGCAGAGTTCCATCGAATAACCATCGAGTTTCGTCGCGTGGCCGCCGATCTGGACGACGCGGACGGTATCGCCATATTTGTCGCCGAAAAATTGCATCACGTCCTTGCGCGATTTCACGCCGGCGTAAGGCACTTCCGTCCACGAGACGCCGGCATTTTCCACGATGCGTTCGTTGACGAGCTTCTCGATGTCGGCGACCTGTTGCGACGTGAGCGGCGCGCTGTTGAAATCGAACGTGAGCTTGTCCGGCCCGACGAACGAACCTTTTTGCGACGCCTCGCGGTTTACGACTTCGTGCAATGCCCAATGCAACAGGTGCGTGACGGTATGATGGCGTTGAATTGCATCCCGGCGTGATTTATCCACTGTCAGCGTCGCATGAAAGCCAGCCACTGGAACGTCGAATGAATGTGTCAAATCTCCTGGACCTCCGCCGCTAACAAAATGAAGCCAAACATTTCCTGATTTCTGTGTATTGACGATCCGCCAAAGTTGGTCGCCGAGACTCAATTCGCCAGTGTCACCAACTTGGCCGCCCATTTCGGCGTAGCAGGCGCTGGTGTCGAGGATGACGGCGGTCTTGTCCTTAAGCGACACGACTTCCAAGACCTTCGCCGGTGTTTCCAATTTCTCATAGCCGATGAACTTTGTGGGCGTGGTGGTCTCGATTTGGGAAAGCGAAATGACTTCCTTCTTCTGCGCGGCCCGCGCGCGGGCACGCTGCTCTTCCATCAACCTTTCAAAGCCGGCGGTGTCCACCGTCAAACCGCGCTCGCGCGCCATCAACTCGGTCAAGTCGAGCGGGAAGCCGTAGGTGTCATAGAGATCAAAGGCTGCTTCACCTCTTATCTTGCCAATCAATTTCTGCGTAGATTGGAAACCCGCCTGAATTACGCGGAGTTCTTTCTCAAGTTTCGCTCCCACCTCGATTGTTCGTGCCACACTACAATCGGACTGAAGAAGTTCTTTAGCAGTATCAGGAAAACTCTCGGCAGCCCATTGCATTTCGTCCTCCTCGGATGTCATCACCGGCCCCCAGACGCGCCAGCCTTCTACCAACTCGAAGGTTTTGAAAATCGCCTGTATCTCCCCTGAAATTGCAATGGTCGATCTCTCATCCAACTTGGCCTTAATCGGAAACCTTGTGAGCAGTTGGTTTATTATTGGAAGAGCCTCCGCAGATAGACGTGCCAACTTGGTATCAATCCGGGCGTATTCACCGAAGATTTCAATTCCTCTATCCAACGTCTTGTTAAACGCCTCTTCCTCGACGCGGATGACTTCCTGCACGTGCTTTTTCCGGGCGCGGATTTCGGGGAAGACGTCGCCCATCGTGTCGGCGAGCACGTCCACGAGTTTGTAGAAGAACGGCTCGTGAAATCCAAGTGTGCGGCCGTAGCGCACGGCGCGGCGCAAAATGCGGCGCAAAACATAGTTGCGGTCGTTGTTGCCCGGCTGGATGCCGTCGGCAATCGCAAAGCTCAACGTGCGGATGTGATCGGCAATCACGCGGAAAGCGATGTCAACGGAGAGTTGAGGGTTGAGTGTTGAGGGTTGAGAGTCGGAATTCGGTAATGTGCTGCCGTACTTCTTGCCGCTCAACTTTTCCAGCTCGTCGAAAATCGGGCGGAAGATGTCGGTCTCGTAATTGGAGATTTTTGCCTTGGTAAAATCTTTGAAACCTTTCGTGCACTGGATGATGCTGGTAACGCGCTCGAAGCCCATGCCGGTGTCCACGTGCTTCGCGGGCAGTGGCGAGAAGGTGCCGTCAGGGTTCGCGTTGAACTGGATGAAGACCAGGTTCCAGATTTCGATGCAGCGGGCATCACCTTTGTTCACCAGGGTGCCCTTGGTGTTGCCGTCGGGCGTGAGGTCCACGTGAAGTTCGGAACATGGGCCGCACGGGCCGGTGTCGCCCATCATCCAGAAATTATCCTTTTTTCCGCCGAAGCAGATGTGGACTTTGGGGTCGAGGCCGGCAGCTTTGAAAAGTCTTTCCCAATGGTCGTGGGCTTCCTGGTCGAACTCGGACGGGTCGCCGGGACCGGGCTTATAGACGGTGGCGTAGAGGCGTTCCGGCGGAAACCCGAACCATTTCTTCGACGTAACGAGTTCCCACGCCCACTCAATGGCTTCCTTTTTGAAGTAGTCGCCAAAACTCCAGTTGCCGAGCATTTCGAAGAACGTGTGGTGATAGGTGTCGAGCCCGACGTCTTCGAGGTCGTTGTGCTTCCCACCAGCGCGGATGCATTTCTGGGTGTCAGCGGCGCGACCGGGTTTGTAGGGGCATTGGGTCTGGCCGAGGAAAATCGGCACAAACTGGTTCATGCCGGCGTTGGTGAACAGGAGGTTCGGCGAATCGGGCATGAGGCTCGAAGACGGTACAATGGTGTGCTGCTTCGACTTGAAGAAGTCGAGGAACGACTGGCGGATTTGCGAGCTGGTCATCATGACAAAATTAAACCCAAGTAGGGCGCGATGTCCTCATCGCGCCGCGGCGGGTTGGTACAGCCCGCCCTACCTTTCCGACGGTCATAGACCGCCGCTACAGTAAAAATCAGGCGGGCAAGTTAGGCAAATTGTCGAAGCAAGGCGAGTTGGAAGTTTCAACCTCCGATTTTCCAAAAAATCTGGCAAGACGCGACCTGTTTCCCGGGTCATGCTACATTGCATTGTTGGTCGCAGAATTTAGCCCGTTTTTGCCAATGAAAACCCCGTAAAAACGACTTGTTTTATTTCATTTGACAAGACTTTATTGGGGTACGAGTGTGTCATAGTTTATACAGGATTTAGAGCAATGTGACAAGTCGGTGGTATCAGTTGGTTGCCTAATGGTTACGCAGCACTTCGCTGCGGTTTTAGGGCGACCGTAATTCCAGTCTGCCTTCACAAAGGCAGTTCAAGAACCCCATTTTTCCTTTTGGGGTTTTAACCCCAATTAACAGACGAGTTGGACTTTTTATGAAAATAAACCGACAACGTGCCTAGTGAGCCGACACTAGGGCGGAGAACGAAAACCGGCGTGTGAGGTGGTCGCCCTGAAAAGTGGCCGCCACACACGCCGAGAGGCTTCCAATGGGGCTAACGGGTTGTCGCCTGACGGATTCCCACCCTCTAGCGGTCGGTTCAACTCCGACTAGCTCCAAAGATGGTGAAAGACTACCACATGAGGGCTGCCGATTGCAAACGCCTTTTTATGAGCAATCGGTGGAGAAAAATAGTTTCACTTTTTTCTTGCAATACCCAAGCCGGTTGGGTATATTGTGGTCGTTATGAGAATTAACCAGCAATTGCGCGGGTATTTTGCGGAGATTGGCCGCAGGGGTGGCAAGGCCACTTCGGAAGCCAAAACGCTCGCTGCCCGCGAAAATGCAAAAAGAGGCGGCTGGCCGAAAGGGAAGCCGCGCAAAATGAACAAACATTAAAAACAAAGAAGCCGCTGTGCTTGTAACACAACGGCTTCGCACCAAAGGCCGAAGCCTCTGGCGGTATCGAGCAGATACACCGTCACGATAAAGCGAAGGCCGGAAAGAATCAAGTGACGTGTCATTGTTGTAATGGTGAAGCCCAAAAGTTTGGGAGTTTCAAAAATGTTAATCGCTTCGTTCAACGCTATCGCTGTGTGCGGTGCAACAAAACTTTCAGCGAATCGCAACCGCTGGACGGCGTTCGCATTGAATCAAAACAGGCCGAGCAAGTGGTTCACATGCTTGTCGAAGGCGTCGGCGTCAGGAGCATTTCAAGACTCACCGGATTGCACCAGCAAACCGTTCTAAACATCATTGAATCGGCTGGCGAACATTGCGCTCGCTTGCTGGACAGTAGAATCAAGAACGTGAAAGCCTCATGGGTTCAAGTTGACGAAATTCACAGTTTTGTTTTCTCGAAGGCTTGCAATACCGTGCCGGAAGAAACAGAACACGGTGATTTCTTCACTTATTTGAGCGTGGACATGTCGAGCAAGCTGATTGTCAACTGGCGCACAGCCAAACGCGACGGCGAAAATACGCTGGCGTTCGTGCAGGATTTGAAAAACCGCATGGCTGGCCGTTTCCAACTCACCACCGACGCCTATATGTCTTATTGGCGGGGATGCGGCGGGATTGTCGGAAAGGTTTTTGGAACGGATATTGATTATGCGACTGAAATGAAAATTTTTGACCAAAGACCGCTCACTCAAAAACAGTGGTATAATCCGCTCAAGGTTGTTGAAATAAGGCGTCAGCGGCGTTGCGGCAATCCCGACATGAGACTTGCCACGACCTGCCACGCCGAGCGCACAAATTTGAGCGTTCGTTTGTTCACGCGCAGATTCACAAGAAAGACTTTAGGCTATTCAAAGAAGCTCGAAAATTTGAGACATGCGGTTGCGCTGTTTGTGGCGCATTTCAATTTCTGCCGCGTCCATTCGGCGCACGGCAGGACGCCAGCGCAAGCGGCGAATCTCACAAACCATGCGTGGACGATTGAAGAAATGCTGGCTGCAACAACTCAATAAAGTCTTTTCATTTGTTGACCTGTTGTGGGATTTGGGGGTTAATTGGAAACTAATTTAACAGCGATATGAGCGACGCAGATTCACCCCCTGAAAGCGCACAACAGCGGGACATTCGACTGCTTCGGCGAATCTTAGGGAACGGCATGGACAGTTTCTCGATTAACTCCAGTCCCCCGTGCCCTCAACTAGACCTGTTAGCCCTTGATGCTATGCTGAATGAAAATATCATTTCGGGCCAGCGAATGGAAAACGGGAGCGGTTTCCCGGTGCAATTTTTAATGGTGACCATCACCATAAAGGGGCGCTCGCTTCTTGAGGAGATGGAACAAAAAGAATCGGGGCTGATTGCACTGCCGAAGCAAGTTGAAATTCTGAAGCAACAAATCAAAGAGAAGGACGAGACGCCGCACACTTTGTTGAATTATTGGAGACTGGCCGACTGGGGCGAGCGTTGCGGGATGCTCTCAATTTTTTCAGGAGTGTTTTTATTTGGGTATTTGTGTTCAAAAATGAGCTTGGTCAGTCGTGTCATTGATTTGATTAGAGACGTAACACCATGACCAATTAAGAAAGAAACAACCAGCGCCCCCACAAAAAAAACAAAAAGGCACGCAAAAAATTCGATGGAATTTACCGCGTCTTGCGCTGTTTGAATTGTGGCAAACACTGAACGCCACGCTCCGCCACAATTTTGAAATTGTCAACCACCTTTTTCCTGCAAGCAATTTAAGCCAATCAAAGAATCAACAATCAAATGTAGCATCACCGTTTCCCGG
>Ga0181538_10001843_pt1 | contig 23029 bp, 17 predicted proteins | sample PEATcosm2014_Bin_40_FD_119773 | JGI IMG/M metagenome (GOLD analysis project Ga0181538, IMG submission 119773) | Peatland microbial communities from MTU Mesocosm Facility, Houghton, MI, USA - PEATcosm2014_Bin23_30_metaG | ecosystem: Environmental > Terrestrial > Soil > Wetlands > Peat | place... | reverse complement strand
GATCTCGACTTCATCGTCTCTCTTACCGAGTAGACGCGTGAGCATTCGGACCATATCGACGATGCGCATAGGCTCGCCCATCTCAAGCACCAGGATCTCTCCATGCCGGCCGAGCGCGAAACCCTGCAGGACGAGTGACACAGCCTCAGAAATGGTCATAAAGAATCGCGTGATATCGGGGTGGGTAACGGTTACTTTCCTATGCTTTCGAATTTGCTCCTCAAAAAGCGGGATGACGCTCCCTTGCGAGCCCAGGACATTGCCAAAGCGCACAGAGATGCAGCGCATTTCGCCATGCGGCCGAGCCGCTAATATCAACTCCCCGATGCGCTTCGTGCAACCCATTACGCTTGTCGGCTTCACAGCCTTGTCTGAGGAGATGGCCACGAAAGAGCGGCACCCACATTCCACGGCCACGTCTAAAAGCGAGATGAGCCCGAATACGTTGTTGCTGATCGCTTCACGAGCGTTCAATTCCATCAGTGGCACATGTTTATAAGCCGCTGCGTGGAAGATGATCTCGGCATCCTGACCGCCGAGGATCTGCGTCATTCGCTGCCGGTTGCAGATGTTGGCCACGCAGTATTCGATCTTTACCGGAGGGTGCTCCTGCTCCAGTCGCTGCTGCAGGAAGAACAAGCCGCTCTCGTCCTGATCGACGCAGATGAGCTTGGCAGGCAGGTTGGCGAGCACTTGAGTGCAGAGCTCCGAGCCAATGGAACCTGCGGCTCCGGTAACCACGACCACTTTCCCGGTCAGTTTGTCCCGCGCGGGTGTCGCGGCCAGATGAACGGCCTCACGGCCCAGCAGATCCTCGAAGCGGACCTCGCGCAGTTGGTCTACCTTGATGTTCTTGTCGATCAATTCCACATAATTCGGAGTCGTGCGATAGGGCACGCGCGCCTCATGGCAGAGACTGACGATGCGGCGCATTTGCTCCCCGGTCGCTGAAGGGATGGCGATGAGGACCTCATCGACCCCGAGCCGCTGCGCGATTCCGGGAAGACGGTCGAGTGTTCCCAGAACGGGCACTCCGCACAACCGCGCCCCCGCTTTGGCTGGATCGTCATCCACAAACCCGATGGCAATGAATGCGGTGCGGGGGAGCGCTCGCACCAGCGTCATGCCCGCGGCGCCGGCGCCCACGATGATCACAACCGAGTGGCTCGAAAGGGGTACACGGCCGTGCTCGACGGCCTGCAATGCGGACCGGGAAAGAAATCGGATTCCTCCCAGAAACGCCGCACTCAGCATCGCCTCTATGATGTAGATCGAAATCGGGAATGCGGTTACTCCCAGCACCCAGCGCTCAATAAGATAGAACGCCGCCGACCCGATGGCGATTGCCTTCAGCACGTCCTGTGCGTCGCTGGCGCCCGTGTATCGCCAGTAACCATGAAGCAGCTTGAACCGAGACATCGCTGCCAGGCGCACAGCCGCCAGCACAGGAAACGCCGCCAGCAGGACGTTCATCTGCGGGAGCCTGAACTCAAATCGCAAAAGCCACGCCAGGACCAGCGAAAAAAAGATCAGAAGCAGTTGCAGCGATAGAATCCACAGAATACGCATGCGAAAGCGCATAGTCGAACCCTTCCGTTCAGCGAAAGAAAATGCAGCGGTGTGTGTGAGGGGACCCCAGGTTAAGCAGCGTAAATGTGAAAAGATTTCGCGCGGCTAAACAAAAATCTCTTTCAGAGTGCGAAGAATTACGACAACATCGGACCACATCGACCGATGCTTCGCATACGCTTCGTAGTAGCGCAGCTTCTGGGGCAAAATATTCTCAACATACTCGCGCTCGGGATCGTCTGAAACCGCCAGCAGCTCTTCCTCGCGCTTGTAGATAATGGCCGCCGGGTCAGTGATGCCCGGACTCAAGGCCAGAAGTAAAGCTTTGGTTTGTGGTGGATAATACTGCACGTAACCAGGAACTTCAGGTCTTGCCCCCACCAGGCTCATTTTGCCGCGCAAGACATCGATCAGCTGGGGAAGCTCATCCAGCTTATATTTGCGCAAAGTTTTTCCCACCCGCGTCACACGGCTGTCTCCGGCGCGAGTGATCAAGGGCCCAGCCTTTTCAGCACCGACGCGCATGGTGCGGAACTTATGAATCCGGAATATCTTGCCGTGCCGTCCGACGCGGTCCTGCCTGAAAAACGCCGGACCTTGAGAATCGAGCTTGATGAAGGCAGCGATCGCCAGAAGCAAGGGCGCTAAGCACACTATCCCGAGCGCGGCGAAAAAAAGGTCGAATGCGCGCTTTGCGATCAGACCGCGCATGCAGCGGCTGGCCTCCGGTCCTTTATCAGTGCCTGCACGCAATCGATGACGCGTTCCTGCTGCTCGTCTGTCATGCGCGTATACAGCGGCAGGCTGACTGCCCGCTCGAACACGCGCATCGAATGTGGATAGTCCTCAGGATGGAGATGATAGGTGGCGCTCCAGTAGGGATGCAGATGCAAAGGTATGTAGTGGACGCTGCAACCGATCCCCTCCTCCGCCATCTTCTCAATGAACTCGTCTCGAGAGACGCCAGCAGAATCGAGCAACTGGATGACATAGAGGTGCCATGCGTGGGCTTTGGGATCCTGTTGCCGGGGCGGCAACAGCAGCGGCAAATCACGAAATGCCGCATCGTACCGCGCTGCGAGTTCGAGACGGCGCGCGTGAAAATGACGCACCTTTTTCAGTTGCTGAATACCGATTGCGGAGGCCACGTCAGTGAGGTTGTATTTGAACCCAGGGGCCACAATCTCATAGCGCCACGATGGCTTCCGCGAGTGGTAGCGATCGAACGCATCCTTGCTGATCCCGTGCAATCGCATGATGGCTACGCGCCGTGCAATCTCGGGGCGGCGCGTGACCAGCATGCCGCCTTCGCCTGTGGTCAGTGTCTTGGTAGCATAAAAGCTGAAAACTGTTGCATCGGAATCGAGCGAACCGATCAATTGGCCCTGCCATGTAGCCGGCAGTGCGTGAGCAGCGTCCTCCACGATCTTCAGATTGTGCCGCCGGGCAATGGCCTGGATGGCTCCCATATCGCAGGCCAGCCCGCCGTAGTGCACCGGGATGATCGCCCTGGTTCGCGAAGTGATGGCCGCTTCAATCGCGGCGGGATCGATGCAGAGCGTGTGCGGATCGATATCCACAAAAACCGGATGAGCGCCCATATAGCGGATGACTTCGGCGGTAGCGGTAAATGTATGCGTGGTCGTGATGACCTCGTCGCCCGGGCCGATCCCGATCGCCTCCACGGCTAGATGGAGCCCCGCCGTAGCCGAGTTTACCGCGAGCGCTTCGACATCGCCGCCAAGAAACGCGGCAAATTCACGCTCGAATTGCCGGGTGACCGGACCGGTGGTGATCCATCCCGAACGCAATGTCTCGACAACGGCCTGGATCTCTTCCTCGCCAATATCGGGTAACGCGAAGGGAATGAAATCGCTCATGTTCTCTCTGTTTTTTGGGGCAATTTACCGCGTCGAGCACTTGGTGCACGGCGGGGGCGAGTGGGCGCAATAGACTCTAGGTAAAGAGCGGGATCGCAGTTCGAATAATACGAAGACAATTTGCAATGCTAATGTGGCTCGCGTACCAGGCATTGGCCGCACGCGCCAGGCGATCGCGCCTTGCATCATCGTCGGTGAGGGCAATCACGGCCGCTGACATTTCCTTTGCGTCCAGAGAGTTCACCGCGATACCTGCCCCACTTTCGCGTAACAAGTCCGCCGTATCGCCCGCGCCCGCGAAGATCACCGGAATGCCGAGGCCGAGGTAGTCAAATGTCTTGCTGGTGAGCGTACTGCGGAAGAATTGATCCGGGAGAACGGCTTGCAGACACAAGTCGCATTGGGCAAGAATCGCTCGCGTCATACCGCGCGGGATTGGCCCGAGAAACAGCACATGGTGCAACTCCAGTTTGCGAGCCAATTCGACATATTCGGAGTACCGCTCGCCTCCCCCTACGATGAGAAAACCCAGGTCATTTCGGTGTTTCAATTCCGCCGCTGTGCGAATGATGGTTTCCACATCGTCGGCTTGGCCGAGAGTGCCGGCATAGCCGATGAGGCTGCGATATCGGGAACGAAATTCCGCCACCGCTGCCGGCACGTGGGGCTGATCCAATACGTTCAGATAGGGATCTGCATTGAGCAGTACGTGAATGCGATCGGGATCGTGGCCATGCGCAACCAATCTCCGCTTGATTCCGGGTGTGGCTGCCAGGAGAGAGGTGGCCCGTCGGCGCGAGATCTGTAGCATAGCGAAAACCAACCGCGTTAACCACCCTTCTCGCACGATTCCGAGGGCAATTGCAGTGTCGGGATAGAGATCCCTCTCGTCCAGCACCACGGGAACGCGCTTGATCGCGGCAACGATCATCAGGAATGGCATAAAAAACAGGGGGTCGGTGGCCGTAAATAAACAATTCAACCGCTTGCGGACTTTCAGCAGTGCGGCCATTGCCGCCAGCACGGCAAAGATCGAGTAGTTCAGGATACGGCGTGCGATGGAGGAGCGATGATCCGGGATCGTCCAAACGCGCAGAATGCGTATCCCCTCACGCATCTCCTCTCTGCACCAGCCGCTGCCGGAACCAATAAACTTTCCGGTCATATAGTGAACGGCGGATGTGATCACGGTTACCTCATAGCCGGACTCGCGCAGCAGGCGCGCCTCCACCCAGGGACGAAACGCGCCCGGTTCGTCGTCCGTCGGAAGATGGTAAGTGATATAGAGAATGCGGGGCGGGCCGTGCAATGGTTTTGACATTGGACCTGATCCTGACGCGGCGGTTCTAAGCGTTATTTATCGTTGGGCCGAGGTGACCGCCTCGACGATGCGGGTGACATCTCCGCCTTCGAGGCCGTGATGCACTGGAAGCGCGAGAATCTGCCCGGCAAGGCGCTCGGTAGCTGGCAAGGGCTCGTAGCCATAGAGTTCCTGAAAGATCGGCTGCTGGTGCAAGCCGCGGGGATAATGGACCCCGGTAGCAATGCTCTGGTCTCTCAGCCTCGCAGCCAGCGTGTCACGATCCATGCCGAAGATCGAGCCCTCCACCAGAATGGAATACTGGTGCCAGGCATGTTCACCTCCCGGCGTTACGCGCTGCGGACGAATTCCCGGAATTCCAGCCAGACCCTCATTCAGCATGGCCGCGTTGCGGCGCCGTGCCGCGAGCATCGTATCGAGCCGCTGCAACTGCTTGCGGCCGATCGCCGCCTCCACATCAGTCATGCGGTAGTTCAGGCCAAGCATCGTGTGAAGGTATTTTCCCGTCTGGCCGTGACTGCGCATGTACCGCATGCGATGTTCGTAGTCTTTGTTGTCGGTGCAGGTGATTCCTCCTTCGCCCACGAACATGTTCTTCGAGGGATAGAAGGAATATGCAACAAAATCTCCGAATGAGCCGACGTCGCGGCCGCGATAATGCGCGCCATGCGCTTGCGCCGCGTCCCACACAATTTTGAGAGTGTGACGCTCGGCAAATGCCTGCACCGCGTCTATTGCGCAGGGATTGCCAAACAGGTGCACCGGCGAGATGGCCTTGGTGCGCGGCGTGATGCGCCGCTCCGCATCTTCAAGGTCGATCAGGAAGGTGTCTGGATCCACATCGCAGAGAACCGGTCTGCCGCCCGCAGCGGTCACCATGCTTCCGGTCGCGATAAACGTGAAAGCGGGCACCAGCACCTCGTCTCCAGGGCTGAGAAACGCCATGTAAGGCAAGTGCAAAGCCGCCGATCCGTTGGCGGAAGTTACAGCATGATGGGCGCCGACGTAAGCCGCGAATTCCGCTTCGAAGGCATCGCATTGGGCTCCCTGCCGCAGCGCGCCGGATCGAAGCACGTCAACCGCCGCTTTGATTTCACCTTCAGTCAACGAGATTTCCGCCGCCTGAATTGGTTTGTGCTGAATGAGTGTAATCAAGATTTCAACCTCTTCTTTCTGAGTACTTCGTCTGGCTCTCGGTAGCCGGCCAGTGGTTTGGCCTCAGGCACTTACCGGGCTCTGTTGCAGCATCTCCATGGACTGGAGCAACAAAACTGAGTCGTCGACGGTGCAGCGCACGGCACCGGACCGGGTTCGAACTGCATGAATGAACGCGGACATTTGCGCTTCGAACAGATTCACGCGCCCGAATTCGAGGCTGGTGCGGCCCTGTTTCCATCCGTCTGCCTGCTTATTGCAGTACACAAATGAAGGCATCGCCGGATCGATCGAACCCATGAAGGTTCCTTTGTCTCCCTGGATTTCGACGAACTGGGTGAAAGCCGGCGTCAACAGGTCAGCCTGGCAGATCGCGGTAACGCCGTTGCTCATCTCGAGTTCCGCAAGGATGTAGTCTTCCGCGTCGACATCTTCCATCCTGCCCTGAATTTCGCGGCGCGGCTGAAGCAGCTTTTTGCCCAGGAGCCTCGCCTCCCGGACGGGTCCGAAGTACCACATGGCAAGGTCCAGCATATGGACCAGCATCTCGTTGGCGGCGCCACCCCCTGAAGCTTGCCGGTGCTTCCATAACTGGTGCGAACCGCGGCCGCCAATGCGAAACTGCGCGAGCCGGATGGGACCGAGGACAGGACTAACGCCGGAAGCGGGTACGTCTTCAAACAACTTCTTGCCCAACTCGAATACAGGCGCAAACCGGTAAACGTAACCGACCATGCCGATGAGGTTGCTGTTCCGCATTTCGACCGCGACCTGGCTGGCCTGAGCGGACGATTCGCAGAGCGGTTTCTCGCAGAAGAAATCCTTGCCGCTGCGGATGGCTGCGTGGACCAACTCCAGGTGTGACGGCGTGGGGGTGCAGATATCGACAGCGTGAACCTGCGGGTCGGAAAAGACATCCTCCGGCCGCTCCACCCAGGTCAAGTTCTCTTTTTCTGCAAGCGCCTGCGCAAATTGCGGGCAGGCGTCGGCCAATACAATCCGGACTCCGGGAATGGTACGCAAGCCGCTGATATGCTTGGGCGCCTGCTTGCCGCAGCCGATCATCGCTACACTCGTCTCAGTTAGCAAGGTATTTCCTCCAGGAAAGGGCCAGATTGCGGCCGCGCAGCTTTTCGGGAAGAGGAGTTACCCGGCCGGGTACGCCGCGCACCAGGCTGAGCGGAGGCACATCTTTGGTGACCACGGCGCCGGCGGCGACAAATGAATCGTGACCAATCCGCACTCCCGGCAAGACCACGACACCGCCGCCCAGCGTCACTCCGTCCTCGATGACCGGCCCCTGGGGAACATATTCATCGCGAAGTTTGAGCGGGTAGCGATCGTTGGTGAGGGTCACGCCGGGCCCGAAGAAAACGCGGCTGCCGATTGTAGTATGCGTGGGGATGTAGCAATTCGACTCGATCTTCACGAAGTTTCCGATGGAAACGGTTCCGTCGATCACGGTATTGGTCCCGATGACCACATGATCGCCGGCAATCGTTTTTTCGCGCACCGTCACGTGGTGACCCGTCTGAAAATCTTCTCCAACAGTGACATCGGCATAGATGATGGTCCCCGCGCGGAGATGCGAGCCTCGACCCAAGCGCGCTGGTGCGCAATCCTCGCGGTATTTCAGTCCGACAATACAGTCCGGCTGCACGACGCAACCCTCAGCCACTTCTGCAAAATTGTCTCTCATGTTTTCTCCAGAGCGCGAATGATATCGGCACACTTATTACGCTGTTATGCGCTAAAGGGCTGTCCCTTACGGAACTTCCGTCGCGGTGTGCGGGAGATATCGCTCGTGTCGGTAAGCACCGGCGTCCCTCTTCACCTTAGAAATGGTTAGAGTTCGCGAGTACCAGTTATAGATGAGAAATCCGCAAACAAGTCCGATGATCATGTTGTAATCATGCCGGCGATAGTACGTTTCCACCATCGCATAGGCAGCATACTGGATGACGAGCAAACATGCTATGAATGGAAGAGCATCGTCCCTTTTCCAAGTCCATTTAAATACCTTGGCGAGCTTGACAGTCAGCCACACGAAAACTATGATTCCGAAAACTCCCAACTTCCACATGCAATATAGAAATAGGTTATGGACCCACGTTTTGTTTGGCATAGCCTCGGCGGTAAACACTTCGGTGCCCGGAAAGTATGCACTGCTTCCAAACCCTGCTCCAAGCGGGTGCTCGCGAAACTCGTTCCAGACGACATTTGCCTCTATGAGGCGAAAGTAGGCGCCGGTATCCATTAGCACAAACCGTGTGCTGTAGACGTCAACTGCACGTTGAAGTGCATCTCCTCCCGCCACCAGCACAGTACTTGCTACGAAGATAAGAGCCGCAAGTGACACGCCCAGGTGACGGCTCTTCCGAGCGGCGCCGGATCTCGGATCTTTCCGGGCAACCAGTCTCTTCACTAACATAGTCAAAACGCCTAAAGACAAAAGGATGACCATGGAACGGTTACCTGTAAGGGCAGTGCGATAAAGCAAAATGGGCAGGGAAACCAGCGACAGCCTGAATAGGGCCTTATTTTCATAGAAGATGAGAAATCCGATGCAGATGTTTGCCGCAACGAAATAATCGACATTGGCCATCTGCAAAGATACGAGTCGGCTGGTTATGACTACCTCCGAGCTACTGCTATACACCACTAAATCCCTCACAGAGGAAGCAACTCCCAGCAGGATAAGCAGCGAAAAAATTTGTAACCACTGTTTCCTTTCCGGGAAAAGGTTTGCGAAGCTAAAGGACAGCAGCAGAGGTATAAACCCCCAAAAGTCTGTGACCCAATCGTACAAAGCGTAGTTATAAACACATGCGAGCAAAAACGTATAGCCGAGCGCCAAGAAGACTAAAAGCAGAACACGTCCGTATTGCCTTAAGATGAGCGAGGAATAGGTAGTTTTGCGAAAGGTGAAATCGAAGTCCGTGTAGACCATGAATAGGACGATGCAGGTCATATAGACCCATTTGGGCCAAGTCAGGGCGTCCTCAGAAGCGGAGGTCAAAAAGTTAAGGGCCAGGAATATGACAACAAAGAACATCGGCAAGGAGTATTCCTTTGGCGATCTTGTAATGCGGCCTTGAACCGCTGGAAGCGGACTCGGCAGGAGAACATACTTCGTGACATGTTGTTCCTGACTGCATTGCGGTCAGGCAAACCGAACAGCTTAAGCGTGGCTGTGGGAGTCAGTATCTATTCTCAGGGCGCGTTGATCCTGCAGTCGCGAGAAGCAGGATAATGCCGCTGGTCAGGTCGATCCCGTGCAATTAGTCGCCCTCCACCAGCTGGCGAACAATTTCGCCGGCATCCGCTTCCCGGACCTCTGGCATCCACCACACCGGGTGAAGCAGGATGTGCAGACCCGCCTGGCCGCACAGGTGCTCGCAGATACAGCCGTTCCGCCATTTCCGGCTGCTGTCGGACACAAAACGCAATCCGCCAAACCGTTCCTGCGAAGAGACATCGTAAAGCGCTCCGGCTTCCTCGATCGCACCTCTTTCAAAACCATTGCTGTGCTTGGGCATATGCAGCGCTACACCCACCCGGCGGCCGACCAGATCTTCGAGCATCGTCTTTTCCAGGAGAAAGCGGCGCCGCGCTGAATCCGGGTTCTCCTCGCTGCCAACGCCCTCGTAATGCAGCCCCACCTCGCCGCCTCCGTCTTCGATCTCCGCCAGGACCGCCCGCCCCCGCCGGCTCATTGGGTTGTAACCTGCGGCTCTCATGCGGACGAAATAGGTGGCGGGAATCCCCAGCTCCTGCTCGAGGTGCGCCATGCGCGCCGCGTATTCCAGCGAAACATCGACATCGTGGCGCAGCAGGCAAACCATGTTCGCCGGCTTACCGGGCGAAAAATCCCGAAAACGCAGGAAACGGCGCGTCAGCCGCGACTCGCTGAGGACGCCGCCGAGGTGCTCAAGGGAAAAGCTACAGGATTGTGTCGGCATAGTGCGCATGGACGCCAAGCAGGATGGCAGAGCTCTCAACTCCGGCGTGGAAGAGCAGATCGAGAATGGAGAGATTGGGAACGAACCCCCCTCTGCCCTGCGGGTAATGGGGATGCACAAATTCCTGATACTCGACCGCGATGCCGGCGGCCTCAAACTTCCTTACGTCCAGATATTTCCTGCCGCCCTGCCCTGACAGATAGGTGGTGGCGCCGAGATCTTTGCAAAGGGCCAGAAGCAGGTCTGAGGATTGGCCGGATACAGCCAGCTCCGAAGCCCTGACGACGCGCGCGCCAATGCCCAGCGAGACGCGCGCGAACTCGATCAGCTCGCAGTTTATTTCCGCCAGGTTGATGCGGCGGCGCGCATATACCGGCTGCAGCCAGGCCTGGTATTGCCGGAAATACGGCGCCTGGCCGTACTCCTGGAGAAGCCTCTTCCAGTGCCTCGTCTCCCAACCATCCTCTGCAGTTTCCACTTGCGAAATTAACTGGCCGAAGTGTCCCGAAATGCGTACGGGAACCGTAAGCCAGGCCCACTCGTCGCGGCTCCGGATGCGGTTGCGATTGGTGTAATTGTTCTTCGAGTATTGGACGTTGTCGAGCAGCACAAAAACGTCGGCGCTCGCCATCTTGTGAAAGAAGCCGAGGCCGGGAATATAGTTGGGCTGATGAATGGCGACGATCATCCTGAAACCGCCACTGCAGCCACCCGGCGGTAGGCGCCCAGCAGCTTCGGCTCCACAGCTTCCCAATTGCAGCGCGTCTCAAACGCGCGGCGCGCCGCTGATCCGAGTTCATGCGCCAGGTTCCTATCGCTCAGCAGCTTTTCCATGGCAGCTTCGATTTCAGCGGCGGAAGTCGAATCCACCGATAATCCGCATCGCCGCCGTTTCACGAGCATGGACAGACCGCGGAAGGAGCTGGCGATGATGGGTATTCCCGCGGCCATGCACTCAATGGCCTTCACCGGAAACATCAAGTTGTCGCCGTAAGGCATGGCAGGCGAATAGAGGACAAGACCGGCATAACTGCGGCGAAGAAAACTGGGTACGGATGTAAACGGAACTTCCTCGATCAGCGCGACGTGGCTTTGCAGGTTGTGTTCCGCCAGAAACGTTTCTACGCTCTGGCGATAAGCCGCGTCTGCAAACGAGCCGATAAAAGCCAGGAGCACATCGGGAAATCGATTGCGCAGGCGATCGACCGCAGTCATTACCGGGAAGATGGAAATCTTGTTCGTAAGAGTTCCGGCAGATATGAACACCCGCCGGCCATTCCAATCGGGGTGAACATCGGCCGCCGGCTCATGAACGAACAAACGGGGGAAATTCTGTACGGTGTGAACGGCAGCCCCCAACTTCGCGAACTTATGCGCGATGAGCGGATCCACGGTGATTACTTCGTCTACCATGGGCAGGAACAGCCATTCATAAATGGAAAAGAGCGAGCGTAGAAAGCGGCGAAGTGTGTCATTGCGAACAATATTCACAGCGTGCGTAAGCGGATAATCCTCGTGCGCGTCGTAGATGAGGCCGCGCCGGGTAAACAATTTGAGCGCCGACCCTGCCGCGAGCGAAGCCAAATCGTGGCAATGATAAACGCCGCACTCTTCGCGGCGTCCAAGCTTGAAAAGACGGAAGGCCGTGAATAACTTCCCGATCCTGCTTGTTTCGGGGAGCGGAATCACGCGGCAGCCGTGATCGGGAGGGTCCGCGGGAAAATTGTCGGCAACGCCAATGATCGTCACATCCAGACCTGCGGCGCGCGCCGACAATGCTTCGCGCTGAAACATTCTACCGCTGAAAGTAGTGTGGCTCGCGGCCAGGTGACAAACACGCATCGTAAATCAATACTCCTGGACAAGGGCGAGTTGCTCATCGATCCCGGCAACTGGCAAATCGATCGCGAAGAGTCCGGCCGTCTTGCTTGACTGCCTGAGGCGGCGTTTCTCCGGCTTGCGCCAGCGAGTCGGCGCTCGCCGGCAGGTGGCGGAACACCGAGAACTCCTCTTCCGTCTTCACTGTCTCCAGAAAGCCGCATTGCATCATTAAAGCCCGATGAACCGGATAGTGGTAGATAACCCACACTTCACGCTGTGACCGGTGCAGCGCTTCCCCAAGGTGGTTCAGGAACTTCTCCACCATGACCGCACCGAAAGGGTTGAAAAGGTAGAACACGAGCTTGCTACTTTGCGGGAGCGGAAAAACCGTCGCGTCGGCGCAATATACTTCGATGTCACGGCATTTCTGCTGCGCGCGACGATATTTGCGAAGATTGTTTTTGGCGATCTTGCACAGCCTTGGGTGAAACTCTACCCCAACAATCTTCCGGAAAGGGAAACGCGAAGCCAGCAACAGGATTCGCCCCTTGCCGGAGCCGATATCGATAAACGTGGATTGTGCGTAATCAATGTCGAGACCGCTCAGCGCCTCGATCACATGCGCTATTTTGCTCGGCGCATAGTGAACAAACTTGGCGCTGTCATAACCCTCCGGGACTCCCCACGCGGTCCACAGAGAGGTGGTATCCACTCCATGGTAGAGATCGAAAACCAGTTCTTCTGCGGCGTGTCTTAAGGCGCGGAAGAGAGGCCGCAGACCGCCCCGCCTCGATGCAGCGCGAAACTTACCGATCAGGATGAGCGATCTGGAAGTTGAAGAAGAGACGGCTTGCATCAACTTGTATTGACCTTTCACAGATGAGAACGCGATAGCGTTGAATTACACACAGCGGGCAACCAGTGCGCTTCATCGAGCGTCAAATTCGGTTCCCGGCCTGCAGGCGAAGAAGTTATCCCGAATCACGGAAGAGGCAGCGAGAGAACATGCAAACGCTGCTTGACGATGATCACCAGGGCGATATTCCAAAACGCGGTTGTGACCACGGAGGCGATCGCCGCTCCCACCGGTCCCCACACCGGAATCAGCGCGAAATTCAGCGCCAGGTCGATCACCACGGCGACGGCATAGATCTTCACGCTTTGATTCTGGTATCCCGTCAGCATCAGCAGAAAGCCGGCGCTGCCCGCCATGGCAGTCAGCAGTTGCCCAACGATCAGGATCAGGAAGGCCGGCCGCGAAGCAGTAAAATCGTGCCCGAACGCCAGCATCAGCGGCCGGGCAAAGATCGCCATCCCGATCGCCATCGCCAAAGCTGGCCAGAACGCCCCGTGCGCCGTCGTCTTCACCAGCGTGCGCAACCCCTCACGGTCTCCTGCAACATGCAACCGGCTGATGAGCGGCGCGCTGATCCCATTGAAGGCGACGAGGAAGAACGAGGGCAGCGTGGCCGTCCGCGCGGCGGCGTTGTAGAGCCCTGCCTCATACGGCCCTCGCAACATGCCGATCAGCAGCACATCTGTTTGATACAACAATTGCAGCGCGGTAATGAGAAGCAGCGGTCCCGCCAGGCCCCACCAGAATCTGACATCGTACTCGTAGCCGCGCGGGCTGTGCGCTGGAAACTGATTCTTCAGGAGCACGCTCTGCAACAGAATTTCTGCGCAGACCGCCACGCTCAGAACATTCAGAATCGTCTTGCCGCTCAGGTTTCCCGTCATCCGGTACGCAGCAAAGGCCATGGTGCTGACAAGAATGGGACGGAGAATGGCGCCCGGGGCATACGCCGCCGTAACAAACTGAAATCCGCGCAGCACCTGGCTCTGCAGAGTAGTAACGCCCAGCAGCGGGAGTGTGATCGCCGCGGCCACCAGGGCAGGCATCATTTCCCGTCCCGCGAAGAGGGCAGCGCACCCCGCCATGATCGCAGCGCACAGAAAGCCTACGCCGAAGGTGATGGCCTGCGTGTGCAGCAACAATCCCCGCAGACGGGTCCAGCACTGCTGATGCACATATTCCGGAACGAACTTCAGCACTGCGGTGGTGAAACCCAGCACGCAGAATGCTGAAATCAGTTTTGACCATCCGAACGCATAGGCGTAAACGCCGTACTGTGCCGCGCCCGCCCAGCGGGCGAAGCCGACGTTCGACAGATACGTAACGCCGGTGCCCACCACTTGAATCAGAAATACGGTACTGGCGCCGCGCACCAGAAGGCTGCACAGCAAGGAGCGCGACTGCACTGCCTCCGGGTGGTCTTGTGGTTCCGCGACGGCGCTATTCACAGGATCTTCGCGACACTCAAGGGAGCTTTGGACGATGCCAATGGGGTCATCTGCCTAGACGGCACAGGGCACCGCTGCGGCGGTAAGCTGGGCAGAAGAGTTCCAGGAAACGCGGGGAAGGATACGGCTGGTGTCAATCTCTTTCTTCGATCGCAGCACCTTCGCCAGCATATCGGCCAGGATCTCGTCGGTCATGAAGTGAGGTTCGAGCCCCAGTTGGAGCAGCCCACTGTGCGCCGGGTTGTAATAATGGTCTTCCTTTTCCTTGCGAGGGTTGGGGACCGAGCGGACCTGGACATTGAGATCCATCTGGTTGCCCGCACGCTGCACCCGTTCGGCGAGCTGGTTGACGGAGAACAATTCTGTGAACTGGTTGAAGATGCGCAATTCGCCCTGAGCGGCAGGCTTTTCCACGGCCAAAGCGACGCACTGCAAGGTATCTTTCAAGTTGAGATATCCCCGAACCTGCTCGCCGCGGCCGTAGATGGTAAGTGGAACGCCTGCGACGGCCTGGACCAGAAAGCGGTTCACAGCGGTGCCAAAAATATCGTCATAATGAAAATTCGGCATGAGGCGCTCGTCCCAATCGGCTTCATCGCTGGAAATGCCATAGACGGGCCCTTGCATCAGGTCCGTTACACGCATGCCGTAGGTGCGCACGTAAAACCAGAGCAGATCGGTGTCGAGAACTTTGGTGGTGTGGTAGAGGCTTCCCGCCTGGCGCGGGTAGAGGAACTTTTCGGTGCGGCCTTTGTGCTCGATATCGATCCAGCCTTCCTCGATATCCACATTGGGAGTGCCGTACTCGCCCATGGTGCCGAGCTTCACAATATGACATTGCGGTGCATGTTTGAGCACAGCCCAAATCGCATTAAAGGTGGCATTGAGGTTGTTATTCAGGGTCAGGGCGGCTTCGGAAAAGCCCATCATCGAATAAGGGGCGGAGGGTTGCTCAGCATAATGGATGATCGCCGCCGGCGGGAATTCGCGGATCATCTCTTCCATGAAGCGGAAGTCTGCGCAATCGCCGATCCGCACCGCAATGTGGCGGCCTCCAAGGGCCTCAAATAACTCGGCCCGCGCGTGGAGGTTAGGGTTAACCATGAGCGCCTCGGAACGGGTCTGCTGCGCGATGGTGCGACGAAGGTAGTTGTCGGCGACCATTACTTCGTGGCCGCGACCGGCGAGGTGCATGGCGGTCGGCCATCCGAGATAACCGTCGCCACCCAGGATCAAAACACGCATGAGAATCTCTCCTTAATGAATGATTCCGCTCCCCATGAGCAAGTCGGTGATTTCCATTTCCTGATCGAAGAGCGGTTTGTGGGCGGACGGGTCTGGGATCGGCAGCGGAAGGTGCGGGGCGCCTATGGCCACTGGAGGCAACGGACTAGTGAGGTGGAACGACTGCAGCGCTTCGTCGAGCAACTGCCCCTTGACCAGCAGGCTGCGGAGTTCGGCCTTGGACATTGCCCGTTCGTTCTCGGAATTGTAAGCGTGATCCATGGAATTCTGAATCAGGTCGGGATACGCGTACGCCACAACGTTGTAGATGGGGCGCAGGGCGGGAAGGACGACAAAGTAGCTTTCCAGCTCGATGGTTCGCCTGGTCTCTTCGCTGCTCATCAATTCCTCGTAGAGCTTTTCACCGGGAATCACACCGATGGTCTTAATTTGAATGTTGCTGGAATCATAGCCAAAGCGCGGAGCCAGCTCCTCAATCATGACGGCAGCAAGATCGCCGATGCGTGCGACCGGCATCTTGGTAATGAATACTTCGCCCCCGCAGGCCAGGAATACGGATTCCATGACCAGCCGTACGGCGTCCTGCAAGGTCATGATGAAGCGCGTCATTTCAGGATGCGTAAGCGTGACCGGGCCGCCGTTGGCGATCTGCCGTGCAAACAGCGGAATCACCGAGCCGCGGGAGCCCAGGACGTTGCCGAATCGGGTGCAGGCGAAAATGGGCTTGCCATTGCGGCGCGTGGCATTGGCGGAAGTAATCAGCCGCTCGCCCATGAGCTTGGAGGTCCCCATTACACTGGTGGGATTCACGGCCTTGTCGGAGGAGGTAAAGATCACCCTCTCCACATTATTGGCCATGGCCATATCGATCACGTTCTGAGTTCCCAGGATATTTGTCTGCACCGCGTTGCTCGGCGCCTGCTCGCACAGAAAGACGTGCTTATAGGCGGCCGCATGGAGAACGATGTCAATTCCCTCCATGCGCCGCGCCAGCTGGGCGGGATTCCGGATATCGGTGAGGTAAAGACGCGCAAAAGAATAGGCAGCGAACTCCTGCTGCACATAAAATAATTCCGACTCGTTACTATCAACGCCGATAATCTCGGCGGGCTTTGCGTCGATGAGTTGCCGGAGCAGTTCGTGCCCAATGGTGCCGGCCACACCGGTAATGAGTACCCGCTTACCTTGCCACGGATTCATTAGAGCCCTCCCGCTCTGTGCAGAGCGTTTCTCAACATTATTGATAGAGCAGCTTGCGCCCCCGCGCATTTGATGCATCGGAGGACCGGGCCTGTCCCGGAATGGTCCATTCGCATCCGATTCGGGAGCGACACGGAAGCATCAGCCGCAGAAAGCGCATTGTTCCTACCGCTCATGCGCATGGTTGCCCTCTTCTTGTTCCGGATGTTTACGCGTCAGGACGGCAGCTGCAATTCGCAGCGGGCCGCCAGTCACATCTGAACGAAGTCGCGGCTCTTTGGCTCCGGTTTCCAGGTCATCAACGCCTTCTTCAAAGCCTGGAACTGTTTTGCGGATGCCGGATCGGAATGGAAGTGAGCCTTTAACTGCTCCAGCAGCGCCATCGCACAGCCCACTAGAAATCCGCAGAAGAGACCGCATAGTGCGATCAGCTTGCGCTTCGGCGAAGATTTACGGTCTGGCTCCGCGGCAGGCTCAACCGTCTGAATCACCGCGGCTTCTTTGGCTTCATCCAGGCGGGCGGAATCATAAAGCTTCAAGAGCAGATCGAACAGGGTTTGCCGGTACAGCAGCTCGTGCTCGGCAGTGAGGTAATCCAGGCCGGCGGTGGGAATGTCCCCCAATCCGATATCGAAGGGCTTTTTCGATGGATTGCGCTGCTCCATGATAGCCATTTGCTCGCGCAGCGATCCCAGCTCGCTTTCCGCCAGTTGAACCTGCGGATTGCGATCGGTTGAATAGGAGCGCAGGGATTGGACTTCAACTTCCTTGGCGGTAATTTGGGCGCGCAGCCCGGCAAGGCCGCCGATGATCGCCGACGTCTGAGCGTTGACCTGGACGATTCCACTCTTTTGCTCCACCTGCTGCAAGGCAAACTCGGCCTGAACCACGTCATCCTTGGCCCGTTTTAGCTGATCTTCGTAGAATAACCGTCGTTGTGAAGCTTCGCTGAGTGCGATGGATTGGGTGAGGGCGCGTAACTGCGCGATGTAGGCACTGGCCATGGCCGTCGCACGTTTCTTATCGCTATCGGTCACCGAAATCGCGAGCAATCCACTTTTTTGGGAGACGATCTCGGTTCTTTTGGCGAGGGTCGCGCGGGCCGCGGTCCTGTCGGCAGACCGGTAAAGCTTCATTAGCCCAAATTGATCAATGATCGCGTCTACCACCGGCCGTGACTGCAGAAATCCTATATATAAATCGTTGGGATTTCGCATTAACATCCCGGGGCCGGCCAGCGAAGCAAGCGAACTGAGGTTGGCATTGGCGAGCTGGCCGTTACTCGTGAACAGCGCCGTCAATGAGGGTGCTTCGCGCGGAGTCATGATGGTGGTGGTTGAGGTGTAGCGAATGGGAAGCAGCAAGCTGACAAGGACGGCCACAAGGATCCCGATTCCTGTGGCGGCCGCAATCAACCGTTTACGCAGCGCAAGCATAACCATGAGCTCGATGAAGGTTACCCCGCCCGTGGAGCGCTGGCCAGCCGAGTCCCCGTCATCCTGAAACTCTACGTTCGGCATTGGGCTGAAATCGTTCTGAACTGTCATGATGTCCCTGGTTAATAGTCGGTGCCAATGACAGCCGCGGTTAACGCCGCTTGTGAAAGCATCTGGGCATAGACCGGGAGCTGCTGCATGAAGGTGCTTGGCGACTTCAGCCTGGTGGGGACAATGATTGCGTCCCCGGGCAGAAGGACAGTGCTTTCAAACTCGGTGCGCCAGAACTGGCCGTGAGTTTGCCTGCTGATTACGGAGCCGTCCGCCCTGACCAGGAAGATGCGGCTTGAGTCCGCTTGCCGGGTAGGCCCGCCGGCCTCGTTAAGATATGCGGATAGTTGCTTCCCGGGCTGACACCGGAAGGCATTCTCGTTGTAAACGGCTCCCGCGACTTGAACGGTGCCCAGCCGGGGAGGAATATAGAAACTGTCTCCATCCTCCAACGGGAAGTCCGGAATATCCCCGACCGTGCTCGCGTTAGGCTTCATGTCGAGAACGATTCGGCCGGTAGGCTTAACGGCCGCGAGCTGGGCGATGGCGGCTTGCTGAGTCTTGAGCAGCGTCTGCTGCTCGGTCATTTCGGCAGAGCTTACCCACGAGGCTGCCGCATAACGCGCGTCGAGATCCTTCTGCATTTGCGCCATGGTGACCCGGACTTGTTCTTCCTGGGCCCGACGCGTCGACAGGCGCGTCAGTTGAGCGGCGTAAAGGTAGGAGTGCGGCGTGAGGCCGCCGGCGCGTTCGATCACGTTGCGCAAAGTGTCGCCCGGCTCGACGCGATAAACGCCCGGCGCATTGACCTCTCCGCTCACCCTGACAAAGGTTGCTTGCTTGTTCATGGGCAGCGGCAGATCGCTGCGCGAAAAAATCGTGATCACATCGCCTGGCTTCAAGAGCTGGTTATCCGGAGATGTGGTGTTGCCGATGGCATTACCCAGGTTGAAGGCAATCAGGCGGGTGCTCAAATCCTGCGCATCGAGGCGCTGGATGGATGCATAATCCCAGTTGATCTCCGCCGAGTTCTGGAGCAGGTCCTGCATCGCATCCGTAGGTTTGTGCACAAGCGGGCTGCTTTGCTGGTTAGGCTCGTTGCCTCGAGGCAAATTGCTGTCCGCGTAGTAGTCCCGGTTCGCAGCTCCTGCATCGCGTGGGTTGCCGTCCGGGCCGTATTCCTGGTTCGCGGTGCCAGCACCAGGCGGATTGCAGGCCGCGTCGTATTCCTGGCTCGGAGCTTCTGCACCGCGCGGGTTGCCGTCCCCATCGTAGGCATGGTCTGGAGCTTCTGCGCAGCGCGGATTGCTGGTGGTTCCATATCCCTGATTCGCACCGCCTGTCCCACGCGGATTACCGGCTCCGTTGTATTGCCGGTTCGGAACGGCCGGTTGACGCGGATTACGACGCACCCCATTTTCCTCGCTCCAACTGCTGCCAGGGGGCGCGCTCTCCGCCAAGTGGCTTTCCTGGTACCAATAACTGCGCGTAATCAGAGCATCGCGCGACGGAATCAGGTCCGAGACCCGCATGCCGTCGTGCCAGGGGAAGCGGCCCGGATTGGCAACATTGCCGCGCAGCGTCACAGTGTCCTCAAACTCCGGAGAAATGGGGAAGATCCGCAGCAGGTCCCCGTCTTTAAGTTCGCGTTGCAAGCCCGATACGTCCAGAGGAAAGTCGTCGGCTCGCCTTCTCCTGTGGTTCTCGATTTGCTCCAGGAGGACGCGATCGGCCTGGGCCAGGTTGGTGAGTCCGCCGGCATCGCTCAACGCGGCGGCAATCGTGGTTTCGCCTCTCAATTCATAGATTCCCGGCTCATTGACACTCCCCATGATTGCAACTTGCGGACCGACAGGGGGAATATAGATCACATCTCCGGGAAGCAACTGGACGTCGTGCGATTTGTCGCCCCTGCGCAGGAGATCGTAAATGTCGAAGTCTGCAAGGACGCGATTGTCACGGCGCAACTGAATGTGCCGCATCGACCCTGTAGCAGAGGGCCCGCCGGAAGCAAAGAGCGCGTTGACCAGCGTGCTGAGAGAGCTGATGGTGTACGATCCCGGTTGCCTTGCACTTCCCAGAACGAAGATCTGGATCGAGCGAAGCTGGCCCATCGTTACATTCAGTTCGAAGCCCCTGTAGAGGTTGCCTATGGCCGAGCGGAGATAGCTGTCGAGCTGCTCATAACGCAGCCCAGCCACGCGCAAGGTTCCCACCTTCGGGAGAAAGATCTGGCCATTCCTGTCCACAGTCACGCTGGCATCAAGGTCGATTTTGCCCCACACTCGTACCAGCAGTTGATCTCCCGGACCCAGCACGTAGTCGGCGGGCACCGGAATACGATCCATGGGAGCAAAAGTTGTGGGACCTTCATCGAATAACTGCCTGCCATACACATGGAGCGTGCGCCCGGCTGCATCTTCGGCGAACATCTCGAATTCGGATCGAGTGGTGATCGGACCGATCACCCGGGTGGATGGTAGGGGTCTCGTGCCGGGCAGGGGAGAAGCTTCAGTTGGACGTTGCGTTGATCCAGAGTTGAGGTTGGTCCCGTTTCGAACAGAATTTTCATTCACCCCGGTGGCGGGGGCCTGGGAGGTATCGGGTGGGCATTGAGCGGCTTCCTCTTGAGAGACCGGGCCGGGGCCGGCAGGACAAGTGACCGTTTGAGACGAAGGCGTGTTGTAGTCAGTCTGTCCAGCGCAAACCGAGCCGAACAGCAGAAAGAAGATCAGGAGTTTATGCGTCATGGTGTAGGGAACTTCTCAGACAAGAGTTTTCACTTAGTTTGCGGGTCAAATCTCGCTTAGATTTCAAAAGCCAATCTTGCGTTCCGGAAACCAAGTCAGTTGGATGGTTGTGGTAGTCACGGTCTGCGAACCGGAGAGGTAGACGGGGGCTTTCCAGTGCTCCAGCGTAAAGCTCCCGTCGATCTCAAGGTCTTTATGGATGCGTTTGACGGCCTGAACGCTGAAGTCGTTCAGTGTTGTCCCGCCAGGAATAAAATCCTTGGCCGTTTTCTGAGCGCGCACGCTGGCCTGCACCCACTCGTTGCCGCTCAGGTGATAGGTGATCCAGCCTTGGCCGCCCTTGCCTTCGCGTCCGATCCAGTCGCCGAACAGTTGCCCCTGGTTGGTGTAGCCCTGGCTCTGGATCCGTTCCCAGTATTGATAACTCCCGCCCGAACTGCCGGGATAGTCGGAATCGGTGTCGACGCCTTCCGCGCGCACATCCAGCTTAGGAACGCCGGGAACATGAGAGAGGTAAAGGCCTGGCCTGAAGCCGCTATGCGGAGGCTTGGCGATGGGACTGGGTGTATCGTGCGCCTCGAAGTCACTGTAGAACGTGAGCCAATTTTGCCGGAAGGGCAGGCGATAGGTGAAGTCGAAGGCGCCAAAGCGGGCGCCGGGATCTTGAGCCGTATCTTTCACGGCATAATACGTGGAATTGGTGCTGAAGAAGCTTTTTAGGAACGTGTGAAGGGTGATGGGTTCGTGACCCTCCCCGCCCCAGATCACCGTACGCTCGAAGCCAAACTCGAGATCGCGCGTGGGTTTGAAGCTGAATTTTTCAGCGTGTACCCATGGGTCTCCGGGATTGATGACGTTGGGCACGCTCGGCGAGGGGTTGGCGAGATACGCCGGGTTGGGCATCATCGTGTGGCCGCGCAGCGCGCCCACCAGGAATTCATAGCGGAACGGCCCGGTTAGCCTTGAGAGAAACGGAATATACAGCGGCTCGGTGCGGTTGATGTGAAAGGCATAGATGTTTTCGGCGTTATTCGAGTAGGCCATGCTCGCGCCCTGGGCCGGCCCCATCCATTCATCTTGCTTGCCGAATGAGAATACGTGGTTCAGAAATTGCGCGGAGACGTAGGCCTCAAGGAAGCGTCCCTGGGTCGCGGTGGCAATAGGTCCCTGAGGAATCGTGGTCTGGTTGAACACCGCGGTGGTGTTACCGTATGGCGGCGTACTCGACGGAACGAAATAGCTGGTTTGGTCGATCGCAGAGAGCGTTTGGGCCAAGGCCGCCGAATAGCCTACTGCCGAGGGCGCGCCCTGGAACTCGCCGCGCACGTAGAGTGCGAACCGGCCCGCGGTCGCGTAGCCGCTCAAGCCCGAATAGTTATTGAAGCCGTTTTCGTAGGGCCGGCCATAGTCATTGACGATGGTCGAGCCGAGATGAAAGCTGTCGCGTAGCGGCGTCCCACTGATCGCGCGCACCACCGAATAGGTTGACTCGATACGCAAATCACCCATGCGCGCCGGACATGGACCTCCGCTGTCGAGATGTAACTCATGATTCAGCGCATCGAACAGTTCTCTCGCCTCGTCCGTGACCGGGCCTGCATTCGCATCTTCGATCTTGCCGCCGGTGTCTTCCAGCATGTGGCTCAAACTGGCGCGAGTCCATGGACGCAGGCCCAGAAAAACATGATCCAGAAAGCCCAGCGAATACAACCGCAGCACGGCCGGATAGATCCAGCTGTCTACCGGAATGTAGGGGGAACCGGACATGGATGAATCGCAATCTTGCGCCGATGCGTCGGAATCGTTCGTTCCCTGATTGGCGCCCTGTTGGCCGCTTGACTGTGCCGCGGAAAGTGAGCTGGCGGCAATCAGCAGAAGCCCGCTCAAGGCCATTCCATAAAACTGCACGGGTACCGCGGCAGGCTGCTCCCTCACGCTTACGCTCTTTGCCCAACCGTCATGAATCGGTCTCGGATAACGGTGGCTCCAATAGGTCTGAGCCTGACGAGGTCTCGGGATTATCCACGGGCCGCATTTCAGCAGTCTCATTGGTCTCATCGGGCCCATTTGCATGATGCGGCCGGTCTCCAGTCCGGAACGATTCAAGTTCCGCGGCAAGTTCCTTCACCCTCAGCTCCAGATCCTTCACATGCGCGGAATACTCGATGACGCTCGATGCCAACGAGTTGTCTTGATTCCTGCTTGTGACCAAGCTGTTCATGGTGTTGCGGACAAGGTCCGAGATGCTGCGTGCGCCGCTGGCTACACAGAACCGTTCCAACTCCAGGTATTCCTCTTCGGAGAGCCGGACATTAATCGTGCGAATTCGGGGTAT
>Ga0181538_10001836_pt1 | contig 23084 bp, 21 predicted proteins | sample PEATcosm2014_Bin_40_FD_119773 | JGI IMG/M metagenome (GOLD analysis project Ga0181538, IMG submission 119773) | Peatland microbial communities from MTU Mesocosm Facility, Houghton, MI, USA - PEATcosm2014_Bin23_30_metaG | ecosystem: Environmental > Terrestrial > Soil > Wetlands > Peat | place... | reverse complement strand
GCGTTGATCAAGCAGTCCCTCGGCTGGTACCGGGACGCGATTGTGTTTGCGAACCCCCCGATGCTCGACCTCAGCCCCCTCGTCAAGATGACGGCTGCGGAAGCGTTCGAAGGGTACAACATCCGCTTCGCGCAACAGTGGGATCCGTCTAACGACGTGCTCCCGGCTCGTCTCGATTCGATTGTCGGCGCCGTGCTCGCTTACCCCGAGCTGGCTGTGCGGAACATCGAAGTCGCGTCGGCTGCCTAATCCCTAACCTGAAAGGAAACTAAAATGAGCAACATTCAAGTTGGTTACGGGCACGGCGACGTTGTCGGCATTCCGTTCGACTTCTACGGTGGAGCGACCCTGGTGACAGGGTCGACCATCACGATGCAGACCAGTCTGCTCGTGTTGAACGCTACCGGTGCGATCTCTGTGACGGTCAACCTTCCGCTGAACCCGGTGGACGGCTGTCTCGCTGAGATCAACAACGTATCGTCGGGTACCTTGACTCTCACCGCGGTTAACGCAAACACTGGCGACAGCATCGTCAACGGTGGTTTGGGTGCTCCCACGGGTCTTACCGTAGGCGCGGCTACCGCAGGGTCTGCCACGTCGTCGGTTCGCTATCGCTACTCGTTGAACGGCTTCCAGCCGGCCAGCGGCGCAGCGGTGAACCCGCGCACCTGGTTCCGCGTGCAGTAAAAGAAGAAAATCAGCGCCGCTGCCCTCACCCAGTAGGCGCGTGATGGTGAACGTCCACCATTTTAAGCAGACGTGACAGCCGGAGAGACGGCACCTAATTTCAGAGAGGCGACGTGGCTCAGACCAACCAGCAGATCATCACCGAAGCGTTTCAGATTCTTGGCGTCGTCCGCGAAGGCAGACAACCTACGCCCACGCAATCCGTGAACGGTATGACGATCCTCAACGACAACCTGCTCACCAACATGCGTGACGGTTGGGGGAACCTGGGCTGGTACCCGCAGACTGTTGCTCAGCTCAACAGCATCTCACCTCTCAAAGACGAAGACCTGGCAGACGTCAAGTATTGCCTGGCAGCTTGGCTCTCGGTTCGCTACGGTATCACCATAGCGCCGCCGATGAGCCCTGACGATGATTTCTCATTGGGCGGCATGATCCGTACCGCGTTCCGTCACCTGACGAAGCGGTACCTGAAGTACGCCGAGTGCGACCTCGGGGAACTGTCTCGCCCGCAAGGTGGCCCGTGGGGCGGCCCGAACTGGCTGTAACGCATGGCACAGGCGCAACCGACCGAAGTACCGCTGCCGCTTGCGACGTATCAGCTGGCCGATCTTCGCGCCGGCTCGAAGCGTTTGATCGGGTGCTACCCGGAGCCGGCGCAGCAGACGCAGCCTGACGACGAGGAAGATCAGCAGCCCGCGTCACTGCGGCGCTGGCCTGGCATATCGACGTTCACCCCGAGCGGACTGACCAACCCGCTACGCGGAATTTGGGAGATGGCCGGCGTCGTGTACGCGGTCGTCGGGTTCGATCTTTACACGGTGTCGAGCGCTGGCGCGTTCACGCTGGTACCAGGATCGGCGAGCGGTATCATCGGCACCGGCTTCGTGCGCATGACCGACAACGGCGCGTGCCTCGTCGTGCTGGTGCCGGGCACCGACACCTGCTACACGTACACACCGTTCACGGGCGGCGGCGGTGTGCAGCAGCTGACGAACTCGTTCTTCCTGACGTTGGGCGGCGCGCTCGACTGCTGGTTCGTCGACAGCTACATTGTGTTCCTAGCGAACAATAATAACGGCCAGGGCTCGTACACGTTCTTCAACGACGACGGTCGGCAGGTGTCTGGCAACGCGCAGATCACCTTCACCACCGCCGCATCGTTCAATCGACAGTTCGGCACGGACCCGTTCTACGGGATGTGCATCGACCACCGCGAAATCTTGATGTTCGGCTCGCGCTCGTCGGAAGGCTTTGTGAACACCGGCAACCCTACCGGCACACCATTCAGCGCGGCCGCCGACACGTACATGACGTACGGCGTGCACCCGAGCTGTCCCTACAGCATCGCGCTGCAGGACAACTCGGCGATATGGGTGGCGAACGATCTCACGGTGCGACGTCGCAACGGGCAGACGCCGACGCGCATCTCGACCGCTGGCGTCGAAGCTATTCTCTCGAACGCGAACAAGCGCGGCCTGCTCACGGGCATGTACGCGCTGTCATCGCCCGCTGGCGGCCCGACGTGGAACGGTCACCCGTTCTACGTGCTGACGATACCGCTCGCTGAGCGCACGATAGTCTACGACTGCGTGACGCAGCAGTGGTTCGATCTGGTGTCGGTGCTCAACGGTCAGGAGGTGCAGTATCGCGGCCTCGCGTACTTCAACGGCTTCGGCAAGCAGCTGATCGGCGACTCTGAGAGCGGCACCATCGGGTACCTGGACGACACCGTCCAAACTGAATTCGGCAACGCGAACGCGCCAGTGGTGTGCGCGTTCACGACACAGCCGCTGTACAAACAGAACAACCGCCAGATCGTGCGCCGCGTTGAAGCGGTCGTGACGGCGGGCGCGGGCCCGACGCCGGCCGTCGCTCCGCGCATCAGCCTGCTGCTCTCGGACAACTGGGGCCAAACCTTCGATGTGTCCGGCGACGATTCGCAGACGCTCGGCGTGCCGGGCGACACCTCGAACCGCGCGGTGTGGTGGAACCTTGGACAGTACTATAGCCTCGTGCTTCAGTTCCGCGTGACGGACGCGTCGCCAACGTTCACGGTCGATGTGACCGCGTACGTCGAACCCTGCAAGTGGTAACGTGGCTATAGTCCTCCAATCGAAGCCCGGTCTGTCCAGCACGACGACGCTGAACATACCGAAGACGTGGGATCCTACCTGGTTCCGCAGCTTCATCAGTAACCAGCTGAAGGGCGCGGACGTTCGCAATGCAGTCGGCGCGAACGGCATCTCGGTGACGGGCAACATCAGCAGCCCGTACGCGACGATAACGATTGGAAACGGCCCGATAGTTATCCCTGCGCCTACTACGTCAGCCCTCGCGCTGACTGTAAACGGCATCGCGCGAACTGGCTACGGTCCTACCGTTTTAATTCAAGCTCCAGACACCGCGAGCGAATCGAACGGATTGCAGATCATAGCCGGCACGAACACCAACGACGCCTCGTTTGTAGTTACGAACGCCGCGCATACGTTCAACGTCTATAATTTGATAGGGGATTCGGAGTGGTCGTATTTTCGAGGGCCTGTGCTGCCGACTCTCGCGATGAGTGCGAACGGTAACCTATCCCTACAAGCGCCAGCAAGTGGAAATGCGCTCTCGGTTTATGGAGTCGCTGGTGCAGGAAATAGTGTAGGCTATTTTTCTAGTGCCCAGGGCACAGCGGGAGGTACCTCTGACGTCCTCATCCTCCGTAGTGGCAGCACGGCAAATTCTGCTCAAGCTGGGCCATGCATTGGTCTAGGTGACTCCATTGGCGGAACGTTTTCGATCCTTCAGCAGTCGGGCGGCCAGACCGAACTGTGGCAATATAGCGGCGCCTGGAACCAGATCCTAAAGGTCTTGAGTACGCGTGGCGTCGTGATCAACGCGCCAGCGAGCGGGCAGACCCTGACATTAGCGCCGTCGCCCTCCGCCGGAGAATTGATAGCAACATCAGCGGCGCTTACAACTGGCGCCGGAGCAGCCGTAGGTACGCTGACAAACGCACCGTCCGCAGGTAACCCGACGAAATGGATCAAGATAAATGATAACGGCACTATTCGTAGTGTACCGGCTTGGTAGGATCAATTAAAGAGGTGAGCATATATGTTGAACGACGAGACGAATGATAATCTGGCGCAGCACATCAGAGACGCGCTGAAAGACCACCCGCACGCAGAGGTGCGCGTGAACCCGGTAATCGAAGCCATCCCGCCGCACATTGCCAACAACTTGCTGGAGTTTCTGCGCCGCGTCCAGTCGACCGGCATGGAGGCTGTGGCGTGGGTAGAGTGCTATCAGTTCGTTCAGAAGAGCGTGCCGCAGCAACAGCAGCCCGGCGTGCCGTTCGGCGGACTGCCTAAGCAGGGGTGAGATGTCGATCATGTTGAAGTGGACAATGGAATCCGCGATGGCCGCCATAGCGATAGCGGTGACTACCGCTGGCGGCCTGTACTCGACCGTCTATCATGGCGGCCAAGTCAATCAGCAGATCGTCGAGCTGCAGCAGAAGAACGCGGAGACTGAGTCTCACGTCGCGAAGCACGACGATCAGCTGGCGAACATCCAACAGCAAAACGCTGCGATGAAGCAGTCGCTGGATGATATCAAAGATACTGTCCACGATATCCAACTTCAGGTGAGGAAACCGCAACATGGCAATCACGAATGAAACAGTTCTCGATCCGTCAATCGATAGGCGTCTGGCAGTTGATCTGGATGCTGCAGAGAGGGATGAACTCACGGCCTATCTCGATACTCGTGGCAATTGGACGTGTGGTCGCGGGCATCTGATGCCGCGCCCGGCGCCGGGCCGCTCGTGGGAGGGGTTCACGGTACCGCAGTCGACCAGCGACCGCTGGTTCTGCACTGACATCCTGAACGCGATACGCCTCGCATCGAGGTGGGATGAACTCGCCTCATGCGACACCGACTGCCGTAAGAACGCGCTCTACGAGATCGCGTTCAATATGGGCGGCAGGTGGGAGGGGTTCGGGCCGACGCGTGCCGCGATCAAAGCGCAGGAATGGCAGACGGTGCACGATCACTTGCTCGGCAGCTTGTGGGCGAAGGAAGTTCAGCCAGACGGCTTCGACAAGCCGGGCCGCGCCACGCGCATCGCAAATTATTTTCTGAGTGGGGAGTATCCTTGATGGGCATTTCAGTGGGTGATATTACAGGCATCGGATCCGTCGCCTCGCTGGCGAGCACCGTACTCGACAAGATCTTCCCTGACAAGTCACAGGCAGCGGCGGCGAAGGCCGCGCTCGCGCAGGCGCAGCTCGCTGGCGACTTGAAGTCTATCGACGATCAGTACCAGATCCAGATCGAACAGATCAAGGCGAACGCCGCGGCCGAAGCAAAGCCGGGCCTCAGCTTCCGTGATGGCGCCGGCTGGGTATGCGTCATCGGCTTCACGATTGCGATTCTGAAGTCCCCCATCGAATGGGCGTGCTCGCTCGCCGGTCACCCGGTAACGCTGCCGTCCGTCGACACCAGCACGATCACGACCATGCTCTTTGCACTGCTCGGTATCGGTGGCATGCACCTTTACGAAACCACCCAAAAGTAATTCTAAGTGGGGCAGACGATTCCGCCTTTTCTTGCTGGCAGTCTGGAGACAGCGGACCCGAGCGCGTTCAGCCCTATGCCGCTGGCGTCGATGCTGGGCGGAGCGAGCGGGCCCATCGCTTCTTTTTGGAATAATCTGCAGGCATCTCAAGATCAGGCAGTAAATCAGTATGGTGGCACGGTCGAATCTGACCTGAGCAGCGGAAACTATACTGGGGCGTGGAACGCCGCCGTCGCGTCCGAGGGGGCTATTAAAAGCCCCGCGGGCGGCATCATTGCAACTAACTCCGCCACCACCGACCCACTCGTGCAGATGATGGAGACAAGCAGCGGATTACAGGCGCTTGATCCGTCGATGACGATGACACCCGCACAGATGAATGCCTACTATCAGGCATTCGGAAAAGCGACGCAGGACAATACGACTGGAGCTAGTACGACACTCGCCGGGTCTAATCCGTACGGCCAGTGGGGTAATGTCGTCAACTCGGTATCTGGCTTAAGCTCCGCCGCAGCCACGAACGCAAAGGCGGGAGGTCTCGCGAACATACAACAGTATGCGGGCGCTCGCCCTTCGCCGAGCTATCCGACGTGGGCCCCCGGAGTGTTCGCCGATATCGTGCTCGCGGGCATGGGCGGAGTCGGCGCGGCGGCGCTCGCACCAGAGTTATCTGCCGGCGCCGCAGTACTTTCTGGAGGCGCGACCGGAGCGGCAACTGGGGCGATCGGCGCGACCGCCGCGGGCTCGCTCGTAGGCGCTGCCGGGGGCGCTATCAGTGGCGACATCAGCGGCGGGAACATCGGCAAGTCTGCACTCATGGGCGCCATCGGTGGCGGCCTTGCCGGAGCCGCCCCGAGCATTTCGAACTCTCTTCAAAACGCGGGGCTCGGCAACACAGCCGCCAACGCAATAACTAAGGGCGGCACCAGCGCAGTAGCTGGTGCGGCAAGCGGACAGAACCCGCTCGTCAGCGGGCTATCCGCCGGGGTCGGGTCTGCGGTAGGGGGCGCCACGGGGAGCAACATCGCCGGCTCGGCGGCTGGACAGGTTGCGTCAGGGTTAGCTAAGTCAGCGTTTAACCCGACACAACAGGGCGCGCCACAAGTGGGCACGGCACCTTCGATGAGTAACATTGGAAACATCAACGGCGCAGCCGTAGGTGGACAGGGGAACAGTACAGGCATGGGCAACATAGACACATCTCTCGCGAGCACGATCACGGGCGCGTTGCCCGGCGTGCTGCAAGCTGGCGTGGGTACGGCCGGGTCGCTCGCGGCCGCTAACGCGGAGACGAACGCATACGGCAACGCGATCACCACGCAGCAGAACACCCTCGGCAACATCAACAATCTGTGGTCGACGCAGCAAGGTCTCGGCGCTGGCGCCGACACTGCGCTCGGTAGCGCGCTCGGCACGAACGGCGCAGCTCCGAACTATTCTGGCTTCGAGAACATGCCCGGTTACCAGTTCGCTGTGAACCAGGGTACGCAAGCCATACAGCGCCAGGCCGCTGCGATGGGTAGCGCGTACACGCCGAACACTGCAGCCGCTGTCGGTCAGTATGTGACTGGCACCGCCGCGAGTGATTACAATACGTACATCAGTCAGCTGATGGGCGCGGCCGGACTCGGCAGCACCGCGAACACGCAGCTGCAGGGCGCCAACATCAACGCTGGCAACAACATCAGCACGCTGCAAGGGAACATCGGCAAGGCTCAGGCGCAAGGCTATCTCGGCACCGCCAGCTCGGTGGGTAGCCTCTTCGGAACGAACGGTGCCGGCACGGGCTTAATCAACGCTGCGGGCAACGCTGCGGCCAACGCGGTCATCCCCAGCGGGGTGGCAGGTGTGGGTGGCATAAGCTCCAACGGACTGAACAACGATATCGGCTCGTCCAGCACGATGGCGCCCTACGACCCGTCCGCGCTCGGGCTAAACGGCCCGACGTTCGACCCAGGCATGAGCAACGCCGACATGGGGCTGAACGGCAGCGGCGTACCGAACTCTATCGCCGCCAACGGAAACACCGGCAACATCTTGGACAGCTTGAACAACTCCAGCTTCGCTAATGCGTCCAATAACGGCGCCTCAAGCTACTTTAACTTTGCGGGGACGAGTTAATAATGAGCGACATTAGTGCTGATCCCGCTGCCGATATCGCGGGCAACATCTCACAGAACTTCGGCCCGAACGCGGTCACAAACCAGGCGAACACCGCGGCGAACACGCAGGTCCAGCAGCAGGAAGCGCAAGGGAAGCAGATACAGAACGCGAACGCGCGACTGCAGTACCAACTCTTTCAGAGCGCGATGGCGCACCTCACCGATTTCGGCGACAAACAGAACGGCCCAACCCTTGGCGATGCCCGCGACGACGCCTCCGGCGTAACGCCGACGAGCGCGTTACCGGCGAACGCTGGCGGCGCGGCACCCTCTGGCGTAGTCTCCCCCGAGAGCGCCCTCGGTAAGTCAGCGTCGGACCAGGCGAAGATCTATGACATGCTGGAGCGCGAATACAACCCCAACCCGATGGGGACACCACAGGAGCAGCAGGCGATATTTCAGGCTGAGACGTACGCCACGCAGATGAAGCTCTCCGGCAACAAGGGGCTCGCCGACGCCGCGGACCAGCGCGTCCAGACGCTGAAGGATCTGCGCGACATGAACGTCGGCACGCGCAAGAACGCCGCGCAGGTGGACGCGAGCGGGCACTACGACAAGCTCTCAGCCGTGAGCGACGCGTACGACAAGGGCAAGGCGTGGGACACGCTGGTCGCCATCGCGCCGGACAGCGCGAAGCAGATCAAGCTACAGAACCCGAAGGCCACGCCCGAAGAGCTGGAGGATATCGCGAAGGATACCGCCGACCACGTCAGCTCCTTCATGCACCGATTCACGAATCGCCCCGTCAAGGTCGGTGACGACCTGGCGACGTACGATGAGGCGACGGGCCAGAAGGTTGACGTGCCGCTGCGCGGCGTCACGCCCGAGCGCCAAGCGTCGCTCCTCGATGCGGCTAACAAGGTCGTCACCTGGAAAGACTCCGACGGGCGTGAGCACACGGAGCCCCAGTACATCAAGGATGGCTACAAGAACCCGAACCTGTGGGTGACTAACGCCGTCAACTACATCCGCGCCCGGAATAGCGCTAGCAGTGCGGTCGAAGCGATGGGTAACCGCGCGGCGCGCGTACCCGCGCAGCCGCCGCAGCAAGGCCAGCCGCCGCAGCAAGGCCAGCCGCCGCAGCAAGGCCAGCCGCCGCAGCAAGGCCAGCCGCCGCAGCAAGGCCAGCCGCCGCAGCAAGGCCAGCCGCCGCAGCAAGGCCAGCCGCCCAAGGACAACGGGCTGCTGCCCGGCGTCAACCCGGACGCGCTCCCGAAGGTTCAGAAAAACCCGACGCAGCAGTACCAGGGGCAAACGCCGGACGAGGCGTCATACTCGACCGAGCTGGGCAAGGAGCGGTTCAAGCAGCAACAGCAAGCGAACGTGGACTACACGAACACTCAGAAGCAGGGCGCGCTGATCACGGCCGCGAAGCGTGAGGCGGCCGCACTCGCGAACAATCCGCGCATGACCGGCCCTGGCTCTGAGATAGCGCAGACGCTGGCGAAAATTCGCACTGCTGTGACTGGTCAGGCGCCCGACTCCTTGGTCGACCTCGGCGGCCTCGACAAGATGCTCCTGCAGATGGGCGCACAGAACGTGCGCTCCGCGCTTGAGGGTCAGAAGATTACTCAGCAAGAGTTTCTGCTCATGCTGGGGAAGGGTAACCCCAACACGAACCAGCCCCTCGCGACGATCAACAAGCTGCTGGATTACTTCGGCGCGCAGAACGACTACGACGCGCGGTTCGCCAAAACGAAAGGCATCGCGCTCCAGCGCGGCGCGAACCCGATGACGGTCGACACCGACATCGGCACACAAGTGAACCGCGGCGACTACGTTGAGGGCAAGGTCGGCGTGCGCCCGCCGGAGGGCGCGAGTAAGACAACCGCGCCGAGCGGCGGCCCGACGGAGGGTGCGGTGAGTAAATCGAAGAGCGGCAAGGACATCGTGTTCAAAGACGGCCACTGGCAGTACAAGTGATGGGCGCCCCCGTCCCCGACGAGGACATGCCGACGAGTATCGTCCCCGCGGATGATCTTCCTAGCACGCCGACGCAGAGTGCGCCCGCGCCCGCGCCCGAGTACGCCAACCCCGCGCTCGCGGCGGAGCCTGACTCGACGGACCCGAAGACGCTGTACCGACAGTTCAAGGGGTACGACGCGCAGTCCCCCGAAGAGCTGAACGAGTTCATGCGCAACTACAAAGAGGACCCGCACTCTGTAGCCGACATGCGCAAGTCCAGGACGGGCGCCTACGGCGCCTCGATGCTCACCGGCCTCCCGCGGATCGGTCTGGAAGCGAACACGGTCACCCCGGTGGTGTCGGCGGCTGCCGGCAGCCTCAACGCGCTCCCCGCCGTCGTTGGCGCATTCGTAGACCCCGAGAACGCGGCCAAGCACCTGGAGACGGCGCGCGAGCGCCTGCGTGAGGGCTTCGCGGCGCCCTACAAGCTGATCGACTACGCCACCGCCCCCATCACCACCAAGGCCGGCGAGGACCTCGCTAGCGGCGTCCTTGGGCTCCCCGTCGCGGCAGCGAAGTCCTTACAGAAACCCCTCAACGCCACCATCGGGGAGGCGGCCACGACCTCGCTCGGGGAGGCCGCCAGCGACTTCGCCCAAGCTATTCCGGGGCTCGGCGTCAAGGGGCTGGCCCTCAAAGGGGCAGGCTTCGCCGCGCGCGGGGCGCGCGCCGTCGGTGAGGCACTCAAACCGGACGTGATCCCGGAGGGGACCACCTACGACGCCGCTGGTACCGCTCGCCCGCCACCGCCCCGTGGGGTTACCCCGGACGTCGGGACGCCGGTCACAGGGACCTCGCTGCGTGCGCAGCCGAACCCGATCCCGCCGCCAGAGGGCACCATAGCCGCCGCTAAAGCCCCACAGCCGGCGCCGGCTCCCCCCGCCACTAACGGTGCGGGTACGATGCCGTTCGGGCACGAGACGAACCCCGTAAGCGCCACAGGCCCGCGCGCTGGCGTAGGTGGGTCGCAGGGCGGCGCCGTGCGCGTGATGAACGCCCCCGGCGAGGAGAGTGCGTTCGAGGCGCTCGGGCGCCGGATCCCGATCTTCGCGTCGCCCAAGAACGAGGGCCCGCAGGAGACCCCGAACCCGGCGGAGCAGTCGGCGCGCGCCCAGCACCTGGCCGACATAGACAAGCTGTCCAGCGGCATGCTGCCGAAGGTCCGCGATTCGGCCGTCTCCGGCGACTACAACGCCACCGGCAACGACTGGCAGGACGCCAAGACCGGCTCCAAGACCATGCAGTCGCAGCTAGCGAGTGAGAGCGACGCCCTGCACGCCGCCACCAAGAACGTTCACCAGGGCGTCGGCGCGCTCTCCTCCGACAGCGTCGACCCGACCACGCTCGGGAACCAGGGCGAGATCGTGCGCGGCGCGATCCAAGCCATCGAGAAACACTTCAATGGCATGACCGACGAGGTGTACGACGAGGCGCGCGCCAACAGCGGCGACGCGCCGATGCCGCAGTTCCTGAAGCGCGCGCAGTCGTTCCTGAGCGACAAAGCCAACTACATGCCGGACGGGTACCGCGCGTCCGCGCTCGCGCGCTTGGAGCAGCTGCGCACGTCTGGCGACGCCGGAATAGTAGGTGACGGGTCAGACGCCGCCGCCCCCAGCTCGATAGGCGCCGCCGAAAAGTTCCGGGAGTGGCTGAACAAGAACCGCACCCTCGACAACATGCACACCACCCGGCAGCTGGTGGAGCACACCGACACGGACGTGGCGGAGCACGGCGGCCCCGGCCTCTTCGAGAAAGCGCGCGCCATGCGCACGCACCAGTCGCAGATGCTAGAGCAGCCGGTAGGCATCAAGAAACTTTTAGCGCCCTCCGATAGCCTTGGTATAAACCACGCGATACCAGAGCACAAGGTGATGGATTTTATCTCTGGGCTGGACCGTGGGCAGCACGAGCACGTCATGAACGTGCTCCGCGCTGGCGCGCACCTCTCCCCCGAGATAGCGGAGCACAGCGCCGCCGCGATCCGCGAGATACAGGCGCACACGATCAGCCGCCTCCACGACGCTGCGACAGGTGACGGCGGGAAGTGGAACGCTCGCGGGTTCTACAATGCAGCGACACAGTACGCACGCAACGCGGCCTCGACCTTCAAGGACCGCCCGGATATCATCAAGAACCTGCAGACGATCAACAACGCCGGGAACACGCTCCACATGGACAAGAGCTACCCGGGCGCGGTCGGGCAGGGCGAGAGGGCGACCGGGCTAGGGCGCGTGGTTGAGACCGGTGGCAAGGTCGCCGGGAACGTTGTCGGTGCCGTGGTCCCGCACGTCGGGCACGTCATCGGGAACGCTATCGAGCGCGGTGTGGAGGGGGCGGCCGGCAAAATATCTGAGGCGTCCAGAGAGAAGGCCATCGCCTCACGCATCAGTAACAACAAGGAGCGCGGCGCGGTCGGTGATCTGAGCCAGCCGCCACCGGGACCGCTCGGCGCGATGATGGGCAACAAGCAGCGCGGCGCGCTCGGTGACCTGAGCCAGCGCGATGCTGTCCGACACACAGACGAAGGCCGCGGCGTCGGCGCGGTATATCACGCGTACCGTACGCCAACCGGCGGCAAGCTCAATGTGACGGAGCGTCCAGGGTTGGGCGTACGGCAAGCTGTCGACGCAGAGATCCCGAAAACCGATCGCGGCCAGGGTTGGGGTACCCGCATGCTTCAGCGCGCGGTCGACGACGCACACGCCGCAGGCCAAGTGTTCCGTAGCGATAGCCAAGTCTCTCACGGGCAGGCCGGAGCCTACAAGAACCTCGCGTCGCTCGGCTACGACGTCAAGATGAAGCCGAACGACAACGTACAGGGCGCGTATCACGCGGTCGGTGACCACGTCTTCGAGGTGGGCCCGAAGAAAATCAACGTACCGAACTCGCAGCGCGGCTCCGTGCGCGTGATGAACGAGGCACCCCCCGAAGAGAGCAACGGCTCGATGCTCAACGTCTGGCTCCACCAGGGCACCGAGGGCCAGCCCGGGTTCCGCAAGATGAGCAAGCAGGAGGCGCAGGCTGCGGTTGAGTCGACCGGCGCGAAGGTCACGAAGACCTCGATCCTCACACCGAAGCAGCACGGCGTCGCTGAGCCCACCGCGGTGATGAGCACCGACCGACCGCTCTCGAACGAAGAGATGCAGAGCGTTCTCGCGAAGACGAGGCAGTCCGCGATCCCGCAGCGCGCGGACAACGGCGACGAGTCGATGCATGTCGCGCCGGGGCACGAGCAGATAGCGAAAGAGCAGGGGTGGGACTCTTACAACCCCGACTACTTCCGCGAGCACAACGGGCAGACCGCGACCGAGACGATGGCTAACCCGAAGAACCTGCACCCCGACACGACGGTGCGCGAGCCGCTACGGTCCGCGTACCCCGGCATCTACGACGACCCGAAAGAGATCGCGGGCCGCGTGAAGACCGTCCCCGAGTCTCCACACCTGAAAGAGATCTTCGGCACGACCCGCGAGCAGATGCACGACGAAGTGATCAAGCGCGGCGACGTCGAGCCGAAGACGCCGATGCCGGGTATGGCGCCGAAAGGTAAAGGGTCCGCGGCCGCGCAGCAGATCACGACCCCCGAGAACGCGGCGCGTCTACGCGACACGATCTCTGCGTTCAAGGACGCGCACCCGGACGCGTACCACGGGATGGTGTCGTGGTACCACATGGACCCGATGTACAAGTCGATCAAGAGCATCCTCGGCGGAGACGCTGACCGTGCCGGCGACGTGTACCACAAGCTGAACAGCTACACCGCCTACGCGTCGCCGATGTCGTCGGTTGGCCCCGAGATCCGACGCGGCGCCGGAGCCGCCACGATGGCGGCCGAAGGAAAATTCAACAAGTTCGCCGAATACGGCGGGAACCCCACCTCAAAGACGGCACTGAAGAAGGCGCCCGAGCTAACAACTCCAGAGATGGGGATGGAGGGTCACGCGTTCCACGGCACCGCGCACGCTCCGGCGATGACGCGGTTCCACGATACCGGCGAGGAGGCGCAGGCCCCGAAGACCGGCGCGTACCGCCGCGCGTCTGACGCACCATCACGTCCAGGCTCCGAGTACCAGAACACGGTCCTCGTCGGCGACTCACACTTCTCGCGCGGCGCCGGGCTCGCGGACGTGCGCGGCGCGAAGATGTACGACGGCTCGATCGAGGGGCCGGAGCTGAAGACGGTGCACCCGTGGTACCACGAGAACGTGGCGAAGCCGCTCGGGGTCCCGTCAACGAGCGCGCAGGCCGCGCAGTGGGCCGCGCTCAGCCACGAGACCGGCGTCGAGACACCGATCGGTGCCCCGAAGCTGGAGATATGGGCCGACCAGATCGCCGACGCGGCGAAGAAAGCCGGCGTCGAGCCGAAAGAGATGTGGCGACGAATCGTCAAGAGGATAGCAGCGAATGGGTAACACACAGGGTCCGCAGCCGACGGTTCAGACGGGGCCGACACAAAGCACTCCGATCAAGGTGCCGCAGGTCGCCGACATGGAGCACTTCCATAGGCTCGCGACGTCGGGCGCGCTCAGTGACCTGATGCTCAAGCTCGGCGGCGGGAAGAAAAAGTAATGGCTACCGGTCAACTGTTTTACGATCCCATCGCGCGGCCGCTCTCGTCGCTCGGTGTCTCCATGCCGAACGCGTACTACAACTTTTACGTGTCCGGCACGACGAACCCGGCGACGGTGTACCAGGACGCTGGCCTCACGCTGCCGTACCCTGCGGCCGCGCTGAACGGATCGAGCGCGCTGTACTCTGTCGTCCAGGCGGACGGCACGGGCGCGATGACGCCGATCTTCATGAACCCCGAAACCATCTACCGCGTGCAGCTCTACAACTCGACGTGGAGTCTGATCGAAGACGTTGACCCGTACGTGCCGTCGATGCCGGTCACCGGCAACGGCCAGCTGATCATCGATGCGCAGGGCGAGATGACGATAGCTGCGCCGGCAGCTGGCGGATCGGGCATCACGCTGACCGTGAACGCGCGTGCGTCCGGCACCGCGGTCGAACTCGTAGGGTCGGGCTTCGGCTCGCCCGCGATAATTGCGAACACGACCGTCGTCTCCGGCACGCAGATCGCGACCTTCACGGCCACCAACAAGCCCGGCTCCGGCACGACCCCGCCGACGAAGTGGTTACCGATCACCTGCGACGGCGCGACGTACTACATCCCGCTGTGGCAGTAACGTGAGCTACCCGACGGTTGCTGGCACCGCTGTTGAAGGCACGCCGTACCGCGAGGCGCAGGTGTGCCTCGGGACGAGGTGGGCGAACTCGTACTACCTGTTCTTTCTGTCCGGCACCTCGACACCGACCAACGTCTACCAGAACGGTACGCTGACGACGGCGTTCCCCTCCGGCAACCGCGTCACCTCTGACGCGTACGGTCGGTTCGCGCCGATCTATCTCGACCCGTCCATCATCTACCGTGTCCAGTTCTTCAACAGCGCTGGCGTGCAGCAGTGGCAGGTCGACCCGTACACCTCGCAGCTGTCTACCGTCGGAACCTCCTCGCTTAGTACGTACGGTTTCCAGATCGCGCCGACGGGAGAGTTCACGCTCGATGCGCCGAACACTGGCGGTACGGGTATCACGCTCACGCTGAACGCTGGCGTGCTAGGCTCCGCCGCGCTGCGCGTCACCGGCACGCTGGCGGGCAACTCCGCGATCATCATCAACAACTCGGTGACGACAGGCGCACAGACCGCGACGTTCGCCGCCACCAACAAGCCCGGCACGGTGGGGTCGGTGTCGGTTACCGCCACCGTCGCACCGAGCGGCGCGACCTACACCGGCGGCACCCTCACGGCTCCGTTCACCGCCGGCCCTACCGGCTCAGGGTACGGTATCACGCTCAGTACCGGCCAGCAGATCACCGGGGTGTCCTTCACCAACGGCGGCACAGCCTTCACGACGCCGAGCACCAACATCACCGGCACCCCAACGACAACGATCAACATTGCACCGGGTCCAGCTGGTTGGCTCCCGATCACCTGCGACGGCGTGCAGTACTACACGCCGATCTGGCACGGGAACAACTTCACGCCGTACGCGGCGAGCCCGGCAGCGCTCGGTGAAGTGATCGTCGCCAGCACGGTGACGTTCGGTAGTACCGGGCTCACGACCGTGACGGGCGGCACGGCCACGCCGTCGAACTGGTTCTCGCCGACAGCGGCGGGTATCGGCGCCGGCTACTACATCAACATCACGAAGACCGGCGGACTGTCGGGCCTCGCGTTCAGCGCTGCCCAAGGCTCGTGGACCAACATCGGCGCGGGCGGTCTCACGATCTCCAGCAACGCGCAGGCGACGATCACCGGCACGTACCAGCTGTCGAGCAGCGTCAGCGGCTCGCCGATCGTCGCGACTGGCACCATATCTTTGTCGAATAATAATGGCGTGCAGCAGCCTACCTACAATGGCATCACGCCGCTGGTCCTGGCCGGGAACGGTACGGCGACGTTGAACGGCGCCAGCTCGACGAACTGGTACCTGCCGACCACGGCGAACATCGGCGGTAGCTACTACCTGCTGATCACGCAGACGGGCGGGACGGCGGGCTACTCCTTCAGCGCGGCGACCGGAACTCCGGCGCTGATATCGACCGGCGGTATAACCGTCGGCATCAACGGCTCGGGCACGCCGACGAACTACGTCACCGGCACGTACCAGATCTCTAGCGACTCTGCCGGCCTGACCGTGCTCGGGTCCGGGACGATAACGCTCAACGGCTCGCTGGTTCAATCGCCAAACTGGAACGGCACCACGCCGCTGAATCTCGCGGGCAACGGCACGGCGACGTTGAACGGTACGAGCACCTCTAACTGGTACTCGCCGACGACGTCGAACGTTGGGTCGGGCTACTACATCAACATCACGCGCACGGGTGGTACGACCGGCGTGAGCTTCGCGGCTGCGCTCGGCTCGTGGACCAACATCACGAACGGCGGACTCAACATCGGGTTGAGCGGCACGTCTGGCAACGTCGGCACGGTGAGCGCTGTCGGCACCTGGTCGATATCGAACAGCAACTCAGGGTCGCCTGTGCTCGGCTCCGGGTCGATCACGTTATCGCAATCTGGTCTCACGGTGGTGCACGTCTACACGACGGCCGGTACGACGACCGAGACCATCCCCTCCGGCTCTACGACGATGACCATCGAACTCTTCGGTGCGTGTGGTGGTGGAGGCGGCGGTGGTGGCGCCGGTAACTCTGGCGGCTGCGGTGGTGGCGGTGGGTACGCGCGCAGTGCGTACACGGTGACCGGCCACACCGGCCAGAACGTCTCGTACACCCTGGCGGCCGCTGGCGCTGGCGGCGCTGGGGCGACGGTCTCGGGCGGTACCGGCGCAGCTGGCGGATCGCCAGGTGCGAGCAGCGCGAGCAGCGGCACGTTCACTATCACCACGATGACGGCGAACGGTGGCGGTGGCGGTGGCGGTGGTGGCGCCTTGAGCAGCCAGCGCGGCACGGGCGGCACCGGAAGCAGCGCGAGCGGCGGTAACGCAGCGAACACCAGCGGCAGCGCGGGTAGTGCCGGCGACAACACGGGCGGCTTCAACGGAACGGTCGGTACGACAGCGGCCGGCGTCAACTACACGTACACTGGAGACGGCGGTATGTACGGTCTCGGATGGTTCTCAGGCGCCGGCACGTTGACTAACGGCAGCTCAGGTAACGGCGCCGTCGCCGTATTCTACTACCAATAAAAAGAGGGGCGCCGAAGCGCCCCAAAGTTCCCTGCCTCACCTCACCTCAAGGCGTATGCGTGTGTCCGCTCAGGGACACACGCAAATTCTTTACCGGAGCAACGCCGGTCAGCTGCACCAGCTGAATCTCAACCCCCCACCTCCACCCGCGCTTTCGACATGCCGCGGTAAGTGCTTCGACCGTCTCACCGTGCAGGATATCGATCCACGTCTTGCTGCTCAGCTCTGTGCCGATTACTCCGGCGCAGCTGTCGGCGATGGCATCCTTCAGGTCGCTCACTTCGAGAACCGCCTTCTGCACGTCCGAGATCCGGTACGTGATTACCGCGTCGAACCCGATCGCCTTACCGTCGACCGTCGTCGTCGCGAGACCCGTCAGCCGCTCGGTGCGCGGCACGACGCGGTCGGTAAGTATATCGTCCGCGAACGGCACCTTCCAGAACCAGCTCCCGCCCTCTATCACGCGCAGTAGCTTACCCATCCGCAGGTGCACGCCGTTGTCGTACGGGTGCACGACCACGATCGGCACCAGCTCGTGCCAGAACTCTCGCAGAAAATCCAACAGCTTGTCGAGCACAGCGTTCTCCTATAGAAGCGTGAGATCGAGCGGTTCGCGTGCGGCTGGCGCGAGCGGCGCGCCACCGAACCGCTCGTGCAGTTCTTGTGACCACGCCAACGCGCGCCAGCAGAGAGCGTTCGCCTCGGAGAGCAGCTGTTCCACCTCACGCATGGTGCAGGGATCCTCTCTGAGCGGCGGCAACCCCTCGATGTCATGCAGGTCTTCGAGATACCGCAGCATGTCGGCCACGTCCATCATGTGCCGCGCGATGCAGTCGGGGTGGTCAGTCGACTTACCGCGTGCGTGATGCAGCGGCTGGCCGGGATTGTGTTTGTCGTTCCCCATCTTCGAGTGCACTGCCACGCCCGCGAGCGCCGCCGGAAAGTATTTGTAGTTGCCGCTGTAGAGCGGGATATCCTTGCGGACCTTGCTATCGATAGGAAGAGTCAGTTTCATTTCAGCCTCCTACTGGCTTGCTGTCGTGACCGAACTTCAGGCCATTGAACCAGCGGCGGATCACGTACTGCCGCACCAGGCTGATTACTGTGAACACGAGGCCGATCTCGAATGCTGTCTCACCGCTCAGGTGGAAACCGAACAGCGGGAGCACGACCATATTCGCGCACCAGTTGATCGAGAACCCTACGAAGATGTTCGCCCACGCCTCGATGAAGCTACCAAATTTCGTTTGCGCCATTACTTACTCCAGCCCACAGTGCCAATGAACGATCTCGTTCGTAGATGCTCGCAATTGCGCTCCACGAAACGAGCACGATGTTTCCGACTCGAATCCCTGCTCGATGTGCACAGTCTGCACATGGTGAGGATTAAATATCCACCAAACTAAAATCCATCTCATAGCTTCAACCTCCTACTTCTTGATGCTGACCCACTCCGTTGCTGCTGGCTTCGGCGGCGGTTCGCAGAGCACCGGCATCCGGTACGTGATCCCGTACCGAGCGTTCGTGACCCACAGCGCCTGCTGCGGCACCTCGAACCCGAAATTGTTTGCGAACGCGTACTCGTCGTAGCCCTTGATGGAGCCGTTGACGATCAGCCGCGCGAGCTGGATGTACTGGTGCCAGTGCCCGCAGAGCATGACGTCGTACTCCATGTCGATGGCCTGGTTCCGCGCCTGCTTCTTCTGGTTGCCGCGAGTCAGCGGGCCGATTGGTCCGATGATCCCGTCCCCGCCGCGGAACTGATCCCCGTGCGTGAGCAGGTACCGCACGTTGTGGATCTTGTAGTACGCGTCCGGCCCGTCCGGGATGAAGAACTGCACGCGCTTGTCGCCGACCACCTCGAAGTGCTTGGCGAGGTACTGGTACATCAGCCAGTCGAACGAGGTGTGGTTCCGCTGCTTGTTCCAGATTTTCTTCGTGTCGCGCCCGTGGTTGCCGCCGACGCACGGCAGGAACACCGACCCAAACTCGTCAGCCATCAGCGTGATGCCCTTGACCAGCATCTCGTGCATTTCGAGCAGGGTCGGCATCGTCTGCAGCTCGTTGGTCGCCGTCAGCTCGTCGTGGATGTTCCCGCTGATCATATCGCCCCCGAGCGGCATCACGAGCCCAGGGTAGCGCATGTCCTTGTCGAGAATGCGCAGCAGGTGGATCGCGGTTTTGACCGTGTACTCGAATCGCTGCTTCATGATCTCGATGTTATACTTGTTCGAGTGGTAGATCTCCGACGGGTTCACCACCTCACCGCCGTGAACGTCGGAGATGAACAGCGTTGGAACGCCGGGCTCAGCGATACGCTTCGGTGGTAGGAAGGTCCACACCGGAACTTCCAGCTCGCTGTGCCGAGAGTTGAGTGTGCCGATGGCGGTCTTGAGGATCTCAATCTCGTCGCTCTCGGTCTCGGCCTTCTTCAGCTCTTTCTCCAGCTGCTCGATCCGCTTGCGTAAGAGGCGCGGGTTGTCCTTGTCCTTGGTCGCGTCGACCTTGAGCCCGTACTGCTCGGCTACTGCCATTTGGTTCTGCAGTGTAGAGCGACTGACGCCGAGCGCGTTCGCGGCCGCGCATACGCTGCCGTGCTTCACCACTGCGTCAAGCGCCGCCTGCGCCACGGACTTAGATAGTTTCTTAGCTGCCATTTCGACTCCTCGCGCGTGCGCGCTTTAGTGCCTGCTCCACCGTTATCTTTCGAAAGTTGCTGTCGACCACGTCCTGGTCGACGGTACCCTTAGCTACCGCCCACCATACACGAACCACACACTTTTTGCCAGCCTGTGCCTGGCGCGCGGCCCCGACCCGCTCGATCATCTGCTGCCACAGCTCAGCGTTCCAGGTGTAGCTGTAGTGCATAATATCGCGGCACGGATCGTGCAGGTTCAGCCCGAACGCGCTCTGCTCCTGGAGGAGCATAACACGGAACTTGCGCGCGTTCCAATCGATCTCGTCCTGCTTGCCGCCGTACGCTCTTGCGGGCACCTCACGCCGCTTAAGGTGCTCTAGAAGGCGCGGGACGTCGCTCTTCCACCAGTAGCTCACGAGCAGGGGCTCGGGTTCGATCTGGTCCAATACATCGTCGAGCGCTTCGAGGCGCCCGTCGTGTATGTTGTGCGCTGTGCTTGTACCCGTATCGATTACGCTGCCAGCACATATTTGCAGCAGCTTCGATGACTTGATCGCTGCTGTTCCCGCTTCAATCTGCGCATCGTCCACCTCCAAGAAAAACTCTTTCTCCATCCGCTTGTACTGCGCGCGGGCGGCCGGCGGCAGCTCGAACTCCACCGCCAGCTCCTGCGGCTTCGTAATGTCGAGCCAGTCTTCGGCTCTATAGGCAACCAAAACATCCTTCACTGCCTCCTGGATGGATTCCGCTGCGCCGCTTTGTAAGACAATCTTCCGTGTGTACCGGTTCTCCATAAGGTATGCCTCGGCAAACGCGGTATAGTTCCTCTTCAATCGTTCGCCGAAATCTATGAAGTACATCTGCCCCCACAGATCCTGCAAGCCATTCGGAGCTGGCGTTCCAGTTAAGTTCCACCAGCGCCCCGTAAATTGTGCTATATCTGACAGCGCGCTCGCCCGCACCGTCCCCTTGTTTAATCGGAAACCCTTCAGCCTCGAACACTCGTCCGCGATAACGATCCTGAAAGGCCAACGCTCCTGCGGCCACAGCGTCACCAGCCACGGCACAAGCTCGTAGTTGATCACGTAGATGTCGGCCGTTGGTCGGCGCAAAATATCTAATCGCTCTTGCAAAGTCCCCGTTATCTGGACCACGTTCAGATGCTGGAAGCTTGCCCATTTATCTTTCTCCCCTGACCACACGACGTCCGCGACGCGCTTCGGTGCGAGCACCAGCGCTGGAAAAAAATTCGATCCCACCAGCTTTAGCATGTCCAGCGCGAGCAGCGACGTCCCAGTCTTCCCTAATCCCGGATCCGCCACAAGCATAGCTCGTAGCCGGTCCACCAGGAACAGCGCAGCCTCCGACTGGTAGTCGCGGGGGTTGAAGGAGGGCAAAATCAATGAGCTGAGCGATGTGTCTATTACACCCGACGACCCAAACGTCCATACCGCGCTCGCGCCAGAATCTATGGCGTCTGAGCTGGTGCTCTTCAGGCTCGACATCTTCCGCCCACTTCGTTTCTACCAGGCACACGTACCCGTTCGGGAAACTGCAGAGCCGGTCCGGGTCGCCCCGGACCGTTGTCTTGTGTTTCTCGCACGCGCCACCTACCGCCTCAATTCGGGACGATAAGGGAGCTTCCACCAGCGGCGCCTCCCGTCTCGTCTTTCTCCACGTCTTCGTCATTCGCGCTCTCCGTAGGTTTTTGGTCTGCGATCACGGCGCCGCGTACCGCGCGCCCGAACGCCTTGCACGCGTGCACCCACGCGACTGACTCGTCGCGGTCGACGAAGGTGGCGCACCACACGCGGCGGTCGTTCATGTCTTTACCATAGACCGCGTACATGGCAACGGTTGCTGCGCCTATCGGCATCATCTGCGTCTCCGCCTGCAACGTCTTCGGTAGAGCGAACGATATCTCTACCTCGGCGCGAATCTCTGACCTAGGTCCTGCTTCCATCTCATTCTCCTCGTTGTTCAGCGGCGCGCTGTAGGTAGCGGACCGCGTTCATCAAACCTACGATGCTATCACCAAACTTTCCAAGACCGACGTTGCAAGAAAAACATAACCAACCTCTAAACTCTCCTGAAACGTGGCAATGATCAACGTTCAAAGTCCGACCGCCTTTAGGTTTCATGCAGCACTCGCAAGTTACTGGTTCTGGTCGTGTGGGACTTGGGATGCCTTGTATCTTGTGTCTTGCGTCGCGAACCTTAATTGGGTTGTTTTTGCGATAAGCTTCTGTCTGAGCGCGTATCTTTTCTTTGTTCTGTTTATAGCGCTCTTTCCTATCCGCTAACTGATGTTCTCTGGTTCTGCGATAGCTCATGGCGGAGTACGCGCGAAGCTTCTCTCTATTGGCGGCGCGATACGCTTTCGCGTATGCGGCTTTCGCAGCCTTCTGTTCTGGTGTCATCAGCGTTTCCCGTACCGCCCGTGCCGCCAGGTGTCCGCAGAGATCGGCAGCCCGACCATCCACGGCTCTTTGGCGGACATCACCTTCAGCAGACGCTCCTCTGAGTAGCTACCTTTCGGGACATCGATACCTATCTCGTCGTGCACATGAAGACTGATGGCAGTCCGCGCATACGGTTCTAATGTCTCCAGGTACGCCTTGATCGCCGGAACCGTCAACGTGTCGTCATGCACGCGGAGCATCGCGGCGCGGAGCACATCGTTGGCGGTAGCCTGAACCAGATTCTCGACAAACAAGCCCGACCACGCCCTCTCACGGCGCCAGGATCGTCCTCGCACCGTCAGGTACGTGATGTAGCGGCTCTTCCACGCCTTCCCGCCGAGCGGATCCTCGACCTCTTCCTGCTTCAGTATAGGCGCCGCGTAGAGCAGCCGTCGGCCGCTCGGGAGCTGGATGACTAAGAACGATGCGTTACACCACACCTGGCACCGCGCCACGTTGTAGACGGTCCCGTTCTTGTCGGCAACAGCTTCCAGGATCGCGGTGTTCAAATCGTAACGCATCTGGTTGATGGCTGGGTTGGCGGCTCGATACGCCTGCTTGAGTACATCACATGCCATGTACGTATCGCGCTCCAACTCGAAATCTTCGCCGGTCAGAAACGCCCGCTGCCACGCCCTGTCCGCACGCTCCAGCTGCTCGGGCGTCGCGGTAGGTAGCACGATGCCGGCGAGCGGTTCGAGGTCCATCTGGTACGCGATGGTCATGTTGACGAGCGCCGCTACTCCGCCGCCAAAGCCAAAGGCGAGGATCGCCACCTTCCCCATCTGCCGCTCAGTGTCGGTCACGTCCTCCGGCTTCTTGCCGAGCATCTTGCCGGCGAGTATCCGGTATGGGTCGCGCGATTTATCTTTCGGGTTGTCGAACAG
>Ga0181538_10001835_pt1 | contig 23087 bp, 16 predicted proteins | sample PEATcosm2014_Bin_40_FD_119773 | JGI IMG/M metagenome (GOLD analysis project Ga0181538, IMG submission 119773) | Peatland microbial communities from MTU Mesocosm Facility, Houghton, MI, USA - PEATcosm2014_Bin23_30_metaG | ecosystem: Environmental > Terrestrial > Soil > Wetlands > Peat | place... | reverse complement strand
TTCTCGCAAAGACGCAAAGCTCGCAAAGGTCTATCCACGCCCGACCGGGCTTGGCGAGCACGAATACCTCTTTGGTTCCGGCTACGCCGGGTTAGGGAGTGGTCATCTGAACGCGCAACCACTAACGGCGCCGTGTTTAACAAGGCCGTGCGTGCAATCCCTCCAGGCATGGTTCGTACAACTTGACGGCTTGGGCCGCCGTTTCGTGCAAGCGATCAGACGCCCAGTGCGCGAGCGAGCGCCTGCTTCATCACTCCCGTGGGAGCCTCGCGCCCGGTCCACAATTCGAATCCGATGGCGCCCTGATAGACCAGCATGGAAAGTCCGTCGAGGACTGGCAGACCGAGACGCCGCGCGGCGGCGAGCAGCGGCGTTTCCGGCGGATTGAACACCACGTCGCTTACCAGCATTCCCGCCCTCGCGCCACGCAGATCCACGGGCGGCATGGCGTCGACATCCGGAAACAGGCCGATGGAAGTGGCATTCACCAGGAGATCGGTGGCATCGTCTACCGCGAATACGCCGCGCCACGGTTCGAACCGGATGGGGCAGCCGGTCTTCGCCGCGAGATCGGCCGCCATCGATTCCCCGCGCTCTACCGAGCGGTTCACCACCAGCACGTCCGCGGCGCCGGCGAGGGCCAACTCGGTGACGATGGCGCGCGCCGCTCCGCCCGCCCCGAGCACGACTGCGCGCTTGCCGTGCGGGTCGAGACCGGCGTCCGTGCGCACGCCGTGCAGAAAGCCCTTGCCATCGGTGTTCTCGCCGATGAGGCGGTCGCCCGAGCGCCGCACCGTGTTGACCGCTCCGATCGCGGCTGCGTCGGGTGCGATCTCGTCGAGATATTGCATTACGGCGACCTTATGCGGAATCGTCAGGTTGAATCCGCGGAATCCCAAAGCGCGCGCGCCGGCGACGGCCTCGCGAAGCTTCGCGGGCGGCACCTCAATCGTCAGATAACGCCAGTTGAGACCCAGTTCGCGGAAGCCGGCTTCTTGCATGACGCCGGTGGGATTCTCGTCCACCGGCTGGCCGAAACAGGCCAGCAGTTCGGCTCTGAAATTGGCGGGCATGATCAGCGGATGGGCGAAAACGGCAGCGCCCGCACGATGGTGTTGGTGATGTTATCCACCAGCTCGGCATCGGGAATTCCGCCCGTGGTGCGCAGTTTCTGCCACTCCGGATCGGCCTGGAACGCGGCCCAGCATTTCTCGCGCGCCGCCAGATCGTCGAACGCCAGCATGTAAGTGAGGTTCGGCAGATGTGTCCCGACGATGGTCTGTCCCGCGAACACCGGCAGCATGTGCAGGCGCCGGAAGATATCGAACTCGCCATCGCCGAACATTTTGATCTTGTGCGCCAGGCCCGTCTCGGTGGGCGATTCGTAAGTGCGGATCTCGAACACCCGAGCCGCGGCTTTCTCCGATGCCGGCGGCAGGTTCACCGACGGGAACGACGGAAAGGCCCAAAGCAGCGAGTTCTCCATGCGGATGAAGCTCAACTCGCCGACGGTATTGTATTCGTCCACGGCACGCTGAAATTCTTTGTCGGCGGCGAGCTTTTCGCGCGCCGCGTCGAAGGCGGCCATCGAGGGATAGCTGGCCAGCGTCAGCATGAAAGGCGTATCGGGCGCGATAAGCGCGCTGAAACATCCGAACGGGCGGATTCCAGCCCTTTCGGCGGCCGGAACGAGGCCATGCTGCAAATAGGCGGTGGTCTTTTCCACCTGCTTTCCGCTGCGCAGATGGTAGTAGCGAAGTTCCAGAATGGCGCGGGGCGCAGCGGCGGGCGTTTGGGCTTCCATGAGTGCGGCTCCTAACGGAAGAGTGAGAAAGGTTCGGCGTTGCACGTATATACTGTAGCTCGAAGGCGCATGCAGACGGGAGAACCAAGCCGGACGGCGTGGGCCGCGGCCTTCCACCGCGCCGCCCACCAGGCGCTGGACGGGGGACGGATCTTCGCCGATCCGCTCGCCCTGCGGATTCTCAAGGAAGATGCGGCCGGCGTCGCGCGCCGCCTGGAGGAGCGCGCATCCGACCGGCGCATGCGCATCTTCATCGCGGTTCGCGCGCGGTTCGCGGAGGATTCGCTCGCCGCGGCTCTCGATCGCGGCGCGCGCCAGCTCGTGATCCTGGGCGCGGGCCTCGATACCTACGCCTATCGCGGCGGCTTGCGCGATGGCCTGCGCATTTGGGAGGTGGACCACCCGGCCACGCAAGCCTGGAAGCGCCAGCGTCTTGAGGAGGTCGACATCGCGCTGCCGGCGAACCTCACCTTCGCCCCAGTGGATTTCGAACGCGAAACGCTCGCCGAAGGCCTCGCCGCCGCGGGGTTCGATCCGGGCGCGCAGTCGTTTTTTACCTGGCTGGGAGTGGTGCCGTATTTGACCGGGGACGCGATCCAGGCGACGCTTGGCTTCATCGGCGGACTGCCAGGAGGCGCGCACGTGGTGTTCGATTACGCCGACCCGCCCGAGTCTCTATCACCCGAGCTGCGCGCCGCGCACGAACTGAGGGCCGCGCGCGTGGCCGAGGCAGGCGAGGCGTTCCGCAGCTATTTCGACGCGGCGGGGATGCGCGCGATGTTGCTGGGTCTCGGCTTCCGCGACATCGAGGACCTGGGACCGCCGAAGATCGCCGCGCGCTATTTTCCGGGCCGTGTGGCGTCCATGCCCGAGCGGGGCGGGCATGTCGTACGCGCGTCCACTACACTCCCGTAGTGCTCACCGTGTACTTGGCGATCATGTTGGCGCGTTCCCACGCCGGCATGGATTTCGGCGAGCCGAGATACGTCAGGAAATGGCTCAGCACCTGCGCGAAATGGGCTTCGTGGCCGATGCGGTACTTGTCGGGTATCGTAATGCGCAGTTCGTCGCCCTGCGCTTCATACGCGATCCCGGCATACTCCGTTTGCGCCTTCCGCAGGTGCGCTTCGAGCGCTTGCGTTACTTCCGCGCGCTGCCCGGCCGAGTTCGGCACCACGTAAACCTCGGGGATGAACTTCTGCTTCTCGCCCTGACGCACGTCGACATGCGCCTTGGCGCCGCGGTAGACGGCGTTTTGCAGATCGATTCCGTTGGGCGATTGGTAGTGCCACAGCGCGGTCACGCGCACGTGGATGCCGCGGATCTGGTAATGAACTTCGCCGTCGCCATCGAACTGGAGCCGGCCGTCTTTGACGATCGGCGCCAAGTGCGCGGGAAACGCGGCGAGCGCGGTCACGCGCTGGAATTGCTCGAGCGTCATTTCGGTGGGCCAGCGGCGGGTTGCGCTCACCTTGAGATCCTGCGTGCGGACGGATTGGTTGGGGAAGAGCGTCCACTGGGTCAGATCGAGCAGGTGCGTGCCGACATCGGCGAGGGCGGTACCTTGATCGGACGTGTCGAAGAAAAACGCGGGGCGCAGATTGGGCTGTCCGGCGACCAATTTCAGAAGATGATGCACGCTCTCCATCGTCACGGCGGGCTCGGACTCCGTGCCGGCGACCATGGCGCCGAAGACGGCGGGATCGTTGACGAGATTGCGCTGGATGATGTTGGTGGGCTCGTACCGCTCGGTCATGATGTCGTAGGCCACGAGGCCCGTGCGGTCCGCCAGATCGAGCGCCGCTTCGAGCGCGGGAAGCTGCGCGGCGTGGATGATCCACGGCTTGTCGGCGAGCACGTTCAGGCCGGCGTCGAGCGAGGCGCGGATCCGGTCCATCTTGTTGCCGCTGTGGCCGGCGATCACCACCACGTTGCCGGGGCGCTCGGTAGTCATGCGGCGCACGGGGTCGTTGGTGGTGTGGATGTCGAGCTCCCAATCGGTGGGGCGGTCGGCGCGGGTGTTGAAGCCTTCAATGCGTTTGAGATGCTCGTAGAGATCCTGGCCGAGGGGTGCGTAGATATAACTGCGGCGGGCGATGCCGGGCAGCATTTCCTTTTGCACCAGCGCGGCGTGGAAATGCGCGGGGTCGAGTGCGATGAGCTTGACTTCGGAGGCCATGTCACTGCCATGATAAGCTCGTTTTGGCGGGCGCGCTACAGGAGGACGGCAAGGTGAGCATTTCTCGCAGGGAACTGGGATGGCTGTTGCCGGCGTTGGCGGCGCGCGCCGCGGCGCAGGGCACACCGGCCGCCGCGACGATGACGTCGAAGGCGTACGATAGCGACCAGATTCCATATAAGGGCGACGACAGGAAAAAGGGCCGGCAATTTTTCCTTTCGGCGACACACGCGGGGTTCAAGATCGAGTGCCACGAGACGGTGCTCGGGCCGGGGCTCGAAACGCACCCGCCGCACAAGCACGAGCACGAAGAGATCATGATCGTGGTGGCGGGCACAGTGGAGGCCAACATGGATGGCGTGAAGCAGACGGTGCCGGCGAGATCGGTGGTGGTGTTCGGGTCGAACCAGATGCACAATGCGCGTAATGCGGGCGCGACGCCGAGCCGGTATTACATCGTAGAGCTGCGGGGGAACAGTTAATGCGCCGCGACCGCAAGGGAGCGGTGCTTAGGACAAAGTCTATGCGAATTTCGCGAAGAGATTTGAATTTCCTGCTGCCGGTGATGGCGGCGGCAAGCGCGCGGGCGCAGCAGAAAACGCCTGTAGAGACGATGACGTCGAAGGCGTACCCCAGCGACGCCATGCCGTATAAGGGCGACGACAAGAAACGGAGCCGTGAGTTCTTCCTGTCGCAGACGCACGGCGGCTTCAAGGTGGAATTGCACGAGACGAACCTGGGGCCGGGGATCGAGGCGCACCCGCCGCATCAGCACATTCACGAGGAGATCATGGTCGTGACGGAGGGATCGCTCGAAGCCAACATGAACGGCGTGAAGACGACCGTGCCGGCGGGGTCGGTGCTGGTCTTCGGGTCGAATCAGCCCCATAATGTGCGCAATCCCGGGGCGGTGACGGCGAAGTATTACGTGATCGAGCTGCGGGGAACGGAAGCGTAAACGGCAGCGGTCTGCAAAGACACCGCTCCCTCGCGGTCGCGGCTGATTAACGGCGGCGCGGAACAGCGAATCCAAGCGGCACGGGCCAGATGGAAAGGAGGTCAGCGGTCGGGACCGGTAGCCGCCGCGGGCGCGATTGGCTGCCACGCTTCGGCGGCTTTCTGGCGCATCAGCGCGAGCGCGGCGCGGTCGAATTCGAAGCGTTCATCGAGCAGGTCGTTGACCGAAAAGCTGGCTTTGGCGACGCCTTGATGGGTATGTTCGCGCGAGCCCATCATCACGTGGTAGAGTTCGTGAGCGGCCACGCGAGCCATGGCCCGGCCGTAGAGGTAATCGCGCTGCGCGCCGGCTTCATCGGCCAGCATGGGTCCGATCAGGCGCGTCAGATTGGAGCAGTTGATCCGGCTGAAGGGCATCACCACACCCCCCGACACCGAAGTTTCCGCCAGGCTGGCGCCGCTGGCTACCGATCGCTCCAGGCGATAATTGCCGCCCGGCATACCGCAAGTCCCGCGCATTTCCAGCACCACCAGCGCGGAAAACTGCCCCTGGGGATCGGGCGCGCCCGGATCGCCGTACACCACCCGGTACCCGGCGGACTCCATGATTCCGCTTAATTCGCGTTTCATATTGTCGAGCGGAGCGGCGGGCTGTTTCGAATCGGCGCTGAGATAAACGGCCAGTTCGGTGCGCGGCACGTTCGCACCGGGCAGGGCGGGATCGGGATGGAAGAGGCTCAACAGGGCCAAAACCCACGCGGACATGGCGCAGACCCATGGGCATTATATACGATTCGCCCGGCCGCGCCAAAAGAACTTTGGTATACGCGCGCCCGGTTCTCATCTGGGCGATAATAAGTGCCGATGAAAACGGTCTTTCCCATACTCTTCCTGGCCGCGGCGGCAGCGGCGCAGAATTACACCGCCGAGCAGACTACGGAGGCGGGCGTCGCCATCGTGCGATTGAGCGACGCGGCGCACGGGGTGGAAGTGTCGGTGATGCCTTCCATCGGCAATCGGGCGTACGAGATGAAGGTGCGTGGGCACAATGTTCTGTTTTTCTCGGGTGGCGATCTGGCGCAGTACGAGAAACGCCCGGCCATGGAAGGCGTTCCGTTTCTCGCACCGTGGGCAAACCGGCTGGACGAGAATGCGTTCTGGGCGAATGGCAAGAAATACCTTTTGAACTTGGGATTGGGCAACGTGTCGCCAGGCCCGCTGCCGATTCATGGGCTGTTAGTAACTTCGCCGCTGTGGAAGGTGACGGAAGTGGCCGCCGACGAGCATTCGGCCCACGTCACCAGCCGGCTGGAGTTCTGGCGCTATCCGGAACTGATGGCGCAATGGCCGTTCGCGCACGAATACGAGATGACTTACCGGCTGGCGGATGGCGTCCTCGAAGTGCAGACCACGGTATCGAATTTCAGCCGCGAAGCCATGCCGCTGGCCATCGGATTCCACCCCTACTACCGTATTCCCGATATCCCCCGCGACGAATGGATAGCGCACATACCGGCGCGCCAGGCGGTGATTACCGACGCGCGCCTGATCCCCACCGGTGAATACAAGCCCACCGATCTGCCCGATCCGCTGCCGCTGAAGGGCCGCACGCTGGACAACGGATATCGCGATCTGGTGCGCGATGCCGGCGGCCGCGCGGTGTTCTCCATCGAAGCGGGCGGCAAGAAAGTTGAGGCGCTGTTCGGGCGGAATTATCCCGTGGCGGTAATTTGGGAGCCGCCCGGCCGCGACTTCATCTGTTTCGAACCTATGACCGGCATTACCGACGCCGTAAATTTGAATCACGCCGGTAAGTACCCGGACTTACAGACCGTCCCTCCGGGAGGTAAGTGGACGGAGAGCTTCTGGATTCGCGCCAGCGGGATTTAGGTTAGCAGGATGGTGAGAAACTCATTTTTGGCCACGGATGGACACAGATGGACGCGGATAACTGCTTTCTTTCTGATCTGTGTCCATCCGTGTTCATCTGTGGCTAACCCTTTTTCAGCAACCTGCTACCTACTGCGCTTCGCACCCCAACTTCAGTGCCGCATTGAGCACGATCTGAATATCCACGACATTGACTACCTTGTCGTTGTCCAGGTCGGTCGCTTGCGCTAGTCCCAGAGACTGCTTCACCATGAGCTGAACGTCCTTTATGTCGGTCTTACTGTCCTGATTCACATCGCACGGACTGTACGCGCTGTTCGTGAGAGTGAACTTGCCGGTAATTGTGCCAACAGCCGCGCTCACCTGGTAAGTTCCCACGGAACCGTTGGCTGTCGCCGTAACACTGGCCACACCCTGCCCGTTAGTAAGGGCGCTTTGGGAGGAGAGAGTCGCGCCAGCGCCGGAACCCGGAACGGTGAAAGTCACGATGGCGCCTGTAACCGGATTGCCTCCGGCATCCGTAACGGTTACCTGCAAAGGCGCGCCGAATTTCGTATTGAGCAGTGTCGATTGCGGAGTTCCGGACAGGATCAGGTTGGCCGGCGGACCCGCGGTGTTGGTCAGATAGAAGGAATCGCCCAGCGTACCCACGCTGGCGCCGACATAGTATTGTCCAACGATTCCATCGGCCGTAGCGTTGACGCTGGCCACGCCCGAGGCGTTGGTGACCGCAGTCGGCGACGAAAGCGTCGCCCTCGGGCCGGAGGCAGGCGGGGTGAATGTCACGGTGACGCCGCTCATCGGGTTGCCGGCCGAGTCACTGACTGTGGCCGCCAGGGGTTGCGCAAACTGCGTACCAATTTGGGTGGATTGCGGATTGCCGCCCGTGGCCCTCACAGTCGCGATGGTGGGAGCGGTGTTCGTCAGCACAAATGTCGCGCTGAGCGGATTCCCGGTCGCGGGCGAATACGAAGCGGTCACTGCGTAAGTGCCCTGCAGGGAGTTCGCGCCGGCATTGATTTGGGCATTGCCATTGACGTCCGTAAAAACCGAAGGCTTCGACAGATTGGCGGTGGGGCCGAGCGCCGGCGCGGAGAACGACACGCTCTGGGCGACCAGTGGGTTGCCGTTCGGGTCGAGGAGCAGCACTCGCAAAGGCAGGGCGAAACCGGTCCCCACGGGCGCGGATTGCGGCGTGCCATAAGTGGTGGTCAGCGAATCGGAAGTGCCGGCATAATTGGTGAGCGCGAAAGTAGCGGTTTGATTGCCGGCCGTGGCGGTTACGTTATACGGCCCGCCTTTGGTTCCGTTCGCTGTAGCCGTGACGGCTGCCTGGCAGGTGAGCGGATCGGAATTCACCGTAGCCGCGGATAACTTGGCGCTCGGGCCGGATGCCGGCACGGTGAAGGTCACCGGCACTTGCGCCAGACAGTTACTGTTCGCGTCGTATGGAATTACCACCAGTTGGTTCGTGAACGGCGTATTCAGCAGCGTGGATTGCGGCGTGCCGGAGGTGTTCAGCGACGCTACCGCGCCCTCGTTCGGCGTGTTGGTGAAGGTGAACGGCACGCTGAGCGAGCCGACGGTGGCCTTCACCTGGTAGGTTCCCGCGATTCCGTTGGCTACGCCGATGGGATCGAGACGCGCCTCTCCTACCACCACAAAGCCCTCGGCGAACTGGGACGTGGTAGCGGTGGTGCTGGTCAGGTTCACAGTCGCTCCGATGGACGGCGGCGTAAACGTGACCGGCACATTCGCCACGCCGTTGCCCTGCGCGTCCGTCACCATGACGTCGAGAAGACTTGAGAATTGCGTGTTGATAGGGTTGCTTTGCGGATTCCCATCGACAATCGCAATTTTCGCCGGCACATTCGGAGTGCTTGTGGGGAAGAATTGCGCCGTCAGGCCGTTGATGGTGGCATCCACTTCGAACTCGCCAGCTATCTGATTGGCCGTGAGTATAGGACTCGCGTAGCCGTTCGCGTCAGTGACTACCTCGATAGTGTTTTGTCCGTTGCTCCAGGTGCCGCTGGCTCCCGTCAGCGGCGGCGCCGTAAACGTGACGGTCACCCCCTGGAGCGCATTTTCGGCGGCGTCGACAATCGCAACCTCGAACGGGCCGTACGGGCCTGAGCCTGGAAATGGAAACCCGATCGGCACACTTCCCGGATTTCCGTAGGCAATAATGCGCGCGGGCGGCCCATAGACGGGGTTCACGTTCACGGTGAGCGATCCCATGATTGCCGGCGTGCCGGCATCGCTGACCACGGTCGTGTTCGGCCCCGTGATGATGATCGTGGTGGCGAACGTGTGCACGCCCTGATCGGCCGCGGTGAATTGATAGGGCGATGCCGGCGTGAACGATTGGCCGGGAAGGGGAACTAGTTCCACGTTATCGGTGAGGTTCACGATTCCGAGATATCCCGGCACGACGTGGCCGTTGGCGTCTGCGGCGGTCACGGTCATGTTGTATGAGTTCGTCGCGAAGGACGTCGTCTCCAATGCCGGATTGGGGATGCCGGTAATCAGGAACTGCGTCACGGCGCCGAGATTGGGGTACACGACCCAGGACATGGAGTTGCTGCCTCCGCCCGGCGTGGGGTTGGTCACCGCGACGGTCAGAGACGTGGCCGATTGCGTGAGCGACGCCGGAACGGTAACGGTCAGCACCTGGCAGGTGGACTGCGAGAATTGATTGCCGCAAACACCGTTGGCGCTGTACGTGGCTGGCAACTGCGTGCTGCCGACGGTGACCGTAGTGAGGTTGGGGATGAAACTGTCTCCGAAGACCTGGAGAGTCACGGCGCCAGTGCCCGCGACCCCGTTCGGGGGGTTGAAATGATCGATCACCGGAAACGGGTAACCGCTGTTCAGCGTCAGCGAGGCGGTATTATTTCCCGGGTTCGGATCGTTGGTGCTGCTCGAAACCGACGCCGGCAGCGCGATGGATCCCACGCCGGGGACGGTGACATTGACCGTCACCACGGCGGTCACGCCGCTCGCCATCGTCCCCAGGTTGCAGGTGGGCACGTTGTTCGCTATGTTGCAGGTTCCTTGCGTAGCGGTTGCCGAGACCGCGGCTACGCTGGGGGGGAGGTTGGCCGTGAACGAAACCGCCGATGCCGCCCCCGGCCCATTGTTGGCGATGTTGGCCTGATAGACAAATGTATCACTCGGATTCACGAAGGTGGAATACTGCTGGTTGTTATAACTCAGCGAGAGGCCCAGATCGGCGTTCGAGGTATTGTCGCCGGGGCCGAATGTAAAGATGCAACTGGAATTCGTAGTCCCGGTAAGGCGGCTGAGGAAGGTCTTGCCTTGGCCGTAAGTGGATGGATCGCACGCCGCATTTTGGAAGAACTCGATGGTGTACGTCGTGCTCGGCAGGCTGTCCAACATTCCGTTGATAGTCACCGTGCTGCCGGAAACAGCCATGGCGGCGCAGTTGGAGAACTCCGAGGTGTTGCCGTTGGGGTCGGTCGCGGTCGCCGTCACGAGCGCGGCGCCGCCCGAGGCCGGCGTGAGCACCGGAGCGTTTTGCAGCGCGTTGCCGCCGTTCTGATTCGTCTGGCAGTGGATGTTCGTCTGATGGCCCTGGGCGTCGATATCGATACCGAGGCCGGTGTTGCCGTAAATCGAATTCTGCGTCACCTGATTGGCGGTTCCGGAAGGGATGCGCACTCCCGCCCCGCCGTTGGAGAAGATGGTGTTTCCCACTACTGTGTTGGGGCCCGTGTTGTTAACGCCCGCAACGGAGAAAAACACCGGGTCGATGCGCACGCCGTCAGATGTATTGAACGCGATGATGTTGCCCGCCGGAGTATCCGTGCCGCCGATGACAAAATTCTCGCCGTCCTGGGCGATCCAGACACCTGGTCCGTTGTTGGGCACGCCGACTGTGCCCGTGGCATCGGTACCGATCAGGTTGCCGATCACCGTCGCGCCCATCGCTACGCGGTTAGTCGCCTCGATCTGACCCTGCCCGCCTAGGATGATTCCCGCCTGCCCGTTCCCGCTGATGACATTGCCGGCGCCTGGTTTCCCCTCCGATCACCGTGCCGGCCGCATAGAGTTCGGTCTGGTCAAAGGTGATGTGACCTATTCCATAGGAGCCATTGGCCAACGCCTTGGAGCCCGAGATGTCCACGCCGATGTAATTGCCCTCGACCGTGTTCGATTCCGAGTCGTCGACGATATCGATGCCGTCGCTGATGTTGCCGGAGATCACGTTGCGCGCCCCCGGGGTGGTGCCGCCAACCAGATTCTGTTCGGCCTGCGTGATAAAGACGCCGGTCGAATTTGCCAGCGCAACGGCTCCCGTGACATCGGTGCCGATGAGGTTTCCCTGCACCATGTTGCCGGTGGGGTTGAAACTGTTGCCCGGCCCGATCGAGATGAATACTCCAGTGCCGGCCCCCGCGAACAGGTTGCCCGATCCGGCCGCGGTGCCGCCAACTATCTGGTTGGTTCCGGCTGAATCGTACCCGGCCCCGCCCAAAGACAACGTTCCGGTGCGGTCGGTGCCGATGTAGTTACCCTGGATGAAACACGTATTTGGGTCGGCGATCAGCGTCAGGCCGACAGCGCTGGCGCTGGCGCCCGAGGAAAGATTGCGGGCTTGGGGCGTGGTGCCGCCGATGGTGTTGGGACCGGCGAACCCGCCGAGGCCAATGAAGTTCTCCAGCGTTTTCGTGCCGGTATAATCCGTGCCCGAGAAATTTCCCTCCACGAAATTATTGCCGCTTTCCAGTTCGATTCCGTAGCCGCCCACCACGGCGTTTTCCTGCGAGACCTGCTGCGGAATGAGGAAGCCATTCAGCACCAAACCACGGAAAGTGTCGGAACCGCCGTCAGAAAACAGGGCATCCTCGCCGTTCCCGGCCTGCGCGCCGTTAATCACGATCTTCAGGACCGCGTTATCTCCGTTGATCAGCGTGTTGGCGCTGGCCGCGGGCTTGGTGACGCCGTTTAACGTGCCGGCGGGCTGGGTATAACCGTCGATGGTCACACCGGTTTCCACCCACGGCAAACCGATGCAAGGGAAGTCCAGGGTTCCACTGGCGGCGCCGCAGTTGGTATTCGGCAACGGCACGATGGTGAACGTTCCGCTGTTCGGGTCGTAGCTTGGGTCGGTCGTCGGAATATCGAAGTTGATCAGGGAAGGCCCGGTGGCGGAGTTTGCGTTCAGGATGGCCCAGCGCAAAGATCCCACGGGCGCGCTGGTTGTGTCCTGCACACCGTTCGACCCGGGGTCCTGCGTGTTGGTAACCGTGAAGGTGTTCTGGGGAGTAACCCGCGGCAACAACACCGACGGCTCCGGCTGGCCTTGTTGCAGCACCACCAGGCCGCGCAAGGCGCTCGGATGGAGCCGCATCGGCAGCACGGCGGCGGGCGCGCCTACCGCGGTGTCCAGCGACGCCGCCAGGCGCATCGAGCCCGGACCTTGCCGGGAGATGACGTGCAACCGCCGTCCGGCGGCATCGGTAACGATCACATCGTCGGCTTTAGTCATTGACGTGTGGGCGGCGACCAGGCGCCCGCTCTCCTGGGTTGCGGGAAGCGCAACGTCCGTCCGGAGCACCAGTTCGCGCGTCTGCGGTTTTTGGGGCATCGACCCTGGGTTGCGAGTCCCCTTCCGTACCGGTGTAGGCATTCCCTTGGGAGCCGCCATCCGGACTGTCAGTTCGTTGCGCGCGGCCTGGTATTCCGCGTCGGACCGCTCGAGGAAGTGCACACGGCCGTCGTCGCCGAGCGCCGCCAGATCCGTAATGCCGCTGGTAAAGTGGCCGGACGTCAACGTCAAGATCCGGAAAGGCAGTGTCTGCCGCGTGATCTCGGCTGGGGGAACGGCATCGCGAATCGCCCGCGGAAGCGTGAGTTTACGATCGCGCCCGTGGATGGACCACAACTGATTGCCCGCGGCGACGGCGAGATCGTTGAAAGGATCGTCATCGAGCGGCATCATCGCCAGAGCGGACGCGGCGGCCGGAATGGCGATCGACTCCGGTTTGTCGCGCAGCGCGCCGCGCGGCGATTCGAACACCAGCACCAACGAACCGCTGGACGACGTCACCCCTACGGCGATATCGGTGAGTCCGTCGGCGCGGTTGATTTCGCCCGTGGTCAGAGCGGTAATGGCGCCCGGAAGGGAGATCTGCTCGGGTGGAGCGAAGCCGCCGTGGCCATCGCCGCGCAGCAGGTAAAGCGAGTGGCTGCCGAGATGCGCGGCCACCAGATCGAAGTGGCCATCGGCATCGAAATCGCCGGAGCCCAGCAGGTCCGGGGCTTCCGGAAGCGCGAACGACCGGGCATCGGGAAGAAAGGCCGGAGGCGGCCCGTTGCTTGCGGGCTTACCTTCGGGCCATAAGGCGTCGACATTTCCGCGGTAGATGGTGACGATACCGCCCGCGGGGGTTGCGTAGCCGGCGGCGAGGTCGGGCATGCCGTCTTCATCGAAATCGGCTGATGCCAGGGCGAGCGGGCGAACCTGGCCGGCTGGGAAATCGCCGGCATAATTTGTAAATACTTTGCGGCCATCCTCGAGGAAGAGAGTCGGCGCGCCGCGATCGGCCGCGCGGACGGTGGCGGCGGATTGCGGATCGGCGGCCGCGGCCGGAAACCCGGCCAATAAACTGCTCAGGAAGAATAAGAAAGCGTGACGCGGGGGCATGTTCCCGGGTCCTCCGAGATCCCAAGGGGTGCTCTGGATTATACACCGGTTGGGTACGCGGAATTCCCAGGAGCTATCGTCCGCCGATCTGGATGTTCAACCCGCCGCTCATGCCCATCCCCATCATGTTCGGCGGCATAATCTCCTGAAACGGCACCCCCAGGAATGCCGCCACACGATTCGCCATGGCCGTCTCCGATCCCTGCCCGCTCATCAGGACCGCCGAACCGATTTGCGTGCTCGACGAGTTCTTCTGATGATCGAGCGGCAGCTCTTTGCCGCTCTTGAACACGATCACCGACTGCGCCACCAGCACCGGCTGCGGCGGGTTCGCCGTCTGGCGATCGGGCGGACTGCCCGCCCCCTCAATGCGCCACTGCTTGCGCGTTTCGATGCGCAGGACGTCGGAGATTTTGTAGCTATCGGTCCTGGCCCCGACGATTCGCTTCCTCTCGTAGACCAGCCGATCGCTGGACTTCGTCGCGCCCACCGTGATGGAGGAGGCGAAGCAGATCACCCCCACCCCCAGCGCGATCGCGCCCAGGCCGATCCACACCGCGATCGGCTTGGTGGCATGCAAAAAGTACGCCGCCAGCGCGCCTGCAATCACGCACAGCGCCCCGATGGCGATAGCCTGGAAGCTGCCTTCGTGAAGCACCATTTCGTCGGCCGATTGACTCACGATTTTCATTTCCATTTCCTCCTTAAGTAGCTCTCAGCGGTCAGCATTCAGCAATCAGCTAAACCAAAAACCATACTGAGCCACGGATGGACACGGATGGACACGGATAGCTGCTTTTGTTCCTTATCTGTGTCCATCGGTGTTCATCTGTGGCTAACCCTTTTTCAGCAACCTGCTAATGCGCCACGGCGGCGAACTTGCCGGACTTCACCCACATCCAGTCCGCGCCCTCGCCCAGTTTGTCCGGATTCTTCACTACGTAGAGCAGAACGGTCTGTGGACCGGAGCATTTCCGGTACAGGATTGCCGAACCCGCGCCCTTGTTGCCGCCGGCGAAGGTGATTTCGAAATCGAAGGATGGCGGCACATTGGGAACGCGCAGGACGCCGTTTTGAATCTGCGCGGTGTATTCCTTCAAATGGCCGCCGGAGAATACCGTCCGTCCGCTGGGGCTGCCGCCCATGACGTAATGCGGGGGATTGTTCTGGTCGTAGGCGAGGTCGAGCGCCACCTGGAAATCGCTGAGCGGCTGCATCGAACCGGCTTGGACGAAGCGCATCGCCATGGTGCAGGAATCGGGCGAGCCCGGGCCCATGGTGGCGTCGACGAAATTGGCTCCCGCATCGCCGGTTTCGGCGGCGAAGCGCTCGGCGGCTGTGGGCGGAGGGGGTGCGGCATTGGCGCACGCCGCCGGCAACGCGAAAATCGCGGCGGGCGGTTTGGTGAAACTGAATTGTTTGGTCTCGATGAGCGTTGTGGCCGCGCCTCCCGGCGGAGTCATCTCCGCTTTCATGACGAGCCCGTACTTCGGTTCGCGCCAGATTTTGATCTTGGATTTCGATTGCGGCTCGATGACTTCATACACCTTTGTGGCGACTCCGTTGACGGTGTCGTTGGTGGGCGGAGTTTTGGAACTCTTGAGGAGGTCTTCCATGTCGGTCACCGTAAACGGATCGCCCCAGTCACCCTCGAACCTGCCATTGCTGCAGACGCCGGAGGGATCTTTGCTGTCCCACCCCAGATTGGTATGAGTTTTAAGGTTGTACAGGCTGCGGATGTGATGCTCCGGATGGTCCAGGATCACCTGGTCGCCGTCCCGGTAGATGACCATGGATTCCCCCGGGCCAAGCATGCCGCCAACCTGGGTAACTGTGTATTGCGTGGGTGGCGGCGCGAATTGCGCCCATAAACCGGGCGCGGCCAGGGCCGCCAGCATTACCCCCGCGGTCTGAACGGCCTTTAAACCCCTCGTTCCCTTTGGCATAATCCCCTCGAGTCGAAGTCGATTTTCAAAGAATAACGCCAGATTCCGGGGCTTTTCGGATCATTGCGGCGCCAAATCCCCGAAAATCTGCCACCGGCAAGGCGCAACCCCCTTGCATCCGGCAGTAAAAGGTTCGAAAATCAACTCGTACTAAATATCTCCTGGTTTGAGAGGCGAGACCATGAAACTGTTTGCTCTGAGCACGATGGTGCTCCTGGTGGGAGCTGCGGCCGTCGCACGCGCGCAGGATCTGGATGCCAGTTATCAGAGTCTCAAAGAGGCCCAGGCTAAGGGCGATGCGGCGGCAGTGAAGAAACTGGCCGTCGAAACTTCCGCGCTGGCGCGTAAGGCGGCGGCGGAAGCCGCTCCGACGGACGCGGACGAGAAGGAGGCGTGGACCAAGCGCGTCGAGTACGCCAAAGACGTCGATGTCCAGACGGAGTACGCGCTATTCGAGGTCGCACTCAAGTCGCCGCCGGCCGCCATGGTGGATCTGTTGGCCACCCTGGAAGCGCAGAATCCAAAGTGCAAATACCTGGACGAAGCTTACGGCAGCTATCTTTATGCCCTGAGCCAAGCCGGCCAGACCGCCAAGATCACCCCGGTGGCCGAAAAAGCGCTGGCGAATTTCCCGGAGAATACCGACCTGTTGCTGGTGATGGTGAATTCCACGTTCGCCGCGAACCAGGTGGACAGGGCGCAGGGCTATGCCAACCGTCTGGTGGCGGCGTGGGGGAAGAAGACCAAGCCCGAGGGCGTCGCGGAAGCCGATTTTGAGAAGCAGAAGTCTATGGGATTGAGCAGGGGCTACTGGGTATCCGGTGTCGTGTCGGGACAGAGGAGCCAGTGGGCGGCCGCCGATAAGAGCTTACGAGCCGCGCTGCCCTATATTAAAGGCAATAATGCAATGATGGCCCCGGCTCTGTTCTATCTCGGCCTCGCCAATTACAACCTCGGGAAAATGACCAATAGCAAGGCCAAGATCCTGGAAGGCGCCAAGTTCAGCGACGACTGCGCGGCCATCCCCAGCGATTATGCCCAGCAGGCATGGAAGAATTCGGCCAACATGAAGGCCGAAGCTGGAAGAATGCGGTAAGGCCAGGCCCTGGGATTTGTGGGGCAGGCAATCCTGCCTGCATCCGGCTTTTAGCCGGATTCTGCGGATTGACGCGAGTGTGGCCGGCTGAAAGGCGGCTGCAGCCAGGATTGGCTGCCCACAATGCCGCCTCTGTTATAATCCGTGGGATAACGATTGAGGAGTCTTATGCGCCGAAACGTTACCCTCGCGGCGTTTGCCGCCTTGGCTTTAACCTTTTCCGTTCAAGCTCAACAGAAAGTCACCTCGGTGGAAGGCATTACCGAGTACGCCTTTCCCAATGGATTGCATGTCCTGCTGTTTCCCGATAACTCCAAGCCCAAAGTTACCGTCAACATCACTTACTTGGTAGGATCGCGCCACGAGGGCAATGGCGAAACCGGCATGGCCCACCTGATGGAGCACATGCTTTTCCTGCGCACCAAGAGCGGCAAGGATGTCAAGAAGGAACTTACCGATCATGGCGCCCAATGGAACGGCACCACCTGGTACGACCGCACCAATTTCTTCGAAACCGTGCCCGCCTCCGACGAGAACCTCGCCTGGGCCATCAATCTCGAAGCCGAACGCATGACCAACATGCGCATCGAAAAGGAACTGCTCGACACCGAAATGACCGTGGTGCGGAACGAGTTCGAGATGGGCGAAAACAACCCATGGGGCATGCTCTTCCAGCGCACTCTGGAGGCCGCCTATACCTTCCACACTTACGGCAAGCCCACCATCGGCAGCCGGTCCGATATCGAAAATGTCCCCATCGAGCGGCTCGACGCTTTCTACCACAAGTATTACCAGCCGGACGACGCCGTGTTGACCATCGCCGGCCGTTTCGATCCCGACCGCGCCCTGGATCTGATCGCCAAATCCCTGGGCACGATTCCGCGGCCCCAGCGCAAGCTCGAAAAAACCTACACCGTCGAGCCCACGCAGGACGGCGAACGCGAAGTTACCCTCCGCCGCGTGGGCGACAACCAGATCGTGATGGTGGTCTACCATACTCCCGCCGCCAGCCACCCCGACACCGCCGCGCTCGAAGTGCTGGCCACCATCCTCGGCGATACGCCCTCCGGACGGCTTCACAAGGCGCTGGTGGAAAGCAATAAAGCCGTCTACACCGGCATGGATGAATTCGAATTGCACGACCCCGGGTTCCTCATGGCCACGGTGCAACTGAAGCAGGACCAGTCGCTCGACGAAGCCCGCGCGCTCACGCTCAAAACCATCGCCGGCGTGGTCGCCGAGCCGCCCAGCAAAGAGGAAGTCGACCGCGCCAAGGCCCGCATCCTCAAGCAGGTCGATCTCGATTTGAACGATTCCGAATCTATCGGCCTCTACATGAGCGAATACGCCGCTTCCGGCAACTGGCGCCTGCTGTACCTCGATCGCGACCGCGTCAAGAATGTCACACCCGACGATGTCGCGCGCGTCGCCAAAGAGTACTTGAAGGACTCCAACCGCACGGTCGGCACGTTCATTCCCACCAAGAGTCCCGACCGCAGCGAGATTCCCACGGCGCCCGACGCAGAGGCGCTGCTGAAGGAGTACAAAGGCGGCGCGCCCATCAGCGAAGGCGAGGTTTTCTCCGCCACCGCAACCAACGTAGAAGCCCGCGTGACGCGCGGCAAGCTCGATAACGGCGCGCATCTCGTTCTGCTTCCGAAGAAGACCCGCGGAGGGTCCGTGCAGGCGGAAATCCGGCTGGAGTTCGGCGACGAACACGCGCTCTTCGGCAAAGCCACCGTGGCCCAGTTGACCGCCGGCATGCTGATGCGCGGCACGAAAAACAAGACCCGCCAGCAGATTCAGGACGAGAGCGACCGCCTAGAAGCGCGCATCAATGTGTATGGCGGCGCCGGGTCGGTGACCGCAGGTATCGAGACCATCGAGGTGAATTTGCCGGGCGCGCTGCGGCTGGTTGCCGAAGTTCTCCGCGAGCCGGCCTTCCCCGAAACCGAATTCACGCAGCTCAAACAGCAGCGCATCGCCAATATCGAGGCGAACAGGAGCGAACCGCAGTACCTGGGCTTTATCGAACTGCAGCGCTTGCTGGGACCGTACCCGCGCGGCGACGTGCGGTACACGGGCACTCCCGACGAGCAGATCGAGGATTTACGCAAAGTCACGCTCGACGACGTCAAGCAGTTCTATGCCAAATTCTATGGCGCCGCGCATGCCACGGTCGCCATCAACGGCCAGTTCACCGCCGCCGACGAGCAAAAGCTCGCGGCCGAACTGCTGGGCAATTGGACCAACTCCGCTGCCTTCACCCGCGTTCCCGACCCCTACCAGAAAACCGCGGCCGCCGATCGCAAAATCGAAACACCGGATAAGCAAAACGCCCTCTACGTGGCCGGCATGAACATCCGGATGAAGGATGAAGACCCAGATTACGCCGCCATGGTGATCGCCAATTACATCTTCGGCGGCTCCGGCGCTTCTCGCCTGTTTAAACGCGTCCGCGACAAAGAAGGCCTGAGCTACGGAATCGGATCCGGCTTCAATGTGCCGCCGAAAGAAGATGGCGCGACGTTCAACGTGTACGCCATCAGCAATCCGCAGAACGCGCCCAAAGTCGACGCCAGCTTCCGCGATGAACTCGCCCGCACCATCCGCGACGGGTTCACGGCCGACGAGGTCGCCGAGGCCAAGAAAGCTTGGCAGGAGGAGCAGATGGTCAACCGCTCCGACGATTACAGCCTCTTGTCCCAGTTGCTCGGCGACGAGCGATATGGCCGCACCTTCCAATGGCAGGGACAATTGGAGGCCAAAGTCGCCGCCCTCACGCCCGATCAGGTGTCCGCGGCATTCCGCAAGTACGTCGACCCCGCCACCATGACTTTCGTCAGAGCGGGCGATTTCAAACGCGCCGGCGTCTGGCAATAGCAAGCTGCGGAAAAATCTCTTTTTGCCACGGATGGACACAGATGGACACGGATAACTGCCTTGCTTCCGATCTGTGTCTATCCGCGTTCATCTGTGGCTAACCATTTTCAGCATGTGATCGCATGGCAGACTGCTGAGAAAGGCATTTAGGCCGCAGATGAACGCAGATGAACGCGGATAAGTTTTTTGTTTTCAATCGGCGTTTATCGGTGTTCATCGGCGGCTGGGTCATTTCCAGTTTTTTTCAGCAACCTGACAGAATTGGAGATCACTTCGGATCTTCCGGCCAGGCGTGGCGCGGATAGCGCCGCGACAATTCTCTTCGGACCTGCGGGTAGAGCCGCTGCCAGAATCCCGCCAGGTCGCTCGTCATCTGCACCGGGCGCTGGTTCGGCGCCAGTAGATGCACCACCAGCGGGACCGCGCCGCGCGCCACCGTGGGAGTAGCGCTCATGCCGAAGAAATCCTGCAGGCGCGAGGCGATCCACGGCGGCCGGTCCGCCTCATAATGAACCACCACCGATCGGCCGCGCGGCAGCCTGATGCGCTCCGGCGCAATTTCGTCGAGCAGGCGGCGGGCGGCCGGCGTCAACTGCCGTTCCATGGTGCGGACGAGCGCCCCGCGCGCGGCGGACTCCAGTTCGGCGAAGCTCTTCAGACCCATGGCCAGCTCGCGCAACGCGATTTCGGGATCGGGCGCGGGCACGGGACCGTACTGCGCGGCGAAACGCGCCCGGCACAGGAAAGCCTCCACGGCCTCGATATCGTCGAAGCGAGCGACGCCGGCTTCCATGGCCTTCGATGCCAACAGCGTCGAGGCCGCCTCGGGATCGGCCACGCCGCGGCTTTCCTCGATGGCGATCTGGTCGAACCACAGCGCGCTCACGCTTTCCACGCGCTCGGCGGCGCGATTCCACTCCACGCGCGACGTTTCCCGCACCCGCTCCGGGAACAGATCGACGAGCCATTCGGGCCGGATGCCGCTCGCGATCCTCACCAGCGGCGCTTTCTGATCGCGGCGATCCTCGGCCTCCACGGCCACGAGGAATTCCTCCGCGGCGACGGTGCTCGATGGCGCAAGCTGCGCCGGTCCTCCGGCCGCGAGCTGCAATTCGGCGCTCAGCCGGCGGCGCGCCACGCGATCGGGGAAGGCCGCGAGCACGGAAATCAGCAGCGCGTCTTCGTCGCGGCCCTGTTGCCGCGGCGGATTGACCATGCGGCGCACCTGCCGCACCGTCTGCGCCGTGCGCCACTCCCATGGCGACGCCATCAGGGCCAGCAAGTCCGACCGCGAAGTCTCCTCCGCGCGCGCGGGCAATCGCTGACCGGCGCTCAGCACCGCCGCCACCGTGCATCCGTCTTCCGCCACTCCGCGCCGCCGCGCTTCGACGATCAGGCGCGATAATCGTGGGTGCAGCGGATAGCGCGCCATCTCCCGCGCCATCGCGCCACTCACGCCCAACTGTTCGAGCAAATTGCCGGCGTGCTCGATTGCCGCTGGCGGCGGCCCATCCAGCCAGTCGATCGCTTCGATCCCACCCGCCCCCATCGCGGCCAGCATCAGCGCCACCGGAGCGAGATCGGCGCGAGCGATTTCGGGTGTATCGTGCGCCGGGCGCCGCACGAAATCCTCCAGGGGATAGAGCCGGATGGCGCGCCCCGGGCCGGTTCGTCCGGCGCGCCCGGCGCGTTGATTGGCCGACGCCTGCGAAATGCGCGTCACCTCCAGCACCGGCAAGCCCGACCACGGCGAGTGGCTTGCCACGCGCGCCACGCCGCTATCGATCACGGCGCTGACGCCGTCGATGGTGATAGAACTTTCCGCCACGTTCGTCGACAGAATGATCTTGCGCCGGTCGCTCGGGCCGACGGCGCGATCCTGCTCTTCCGGCGGTTGATCGCCGTGCAGCGGCAGCAGCAGCCAATCCTGGCGATCGGCGAGCGCGGCGCACGCGGTTTGCGCACGCCGGATTTCGGCCGCGCCCGGTAGAAACACCAGCACGTGGCCCTTTTCGGACAGTTCGGCGAGCCGCTCCAACGCCGCGGCCACCTGCGCTTCGAGAGGCGCGGCGGAGTGCGGCGTGTACGCGATCTCCAAAGGGTACTGGCGGCCCTCGGAGCGAATCGCGCGCGCGCCGCCCAGATACGCGGCCACTGGCGCGGCATCCAGCGTGGCCGACATCACCACCAGCCGCAGGTCCGGCCGCCGCGTCTTTTGCAAACGGCGCAGCAATGCCAGCGCCAGGTCGCCTTCGAGATGGCGTTCGTGAAACTCGTCGAGCACCACCGTGCTCACACGATTCAGCTCCGGATCGGACAGCAGGCGCCGTGTGAGCACGCCTTCGGTCAGAAAACGCAGGCGGGTGGTGGGGCCGGCAACCTCCTCGAAGCGCACCTGGTACCCCACCGTGCCCCCGACTGCCTCGCCGCGTTCCGACGCAACATACCGCGCGGCCAGGCGCGCTGCCAGCCGGCGCGGTTCGAGCACCAGCACCTCGCCGGCATCGAGCGAGAGAAGCGCGGGTGGAACGCGCGTGGTCTTCCCCGCTCCGGGCTCCGCCACGATGACGAGATTATTCTCCGTTCGCAGGTGCGCGGCGATTTCGGGAATCAGCGGATCGATGGGGAGGCGCACGCGCTACTTGGGAGTATCCAGCAGCGCGCGCAACTGCTCGATGCCTTCGCGAACATCGTCGGAAGGATGGCGCTCGAGCGCCTTATTCAGTTCGCCGCGCGCGTAATCGCGGTAGTCCTTCTGGGCGAATGCGAAGGCCAGGTGAAGGTGAATCAGCGCGCTCTCCGGCGCTTTCGACGCCGCTAGATTGAGCGAGCGAATCGCATCGTCCGGCCGCTCCGCGCGCAGGTAGACGATGGCCAGCCGGTCATCGACGCCCGCGTCGTCGGGCAGCAACTTCCGCGCCAGTTGAAGGCACCCCACGGCCAGATCCTTCTCGCCATCGTCGATGAGTTGCCCGGCCCGTCGAACCAGCGCCTCGCCATTGGTAGCGTCGGCCCCCAGAATCGCGGAAGCTTCGGCATTCTGGTGATTCGCCGCCAGGAGAAGCGCGAGATCGGGAGCAAAACTGCCACTCTCAGGCGCCAGATCGTGAGCCATCCGCACCGCCGCGATGGCGGCGTCCAAGTCGTCGAGCGACTTGTTCACCATGGCAAGCTGATAGTAGAGTCCGGCTTTCTGCGCGCGGTCCGTGGTTGTCGCGACACGCTTCGTGAGTTCCGCCAACCATTCCCGCTTCGCTGTCTTATCGTCGCGAGATGCATACTTCGCGCGGAACTCCGTCAGGAATTTGGTGACATCGTCCGCGTCCTGCGCAGCAAGCGGCGCGGCGAGAGCCGCAATCAGCAGCAGACGGGCGAACATACCAGGTATCTTACTGCACAAATCGCCGCAACGCACGGTTGGAAACGTGCCGCGGTCCGGGGGCAGGTGGAATCGCTGATTCGCTCGAAGCTCGAATTGAAATAAGGCACCGCTCCCTCGCGGTCGCGGCTCATCAGCGTTACTGAGCCGCGACCGCGATGCGAGGGAGCGCAAGCGTCGGGATAAACCGGCGTGTAGTCGGGGATGAAAGAGCCCCACAAGAAAGGAGTAGCGAACCATCTTGACCTCGAGTCTTGCGCCGGGTGCCGTGAGGGACCAGGTG
>Ga0181538_10001834_pt1 | contig 23104 bp, 17 predicted proteins | sample PEATcosm2014_Bin_40_FD_119773 | JGI IMG/M metagenome (GOLD analysis project Ga0181538, IMG submission 119773) | Peatland microbial communities from MTU Mesocosm Facility, Houghton, MI, USA - PEATcosm2014_Bin23_30_metaG | ecosystem: Environmental > Terrestrial > Soil > Wetlands > Peat | place... | reverse complement strand
TTCTTCCGGCGCGTTATCGATGGAATCGAAGCTCCGGAACTTGACCTTGGGGTTGTTCTTGCCCAGCACTTTGGTGATCGCCGCCGTCAGCGTCGTCTTGCCGTGATCGATGTGCCCGATCGTTCCGATGTTCACGTGCGGCTTGGTGCGATCGAATTTTTCCTTCGCCATAAGAGAAAATAATCTCCTTATTTCGTTGTCTTACCCTGAACCTTGCTCACGATCTCCTCGGCGAGCGCGCCGGGGACCTCTTCATATTTGCCGAAATGCATGGTGAAACTGCCGCGTCCCTGCGTCCGGCTGCGCAGATCTGTCGCATATCCGAACATGGTGGAGAGCGGCACCATCGCCTTGATGATCTGGGTGGTTCCGCGCAACTGCATGCCTTCAATGCGGCCGCGGCGCGAATTCAGATCCCCGATGACGTCGCCCATGTATTGCTCCGGCACCACTACTTCCACCGCCATGATCGGTTCGAGCAGCACCGGCTTGGCTTTGCGCACGGCTTCCTTGATGGCCAGCGAACCAGCCACCTTGAACGCCATTTCCGACGAATCGACATCATGATAACTGCCGTCGTACAGCGTAACTTTCACGTCCGACATCGGATACCCGGCCAGAATTCCACCCTCCAGCGCTTCTTTGATTCCGGTTTCGGTCGGCTTAATGTATTCTTTGGGAACGCGTCCGCCGGTAATATCGTCGACGAACTCGAACCCGCCGCCCGGCAGCGGCTCGATGCGGATTTTCACGTGCCCGTACTGTCCGTGGCCGCCGGTCTGCTTCACGTGCCGGCCTTCGGCTTCCGCATTCTTGCGGATGGTCTCGCGATACGCCACCTGCGGCTTGCCGACGTTGGCGCCCACGCCGAATTCGCGCATCATGCGGTCCACGATGATTTCGAGATGCAGTTCGCCCATGCCCGAAAGAATGGTCTGCCCGGTATCGGGATCGGTATTCACGCGGAACGTGGGGTCTTCCTGCGCCAGCTTGGCGATGGCCATGCCCATCTTTTCCTGGTCGGCCTTGGTCTTCGGTTCCACCGCCAGTTGGATCACCGGCGTGGGGAAATCGATCGATTCGAGCACGATGGGGTGGTCATCGTCGCAAATGGTGTCGCCGGTCGATACGGTCTTCAAACCGACCGCCGCGCAGATATCGCCCGCCAGGATTTCCTGGATGTCTTCGCGCTTGTTGGCGTGCATGCGCAGCAGGCGCCCGATGCGCTCCTTGCGCCGCTTGGCCACGTTGTACACCGAATCGCCGGACTTCAGCATTCCCGAATACACGCGGAAGAAGGCCAGTTGGCCGACGTACGGGTCGGTCATGATTTTGAAGACCAGCGCCGAGAACGGCTCGGAGTCCGACGCCTGGCGGTGAAGAGTCTTCTCCGGGTTGTCGATGTCGACGCCTTCCACCGGCGGAACATCGAGCGGCGAAGGCAGATAATCCACCACCGCATCGAGCATCGACTGCACGCCCTTGTTCTTGAACGCCGACCCGCAGATCACCGGGAAAATCTTCAGCGCGATGGTGGCCTTGCGGATGCCGGTGTGAATTTCAGCCGTCGTCATCTGGTGGCCTTCGATGAATTTCTCGAACAAACCATCGTCGAATTCGGCGATGGCCTCGATCATCTTCTCGCGATATTCCTTGGCCTTCCCGACCAGGTCCTCGGGAATTTCGACAGTGTCGTACTCTGCTCCGAGAGTCTCATCGTGCCAGATCAGGGCCTTCATCTCCACCAGGTCGACTACGCCGAGGAACTTTTCTTCGGCGCCGACGGGCAACTGGATCACCACCGGCCGGCACTTCAGGCGATCGACAATGGTATCCACCGAGTGGTAGAAGTCCGCGCCGACGCGGTCCATTTTGTTGATGAAACAGATGCGCGGGACGTTGTATTTATCGGCCTGGCGCCACACGGTTTCCGATTGCGGCTGCACGCCGGCGACGGCATCGAACACCGCCACCGCGCCATCGAGCACGCGCAGGGAGCGCTCCACTTCGGCCGTGAAATCCACGTGGCCGGGCGTGTCGATGATGTTGATTTGGATGTCGCGCCATTCGCAGGTGGTGGCGGCGGAAGTGATGGTGATGCCGCGCTCCTGCTCCTGCTCCATCCAGTCCATGATGGCCGTGCCTTCGTGGACCTCGCCGAGCTTATGAGTACGGCCCGTATAATATAAGATACGCTCGGTGGTAGTAGTCTTACCGGCATCGATGTGGGCCGCGATGCCGATATTCCTCATCCGCTCGAGTGGGACCGTTCTCGCCATAAGCTCGTTAAAACCAAAATCCTTTCTTTAGCCACGGATGCACACAGATGAACACGGATAAATTCTTGCCCTTATCCGTGTCCATCCGCGTCCATCTGTGGCTCATTTCTTCCTTCTTCTTCCTCACCACCGGTAATGCGCGAAGGCCTTGTTCGCCTCCGCCATGCGGTGGACATCGTCCTTTTTCTTAATCGCTCCGCCGCGCATGTTGCTCGCGTCGTTCAGTTCGTTGGCCAGCTTTTCCGCCATGCCCTTTTCGGGGCGGGTTCGCGCGTTGGTGATGATCCAGCGCATGGCCAGCGAAGTCCGCCGGTTCTGCGGCACTTCGATGGGCACCTGGTAGTTGGCGCCTCCCACGCGCCGCGTCTTCACTTCGAGCAGCGGCTTGGCGTTCTCCACGGCCTTTTTGAAAGCCTTCAACGGATCGTCGCTGGTGCGTTCGCGGAGCTTGTCCATGGCTTGGTAGAAGATTCCCTGCGCGGTGTTCTTCTTTCCCTGCCACATCATGGAGTTCACGAACTTCTCCACCAGCGTGGAGTTATAGATCGGGTCCGGCAAGACTTCTCTGACTACGGCTCTTCGTCTACGTGGCATACGATACCTACGATTTCGGGCGCTTGGCCCCGTATTTCGATCGGCCCTGCTTCCGGTTGGCCACCCCCGCGGTATCCAGAGCGCCGCGGATCACGTGGTAGCGCACCCCGGGAAGATCCTTCACGCGGCCGCCGCGAATGAGCACGATCGAGTGCTCCTGCAAATTGTGGCCGACGCCCGGGATATAAGTGGTCACTTCGATCCCGTTGGTCAGCCGGACGCGCGCCACTTTGCGCAGCGCCGAATTCGGCTTCTTGGGCGTGGATGTATACACGCGCGTGCAAACCCCGCGCTTCTGCGGGCAGCTATTGAGCGCGGGACTCGAAGTCTTCCAGCGTGGCGGTTTCCGCCCGTTACGCACTAATTGGTTGAACGTCGGCACGAATCTTCCTCTTGCTTCCAGGCACAACGACGCGCCGCTCAAAGGGCCGCCGTCAAAAATCAAAAAGTGGAGTTCAGTTCCACCAGGGCTTGGGGTCCACAACGCAACCCCGGAAAAATCTTAGGGCTCACAACTGCGAGGACGACTGCTTCGGACAGGCCCATGTTCGATGCGGAGTTGACCGGTCGAACCTCGGGGCCTCACCCCCGGCCGGACCCGCCATACAGACGGGTGGTAGCACAGGAGCAGAAAGCTTTTCTCGCGAAACCTTTCAATCATACCGAATCGCGGCTAGGGAATGCAACAGGGGGGTGAATCCGCACCTTGAGTTTGAATTCCCGAGGGTGTCATTTGTAATGGAAAGCACCGGATGGTAGAATCGGACCGAATTGAAAAATCAGCTGTCGGGCAGCTGCCTTGTGCTTGTTTTCCAAGCAGTTGCGCTCGGCCAGACGGCGAGTTCCACCTCTTTAATCGCTTCTCCCAATTCTTCCGATTACGGCCAGTCGGTCACCTTAACGGCGACAGTCACGCAAGGCGCTACCGGCAAGGTCACGTTCTACGACGGCGTCACGATTCTCGGAATCGGCACGCTCTCCGGCGCGCAGGCAAGCATTTCAACGGTGATGCTGTCGTCGGGGAATCGGAAATTGCGGGCATATTACCAAGGCGACGGGACGTACGCGCCCAGCAGTTCGGCGCTCGTGGCGCAGAGCGTTGTCGCGGGCGCGTCTCTGGGACTCCGACCGCCGCTGAATATTCCAAGCGCTCACCAGTCCGAAGCCGCGGCCGTAGGTGATTTTAATGGCGACGGCCGGCAAGACCTGGCAATCGCAAGCTGGGCTGACAACTGCGTGACAATTTATCTCGGGAACGGCAATGGCACGTTTCAATCGGGCGTGGATTACGCCGTTGGCATGAGCCCACACTCCGTTGCTATCGGTGATTTCAACGAGGACGGCCGAATGGATCTCGCCGTCGCCAACTATAGCTACAGCATTAGCATCTTGATGGGAAATGGCGACGGCACCTTCCAGCCCGCCGCAAATTACCAACTCCAGGAGTTACCTCTGAGTATTGCAGTCGCCGATTTCAACGGAGACGGCAAGGCGGACCTCGTGGTTATGGCTGAAAGCGGCGACGTGGTTGTCCTCTTGGGCAACGGGGATGGCACCTTTCAGAGCGCGACATCTTTTCCCGCTGTTGGCTTCATTTACTTCTACGCCCCAGCGTTGGCCATCGGCGATTTCAACGGGGACGGCTACCCGGACCTCGCAGTGACGAATGTCGAGGGGACCGTCGTGCTACTGGGGAACGGCGACGGCACATTTCAGGCCGCACGGAACGTCGCAGGGGACGACCAAGGAGGTGCTGGCATCATCGCACCGGACCTCAATAACGATGGACGAGCCGACCTTTTCGCATATGGGGACGGTTACTACTCATACATGCTTTTCGGAAATGGCGATGGTACGTTCACGGTGAGTAGCCTCCTCACCATGTCGCCCCCACCTTTCGAAACATCTCCGGCCGATGCGCTAGTGGCCGACTTCAACGGTGACGGCAAGCCGGATCTGGCACTACTCTTCTACTTGTGCTGCACGCCGGTTTCCAGTTATGTCCAGTTGCTGCCCGGCAATGGCGACGGGACCTTCGGCTCTGCGGTCAACTATCACCTGAACACCGGATTTAATTTGGCCGTCGTGGGCGATTTCGATGGGGACGGCACAGCCGATCTCGTACTTGCCAGCTACGACAACACCGGTTTTTCCGTCATGCTTGGCGGCGCGCTGCCGGACCTCACTATCGCGGCAACCCACGGCATCGGTTTCACGCAAGGACAACAGACCGCTACGTACACCATTACGGTGTCCAACCCGGGCGCCTACGCCTCCTCCGGCGCGGTCGGCATGGTGGCCTCACTCCCTTCCGGCCTGACAGCCACCACCATAGGCGGCACGGGCTGGACCTGCGTACTACCGACGTTGGCCTGCACGCGAGACGACGTCCTTGCCGTGGGCGCCAGCTACCCCGCCATCGATCTCCAGGTGAGTTTCGCCAACGGGCTCACTGGCTATGTAACCAGCACATTCACGGTGTCGGGCGGAGGAGAATCGAACGTCAGCAACGACGTGTTCACCGACACGACGTTCATGCGGTTTCCCACGACCGTCGGTTTGACCGCATCGCCCAACCCCTCAGTGTTAGGCCAAGCGGTTACTCTGATTGCCTCCGTGACCGCGGGCGCCACCGGCCACGTGGATTTCTACGATGGCTTCTTGCCGATCGGATCGGCCCCGGTCGCCGCCGGTCAGAGCACGTTCACGACGTCCAGCCTGGCTCCGGGGATTAGAACGCTCCGCGCGGCTTATAGCGGCGACTCCACCTACGGACCGAGCGAATCCAGCGCCCGAATACAGACGGTGAACCCAGTCGCCGCCAACGGTGCGCAGCCTTACAGCAGCTACACAGTGGATACGGGACCCGAATGGGTCGTCGCCGGGGATCTCAATGGCGACGGAAAGCCAGACTTAGTTACGGCCAACAACGGCAGTAACAACGTGGGCACCGTCAGCGTCCTGATGAACAATGGCGATGGCACATTCCGCAAGGCTGTCAACTACCCGATAGCCGGGGGGCCGTATCCGACAAGCGCCGTCATCGGCGACTTCAACAACGACGGTAAGCCGGACGTAGCGGTCGCTGGAAACAACGGCATCGCCGTGCTCGCCGGCAACGGGGATGGTACGCTCGCTGCCGCGCAAGTCATGGAGTCTTCCACCTCCTACACCTATTTGGCAGCCGCCGACTTCAACGGAGACGGGAATTTGGACCTCGTAGTATTAGGCTCGGGCGCAATCCTGATTTTTTTCGGCAACGGGGATGGCACATTTCAATCTCCTGTCAGCGTAAGTGGCCCGGGCGACTCGTACTCAGACTTGGCCGTCGCCGATATGAATGGCGATGGCAAGCCCGATCTCATTGGACAGAATGGCTTGCAACTGAGTGTGCTCCTCGGTAATGGCGACGGGACTTTTCAGGCGCCGAAGACTGTGCCCGCGGTTTCGAACGGGATTCGCTCCTCTGGTGCATTGGTGGTAGGGGATTTCAATGGCGACGGCAGACCCGATGTCGCCCTCGTCTGCCTGGAGGCCGTGGAGGTGCTTCCAGGAAACGGCGACGGCACCTTCGGAAATCCCATTGTGACCCCAATCGATACGGATGCGGCAGCCTTTGCAATTGCCGCCGATTTCAATGGCGACGGCAAACTCGACATCGCGTACTCCACCGATCCATTCGACGACACTGTGGACTTTGTGTTTGGCAATGGCGACGGAACGTTCCAGTCCGGGCCATCCTTTGTAACCGGCTCTTTCAATAGCCCTGGAGTCACCAGAATTGCGGTAGGCGATTTCAATGGCGACGGCAGACTGGATTTCGCCGTGACGAGTGATGAGTTGGGCACTGTGTATGTTTTTCTAGCCGGTCAATTCCCGAGTGTCACCGTCTCCTCATCGCATACCGGCACGTTCACTGCCGGCAAGACGGGCAGTTATTCCGTTAACCTAAGCACCAACACCTTCGCGGGCGTCACCGGGGAGGTTAGCGTAACCGACATCCTGCCACCCGGGCTGACCGCAACCGCTATCTCCGGCAACAACTGGAATTGCGTGGTGGCGACATTGACTTGTACGTCTTACCCCTCGCTCGGAACCGGCAGCAGCGCGTCCCCCATTGCTCTCACGGTAAGTGTAGCCCCGAGCATGGCGACGGGAATTGTCAACAATCAGGTGAAGGTGACATACAACGGCGTCACTTATTCAGCGACCGACCCCACTACCATCGTTGCCCCTTCCACCACATCGCTGACCGTGTCCCCTAACCCCGTCACCCTCGGCCAGCCAGTCGCTATCACCGCGACCTTGACCGCAGGAGCCACCGGAGCCGTGCTTTTTCTGGATAACGGAGTACCCGTGGGGATCGCAATTGCGGTCAACGGCGTCGCCACGTTAAACACCCGACTCCTGCCTTCTGGTGTGCAATCGTTGATGGGCGTATACGCCGGCAATTCCGCGTATGGCCCTAGCACGTCGCCGGCGATCTACGAAACTGTCCAGGCGTCGCCCGCCAATGGATTCGCCTTGCCCGTGACCTATCCGACCGCCGTCGGCCCCGCCGGTATTGCCATGGGCGATTTCAATTTAGACGGCAAGCCGGACCTCGTTACGGTGAACGAGGCCAACACAGTGAGCGTATTGCTCGGCAACGGAGATGGAACGTTCGCGCCCAGGGTGGACTATCCAGTTCCACCGGGTGCGACTTTCGTGGTTGTGGCGGACTTCAATAACGACGCGGTGCCCGACTTGGCGGTAGCAACCGCCAGTGGAGTGAGCGTCCTCCTGGGTAGAGGCGACGGAAGTTTCCTCCCCGCTATCAATACCCCTGTCGGACTCCTTAATTTTCTGGCCGTCAGCGATTTCAATGCGGATGGCAAGGCAGATTTGATCGCCTTTGGACAGGGCAGCGCTATCCTGCTAGGCAACGGCGATGGTACGTTTCAACCTTATTCCGCGCTCGGAATCGTGCCCGCGTACGACGGCGTGGCCGGCGATTTCAACCGCGATGGCAAAATCGACTTTCTCACGTCGTCCGGCTCGCTCCTGCTAGGCAACGGCGATGGTACGTTCCAGAGCAGCACCATTCCAGGACTAATCAGCAACAACACAATCGCTGCCGGCGACATGAACGGCGACGGCAAACTCGACGTCGTCACCTTTGCTGACGTCTATCTGGGCAACGGTGACGGCACTTTTCGAACTCCCATTCCCTATACAGCCCCAACAAGCTTAGTAGTCTCCATGTCAACCGTGGATGTAAACGGCGACGGCAAGCTCGACGTCGTGACAACAAACTACCCCTCTGTGACCGGCGTAAATCTGGGGAAGGGCGACGGGACATTACAATCGCCGTCGGTCGTTTTGCAATCCGTGGGTACGCCACACGTTGTCGCCGGCGATTTCAACGGCGACGGAATAACGGATCTCGCCATTACCGACGAAACCAGCGACACCGTCACTATCCTGCTAGGCGCCGGTGTGGGCCCTGTGCTGACCTTTACCGATACCCACAGCGACCCTTTCTACCTGGGCCAAACGGGCGCCACCTACACCATCACGGTAACCAACAACGGTCCGGGCGCGGCTGTTGCCCCAATCACCGCAGCGGTCTTCCTCGCATCGGGTCTCACCGCCGCCGGTCTCGCCGGCAACGGTTGGAATTGCACGCTGGCAAGCGTTTCCTGCACCAATCCCAACCCTCTTGCCGCCGGCGCCAGCTATGCCCCCATTACCCTGACCGTAACCGTTACGGCGACCTCCGTCGGCCCTCTGGGACACCAGGTCACGGTCACCGGATCCGGCGATATTCCCGCCACCGGCTCCTTCACTACCCAGGTGGTTGGCACGCTCGTCACGTTACAGACCATCCCCGGCGGTCTCGAAGTCCAGTTTGCCGGGCAAAACCCACAAGTCGCACCGGCATCCATGAACATAGCGCCGGGAACGACGCTCATCTCCGCGCCCGCTACTCAAACCACAACAGGCACTCAATATCTCTTTTCAAGTTGGAGCGATGGCGGGCCTCAGTCTCACTACATTACCGTGGGGACGACCCCCGCCACTTGCACCGCGACCTTCCAAACACAATATCAACTGACCACCGCGACTTACCCGCAATCCGGAGGCACCGTCACCCCCACCGCCTTCTACAGCTCCGGCACCCCCGTCACCCTCACCGCCACTCCCAACGCGCCCCTCGTTTTTACCGGATGGAGCAACGGCGCGACCTCGAACCCCCTCCAGCTCTCCATGAACGCCCCCGTTTCCATCACCGCCTACTTCGATATCCCCGGCGCTACCTGCACCATGACCGGCGATGCCAATGCCAGCATCTCCGACGTCCAGTACATCGTCAATGAAGCTCTCGGAATCGTAGCGGCGAACAACGACCTGAACAACGATGGCGTGGTCAACATCGCCGACGTCCAGAGAGTAGCGAACGCGGCGATGAACTTAGGCTGTCACTGACGGAAAGCTCGTCCCCGGCGGAAAGTGCATTCCGAACCGCGCGGCCAGCACGTCCAGCACCGCCGCGTCGTCCGCCAGCACTACTTCCGACACACCCTCCGGGCGCCGCTCGATGAGACGGCGACCGAACAGCGTGACCCGCACTTCCGCACCCGGCAGGTGCACCATCAGTTGCTTGCGAAAGAACGAATCGGGGTGGCAGGCCGTGAAGTAGTTCGCCACCTCGTAATCCACCCCGTGCTGCTCCTCCATGGTGAACGCGTACAAATCCAGCCAACCTTCCGGCCGCCACATCTGCAATACGAACTCCGAAGCCTCCTCCATGAGCCGGTACTTCCATGCGAACTGCTCCGCCGTCTTGCCGGGCAGCCACGCGATGGGAACCAGCAGTGCCTCGCCGCCGAATCCCACGTCGCATAGCCATCGACGCCCGTCCGCCTCAACCTGCAGCAGCATGTGGAGCCGCGGCCGCACTCCCGCCGCGCCCATGCGCACCCGCGCCGCGAGACGCCGCGCCGTGAATCCGATCTCCTCGAGCACGGCGGCAAAGAGCGTGTTCTGCTCGAAGCAATATCCGCCGCGACGGTCCTCCACCAGCTTCTTCCAAAGGCTCGGGAGATCGAGCGGCATCGGCCGCCCCATCAGCACTTCGATATTTTCGAACGGCACATGCGTGGCATGCGCCAGGTGCAGTTCGCGCAGGCATTCGGCCGATGGCCGCAGCTCGCCCGTGAACCCGATGCGCTCGAGATAAGCCGGCAAATCGATCGTTCCCACCACTGCCCCTCCCCACCACCGAACATTTTGTTCGGAAGGCCAGCCTCCCCGATCCGGTGGAATCAATGGCTTACAAGAAATCCCGCCGAACATTATGTACCGAACTCCGCTTATTTCGCCGCCGGCGGCTCGTCCAGCACGCAAATATCGTCCAGATTCCGGTACTTCTCCGCATAGTCCAGCCCGTATCCCACCACGAATTCATCGGGAATCGTGAAGCCCACATAGTGCGCGTGAATCGGACGCAGGCGCCGCTCCGGCTTATCGAGCAGCGCCGCAATCCGCAGCGACCGCGGCCTGCGCTGCTCCAGCACGTGCATCAAATAATTCAGTGTCACGCCGCTATCCACAATGTCTTCCACGATCAGCACGTCGGCGCCCTCGAGCGAAATGTCGAGGTCCTTGGTCACCTTCACCTCGCCCGACGATGTCTTGCCCTTGCCATAGGTCGAGATGCCCATGAAGTCCACGAATACATCGCGCTTCATGGCGCGCGAGAGGTCGGTGAGGAAATAGCACGCGCCCTTCAGAATGCAGATCATGTGCAGATTGCCATCGGGAAAGTCGCGCGAAATCTGCTCGCCTAGCTCGCGAATCCGGGCCTGGATCTTGGCAGACGGGATCAGGACCCGCAGTTTTTCGTCCAACATGGATCTTCTATTATCCGCCGGACGCGAGCCGCGTGCTCATGGGCCCGATATGAATGTGCGCGCCGGTGGCTTTGCCCGGCACCGGTCCACGGAAGGCAAAAAAAGGAATGTGATTCTGTTTCAGATACTCGATGAGCCACACGCCCTCGGGCTGGTCGGGATTGAGGGCGACATCCACGCGGCCGCGGTGGTCGAACCCCATGGCGCGATGCACCGCGGTTTCGCCCATGGCGCTCACCGGCATGGGTTTGCCGAAGCGCTCTCGGAACGCCACTTCCACCTTGGCGTAGGTGGCGTAGATGAAGGTGCCATCGGGCGTGTAACCAGCGGCCAATTCGGTGGCTTCGGCGGGCGAGTGCGCCAGTTTCTCGAGATAATTGCTCTCGGCCGCCGCCGATTCGGCCAACTCATGGACCAACTCCGCGCGCGATTCAACCAGGCCCACTTCGCGCCGCTCGTCCTCCAGATCGCCGTCGAGCGCGTCGAGGGACGCCTTCGGCGCGGCGCCGGCAGCCACCAGCGTCGCCGCCTCATCGCGAGCTTTCTGGCGGCGATCCAGCCGGCGGCGCGCGGCGGCCAGCATCTCGTCGGCCTGGTCGACCGTGAGCTCGCCATACGCGGTGTGGCGAAGGACCACTCCGTCCTCGGCGTCGGCGACGGCGTCCTGCGCCTTTTCCACGCTCGCCCGCGGCAGCACGCCCGCGGCCACCAGCCCTTGCACCCGTGCCAGCTCGGCCTTAACGGCGATTACCGTGCCATCTTCAGCCAATTGCGCCCCGAATACCGCGCCGCACGCCACAAGCATCAGGGCAGAAAACCGAAGCATCAACTTCTATTGTAAGCCCGACCGCTTTCGCTCCTGTTCCACCACGTGAACTACGATGTAAGCCGCGCCAACCCCCGCGCAAAGCACGGACACGCCCAGAATCGGCAGACGGATGGCCGGCAAAACGTCGTTGAGAGCAACGATACTGAACGCCACCAACCCCAGTCCCGGGCAAAGCCAGAACAATCCCGTACGCAAATAGTCGATTGGCGATTTTCTCGCTTCTTCTTCCTGTTTCTGTTTGCGTTCCTCTTCCTCCGGATCGGGCAGATCGCCGGCCGGAGGCAAGCCCTTTTCAATTGCCGCCAGGCGCTCGCGATGGATCATCTCCAGTCGCTTATGGCGGAAATAACTGGTGACCCCCACGATGCCGATCGGCACCAGGAGTGCGCCCAGCACGATGATGTTATTGGCAATCGCCTCAAGAAGTTTGTCCATTTCAGTCTCCGGCCATTGAGACTCCGCGCACGGACCAAAATGTTTCAATCGCGCGCTGAAACATTTCGCACCGCGCGCGGAGTCTAAATACTGAGCCGCGACCGCAAGGGAGCGGTGCCTTTCGGCCGGAGATAATAGATCAGTGAGCGGCAACCCCCCGTTCGAGCGTCTGCTCGACGAATATCGCGACAAAGTTTTCCGCCTCGCCTGTTCCCTGCTCGCCGACCAGGCTGCCGCCGAAGATGCCAGCCAGGACATTTTCCTCAAGATCTGGAGGGCCCTGCCCGATTTTCGCGGCGAATCTGCTATCTCCACATGGATCTATGCCATCGCGCGCAACACCTGCCTCACCCGCCGCCGTACGGCCGCCAGTGAGCGTACCTGCTCGCTCGACGAGGTGAACGCCGCTGCCTTCACCTCCGAAGATCCTCCGCCCGCCATCGAATCGGATCTTCGCGCCGCCATCGGCCGCCTGCCCGAAAAATACCGCCGCGTGCTGGTGCTTTTCTATCTCGAAGACCGGTCGTACCAGCAGGTCGCAATGGCGATGGGGCTGCCGATGGGGACGGTTAAAACATATCTGCATCGCGCCAAGAAAGAGCTGGCGGTGCTCCTGGCCGAACCAAATTTGCGAAAGGAGAGCGCACCCGCATGGCCTGCCCTGAATTTGAAGATCTGATCATGGATTATTGCGAAGGCGCCGCTTCGCCCGCCGATAGCGCCCTACTCGAAGCGCACATTGCGGCTTGCAGCGCCTGCCGCGCCTGGCTCGGCGAACAGCGGGAACTCGACCTGCGCCTGGCGAAATCGCTCGCGGCGCCGTCGCTTTCGCCGGAATTCGCCGGGCGCCTGGCGGCCCGCATCGCGGCCGAACCGCGCGCGCCGCGATTCCACTGGCTTCCACGCGCTCTGGACGCCATTGGCTTTCTGGGAATCGCGGCCGCCGCCGGATGCCTGCTCCAACAACTGCCTCACGCAGGCGACTGGGTGGGCCTGGTCACGCTCGCCGCCTCCGCCGCCTTCGCACTCTGGGAGACCGGCAAGGCCTTGCGGACAAGCTACGGCCATCGGCAGGGATTCTAGTGCGGCTCCTGTGGGGCAGACTTTAGTCTGCGGCGGACTTCAGAGGCACTTGCAGAATTAACGGCAAACGCCTGCTTGCGCGAGGCTGATTCACCAAGTGCTGAAACAACAGCGCCTACTGGTGCCGTTTTATCTGTGTGCATCCGTGTCCATCCGTGGCCAAAAAATTATTGCTCCAGGAGTTCGCGACACTTCGGGATTCAGTCGAATTTTGGGCCTCAGAAATTGGCCACGGATGAACACGGATGCACACAGATAAAAACCATTTAACGGTCGCCGGCAATCGCGTTTTTTCCAGGGCCTCAGGCAAGCGGACTCGCCTTTTTTGCGCTCCCCAGGGAGCGGTGCTTTTGTAATCTGCCTGAATTTTGCAAGTGCCTCTTCAGTCCGCCACCTGGCCTATTTATGCCCGATGGGATGGACCGCCGGCGCGGGGTGCGCCATGGGCGGCGTAATCGGACGCGTCACCGGGTACCGTGGAGTGGTAAGGCCCGTGCCTGGACCAATGCGAATCGGGGAATAAGGCGAACGGCCGAGCCCGGAACCAAGCCCGAACCCGGGTCCAAGCCCGAGTCCATGCACCCCCAGCAGCAGCGGCCGGTACGTGTATCCCGGAAGGTAGAGGGAATAGAAGCCCGGCTGATACAGCGTCGTCCCGTAGAGCGACGATTGGTACGGCGAAACTCCGCCATAAGCGCCCACGCTCGAAACCAGCGGCGGATATCCGAGCAGCGGGAAATACGTGAACGCATCCATCGGGGTATAAGACCCGGACAACGCGGCCGGATCCTGAATGTCGGCCGAGATGGCGTTGTCCGCCGAGATCGATTGCGCACGGCCGTCCGCCCAGTCGCTGAGCGAATCGTGGGCGTCGGTCTCCGCGGTTTTCTCGGGCGCCAGCACCGCTTCGAGCGGCAAGTCGTTCCCTTGATCCACAGTCACGGGAGCATCGCCAGCCGCCGCTACTACCACCGATCCGCCCCGGACGGAGACGCGCGGCGGCTCGCAATCGATGCGATAGCTGCCGTCATGCGCCTGGCGTACGGTCCAGTTCTTATACAGTAGCGTCATCGAAGTGCCCGGCGCTGCTTGCGCCGATTCCATCATGGCCGAACCGGCAAGCAGTTCCACCTTGGTATCGGTCAAGGCGGTGGACACCATGCGGATGGCGCTCTTTTCGCCGACGCGCAGGAAGACGCCCGGCGTCAACAGGATCTCTGCCCGGCCCTGCTCTGTGCGCAATTCCGCGCCCTCCGGGATCGAGGCAAACCTGCCGAAACGTTGTTCCAGCGGCTGCCCGGCCACCGAAACGTCGCCTTCGAAGAAGTGGACCAGGCCGGAACGGGTGGAAATCACCGCCTGGCCGTAAGCGGACACCGCCATAGCGGCGCCTGCCGCCAGTGAAAAAGCATACACCGAGATGCGAGACATACGCACCAGCTCCCCGTCCCGAGTATCTTCCTATCCATGGCCCGCGTCAAGGGTATGATGTCGGAATGATCTCGAAGTGTTGGGTGGTGACTGCGCTGTGCGCTGCCATGGCGTGGGCGCAGCCTGCGAACCAGGCGGGAATCGCGCACGTGGCGTTCCGCGTGGCCGATCTCGCAAACGCGCGCGCCTTCTATAATCAGCTCGGGTTCGAGCAGTTCTTCGAAATGAAGCAGGGCGAGCGGACCACCGAGGCGTTCCTCAAAATCAACGACCGGCAGTTCATCGAACTGTACCCGCGCACGGACCCCTCGCAAGCGCTCGGGCTGATGCATATCTGCTACGAATCCAGCGACCTGGAGGCGCTGCACGCGGAACTTGTAAAGCGCGGGCTCACGGTTTCCGACGTGCGCAAGGCGGGAGCGGGGAACCTGCTGATGACCATGAAAGATCCCGAGGGCCAGACCATCGAGTTCACGCAGTACATGCCGGGATCGCGGCACTTCGAGGACCGCGGCAAGCACCTGGGCGCGAATCGCGTTTCCACCAAGCTCGTGGGTGTGACAATGATAGCCCGCGATGCTGCGGCCATGCGGAAGTTCTATCTGGACAAGCTCCCTTTCATCGGGCCGGAACTCGACATCGAGGCGCTCGGCTCGGACGTCCACACGGGCATCCAATTCGGCATTTCGGACTTGGACCAGACAGCAGCGGCGCTGGCGCGGCTGGGACTCCCGATCCAGAGCGACGTCACCAGGCTGATGGTGACCGACCCGGACGGCATGTTAGTTGCATTTGTAAAGGGCTACTGAGCCGCGACGCCAGGGAGCGGTGCTTTTGCTACCCCACAAGCTCACGGCATCTGCGGGCTCGCGGTCTCCAGAATGCGCACGATCCACTCCGCATGCGGCCGCCCGGAGTTTCGCACCAGCTTCAGTTCGCGTTCGAGATCGTATTCCACGCGGCGGATCGTGGGGCGGCCGTCGTCCAACAAAAGATACGAGGCGCGCCGGTCGCCATCGTGGGGCATTCCCACGCTGCCGCTATTGGCCACCACGATTCCCGCCACGGTGCGGACATACGGCCGGTGAATGTGCCCATACACCACCACGGGCTTTCCCAGGCGGCCGTAGGTCGATTCCAGGTCGTTGTCCGCGGCGTTGTGCATGGGCGCGCGCCATGCCGACTGAGGACTGGCATGGACGAGCGCAAAGTGCTCCTCGATTTGCGCGCCGGGCAAAGAGCGCAGCCACGCCAGCCGTTCCTCGCCCACCCGTTCGCGAACATCGGCCGCCATCTCCTCGATGGCGTCCCACATGGATTTCAGGTGCGGCGACGCGCTCGCGAACCGCGTGAGCGATGGGGGGTCGAAAAGCATTTCATCGGTATTTCCGTACACTCCCGGCCAGCCAAGATCGCGCAGGCGGTCGAGCACTTCCACGGGGCTCGATCCGTTATCGCCCAGGTCGCCGCCGTGCAGAACCAGGTCGGGCGCAGTCTCGCGCAGATCGGCCAGCACAGCTTCGAAGGCCGTGAGGTTGCCATGGATGTCGGAAACGATTGCCGCGCGCACTATTCGGTCAACCCCCGGCGCTGAAGTTCTTCGTCGTACGCGCGATTGATGCGCTCCAGGCGGTCATACAGGCCGCAGAAGGCGTATTGCGGCTCCATGATACGCAGGTCGTCGTCGCTCAGCATTTCCAGGTGGGCGCGCCACTGCGCTTCGAACTCCGCGTTGAAGATGTCGCGGTCGATCACGCTGGTGGCCCGATGGATCAACTTTCCCGGCACCAGGACGCGCCAGCGGTAGCGCATGTTGTCGTCCTGGTCCGGCTCCTCGTGGAGTTCCAGATGGCACGGGATTCCCGCGGCTTCCAAGGCGTCGCGCACATCCACCGAACCCTCCGACGGGTCCATAGTTCCCGGCCGCGGATAGCTGGAATAGGCTTCCGCCGCGTCTTCGAGCCAATCGGGTTCGACTTGTTCTTCCTGCTCGCTAGGGGCCGCCGGCCTCCGGACAGCCGCCGGCGCGGCAGCTTTGCGCGCGGCCGCCTCTTCGTCGTAAATCCGCCGCGCCGCCTCCACTAAATCGTCGCGATTGATATCGGCAAGCTCCTCATCCGACATGTCGGCATAATGCCCGCGCAGAAATTCGGTATCCAGTCGCATGGTTCCACCTTACCGCGAAATGTTTCTGGTGCTTTTGCCTTGTGTTACTGAGCCGCGACGCTTTCTGAGCCGCGACCGCAAGGGAGCGGTGCCTTTTTCGTGGAACCTCCCGGAATCGCTTGCGTCTTCTCTGACAATGGCCACCGTTCTATCCGACCTGACCTACGCCTTTCGCACCCTCCGCACCAATACCGGATTTACCGCCGTCGCCGTCGCCGCCCTGGCCCTCGGAATCGGCGCCAACACCGCCATTTTTACGGTTGTCGACACGGTCATGCTCGCTCCGCTGCCCTATCGCGACGCCGACCGGATTGTGCGACTGGGACGCAAGTTCCCCGAGGGAAACGGATATTCCAATTCCATCCCCAAATACATGGTGTGGCGGAATAACGACGTCTTCGACAGCATGACGCTCTACGATCAGGGCGGGATCGGCTTACATCTCGGGTCCGGTGACCACCCCGAGCAGGCCAAGGCGAGCCACGTTTCGAAGGATTATTTTCAGGTCTTCGGCGCTTCCCCGGCCATTGGGCGCACGTTCAGCACCGCCGAAGATCTCCCGAACGGTCCCGCAGTGGCGGTGCTCAGCGATCGCCTGTGGAAGAACCGCCTGGGCGGCGACCAGCAAATCGTAGGCCGAACCATCGTTCTCAACAATCAGCCGTACACCGTGATCGGGATCATGCCGAAGGATTTCCAGTCGAACCCGCCCATGGACCTCTGGCTGCCATTGCAGGCCGACCCCGCCAGCACCAATCAGGGTCACTATCTCGCCACGGCGGCGCGGCTCAAACCCGGAGTGTCCCTCGAGCAGGCGCGCGGCGCCATGAAGGTGCTGGGTGAGCGATTCCGCGCGCAATACTCGAAATGGATGGACCCCAAGGAGAGCGTGGCCGTAGTCCTCATGAAGGACTCGATGGTGGAAGATGTCCGGCTCGCGCTGCTGATTCTGCTGGGCGCGGTTGGGTTCGTTCTGTTGATCGCGTGCGCCAACGTCGCCAACCTGCTGCTGGCACGCGCCGCCGTCCGCCAGAAGGAACTGGCCATCCGCGCGGCCATCGGCGCCAGCCGATGGCGCGTGGTGCGGCAACTGCTTACCGAGAGCGTGATCCTGGCCGGCGCTGGCGCGGTACTCGGATTCGCTATCGGCGCGGCGGGGGTGCGCGCATTGCTGGCGATGGCGCCCGGAAATATTCCGCGGCTCACCGAGACGGAAGGTCTTCACCAGCAACTTCCACTGCTCGATTGGCGCATCGCGGCATTCACCATCGGGGTCGCCGCGCTCACCGCGATACTCTTCGGCCTGTTCCCGGCGCTGTCGCTATCCAATCCCGACCTGGCTTCGACGCTGAAAGAAGGCGGCAGATCGGGCGGCGGATCGTTGGGGCGTCGCTCGCGCGCGTTCCTGGTAGTCACCGAGGTGGCGCTGGCGCTGGTTCTGGTCACCGGCGCCACGTTGCTGATTCGCACCTTCAGCGGGCTGCGTTCGGTGAATCCCGGCATCAATCCGCACAACGTTCTGGCGCTCGAAACTTCGCTCGCCTCGGGCGCGTTCGATTCCACGGAGAAGGTCGACCGGCTGGTCCGCCAGGTGGTGGAGCGGTTGGAAGCGCTCCCCGGCGTGCAATCGGCCGCTTCGGCGCTCATGCTGCCGCTCAATGGCAACGATGTCGACCTTCCGTTCAACATTGCCGGAAGACCCGCGCCCAAAGGCGGATACGATGGCGATGAGCAATGGCGCTCGGTTTCCACGCACTACTTCGGGACGCTGCAGATTCCCCTGCTTCGCGGGCGGCTGTTCACCGAATCGGACACTCTGGGCGCGCCCGCGGTGGTAATCATCAATCAAACCATGGCCCGGAAATATTGGAAAGGCCAGGACGCCATCGGCCAGATCATCATCATCGGCAGGGGGCTCGGCCCGCAGTTCGAGGACGCGCCGCGGCAGGTGATCGGCATTGTGGGCGATGTAAAGGAAACCGGGCTCGGGGCGGTGAATGAAGGCGTAATGTACATCCCGCAGGGGCAGGTCGCCGAAGGCCTTACGAAGTTTGCCAATGGCGTGGTTCCGCTCGCTTGGGCGGTGCGGACGGCCGGCGATCCGATGACGCTGCGCGCCGCCATCGACCGCGAATTCCGCGCCGTGGATGCCACGCTGACTCCGGCCAACGAGCGCACCTTGGACCAGATGCTGGAGCAATCCCTTTCGCGGCAAAACTTCAACGCGCTGCTGCTCACCGTCTTCGCTTCGCTTGCGCTGCTGCTGGCGGCGATCGGAATCTACGGCCTGATGTCGTATTCGGTGGAGCAGCGGTTGCAGGAAATCGGCATCCGTGTGGCGCTCGGCGCCTCGCGCGCCGACGTGCTCCGTCTGATGGTCTTACAGGGAATGAAACTCGCCGGTATCGGGATCGTTCTCGGACTCGGCGCGGCGTACGCGGCGACGCGATTGCTCTCGACCATGCTGTTCGGCGTAAAGGCTAACGACCCGTATACCTTCGTCGTAGTGGCGGCGATGGTTGCGATCGTGGCCGCGCTGGCCTCGATGGTACCGGCGCGCCGCGCGGCGGGCATCGCGCCCTCGGTGGCGCTGCGGCATCAGTAGGGCGTGGCAAGACTCAGAAATCGAACTGTTCCACCTTTTCCGCGATCCGTTCTTCGAAATCTCTTGCAAGGGCCGGCACTCGCTCGCGCCGCCATTCCGGCACTCTTTCCGCGATTCGCTCCGGAATGGCCATAACCGCTCGATGCGATATGGCGGCAAACGTCATGTCATCCGCCAGGGCACACGCGAGGTTGATTAAACCTGGGATGCCGGCCTCTCCTTTTGCCGCGTGGTGCCTGGAAGCGGCCTCCTGAAACACCGCCGGTAGCGCCCATACGCGGCACAGATACGATCCCGCGGTGCAATGGTCCATCCCGCAAGTTTCCTGCTCGGCGGCAAGTATAGCGTCCACGTCATCATGGAGCTTCAGGACGATTCGCGTGTACTTTTCGCGGTCCTTGGCGAGCAAACCCACGCGCCCGATGTCATGCAAGACGCCTGCGGTATTTGCCAGGTCGGGAGCCACGTCATATAGTGGCGCCAGTTCGGCCGCAATTAAAGCCGTGGCGAGGCTGTGCCGCCACAATCGGCGGGTCACCGCGATTTTGGGCGCCGACCGCAGCATTCCTCGCATGGCCAGCGTCGCAATCAAGCGCTTGGTGTTGTCCGCTCCCAGCACCAGAATGGCGCTGTGCAGGTCGGTAATACTGTCGGGCACCGCGAACAACGGCGAATTCACGTAAGCCAGAGTCTCTGCGGCCAGCGCGGGATCGGACTGCAGCAACTTCGCAATCTCCTGCGTGGAGACGTGTTCGCGGTCGAAGAGTTGTAGCACCGAGACAGCGACGGGGCTGAAGGGATTGAGGCGAGCCAGCTTTCCCAGCTTTGCGACCTCGACGGGCGTGGAGGCGTCCTCATCCCCATTGAGGATCGCTACCGACCCCGGCTCCGGTGATTCCAGAGCTTTGGAGATATTGCGCGCCCGCTTCTCCCGGCCTTTGCGAAGCCAACCCATTCTTTAATAGTAGTTTAGAACATGTAAATCGGCTTTCCAAGTTAACCGAATATATCACCACGTGCTGAAACGAGCGCCTAATGGGCCGCAACCGCAAGGGAGCGGTGTTTTTGTAACTCGCACTTTGCTACATTCAGCGGCAGAGGCCCCTACATGAAAACCCCAGGGATCGTGCGCCTCGGCACGATCGGCTTTCTGGCCGCGGCAACCGCGGCGGCGCAATCCGGCACCGTCAACGTGCAGGTTAGCAACCAGGTGAACACGTCGTCAGGCGTCAATGGACGTCTGCAGATTGCGATGTCCACTTCCTTTCAGTTGGCCGGCTGGAGCTATACGTTTTTCGGCGGCGCGCCAAGCGCTCCCGCCAACCTGACGGCGCTCAATCCGTTTCACGCGCGGGTCCAGGTGGTTTCCGACGGCATTCCGCTCACCGCTCCCGACACCTGGAATTTCACCGAACTGAACACCATGCTCTCGCCCATTCAGGCGGCCGGCGACCACAGCCCGGAATTCCAGATCGGCACCGCGCCGGCGTTTCTGAGCAACTCGAGCGGCCAGATTCTCGCTTCCAGCATCCCGGCATTCGCGCAGATGAGCGCCAACCTGGTGCGGTATTACAATACCGGCGGATTCACCGACGCCGGCGTTCACTATCAAAGCCCGACGCCCTATCCCGTCACGTGGTGGGGCATTTTTAACGAGCCCGACATCAACGGCGTTTCGGCATCGGAATATGTGACGCTCTACAACACGGTGGTTCCCGCCATGGCGCAGGCCGACTCCAACATCAAGTTCGTGGCGGTGGAACTGGCCTTGGACCCGTCCGGCAACGGCAATTATTTCCCGACGTTTGTGAACGGCGTCACCGCTCACGTCGACGTGGTCGCGAAGCATTTCTATTCCACCTGCAATCAGAAGGACCTCGACCGCACGCTCTTCGCCACCGTCCCCGGTTTCGCCAGCCAGGTGCAGGAAATGTACCGCGACATGGCGCCGAATCCCGCCCTGGCCAACGTTCCGATGTGGATCACCGAGAACAACGTCAATGCCGATTACAACTTGGGCAACGGCATCAGCGCGTGCAATTCGCCGCAGTTGTTCGTGCTCGATACGCGCGGATCGAGCCCGTTCTTCGGCGCGTGGCGGTCGCTGGTGTTCGAACAATTGGGCGAAGCGGGAGCGCAGGCGCTGTACCACTGGGGGTTCGGGACCGACGCGCAATTCGGCGAGGTAGGCGCGTCCGGCAACCTGCAATTCAGTTACTGGGTGGATTACTATCTCTCGCACTGGCTGCCCTCGCCGCCGGGACAGGATATTCTCGCGACGACCACCTCGGGCTGCTGCCTCACGTCCAGCCTGAATACCTGGCAAGGCGGCAACGGATTGCAATATGACACTCAAACGCTGGCGGCGCGGAATGTGGATGGTTCGCTGGTGATCCTGATGTCGAATTACGCGCTCAATGCCGCGGGCGACAACAACGGTCCCGGCCTTCCGCGTACCTTCGCGCTGGACCTTTCGGCACTGGGCACGTTCTCCAACGCCACGCTGGTGACGCTCGACGCCTCTACTCCCACCACCGGACCGGTGCCGCAATCGCTCACGCCGGCCGCGCAAATGCAGGTAACGCTGCCGGGGTATGGGGCGGCGCTGCTGCGGCTCTCGAATGCCCAGCCGGCTCTCGCCGCCGCGGGCGTGGCCAACGCGGCGAACTTCGCCGCCGGCCCGGTGGCTCCCGGAGAGATCGTGGCGCTATTCGGCTCGGCGCTCGGACCGGCGCAGGATGCGAATCTCGAGCTCACCAACCCCGTGCTGGTGTCGAATGCTCTCGAGGGCGTTCACGTGCTCTTCGACGGCGTGCCGGCTCCGATTCTGTACGCCTCTGCGGGGCAAATCAACACCGTCGTGCCGTATGGGGTCGCTGGCCATTCCGCCACGCAATTGCAGGTGGAATATCTGGGCGCCGTTTCCGCGCCGGTGACGCTTCCGTTAGCCGCGATATCGCCGGCGCTGTTCACCTCCGCCGCGTCGGGCACGGGGCAGGGCGCGATCCTGAATCTGACCGGATCGCCGGTCAATTCCGCCGCCAACCCCGCCGCGCGCAGCGATTGGGTGGCGATCTTCGGCACCGGCATGGGTGTGACCGCGCCGGCGAGCACGGACGGCATGGTATCCACCGCGCCATTGGGACAATTGCCCGCCGGCGTGAACGTCACGGTGACGATGGGAGGCATTCCCTGCCAGACAAATTACGCGGGCGCGGCGCCCGGCCTGGTAGCGGGAGTGATGCAGATCAACGCCCAGGTGCCGGCAGGAGTAACTCCGGGCCCGAGTGTGCCGGTGGTGGTGACCATCGGCGGAGTAAGTACGCAAAACGGAGTTACGGTGGCCGTGAAGTAAGTTACTGCCGGGTGATGGTCACGATATTCGCGGCGTGCTTCTTGCGGCTTATGCTCTGCATGAGTGTGGGACCTTCGATTCAGACGCGGTCGCTCGACGAAGTCAACCGCCTGTTAGCCAGCGCAAAGATGGCACGCTGAGGCTATCGGGCCCACCTCCTCAAATCGGCGTACTCCCGCGCATTCTACGATAACGCCGTTTGAACTAAGCCGCTTGCGCGGCGGACGCTACGCGTGCGCAAAGGATGCAATCTTTGTCGCTTCGCGATGTGGGTCACAGGAAGGTCCCTGTCACCCAGCTAAGAAAAAAGGGCTCTGAGCGAGAATCTGTAAGACACCCCATTTTCATTGGGTTTTCGCTGTTTGGACCGTCCGGGCTGACCTGGGCCAGCTTCTCTGGAACTGAGTTGTCGCCAATGTTCATCGACCTTTC
>Ga0181538_10001833_pt1 | contig 23116 bp, 12 predicted proteins | sample PEATcosm2014_Bin_40_FD_119773 | JGI IMG/M metagenome (GOLD analysis project Ga0181538, IMG submission 119773) | Peatland microbial communities from MTU Mesocosm Facility, Houghton, MI, USA - PEATcosm2014_Bin23_30_metaG | ecosystem: Environmental > Terrestrial > Soil > Wetlands > Peat | place... | reverse complement strand
GGCCGATCAACTGGGCATCCCCCGTCTCTGCTGACCTCAACTCCTCGAACCGCCGGATGCGGACCCGCTTGTCCGGTGGTGTGGCAGGGGAGGAGAGGTGACTCTCCCCCCTATGCCGATCGCAAGAATATCGAACACGTCCATCCATCCCATCAGCTAAACTTGCTGCGCAAGTTTTTCCCGGCAGTCCATTGCTTCAAAAATCCGCAATCCCAGCGCCGGGGAGCGCTCATTCCATCATGGTCACACGCCGCCAATTCGTTCAGAACGCTGCACTGCTCACCTCTGCATGCGCACTCGTCTCTCAGCTCCACCCCGCATTCGCACAGGCCCACGGCAACTACTTTCATAATCCACTCATGGGCGGCGACCACCCCGACCCCAGTCCCCTGCGCGTCGGCGACGACTTCTATCTCACGCACTCCAGCTTCAACTTCGCTCCCGGTCTCGTCATCTACCACTCGCGCGATCTCGTCAACTGGCGTCCCGTCGCCGCGGCCCTTCGCCGCTACTACGGCAATGTCTGGGCCCCTTACCTCTGCGAGTACCAGGGCCACTTCTACATTTATTTCCCCGCCGATCATCGCATCATGGTCGTGCATGCTGACCACCCCACAGGTCCGTGGAGCGAGCCCCTCGATCTGCACATCGAGAGCATCGATCCCGCCCACATCGCCGAGAATGGCAAGCGTTTTCTCTACACGGCCGGCGGCCAGATGGCCGAGCTCGCCGCCGACGGTCTCGCCGTTCAATCGCCGCCCCGCACCGTCTTCCAAGCCTGGCCCGTTCCCAGGTCCATCCGCATCGAGTGCACGTGCCTTGAAGCGCCCAAACTTGCTCAGCACAACGGTTACTTCTACCTCAACGTCGCCGAAGGCGGCACCGCAGGACCGGGAACCAGCCACATGGTCGTCAGTGCGCGCAGCCGTCATGCCGATGGCCCTTGGGAGTTCTCGCCTTACAATCCCGTTGTCCACACGCCGTCTCGCGACGACCGCTGGTTGAGCCTCGGCCACGGCCGCCTTGTCGATACGCCCGATGGAAAGTGGTACATCACCGTCCACTCTTACGAGAACGGCTATCGCTCCCTCGGCCGCCAGATGATGTTGTTGCCCATCGAGTGGACCTCCGACGAATGGATCCGCCAGGCGCCCGGCACCACCGCCGCGTCGGCCATTCCCATGCCCGTCCCCGGCTCCATCCAGCACGCATTCCTCGATCCCTCCGACGACTTCACCGCAAGCGAACTCGGCCTGCAGTGGGCCTTTTGGAGTGACTTCGATCCCGCGCGCTTTCAAACCGGCAAAGGCTCCCTCACGCTCGCCGCCCGTGGCCGCACTCTCGAGGATTCTTCGCCTCTCACCACCACCGTCGGCGGCCACTCCTACACCGTCGAAGCCGACGTTGAAATCGACAAGGGATGCGAATCCGGCCTGCTGCTTTTCTACAATCCCCAGGCCGCCACAGGCCTTGTCATGAACTCAGGAGGCATCGCCGTCCGCACGCCCACCGGCTCGCGTCGCCAACGCCTGGCTCCCGGAGCAACCCGCGCCACGCTGCGCATCGTCAACGATCGCCAGGAAGTGGACTTCTACTACCGGCTTCCCGACCAGCCCTGGCAAAAAACCGAAGCCTCCGTAGAAATCTCCGGGATGGAACACAACATCCTCGGCGGATTTCTCGGCGTCCGCCCCGCCCTCTATGCGACCGACTCAGGCCGCGCGACCATTCGCAACTTCTGCTACTGGCCAAAAGCAAACATCCCGTTGTAAAGCGCCCGTGCGCATCTGAGGCGGCATTCGCGGTTCATCCCAGCCCACACGCCGTTCATCACAGGTGGAGCGCAACTCGTCACAAACTGACGAACGGCCCCGTGACGACCGTCCCCGTAACTCTCTCATTCTGTGACCGTTTTGGGCTATTACTATGCGGCCTTCGGGCCATTACTTTCTGGTTTCGCTTTTGCCGTTACGCCTTTACTCCACAATTCATGGACCGCATACTTCCCGCTAGATCAGCTCTCGGCAGCAGTTTCCCCAGCTCGCCTCCGGAAGCAGGTTGAGTTCGAAAATAACTGAAAGTTTCGGCACGCACCTCCGGCTCTACCGGAGGTGCGTGCCCAACTCGTTGGAGGCATTTCATGCGACCCCAGATCGCAAAAAGTCTGCTTACGCACGCTCTCTTGATCCTTTCGCTCGTCTTTTTCGCCCGTCCGTCTCATGCACAGGACCTCGCGTCCATCACGGGAGTCGTAGCGGACTCAAGCGGAGCCGTCATTCGCGGCGCGGCGGTCCTGCTGGCCAATGACGCAACCGGCGTCTCCTACAAGACGGTCACCAACTCCGTTGGCTCCTACAGCATCACCAACGTCGCCCCGGGCCCGGGCTACAAGGCCACTTTCTCGTCGCCAAACTTCCAGACCGTCGTCATCACTGGAATCTACCTGAGCGTTTCCAGCACCCGCACACAAAATGCCACACTCACCATTGGCTCCGCATCGCAAACCGTCGAAGTCTCCGCCGCGGCCGAGAATGTCACGCTGAACACCACGGATGCGACCCTGGGTAACAACTTCCAGGTACAGGAGCTCAACGATCTCCCCGTCGAAGACCGCGGCAATCCTTCAGCGCTCTTTTATCAGCAACCCGGCGTCACTCTGGATGGCGCGGTCACCGGTTCGCGCTCCGATCAGTCCAACGTCACGCTCGATGGACTTGAAGTAAACGACAACGCCACCGGCCAATTCGGCGCGATTGTAGGCAATGCTCCCGTCGACTCCGTGCAGGAGTTTCGCGGTGTCACCGGCGATCCCCTCTCCAGCGCAGGACAAGGGGGCGGCGGCCAGTTCGCTCTCGTCACCCGGAGCGGCACCAATAATCTCCACGGCAACATCAATGAGTACCACCGCGACGCCGATCTTGAAGCCAACGATTGGTTCAACAACAACGCGGGAATCGGCAGGCCGCCCCTGGTGCGCAATCAGTTCGGAGGCAACATCGGCGGACCCATCCGCAGAAACAAAGCCTACTTCTTCTTCGACTACGATGGCCAGCACGACGCCAAAAATTCCCCGGTCGATCAGACCGTACCCTTGGGTGGTGTTACCGGGCAATCGGGCTGTGCCGGCAGCGCAGGCTATCGCCAAGGCTATGTTTGCTATGTCAACACCAGCGGCGCGACCGTATCGCTCAGCCCTTCACAGGCAGCGGCTCTCGATCCCCAGGGAACCGGATGGGATTCGACTGAACTCAAGTTCTTCCAGGGCCGCTATCCGGTGGCAAACGATCTCACTGGAGACGTGGGCGATCTGGTTAACACCGCCGGTTATCGCTTCAATGCGCCCACACCCCTCACCATCAACAATTTCGTGCAGCGCGTAGACGTCAACCTCAACGAAAAAATGAAAATCTTCGGCCGCGGCACATTCACGCGCAGAAACGACATCCTAAGCCCCATTCAATTTCCCGGCGACCCGCAAACCTACCCCAGCTACGATCGCAGCTATGCCTGGGTAGTCGGCCACTCCTGGATCATCACCGAGAACACCCTCAATCAAGCAGAGTTTGGCGAAACCTACGAGAACCTCGAGACTCCCGTTGCTTACAATCCGCAAGGCGACAACCAGTTCGCCTACGCGGGCCTCAGCGGGCCCTATGCAGCCGGCAACAATTCGCAGGCCAGAACCTATCCCATCCCCATCGTCCGCGACGATTTCAGTTGGCAAAAAGGCAAGCACAGCCTTACCTTTGGTGGAACCTTCAAGTGGATCAACCCCAACGAATTTCTCGCCAACAACTTCAATTTCGAATACGTGGGCGTTACCGGAGGCTCAAACTTTTCCGCGCTTGCTCCCAGTCTCCGCCCGTCCGACATCAACTCCTCGCAATACGCCACCACCATCTACGACAACGCCTTCTCCACCGCACTTGGCGCCTTCGCTGAGAACGCCGCCAACTTTAACTACAACAGCAAAGGCGTAACGCTTCCCACCGGCGGCGGCATCAATATGAACTTTCGCTATTACGAGACCGAACTGTACTTCGGCGATGCCTGGAAGGTCACGCCCCATCTCACCATCTCCTATGGTGTGCGCTACCAACTCTACACACCTCCCTACGAAACCCACGGAGAACAGGCCTTTCCTCAACTGAACGCCGGCGGTACAGTCACGCCCTTCTCGTTCGACGCCTACTGGGCTGACCGCATCAAGCAAAGCGCCGCGGGCGTCTCCACCAACACCTCGGTTCCTTTCCTGCAATACGTTCTCGGCGGCAAGGTCAACAACGCTCCCGATTTCTACTATCCCCAGAACAAGCTGCTCGCGCCGCGTCTCGCCTTCGCCTACAGCCCCGCTTTCGACCCCAAGTCTGTCTTTAGTGGCGGAGCCGGCATCGTCTACGATCACCGCATTGTCAACGCTCTCCAGTTCGTCCAGACCCAGGAGTCCTATCTCTTCTCAGCCCAGCAACTCAATCCATATGGAATCTCCGGCGACCCCTATGATTCTTTAGCCACCAGCAACATCAGCCTCGGCGGATTGCCCCGCTTCAGCGGGCTCACTTCGCCGCCGCCGCCGCCCTCAGCGCCCAACGTCACGCCCCCCTACACGCCCTATGTGGCCGGCGGCGTGCCCTACGGTGAGCAATATGCCGAAGGCAATGTTCTCGTCGATCCCAATCTCAAAAATCCCTACAACATCGAATTCAATCTCGCATGGCAACACGAGTTTCTCCAGGGCTACATCCTCAAAGTTTCTTACCTGGGAAAACTGGGCCGCCGCCTGCTCGCTTCGGCAGATGCCAACCAGCTCATCGACTTCCCCGACAACACCGGCGCCTCCAACCAAACCTTGTCTCAAGCTGAATCCGGCATGGTCACGCAGTTGCGCCAGTTTGCGAGCCAGGGCGAATACGGCGCCGCCGCCAGTCTTTCCCCGCAACCTTGGTTTGAAGATCAGCTCCCGGGATTAGCCAATTACCTCAACACCCTCTTCGGTGGCGCTTACTTCGCCAACAACACCCAGGCCGCCGCCTATTACGCTTATCCCTACTCCGCGCGCGGCGACTTCTCCGATACCGTCTGGGCCTTATCGGGATTCCTGCCGCCCAATGTTGGCTTGGCCGCACAGTTCGGCACCAACAGCATCTGGACCAACAAAGGATTCTCCAGCTACAACAGCATGCTCGCCACCCTGCACAAAAACGTCGGCTACGGCCTGCAGTTCGATCTCAACTACACCTGGGCGCATTCCATTGACAACGTCTCCGAAAACGCCGTATTCATCGCCGAGGCAGAGGCCACCGGCTTCATCTGCGATGTCAACCGCCCACGCGAGTGCCGCGGCAGCTCAGGCTTCGATGTCGCCAACTATTTGAACGGGACTTTCATCTACGAGCTGCCCCTTGGCCGCGATCGCGACCTCGGCGCCACCATGCCCCTTTGGGCCAACGAACTCGCCGGAGGCTGGGAGATCAGCGGCATTCCCACCTGGCACACGGGCGTTGCCTACAACGCGTTCTCGAATGCCTACGTAGCCGGCTTCGCCAACGACGCGCCCGCCACGCTCACCGGCTCGCGCGCACTGCTCAAGACCAATATCCACGGCGGCAGCGGCAGCCCGCTCTATGCATTCTCCAATCCCACTGCCGCGCTCGCCGCCTACACCGGCCCCACCGGATTCAACATCGGCAGCCGCGACAATCTGCGCGGCCCCGGCTACTTCAATCTCGATCTCGGCCTCGGCAAAACCTTCCCTGTTTATGCGGATAGGATGAACCTCAAATTCCGTTGCGACGCGTTCAATGCCTTCAATCACCCCAACTTCAACCCGCCCACCATCGGCCCCAACGGCTCGCCCTGGTTCGCGGCAACGGATATTACTGAAGCGGAAGGCGTCCCCTTCGGAACCATCTCCAGCACCTACGTCCCTCCGGACTCCGACATCGCCGCCCGCGTCCTCCAAGGTTCGCTCCGCCTCGAGTTCTGAGCTCAACAAGAGGGCGCGCATTTCTCGAGACTTCTTCGGTCTCAGGGGTCGGGTGCGCGCATTTTTTGTTTCAAGGGTGAGGTGTAGCCTTAAGTGCTGCAGAATCAGGCTTAATGTTGGTTTGAGTGGTGCCTGGAACCGGCCAAATGTTCGCTCGACTGGTGCGGCGCACCCCCGGAAATGTTCGCGTGGGCGGTTGCGCTTTTTTGAGAGGAATACTCGGAAATTGGCCATTTGGTGGGTACGTGTAACCAAAGAATTTCCCGAATTCGCGCAAAGAATTGCAGAGAATTTCTCATAAGTGATGCAAGATGGGGTATAGATGCGTGTTTTAGCGCGGTTTTACGCGCGAAAACACGCATTTTTGCGTGCAAAAATGCAGTGTGAGTGCGAGTGAATGAAGTGAAAGAAGTGAAGTAAGTGAAAGCGTGAAAGGTGAGTGGGCGATGCGGAAGGTGATACGGGAGTGGGCGAGGGTTGAGTTGGAGCGGAGGGTGCGGTGTTACCGGCGGGCGCGCAGGCAACCGCGGCCACCGGAGGGTTGGTTGCGGGCGATGCGGCTGGCGGTGGGGATTCCGGCGGAGGAGATTGCGAGGCAGATGGGATTCACGGCGAAGATGGTGTTCCAGATGGAGCGGGCGGAACAGAAGCGGACCATTTCGCTGGAGCGTTTGGAAAAGATGGCGCGGGCGGTGGGGTGCGACCTGGTGTACGGGCTGGTTCCGTGGGAGCGGTCGCTCGAGGATCGCGCGATGGAGTTGGTGGAACGGGAGGTTTGGAGGAAGAGGTATACGACGCGGAAGCGGGGTTAGCGGAGTTGGAGCGGGGCGGGATCGGAAAGACATGACTAAGGAGCCCGGGACGTGGGGACCAGAAAGCAGTGGGCAGTGAGGAGCTCGTAGCCTGTAGCCGGTAGATGCTCGAATCTCGGGGCCCCTGGGTCCCAAAATCGAGACCGCGGGGCACCCTCGGGCGTGGTGTGTTTGCTCCCTGGAGACCCGGGGCGCCCAGCTATGTGGTCTTGTTTGGAAGCGTAGACAGAAAATCCGAATTCAGGGGAACGAAACTGCTTAGCTGGTCGTCTTTGCTCAACAGGCTCGGCACGTTGACCCCTTTCACGGCGATTCCGATTACTTGATTGTTCTGATCCAAGATCGGTCCTCCGCTGTTCCCCTTAACGATGTCAGCGTCGACGATGAAATGCTTAACCCGGATTGGCGGTTTTGTTGTTCCGAATCGATACCACCTTTCTTGGACGATCTTGCCGTACCTGAAGGCAACGCTGTCGTCAAGGTGGTAGTCGGGAAACCCAAGGACACAGACGGGGGTCTGGAGATTGAATTGGGGATCGGTCGCGAGTGGAAATTGCACTGGGAGCGGTGTCTGGATTGAAATTTCGGCTATATCGAGGCTGTCGTCTCGCCTGACAACCGTCACCGGATATTCGGCCTTGTCGAAGCTGGGCCGTGAGGCAACGAGCTGGTGGTCCACGTTGTGGGCGGCGGTTAGAAGCCGGCCCCCCTGCGCGGCAAACGCGGTCCCTTGGTGGCCGTCGATGTTGTCGAAGAGCAGCCAGATGCCTTGCCTGATTACTGATTCATGAGTTGATTGCCCAATGATGATCGGTTTTGCCTTTAATCCTCCCAGTTTTTGGATTCGTTGCAGGAGTTTCAGATAAATCCTGTCGTCCCTCCCCCGGATAAATCCTATAAACTCGATCTTCCCTCTGAGAATGTCTCGGAATGGTGGGCTATCGCCTTTGTATTGCTTCGTTTGATATTTCGCTCTGTGCTCAGTTTGGGCCTCGCCCTCGCCGAACTTTTCCCATGCGTGCAGCATGGCCCTGACTTGGCGATGGTGCTGCATACTCACGTTAAGGCCGGAGTTTACCCGAACCCCAGTCACCTCCATACTGGACCGGCGGCCCCGTATGCGAGTCTTATCCGGATTGACTTGGAAGCTATTCCGCGCGACGATTTCCTCTATTTCCTTACTGATCTCCCACTGCCTTGTTGAAGCATTTCGTTCGGCGATTCTTTTGTCCAGGACGAGGGCCTTGGTGGAGATAGAAACGTCGTCGGCATAGCGCGTGTAGGTGCACCCGGTGCTCCACGCTAAAGCTTTCAGTTCTGCGTCCATCTTTCCGCAGATCATGTTTGCGACAACGGGCGAAGTAGGGGCACCGATTGGGAGGGCACCTTTGTGGCAGCATATCCGTGCTAGCGTCTCGGAGACGTCTTTGGGGAGTTTGTACGGCTTCCCCGCGAAGAGCCCAGAAACTCTCCCAAAGTGGATCGTTGGGAAAAAGTCCTGGAGATCGAAATTCAAAATCCACTCTGCGCCGAGGTGCCGCTTTGCATTCGTTCGAATACTCCTACCCTTGGTAAAGCCGTGGACCACCGACCGTGATCCGTAGGCGGCGTACAGAACCTGTGCCAGCTTTCTCTGGATGATCTTAAGGGGCGTAGTTGGTGCGGAGATAATTCGCGGCTTGCCAGAGGCCCGCTTCAGTTCGAATTCTTCGTAGTTTTGCTTCTTGTATAGATAGAAGCAGAGCGTCTTGTACTCCACTTCGAGGAGATCCGCTATCGCGCGCGGCGAGGAAAGCGCGCCGAAGGCGGCGCGCATGTCTTTTTCTGAGATTTTGAGGTCAATGCTCTTCGGGGCCACGGTCGCTTTCCCGCTTTTCGTGGATCACATTTGACATGCTCAACATTGACATCAACATGAGCACGCTACAGGCGACATTGTAATCGACCCCAACTGGAACGTCGGGGAGTTTGCAAAGCCACGTGGCCCCAAGGGATATTTTACGCCCTGCGTAGGCTGGTCGGTCGACGGTCCGGGGCTCGGCGGTAGCCGGTTGGCATGGCGTGGGTGATGCGGGGACAGCCGCTCCCGACGATAGGTTTGAGCGCGGTTTCGCCGCGTACTTGATTTCTCGAAAAACGGGTGGGGCGGATTGTGGCGCGAGTGAATTCGCGCCCTGATACAAAACTTCAAGACGATTTGGGCGGCGGGACGGGGCAGGGTGCAGGGGCTGAAGCCCCAGATCATTTTTTGAGGCCGTGTCGGCGCGAGTAAACTCGCGCCCTGATACAAAGCATCGAGACGGCGGGGGAGATGGGCTGGTGTACGGTGCGAGGTTTGATCGCGGCTCCGCCGCGGACTTGATTTCTCGAAAATGGGTGGGCGGGTTGTGGCGGGAGTGAACTCGCGCCCTGATACAAAACTTCAAGACGATTTGGGTGGCGGGACGGGGCGCGGTGCAGGGGCTGAAGCCCCACGTCAATTTTTGAGGCCGTTTCGGCGCGAGTAAACTCGCGCCCTGATACAAAACTTCAGGACGATTTGGGCGGCGGGACGGGGAGGGTGCAGGGGCTGAAGCCCCAAGTCACTTTTGGCGTCCGTTTCGGCGCGAATGAATTCGCGCCCTGATACAAAGCCCAATGGCCGATGCGGCGCGAGTAAATTCGCGCCCTGATACAAGGCTCATTGACCATTGCGGCGTCGGAGTTGGATGCGGGCTATCGTGCGGCTTCGCCGTGTGCTTTGTTTCTCGAAAAATGGGTGGGCGGATTGCGGCGCGCGACCCACCCACTGGGTGGGTTCCCCGCTCGCGCCCTGATACAAGACGAGGGACGACAGCCGAATATGGGTACGAGCGGTCCCACCCTTCGCCAGAAAAAAGCGGAGGATGGGGCAACCGTTGTTTGAAGTGAGTGGGGATTTGAGCGCGGCTTCGCCGCGAACTTGATTTTTCGAAAAATGGGTGGGCGGGTTGTGGCGCGAGTTAACTCGCGCCCTGATACAAAACTTCAACACGATTTGGGCAGCGGGACGGGGCGCGGTGCAGGGGCTGAAGCCCCACGTCAATTTTTGAGGCGGTTTCGGCGCGAGTAAACTCGCGCCCTGATACAAAGCTCATTGGCGGTTGTGGGGTGAGCCAATTCTTGCTCTGATATAAAGCTCATTGGCCGTTGACGCGAGATTCGGATGCAAGCGGAGCGCGGCTTCGCCGCGGACTTGATTTCTCGAAAAATGGGTGGGCGGGTTGCGGCGCGAGTGAACTCGGGCCCTGATACAAAACTTCAGGACGATTTGGGCGGCGGGACGGGGCGCGGTGCAGGGGCTGAAGCCCCACGTCAATTTTTGAGGCCGTTTCGGCGCGAGTGAACTCGCGCCCTGATACAAAGCTCATTGGCTGTCGCGGCGTGGGGTTTGGATGTAAACCGCGCGGCTCGGCCGCGTGCCTGATTTCTTGAAAAATGGGAGGGCGGGTTTCGGCGCGAGTGAACTCGGGCCCTGATACAAGGCTCATTGGCCGTGGCGGCGTGAGGTTTGAGCGTGTTGCCGAGTTTGCGGCTAAGATGGGAGCACAGACTTAGATCAGCTTGCTTTGTATCAGGGCGCGGCTTTCAGCCGCGCCGGAATGCGCTTCCTTAAGGAGTCGGGGCTTTAGCCCCTGTTATGGCACGGCCCGTTCGCAATGCGCCACAAGAACATGCACTGAGCTCTCTGCGCACATTCTTCGCCACGACGAAGTGCCACGCGGGCATGCGCCTTTTGCAATCTGAACGGAACGCGACGTTGTTGATCGATGTTCTGCGTTCGTATATGGCCGCGGGAAAGTTCAGCGTGCAGGATTTCGTCATCATGCCGGATCACGTGCATCTGCTTTTGAGCATTGGCGGGGATACGACGATTGAAAAGGCCATGCAGTTGATCAAGGGGCGATTTTCGTATCGGCTGAAGCACGAGTGCGGCTATTTGGGAGATGTTTGGCAGGTTGGGTTTTCGGAGTCGCGTGCCGACGATGCGGCGAGTTTGGAACGGTATCAGAGGTATATTGCGCAGAATCCGGTGAAGGCGGGGTTGGCGGAGCGTGCTGGCGAGTATCCGTATTGCTACGGCTATTTGGCGGAGAAGAAGCGCAGGGGCTGAAGCCCCGCTTCTTTTTTATGGCTGGTTGCGGCGCGGCTGAAAGCCGCGCCCTGATACAAGACTTCAAGGTGATGGAAGAGCTGGGGCGCGATGCAGGGGCTGAAGCCCCACATCATTTTGGTTGCCTGTTCCGGCGCGAGTGAACTCGGGCCCTGATACAAAGCTCATTGGCCGTTGTGGGGTGAGGTTGGGATGCGAACGGCGCGCGGCTGCGCCGCGAACTTGATTTCTCGAAAAATGGGCGGGCGGGAAAAGCAGGGAACAGGGAACAGGGATCAGAGAACAGAGATCAGAGAACAGAGAACAGAGAACAGAGAACAGTTCCCACCCTGGCGGCAAAGGCAAATGCGGGTCCTTCGACTCGTGGGCCGCGCCAAGCACGGCCCACTTCGCTCAGGATGACATGCAATTTTTGTTGCTCAGGACGACATTTTTGTTCTGGCGCGCACGATTATTTGGGGTCGTCGGGCAGGTCGTAATCGCTGGGAGGGAGTTTGGAGGCGTCGTGTCCCGAGACTTGCCAGCTGCTCGGAGATTACCTGAATCAAGGACCGCTCGTATCCCAATGATCCCCTCAGATTATGAAAAGGCGTATTATCGTCAACTAAGTCAACTTCCGATTGGCTCGTGATCCATCTGAAGCCGCTTTCCGGGCGAAATGGTCGTTGGCTGAAGGATCGAATCGGATGTGCCGGTTACCGCGCGTGGCGCTCCATAAGGCAATTGCGTTCGCTCTTGCCCTGCTGACGCTGACAGGTGGGGTGCTGTGCGCACAAGAATACAGTTTCCGTAACTTTGGAGTTGCGGAGGGCCTGAACAACCTTGCGATTCGGCGAATCTACCAGGACCGCGTTGGCTTCATTTGGGTGAGCACGGAAGACGGGATTTACCGATACGACGGGGACCGCTTTGAGGCCTTCGCAACGGAACAGGGAATTCCGTCGAATTCGGGCGTGGCGTTTGGCGATGCGCCCGATGGGTCTCTTCTTGCCGGTGGAAGCATTGGACTCTACCGTCTTTCGGGCAACCGCTTTGAAAAACTCCCAGTCGATTTCAATACAATCGCCTGGACCCAGGGCATCCAATCGGATGGGAAAGGCCATACCTTTCTTGGCACCGACGCCGGGCTTGTGGAACTTTATTCCCAACCTGGGCAGGATCAATTTGCCATGCGGAGGTTTCCTCAGCCCGCGGGAACATCGGGGCCGGGGGCGTTTGGGATTTTGGTGGATGGCGACGTGCTCTGGTATGGCTGCGGACATCAACTCTGCCGGATGGACGCCCATGGCACTGCGGTTTTTGGACGAGAAATCGGACTTCCGGACCGGGAGCTGCAGGCCATCCAGAAAGATGGCTCTGGAAATCTCTGGGTGCGAGCACGGAATGTGGGCGTTTTCGAACGGCCCGCCGGCAAGGCCAAATTCCAGAGGCCAGAATTGCCCTTTTCGCCTGAAAACATAGGTGGAGTTCCGGCAGTCGATAGCGATGGACGGATTCTGCTTACAACCCCAGTGGGTTTGCTGATTGGGGATAAGAAGGGATGGCAGAAGGTCGACCGGTCCGTCGGGCTTCGCGGGACCGTCTACTCAGCCTTCGAGGACAGACAGCATTCCCTGTGGATTGGCTTGGCCGGCCGGGGGCTGGCGCAGTGGCCCGGGTACGGGGAATGGGAAGGCTACTCGACCGAGAGCGGGCTCGCCAGCGATCTTGTGTACGAAATCCTCCCGCAGAACGATGGGGCGCTCCTGGTGGGCACGGAAGCGGGCCTGTTTCGCGGAGAGCGGCGCCCCGTCGGCATGTCGTTTAGAAGTGTTGCGGGACTAAGTGGTTTTGCAGTGCACAGCGTGCGCAGGTCGCCCAATGGGGACATTTGGATAGGGACCGAGACGCGAGGCGCGGCCCGCATCGATGCGCAAACCGGCAAGGCAGAGTGGTTTGGCGAGAGGCAGGGTCTTCAAGGCAAAGCGGCGTACACGTTGCGCTTCGACCGCGAGCAGCGGCTCTGGGCAGCCACTGAAGCAGGCCTCTTTATGGCCGTGCCTCCGTACAGAAAATTCTCGCGCATCACCGATCTGCCATCGACCCGGATCTGGGCAATCGCCGAGGGTACGGATGGCACGGTTTGGGCCGGAGGCACGGGCGGGCTGTATGAATTCGCAGCAGGCAGGTGGAAGAACCTGACGCGCTCCGACGGACTGAGCAACACGGAAGTGCTTTCGCTGGGTGCAGGGCCGAATGGCGTCGTGTGGGTCGGCTACAGGTTTGGAGGCGGCATTGATCGAGTCCGTGCGCAAGCTGATGGCGTGGCAATCGAGAAGGGCGTTCAGAGGCGTGGCAGCGACGGACTTGTTTACTTCCTTGACTTCGACCATATGGGGCGGTTGTGGGCCGGCACCGAGCATGGCGTAGACGTCTGGGATGGCTCCCGCTGGAGCCACTACGACATGAACGATGGCCTGATCTGGGACGACTGCAACCTAAATGCATTCGCGGAAGAGCCCGACGGAACTGTTTGGATTGGGACCAGCGGCGGACTTTCGCGTTTCAAGCCGCTCCGGCGTGCACCTTCCAATGCTCCGCTCACGGTGGTTTTCACCGGGCTTGTGAATGGAAAGACGGATGTGTCCGAACTCCACAATCCATCCTTTGGCAGCCGTTCAAGCTCCCTCATCGCAAGGTATTCCGTGCTCAATGCATCCAGTCAGAACGAAGTTGTCTTCCGCTACCGGTTGGGTGGCGCAATTTCAAACTGGATAGAAACGACTCAAAGAGAACTGCAATTCGCTAATCTTGCGCCAGGAGCATATCGGCTGGAGGTCGATGCACGTGATAGCGATGGGGTATGGAGCGGGCACAGCGCGGAGTTCGCGTTCAAGATTTTGACTCCGTGGTATTTGACGTGGTGGTTTATCAGCATTTGTGTACTGGTGGTTCTATCTGTGGCGGCGGGAGTGCTCATTCTTCGCTTTCTGGGCGCGCAAAGAAGAGAAAGCGAGCTAAGGCAGGAGATTGCGAAGAAGACAGCGGATCTGAAGAGCGCCAATGAAAAACTGTCAGTCCTTTCATCTACCGATCCACTCACGGGACTAGCGAACAAGCGAGTGTATGACCAAGCCCTCGGATGGGAATGCGCCCGCGTACAGAGGATGAATTCAGTAGGATCGCTTCTGAGTATCGATATCGATCACTTCAAGATCCTCAACGATACACAAGGGCACTTGAAAGGCGATGAGTGCCTGGTGGCAGTGAGTACCGAGCTGACCCGGCTGTGCAGGCGCAAACTGGACCTGGCCGCGCGTTGCGGCGGCGAGGAGTTCGCGATGATTCTTCCTTTAACCAGGTCCGCCGACGCCGAGCGCATTGCGGAGTCTTTACGGCAGGCAATCGCCGCTCTCAAAATCCCCCATCCTGCATCGCCGGTCGTTCCGTACCTCACGGTGAGCGTGGGCGTGGCAACGGCGACACCGGAATGGTGCTGCACCCGCGAAGCTCTGTTAGCTGCCGCCGACCGGGCGCTCTATGCGGCAAAAAACGGTGGACGGAATCGAGTGTGTGTGGCCCAGCGGGAAATTGTTGGGGAAGAGACCGCAGGGCCTTCGAACCTCGGGCCGGCTTGACATTGAGCGTGTCCGTCAATTGGCTAAATGGCATCAGTTAATTTCATTAGGACGAGTCGAGGGACGCGCGGTTGCTTTTGTTTTGTCTTTGGCTCGACCGCAGTCGAACCCGGGACACGCTCGGGAGGGCATCCGATTCTTGTTGCTCGGGAAGAGCGCGATTTTTGATGGCTCGGGATGACTGAGGAGCGGTGGTCAGTGGTTAGCGGTCAGTGATCAGTGGACAGTTCCCACCCTTTCCGCGATGGGACTGCGGAAAGGATGGGGCAACGAGATTCTGACAATGGGGTAACGAGCTTCTGCGGCAGAGCACGATTATTTGAGGTCGTCGGGCAGGTCGTAATCGCTGAGAGGCAGTTTGGAGGCGTCGCGCTTCCCGTCTTCGTCTTCCCAGGGTCCGGTCCACTCGGGTTCGGAACAGATGTTCCTGACCCAGGGTTGTGGGCCGCGCCGTTTCTTCTTCTTTTCGGGCGGAGCTTTATCCGCGCCGGTCATCCCGACGAGGAGGCGCGTGCCGGTTATGTTGCCTTTCTTAGCCTTGTCGACGAGGGCCTGGGCGATGTCGTCGAATTGCTGATCGACCTTTTTGTTGACAGAGTCGCGCAGGCGAAGCCCGCCGCGGCCGGCAGGGGTCTTGGACCCCTTGGTCGCAGTTCGTTTGCGGCCGGGCTTCGAGCGTGGTTTCTTAGGCGCCTTTTTGGTCTCCGTTTGGCTGGGTGTTTCATTCAGCTCCGTCACTTGATCACCTGCTTCCCGATGATTGCGATTTGATGATTTAAGGGTAGCCGGAAACGGGGGAGTTATCTGCAAGTGGAAGGTGTTGATGGGATGGGAGTTAGGGGAAAGATAGCTTGACGGGGAATGCAGTTGTCAGTGATCAGTTGTCAGTGATCAGTTTCCCGCCCTGGAGTGCGAGGGCGCACGCGGTGCGCTTGCTGACAACTGGCCACTGACAACTGACTACTGACTACTGCTCCTACGCTGCCGGTATCTGCAGAAACTCCAGCGCGCGGATTAGGTAGGACTTCATGTCCTTGCGGTGGACTACGGCGTCGAGGAAGCCCTTTTCCAGCAGGAACTCGGCGCGCTGAAAGCCTTCAGGGAGTTTCTGGCGGATGGTTTGCTCGATGACGCGCGGGCCGGCGAAACCGATTAACGCGCCAGGCTCGGCAATGTTGAGGTCGCCCAGCATGGCGAAGCTGGCGGTAACGCCGCCGGTGGTGGGGTCGGTGAGCACGGAGATGTAGGGCACGCGGGCGTCGTCCAATTGCGCGAGGGTGGTGGCGATTTTGGCCATCTGCATGAGGCTGACGACGCCTTCCATCATGCGCGCTCCGCCTGACGCCGCAACAATGATGAGCGGCTTCTGCGTGAGCCGGGCGCGATCGACGGCGCGGGCAATGGTTTCGCCCACCACGGCGCCCATGGAGCCGCCGATGAAGCCGTACTCCATGGCGCTGACAATCACCTCATGTTGCCCCATGCGGCCCACGGCGTTGAGGATGGCGTCGTCGAGGCCGGTAGCTTCGCGCGCCTTGCGCAGGCGCTGCTTGTAGGGCTTTACGTCGACGAACTTCAGCGGATCGGTGGAGCGCAGGCCGGTATCGACGAGCTCGTAACCGGGCTCAAGCAGCAGATTGATGCGGGCGCGCGCGCCGAGTTTGAAGTGGAACTGGCACTTGGGGCAGACCATCAGGTTGGCTTCGAGTTCGGCTTTGTAGAGGGTTTGTCGGCAGCCGGGGCATTTGACCCACAGGCCCTCGGTGCGCACGGTCTTGGCGCCGCCGTCGCCGCCGTCACCGGCTGGCGGCCCGCTGTCCGGACCAGGAAAGTCGCCGTTCTCGCGCTTGAACCACGTCATACCGAATGCAATTGTATATGGATGGGGCGTAGCTCGTGGGCCGTGATTCGTGGATCAAGATTCGCGGGTCGTGGGGCGGGGATTGGCTGTGGCGTTCGGGGATGATATCGCTAGTAGGAAGACGCACGCGTCGGCCTGGCGTTACGAATCCCGTTCAGGAAGGGAGCCTCACATTGCTTGAGATCTCGCGAACCGTTGTTTCCATGAGCACGGCGGGGCTGCTGGTGCTCGGGGCCGGAGTGATTGCGGGCAGCGCAAAGCTTGCATCGGGAGCGTTGACCGGGCGGGCGATTGCACTGGGACGCGTGTTTGTGGCGGCTCCCCTGGCGACTTTCGGCGCGCTGCACCTGGCCGCGGCAAAGGGAATGACGGAGATGGTTCCCGATTACATGCCGTGGCCGCTGTTCTGGGTTTACTTGGTGGGTTTCGCGCTGATTGCCACGGCGCTGAGCCTGATCTTCGACCGCTTGACGTTCTGGTCGAGCTTGCTGGCTGGAGGCATGTTCCTGGCGTTCGTGGCGATGATGGATTTGCCAGCAGTGATCACGGCGCAGCACGATCGCTTTGGCTTTGCGCTGCTGGCGCGCGAGGCCACATTCGGTTGCGCTCTGATGGCGCTGGCCGGCAGCGTGGCTCCGCAAGGGTCACGCTGGGCGATGCTAGTGACACCGTGCCGCATCGTGTTCGCGGTGGTTGCGATTTTTTACGGGGTAGAACATTTTCTGCACCCCGAGTTTCTGCCCGGGGTGCCGCTGGAGAAGCTGACGCCGGCATGGGTTCCTGTGCCGCGCGTGTGCGGCTACATGGTGGGTGCGGTGCTGCTGGTGAGTGGCGCGCTGATGCTGCTGAACCGCTCGGCGAGCGATGCAGCGGCGTGGCTCGGTATCGTGTTGGCTGCTACGGTGGCCATCATTTATGTGCCGATGTTGTGGCCGGCTCACGGGACCGACCAGATCGTCGAGGCGATTGACTACATCGGAGATACGCTGCTGTACGCGGGAACGGCGCTGATTGTTGCCGAGGCGTTGCGGCGGAGGGAAAGCGAGAATGGTGGGCGCGCATCCGTCAGTGAAACGGGATAGGCGGATTCAGAGCCGGTGCGCTCTGTTCCGGTCAGCGGACCTTACTTTCCGCCGCGCAGATACGCGTCGTCGCCGTCGATCCAGTCCTGCCGCGGCGGATTGAAGATGTCGAGTGCCACGGAGTCTTCAAGCGCGACCACTTCGTGCGGCAGGTGCGGCGGAATGCAGAGGATCTCGCCAGCGCGCACCGCAACTGCCTTGCCGTCGACGCGAAATTCGAGCGCGCCGTCGACCACATGGCTGATCTGCTCATGCATGTGCTGGTGCGTGGGCACGTGCGCGCCCTTTTTCAGCACGATGCGCGCCAGCATGGTGTTGGCGCCGACGACAAACTGTCGCGTCACCAGCGGATTCATCTGCTCCGGTTCGATCTCGCTCCAACGATGATGCGTGCTCTCGGTCATGATTGCCTCCGGCTCTAATACTCAATGCCGCGCTGCGCAAGAATGCCCTTCTGGTAGGCGTGCTTCACCTCGCGCATCTCGGTCACGGTATCGGCCAGCTCCACCAGCAGCGGGTGCGCGTTGCGGCCGGTCAGGATCACGTGCACCATCTCCGGCTTGTTGCGCAGCGCTTCGGCCACCAGCTCCGGGTCCAGCATCTTGTAGCTGATGGCGTAGTTGATCTCGTCGAGAATTACCAGGTCCCACTCGCCGGAGTCGATGGCGGCGTGCGCCTCGGCCCACGCCTCCTGGATCAGGCGCACGTCTTCGGGGTCGGGCTCCGCGCCGCCGACCTTCACAAACCCGCGCCCCATCTGTTTCAGCACGAAGTTCTCACCGAAAGCCGCCGCGGCGTCGAGTTCGCCGTAGTGCCACGAACCTTTGATGAACTGCAGCATCAGCACCTTCATGCCGCAGCCCACGGCGCGCAGAGCGGTGCCCAGCGCGGCAGTGGTCTTGCCCTTGCCGGGGCCGGTGTTGATGAGGATCAGTCCGCGCCGGGATTCGGTCATGCCTCGTGCTCTCGCCTTCTCAATGTCCTGTGTGGTACGGGTGGCCCGTGAGAATTGTACAGGCCCGGTAGAGCTGCTCGGCCACCACCAGGCGCGCCAACTGGTGAGCCAGGGTCATCGATCCCAGCGAGAGCAGTCCGCCGCGGCGTTTGCCTTCGGCCAGCGCTTCTGCCGACCAGCCATCGGCGGGCCCGACGGCAAAAACCACGTGCTGCAGGCCCTCGTCGCGCCGCTTTCCCAGCCATTCCGCCAGCGCCTCCGAGGTCATCTGCCGGCCGCGTGCATCCAGCATCAGTATTACCGTCTCTGTCCTGCCTTTCTGTTTGCCTAGCCACTCCAGGAGCGCGCCTTCGCTGCGGAAGGCTTCAACGCTGCACCGCATAACTCCAGCGCATCGTTTGAGATAGCCGCCTATGAGGGCGTCATAGTTGTCTTTGGCTCTCGCCCGGCCGTCTTTTGCTCCCGCCCGGGCGCCGACATGGGCCAGTGTGACCTGCATGGAGAGGAGAATACCGCATAACCGCCAATCGGTAGTTTGAGCAAAACCGTCCCTCAGGGGCTAAAGCCCCGGTTCATTGATCGGCCTATGCGGCACGACTGAAGTCGTGCCCTTTCAAGAGCAAAACCGCGTTTTGGGCGGCGAATCGCTGAAGCGTCAACTGTCCCAAAATCTGCAGGATATGTCCAATTTTGGGAATATGGATTCGATGTTGTATGAAATTTCATATTCCGCCTATACGGGCTCCGCAATGGACAAGTAAATAAGTCATTTATTTTCTGTAAATAAGGACCATTTACCGGTATCTCCGAGAATGGCACGAATCGTGCAACCAGTGGGCAGAGGCAATGGTGGGGGGTCGACTGTTTTGGCGGATTGTTTGTTCAGAATTGCCAAAAAGTTCACCCGCACCGAAATACAGGGTCACCTCAAGTGCACCTGCACTCGCTTGGATGGCCTATCGGGTTCGTAAATTCTAGTATGGCTGTTGATTTTGGGACAACTCGCGAGATCGGACTTGCCCTCCCCATCGAGCCTCCGAAAGCGCACAACCTGGATCGTGAAGGTTCCTCCTCGGGCCCTTCCGGTGCAGAAACGATATTTGGGAGGAGTTCTGATGCGTTTTTTCCGTTTACAAGGCATTGCTCTCGTGTTCGCGGTCGCGTTTGCACTGGGATTCGTGCTCACAACGCAGCAACCGGACGCTTATTGCCAAGCAACCACAGCTGGCATGGTGGGAACTGTGACCGACGCGTCCGGCGCGGCCGTACCTGGCGCCGACGTCACGCTCCAGAACACCACGACAGGCGCGAAGTACAGCGAAATCACCAATGCAACCGGATTCTATCGTTTCTCAGAGATTCCTCCAGGGCAGGGATACGTAGCCGTCTTCACAGCCAAGGGTTTCGCCATATTTAAGGTGACGGACATCTACCTTACTGTTGGCGTGATTCGAACCCAGAATGCAACGCTGGCTGTGGGCGCGAATATCTCCACGGTGCAGGTGACGGCGACCAGCTCCGAGGTCACGATCGACACCACAGATGCTACGGTGGGCAACAACATCGATATTCGCACGCTGGATTCGCTGCCTGTGCAGCAAAGAAATGGGCCGCAGGCGCTGTTTGAGATGCAAGCCGGCGTAACGGACACCGGCTCAGTGACCGGCTCGCGCGTGGACCAGAACGATGTGACGCTGGACGGGCTCGACGTAAACAACCTGGTGACCGGCGGTGTGGGCTATAACAGCAGCCCGAACGGCGTTGCTGAAGGCATTCGTGACCAAGAGATCATTGGCGGAGCGCCAGTTGACTCGCTGGAGCAATTCACCGGCAGCGTGGCCGGCGGTACGGCTGACAGCGGTCCCGGCGGCGGCGGCCAATTCTCTCTAGTGACCAAGGGTGGTACGAATCAGTTTCACGGCGACCTGAACGAATACAACCGCAACACGTCATTTGTGGCCAATAGCTGGTTTGCCAACAACGCCAGTCCGCAGGTTCCGCGCAACCACCTGATCCAGAACCAGTTTGGTGGCGCCATCGGCGGCCCCATCACGATCCCGCATCTGTTCAGCGGTAAAGACAGGGCCTTCTTCTTCTTCGATTTCAACGATAATCATGTGATCCGTTCCATTCTGGCGCAGAGAGCGGTTCCTCTTGATAGCTTGCGCGCAGGCACCGTCAAGTACATTGACAACACATCTACGCCGACCAGCACACACCTAACTACCCTGACGCCCACCCAGTTCGCGGCGATCGATCCGACTGGAAAAGGTACGCCGAGTACCTGGCTAGCCGCGTTCAGCAAGAGATTTCCCGAACCCAACAACACGAGCGCGGGCGACCAGGTGAACTCGAGCGGCTACCTCTTTAATGCGCCCTATAGCGATATCGGGACGAACTACGTGGGCAGGGTGGACTGGAACCTGACCCAGAAGATGAGCCTCTTCTTCAAATTCGCTTTTGTCCGCGACGACGCAGTGAATCAGATAGAGGCATTTGACAACGGGGGAGCAACGAATCCTGATAGCGACCGCTCGTATAACTTTGTGGTTGGCCATACTTGGCTGATCAGCCCAACCGCGACCAATCGCGTTTACCTGGGCGAGACAGTTCAGAAGCAGTCCAATTTGGTTGTCGGGAATCCATCCGACTCAACGTGGAACCCGAACGGAACCACTTTCTTCACCTTTGACGACGGCACAGGCCCAGCGCTGGTTTCTTCCTTATATTTGGCTCCCGGCGGAAGCGCACAGCGCGTCCCCGTTCCGGTGCTGCGCGACGACTTCAGTTGGACGAAAGGCCGCCATACCTTTGACTTCGGCGGCAGCTTCAAGAATATTCTGATTCACAATACCCTAGTCAGCGACATTAACACGACCGAGGAAGGCATGGGCGGCAATGTATTGAGTTTGTGCGGTCCCACTCCTTCGGGCGCCAGCCCCGCCTGCGGTTCTGTGGGCACTACCCCAAATCCAGATCTCCGACCCTCCAATATTGCAACCACGGGCAGTACGGGCAACACGGCCGAATACGATTGGGACCAGGCATTCGGCTTCATGATCGGACGCATCGGCGAGGTCTCGTCAGTCTTCAACTACAACAAAAGCGGGCAAGCTCTGAAGCAGCTCACGGGCGATCAGCGCTTCTACCGGCACTATGAGACCCAGCTTTACGTGCAGGATAGCTTCAAAATTATCCCCAGCCTGACGGCGACCTACGGCTTCGGTTACCAGTACTTCTCTGTGCCCTACGAAACGCGCGGCCTGGAGGCCGTTCAGGACACCAGCTTCCAACAGTACCTTAATGCCCGCGTGGCGCAGAGCGCCGAAGGAGATGATTCCAGTGACCACTCAGTTCCGCTGATCTCCTACCTTCTGGGCGGCAAGGCCAACGGCGCCAGCGCACCCTCGTTGTACCAGCCGGAGTACAAGGATCTGTCACCGCATGTGGCCTTCGCCTGGAATCCCGGCTTTGACAAGAAGCTCGTCATCAACGCCAGCGGCGGCGTCGCCTATGATCGCACGGTGATCGCCGCAATTCAGTTGCTCCAGGACAACAATTCGTACCTATTCCAGCAGCCTCTGCCGCTGCCGCAGGGAACCGGCGGCACCTACAATGCGATCAAGACCGGTCCGCGTCTGGACAGTCATAACGACCTGGGAAATGTCAGCGGCATTGTTGCGCCCCCCACGCCCTCGGCTCCGTATCTACCCTTTGCGAATCCGAATTCCTGCGCTGGGACAGGCCTCAACGTGTGCGGATTGGCCCTCGGTTCGGCCTTCAACAGCGCGACCATCGATACGAACCTGAAGACGCCGTACAACATCAACTTCAACTATGGTGTGCAGCGCCAGATGCCATGGGATATGGTGGCGAAGATCAACTACGTGGGTCACCTGGGCCGCAGGCTGATTGGCCAGGCCGATGTCAACCAGGTTCTCGACTTCCCGGATAACACGGGAAAATCGAACCAGACGCTCGCCCAAGCCATGGCGGGACTCACATTGCAGCTCAGGGGCGGCGCCACCGCGGCGACGGTCAAGCCTGAGCCCTTCTTTGAAGACATTATGGGGCCGGGCTATACGGTTTTCCTGGTTAACAACTGGGGGCCGTTTGCCTACCGCGGCGACTTCGGCGACACGGTATGGTTTATGGCCTACACCGGAGCGCCACCGAACGTGGGGTCGGCAGCGCAGTTCTCTGAGAACAGCTTCTACACCAACCAGGGATTCTCGACGTACCATGGCCTGCTGTTCACGCTCAACAAGAACCTGTCACACGGAGCCTCGTTCGACTTCAACTACACCTATTCGCACTCGATCGACAATACCTCGAACTTTGCTAACTCCCAGGGCGATACGGGGATCGGCGGCATCGGCCTGATCTGCGATATCGTTCGCCCGCGTGAGTGCCGTGGGAGCTCGGACTTCGACATCCGGCATTACATCACCACGGACGGCACCTACCAGTTGCCGTTCGGCAAGGGCAGAATGTTCCTTAATACGATCCCGCGTGGGCTTGACGAGGTTGTCGGAAAGTGGGACCTGAGCGGCCTCGCAATTTGGCACACGGGCGTTCCGTGGTCGACAGTGTCGAATGCCTTTGTGGCCAGCTACTCGAACGACGCGCCTGGCATCCTTATCGGGCCCAAGTCAAATATCGCTACGCACG
>Ga0181538_10001830_pt1 | contig 23122 bp, 23 predicted proteins | sample PEATcosm2014_Bin_40_FD_119773 | JGI IMG/M metagenome (GOLD analysis project Ga0181538, IMG submission 119773) | Peatland microbial communities from MTU Mesocosm Facility, Houghton, MI, USA - PEATcosm2014_Bin23_30_metaG | ecosystem: Environmental > Terrestrial > Soil > Wetlands > Peat | place... | reverse complement strand
GAGCACCACTTCCTGCAGGAGTACTCGCACTGCTCGAACCCCGAGGTCCTGTATGGCGCCATCGCGGCGCGCACCGAGCGGATCCGCCTCGGCTACGGCGTGCGCCTCATGCCCAAGCCCTACAACCACCCGGTGCGCACCGCGGAGTCGGTGGCGGTGCTCGACCTGCTCTCGGGCGGCCGGGTCGACCTCGGGACCGGCCGCTCGGCCACCCGGGCGGAGCTCGAGGGCTTCGGCATCGACCCCGGCGAGAGCCGCCGGATGTGGCAGGAGGCCATCGAGCACGTGGTCGGCTGCTGGACGAACGAGGAGTACGAGTTCTCCGGCGAGTTCTGGCAGATGCCCCGGCGCCGCGTGCAGCCAAAGCCGTGGCAGAAGCCCCACCCGCCGCTGTGGGGCGCCACCACCAGCGACGAGGGCCACGCCCAGGTCGGCGACCTCGGCCTCGGCCTGTGCTCGTTCGCCGTCGGGCTGCCGCCGTCGGAGGTGAAGCGCAAGATCGACATCTACCGGGCGGCCGTCGCCGGCTGCAGCGCCCCCATCGGCGCCTTCGTACACGACCAGGCGGCCACCTTCACCATGGCGATCTGCGCCCCGGACCGTGACGCGGCGATCGCCGAGGCCCGCGAGTCGTTCGAGTGGTACCCCAAGACCGGCGCCCGCCAGATCGCCACGCTCACGGACTGGATGGCCGAGCGTAACGAAGAGCTCGGCTCCTATTCGTACGCGGCGGACATGAAGAAGACCGACGACGAGGGCACGCTCGACCTGCTCAACCTCGAGTACCTCATGGACGCCAACGCCTGCGTGCTGGGGACGCCCGAGGAGTGCGTCGAGGCGTGTCGTCAATACGAGGCCGCCGGGGTCGACCTGCTGCTCTGCCTGGTCAACCCGTACAAGGTCTCCCACGAGTCGGTGATGCAGACGATCGAGCTGATGGGCACCGAGGTGATCCCGCACTTCGCGCCATGACCACCGTCCCCCGATTTGGCAGGCTGGGGGGATGGCGAGGGACTCGGGTCGGCGGGGGGCGGCCGTCGTGGCACTGGCGGTCTCGCTTCTCGTGGTCGCACCGGCCGTGGCCGCAGGCAGGACGGGGGCGCCGAAGCTGGCCCAGGCCGGCCACGCCACGTTCTGGGACTGCCCGGCGAAGACGACCGACCTGCTCGTCGCGGTCAACACCCTGACCCTCCGACCGGGGGCCTCCCTCGACATCTCCTTCACCGTGCGCAACGGCGGGACCGCGTCGTGCAGCTACACCGCCCCCTACGCCGGCGTGGCGCCCGGGCCGACCTCCACCACCCTGACGGCGGGGCCGTGCGGCTCCGTCGGCTACGAGATCGAGGACTCGCACCACCACGACATCTGGCCCGGTGTCCAGGTCGTCAACTGCCCCGCACTGGGATTCGCCCAGCTGGCACCCGGCGCCACCGTGTCGGGCACGGGCTCGTGGAACCAGACCAAGCCCAACAGCACGCACCGGGTGCCGGCGGGGACCTACACCCTGGTCGTCGAGAACAAGCACTTCAGCTTCCACCTCCGCGTCGCCAGCTCCTGAGGGTCAGGCCGCACCGACCTGGACAACCTCGCGCTCATGTGCGTGCACCACCATCACCTGGTGCACAGCACGGCCTGGACGATGACCGGCAATGCCAACGCTGAGCTCACCTTCGTCGGCCCGAGCGGCCGGCCCATGACCTCGCGCCCCTCGCCGGCGTGGACGCGGGTCAGCGCCCGAACCTAGGGGACCAGCGCGATCTTCCCCACGGCGCGCCGGCCCAGCAGGTCCCCGAGGGCACCGGCCACGTCCTCGAGCGGGTACTCGGCCGGACGGACCGGGTCGAGCGTCCCCGCCGCCACCATGTCGAGTAAGTCGCTCAGCAGCGCGCGCTGCTCGGCCGCGTGCGTCATGGCCCAGATCCCCCAGTCGATGCCGATGACCGAGCGGTTGCGTAGCAGGACCTGGTTCAACGGCACGGCGGGGATGTCACCCGAGGCGAACCCGATGACCAGGTAGCGACCGCGGTCCCCGAGGGCGCGCAGCGACGGCTCCGCCAAGGAGCCGCCGACGGGATCGACGACCAGGTCGACGCCGGTGCCCCCCGCCCAGGCCCGCGCCGCCTCCTTGAGCGGCTCGGCGGCGGGGTCGACCACGGCCTCGGCGCCCGCGGCGAGCGCCGCCTCCCGCTTGTCTGCGCTCGATGCCACCCCCAAAACCCGGCACCCGAGCGCCCGGGCCACGCCGATGGCGGCCAGCCCGACGCCGCCGCCGGCGCCGAGGACGAGCACGGTCTCGCCGGGCGCCGCCTGGGCGCGGTCGCGCAGGGCGAACAGGCAGGTGCTGTAGCTCTGGGTGAAGGTTGCTGCCCGGGGCGCGTCCATGCCCTCGGGCAGTGCGATGGCCGATGCCGCTGGCACCACGACGCGGCTCGCGAAGCCGCCCAGGCCCACCGAGGCCAGCACGCGGTCGCCCATGGACACCGCGTCGACGCCGGGCCCCACGGCCACGACGTGCCCGGCCACCTCGCTCCCCGGCACGAAGGGGAGCGAGGGTTTCATCTGGTACTGGCCCGCGACGAAGAGGCCGTCGACGAAGTTCACGCCGGCCGCCTCGACGGCGACCGCGACCTCGCCCGGCCCGGGCTCGGGATCGGGCCGCTCCTCTATGCGCAAGACGGAGGGCGGGCCGAGCTCGTGGCAGACGGCGGCGCGCACGGGCGGACACGCTACCGTCGCCGCGTGGAGCGCATCGAGTCCCCGCCACGCCGCGTCCGAGCCGATGAGCTGGCGCTGTTGCCCGCGCTCGAGGCCGCCGCAGACACCATGTTCGAGTCACTCGGCGCCGGCCCCCTGCCCGGGCCGGGCTCAGTGGAGGACTACGCCGCCGCCCTCGTGGTCCTGGTGGCCGGCGACCCGCCCATAGGGCTCTGCCGCATCGACCGCGTCGGGGGCGGTGCCCACCTGGAGCAGCTCTCGGTCCACCCCGACCACGGCCGCCACGGCGCCGGCCGGGCCTTGCTGCGCGCCGGCTGCACCTGGGCTGCCGGCGAGGGCTACGACGCGCTCACCCTCGCCACCTACCGCGACGTCCCGTGGAACGGGCCGTTCTACGCGTCGGAGGGCTTCGTCGAGATGGGGCCGGTCGACGACTGGCTCGTCGCCCGCGGCCGCCCGCCCGAGGAGCCCGTCATGGGCCGCTTCGGCGTGCGGGTCCTCATGCGCCGGCGCCTGTGAGCTCCGCGTAGCGGAAGCAGCTCACCAGGTGGTCGTTCACCAGCCCGCTGGCCTGCAGGTGCGCGTAGCAGGTGGTGGGCCCGACGAAACCGAAGCCGCGCCGGCGCAGGTCGGCGCTGAACGCCTCGGACTCGGGCGTCACGGCGGGGATCTGGCCCGTCCGCCGCCACCCCTTGACGATGGGATGCCCGCCTACGAAGCCCCAGATGTAGGTGTCGAAGGAGCCGAACTCCTCCTGCACGGCCAGGAAGGCCCGGGCGTTGCGCACGGTCGCCTCGACCTTGGCCCGGTTGCGGATGATCCCGGGGTCGGCCAGGACCTTCTCCACCCGGGCGGGTGTGAAGCGCGCCACCTTGGCGGCGTCGAACCCGGCGAAGGCCTTGCGGTAGCCGGCCCGCCGCTTCAGGATCGTCGACCAGCTCAGCCCCGCCTGGGCACCCTCGAGCACCAGGAACTCGAAGTGCTTCGGGTCGTCGTGCACCGGCACGCCCCACTCGGCGTCGTGGTAGGCGATCATCTCGGGGCCCTGCGCCCACTCGCAGCGTCGGAGCTCGGTACTCATCGGTCCACGGTCGCGCTCACGCTAGGGCGGGATCGCGGCGCGGTGGCGCGGTAGAACACGTGGCGCCGGAGGGGGCTGCCCTCGGGGACCCTGGGGTGGTCGAAGTCCGCGCCCGGGTCGCGCACCATGCCGATCCGTGCCATGACCGCCTGCGAGCGGGTGTTGGGGGTCGCCGTGAACGCCACGATCTCGGCCAGCCCGGCCTCGTCGAAACCGAACCGCAGGGAAGCCAGGGCCGCCTCGGTGGCGTACCCGTGCCCCCAGTGGTCGGGGTGCAGCCGCCACTCCACCTCCACGGCCGGCGCACAGGGCAGCTCCGCCCGCACCCGGTGCAGCCCCACCATGCCGGCGAACGGCGCGCCGCCGCCGGCCACCTCGACCGCCCACAGCCCCCAGCCGTCGCGGCCCATCTCCTCCTCGATGTGGTCGACGATGGCGTCGCTTCGGGCCCGGGTGGGCGACGAGCCCAGGGACTCGACCACGAGCGGGTGGGCGTTCAGCTCAGCGAAGGGCTCCCGGTCCACGTCGGTGAACGGTCGCAGGACGAGCCGTGAGGTCTCGATCACCGGCCCCGGCCCCGGGGTCGCCCCCGCCGTGGCTAGGCCCCCTCGGCGGCCTTGACGGCCGTCTCGGCGGCCCAGCGGTAGTCGGCCTTGCCCGAGGGCGAGCGCTGGATGCTCCCCACGAACACCACCTCCTTGGGCAGCTTGTAGCGGGCGATGTGGGCCGAGGCCTCGTCGAGGATGGACGCCTCATCGGCCGAGGCGCCCTCGGCCAGCTGGACCACCGCCACCACCTCGGAGCCCCAGCGTTCCGACGGGCGGCCGGTCACGACGACGTCGGCCACCGCGGGGTGCCCGGCGATGGCCCGCTCCACCTCCTCCACGAAGATCTTCTCGCCGCCGGAGTTGACCGTGACCGAGTCACGCCCGAGCAGCTGGATCTCGCCGTTGGCCAGGTGCCGCGCCCGGTCCCCGGGGATGGAGTAGCGGACGCCGTCGATCACGGGGAAGGTGCGCGCCGTCTTGTCGGGGTCACCGAGATACCCGAGCGGCACGCTCCCGGTCTGGGCCAGCCACCCGTTGCCCTCGTGCCCCGGCGCCAGCACGTGCGACAGCGACTCGTCGACGACGACGGTGCCCGGCCCGGGCAGGAACGTCCCGACCTCGACGTCGTCGACGGAGGTGACGTGCATCTGCGCCCCGGTCTCCGACGAGCCGGCCGAGTCGGAGATGACGAGGTTGGGCAGGCGCTCGAGCGCCATGGCCCGCACGGCCGGGGTCAGTGGCGCCCCGCCGTTGCCCACGGCGAAGAACGAGGACAGGTCGTAGCTCTTCTTGTCGAGCTGGACCAGCAGCGGCCGCAGCACGGCGTCACCCACGACGCTCATCGTGTTGGCGCCCTCCCGCTCGACGGTGGACCACACGTCGTCGGGGTCGACGCGCCGCGTGTCGTCGGGGAACACGATCGTCGCCCCCTGGGCCATCAGCATGAAGGCCGCCCACTGCGCCGCGCCGTGCATGAGGGGCGGCAGCAGCATCAGCTTGAGCGGGACGCTCTCGGCCAGCCGCTCCGTGATGCCCTCGTAGCTGGTCACGATCTCCCACGTGCCCACCTTCCGCCCGCCCATGGCCGCCATGAAGATGTCGTGCTGGCGCCACAGCACGCCCTTGGGCATGCCCGTGGTGCCCCCCGTGTAGAGGATGTACAGGTCGTCGGGGGACGGCTCGACCGGCGCGCCGTCGGGCGAGGATGCGGCCAGTGCCTCCTCGTACCACTCCGCCCCGGGGAGGAGGGGGTGACCCGATTCGTCGGCGACCTGGAGCAGCACGTCGGGGGGCGAGTCCAGCGTGGGCAGCACGTCGGCCAGCGTGGGGGCGAGCGAGGAGTGCAGGATCAGCGCCCGTGGGCGGGCGTCGTCGAGCAGGTACCGCAGCTCCTCGCCGACGTAGCGGTAGTTGACGTTGAACGGGGCGGCCCTCGCCCGGTACGAGCCCAGCATCGCCTCGAGGTACTCGTTGCCGTTGTAGAGGGCCAGGGCCACGTGGTCCTGCCCCGACTCCCAGCCCTGGAGCTCGGCGCGCTCGCGGTGGACGCGCAGGCCCCGCCCGTAGAGGTAGGCGGCCAACCGGCGCGAGCGCTCGTCCACGTCGCCGTAGGTCAGGCGTCGGTCGCGCCACACGATGCACTCCCGGTCGGCCAGGGACCCGACGAGCGTGTCGAAGGCCTTGGCCAGGTTGAATTGGACGGTCGAGTCGGGCACGGTCCCGCACTGTACCGGCGCAACCGCGCCCCGGTTGAGGGCCCCGGGTCGCCATCGGCAAAGATCAGGCCATGGACGTCCGCAACCCCGCCACCGGAGAGGTGATCACCACGATCGACGGGCTGACCGCGGAGGAGGCCGACGAGGCCATCGCGAGGGCCGCCGCCGCCTTCGGGCACTGGCGCGCCCTGGCTCCGGGCGACCGGGCCCGGCTGCTCCGGCGCTTCGCGGCCGAGGTGGACGCCAACCGTGACGAGCTGGCGGCCCTCGAGGTGGTCAATGCGGGCCACGTGATCGGAAATGCGCGCTGGGAGGCCGGCAACGTGCGGGACGTGATCGAGTACTACGCCGCCGCTCCCGAGCGCCAGAGCGGCCGGCAGATCCCGGTGAAGGGCGGCCTCGACGTCACCTTCTACGAGCCGCTGGGCGTCGTCGGGGTCATCGTGCCCTGGAACTTCCCGATGGCGATCGCCGGATGGGGGTTCGCGCCGGCGCTCGCCGCGGGCAACACGGTCGTGGTCAAGCCGGCCGAGTTGACCCCGCTGAGCGCGCTCCGCATCGGCGAGCTCGCGCTCCAGTCCGGCCTGCCCGAGGGGGTCCTCCAGGTCCTGCCCGGGAAGGGCAGCGTGGTCGGTGCGCGCTTCGTCGACCACCCCGCCGTGCGCAAGGTGTGCTTCACCGGCTCGACGGAGGTCGGGCGGGCCGTCATGGCGGGCTGCGCGGAGGGGATCAAGCGGGTCACCCTCGAGCTGGGCGGCAAGAGCGCCAACATCGTGTTCGCGGACGCCGACCTCGAATTGGCGGCGGCCCGGGCCCCCTACGGGGTGTTCGACAACGCCGGCCAGGACTGCTGCGCGCGGTCGCGCATCCTCGTCGAGCGCTCCGTCTACGAGCGCTTCATGGCCCTCCTCGAACCGGCCGTGGAGGGCGTGGTCGTCGGCGACCCCATGCACGAGGCCACGGAGATGGGCCCGCTGATCTCGCCGGGGCACCGGGAGACGGTGGCGTCGTTCGTGCCCGAGGACGCCCCGGTCGCGGTGCGCGGCTCGTGCCCGGACGGCCCGGGGAACTGGTTCGCCCCCACCGTGCTGGCACCGGTCGACCCGGGCGACCGGGCGGCGACCGAGGAGATCTTCGGCCCGGTGGTGGTGGTCATCCCCTTCGAGGACGAGGCGGATGCCGTGCGGCTGGCCAACGACACGCCCTACGGGCTCTCGGGGTCGCTGTGGACACGCGACGTCGGGCGGGCGCTGCGCGTGGCGCGGGCCGTCGAGACGGGGACGCTGTCGGTCAACTCGCACTCGTCGGTGCGCTACTGGACGCCGTTCGGGGGGGTCAAGCAGTCGGGGATCGGCCGCGAGCTCGGCCCCGACGCCCTCGACGCGTTCTGCGACGTCAAGAACGTCTTCATCAGCTCGGAATAGGAGAGCCATGACCGAGACAGTCCCCTACGCACGCCGACTGGTCGACCGTGTCGCCGTGGTCACCGGGGGTGCCAGCGGCATCGGCCGCGCCATGTGCGAGCGCTTCGCCGCCGAGGGCGCGTCGGTCGCCGTGGTGGATCTCGACGAGGACGCCGGCGGCGCGGTGGCGGACGCGGTGGGCGGCATGTTCGTCCGGGCCGATGTGACGTCCTCCGACGAGGTGGAAGCCCTGTACGCCGAGGTGGCCGGCCGCTACGGCGGGATCGACATCTGCTGCAACAACGCCGGCATCAGCCCGCCCGACGACGACTCGATCCTCGAGACGGGGATGGACGCCTGGGAGCGGGTGCAACGGGTCAACCTGACGTCCGTCTATCTCTGCTGCAAGCACGCGCTGCCGCACCTGCTGGCCCGCGGCAGTGGGTCGATCATCAACACGGCGTCGTTCGTCGCCGTCATGGGCGCGGCGACGAGCCAGGTCAGTTACACGGCCTCCAAGGGTGGCGTGCTGGCCATGTCGCGTGAGCTGGGTGTGCAGTTCGCCCGCCAGGGCGTGCGGGTCAACGCGCTGTGCCCCGGCCCGGTCAACACGCCGCTGCTCCAGGAGCTCTTCGCCAAGGATCCCGAGCGGGCCGCCCGGCGCCTCGTGCACATCCCCATGGGTCGCTTCGGGGAGGCCTCGGAGATCGCGGCCGCAGCGGCCTTCCTCGCCTCCGACGACTCCTCGTTCATCACGGCGTCGACGTTCCTCGTCGACGGGGGGATCTCGGGGGCGTACGTCACGCCGCTGTGAGACATCTACGACTTCTGCTCGGCGGTCTCGCCGCCTGCCTGCCGCTCTGCGTCGCGGGCGTCGCCTCGGCGAGCACGAGCGTCGTGCTGGCGGGCAACGGTCTCGGAGTCGCCCGCTTCGGCTCCTCGGCCGCCTCCGTCACGAGCGCGGTCTCGGCGAAGCTCGGCGCTCCGACGGGACACCCCGACGCGGGCTGCGTCGGCGGCTACACCGAGGTGGCGTGGCACGACCTGATCGTCCAGTTCCGGCACGGCCGCTTCACCGGGTACCGCTACTGGGTCAACAGCTCGGGATCGCCCCCGCCGTCCGCCTCGACCGTCGCACCGAGGCTGCAGACGGCCAAGGGGATCTCGCTGGGCAGCACCTTCGCGCAGGTGAAGCGCCGCTACCGGCTCGCCCAGACGGGTACGGACTTCTGGAAGACGCCGAACGGCATCGTCTTCGCCATCGACAGCGGGACCTATCCCTCACCACCGAGCTCGCCCGTCTACGAGATCAAGACCTACGGCGTGTGCCCGGCCGCGCTCTGAGCGGTCAGCCCCCGAGGCTGGCGCGGAGCTCCTCGAGCTCGCGCCGGAGCTCGGCGACCTCGGACCTGAGGGAGGCCACCTCGTCGCGCTGCGGGGCGTGCAGCACGGCGCCGGCGGCCTCGTCGGCGGACCGCTCGACGTCCTCGGTGCCGACGAGAGGGCTGGCCCAGCGCTCCTCCTTCTGGCCCGGGCGGCGGCCCACGTTCGTGACCAGCGGCTCGTCGCGTGAGCCCAGCAACTCGAGCTCGTGTTCCACCTCGACCAGCCCCTCGAAGCGTGCCATGCGCTCGGTCCGTGTGCGCAGCTCGCCCACCGTCTGCGCGCCGCGCAGCATGAGCACGGCCAAAACGGCGCACTGCCGGTCGTCGAGCGCGAGCGCCTCGTCGAGCACCTGCCGGTAGCGGACGACGGAGCGGCCGTGCGAGGGCAGGACGAAGCGGACCAGTCGCAGGTCCTTGAGGTCATCGAGGGCCGATTGCACCGTCGCCTCGTCGTAGCTGACGACGGGCTCGCGGTTCGACGTCTGGTTGCAGGCGGCGACGAGGGCGTTGATGGTCAGCGGGTACTGCTGAGGGGTCGCGAGCCCCTTCTCGACCAGCGATCCCAGGACCCGCGCGCACTGCGCGCTCAGCTGCATGACACGGAGCATACGGGCAGGGAAATCGCCGCCCGGGCTCAGGCGCTCAGGTCGGCCCGGTGACCTCCAACGGCGCGGCCAGGTAGGGGCCCGACGGACCGAAGCCCAGATGGGCCATGGCGACGGGACGGGGTGGTCCCGGGAGGGGGAGGGTGGAGCGCGACGGCGTGTAGAGGAGCCACACCCCGGCCGCGTTCGAGAACACCGACTCCTCCCCCGGTCCCTGGCCCTGCGCGTTGGAGGCCAGGAGCGGCGAGGGCGACCCGTCGGCACACGGGCCCGTCGGGCCGGCGCAGCGGGCGACCCCGACGGAGTAGCCGGGCTGGTTGAACCACCCTCCGGAGTAGAACAGGTAGTACGTGCCACGCACGAGGGTCATCTGGGGCGCTTCGACGATGTGGCCCTGCCAGGGCTCGTCGGGGCCGAAGATCACGGTCGGCTGCCCCAGCAGTTGCATGCCGTCGGCGCTGAGCGGCTGGCTCCAGATCTGCGTGTCGACACTGTACGAACGTGCGTTCTGCTCGGATTTCCAGATCATGTAGGGCTGTCCGGACGCGTCGACGAACACGCGCGGGTCGATCGACCCTCCGAGCGACTGTTGGCAGATGAACGGCATCGGCGCCGCGATGTAAGGCCCGGCCACGGCGGTGCTGATGGCGTCGCCGATGCACATCGTGCCGGGCGAGACGCCCTGCAACATGGAGCTGAAGTAGAGCATGTAGTGGTCACCGAACTGGGCGACGTCGGGGGCCCACATGACGCCCGGCTGCGCCCACGGGGGCGGGTCGGGCAGGGCGTCGGTGGGAGCGCCCCAGCGGCCCACGACGGTGCCCGAGCGCACCGGGACGTTCGTCGGGACGCGATCCTGCGAGGTGAAGAGGTAGTACCGCCCGCCCTGCTGGTACATGAACGGATCGGGTTGGTCGGCTCCCGAGTTGATGGTGAAGCCGGGCTCTGACGGGTCCGCCAGGGCGGGTGGCTCGTAGTACGGGGTGCGGAAGCCCAGCGCGGCGTCGCCTGCCGCGGCGCCGAGCGCGCCGGTCGACAGATAGAGCACGGACGACACGCTGTCCTCGGACGCGGTGCGAGCGCCGGCGGTGCGGGAGTCGAGCCCGACGACGGCGACCCCGGCGAGCGCCAGTACCGCCAGGCAGATCGCCACGGTGGCGCGAGGGCTCGGGGACGCGCTCACTTTGGGGAAGAGCTGGGGATGGCGGCGGTGCCGCTTGGGGATGACGTGAAGAAAGGTGGGGAGAACGTCTGGATTTCGCGAATGCGTATTGACCTTGGGTGACGCGAAGCGCAACCTGTCTCCAGTTCGGAGACGAGAGCCCACCGAACCTCAAGCGAGCGCCGAAAGGTGTGAGTGAGGGAAGCCCGAAGGGAAGCCGCAAGGCGGAACGGGGGGAAGCCGAGAGAACGCTGCAAGGCGGGATCGAGGGAAGGAAGCGAACCTCGCAAGGGGAACGTGACCGGAGTGGGCAGGAAGATCCGATCTGAGATGGTCCGTGGTGCGTCGCGGTGGCTTCCCTGGAGTCCCTGCGGCCGGCCCGGGCAGGGGTTGTCCGACACGACCTCGGCACGGCGCCAGCGGGTCGTCGTTGACGTGGCCCCGAGGAGCACGGGAGGCTTCGGCCGAACGGTTACTCGGGGTCGCGTCGCGTCCGGGCACCTCTTCGCCGACCCTCCGTTCCCCATGCAGCGGTAACGGGGCAGGGAGGCAATCCCCGCGCCGGAATCGAATTCGTCAGCTCAGCGCAGGGAAGGCCAGAGCCCGGCTGGGCGCTCGCCCGCCGAAACCTGGCGGTTCAGCTCCTCCTGCACCAGCGAGAGGTCGTCGGGATGGGTCACCCCGATGCAGCGGCCCTGGGCCGGCAGCACCGTGAACGAGCTGCTCGGCAGTGACTGGGCGACCACCTCGGGCAGCAGCACCTCGGACTCCTCCGAGGCGCCGTCGGCGGCGTCCATGGCCGCATGGAGCAGCTTGTGGAAACCCGGCGTGAAGCCCCACAGGTTCATCGACACCCGGGCGTCCGGTGAGAGTGTGGCGGGCTCGCGCCCATCGGCGGCGGTGAAGCCGCCGATGGGCGTCGCCGTCACCTGGCGCCGCTCGTCGACGCCCAGGAGCTCGCCGTCGGCTCCGACCCGGCAGATGCCGCGGGTCACCGGCGAGAAGCCGATCACGGCATCGGCCAGGCGGTAGCCCACCAGGGCGTTGAGATCGCTGTGGGCTCTCAGGTGCTCGGCGAGCAGCGCGCACCCCTCGCGCCCGTAGATGTCGTCGGCGTTGCCGACCCCGTAGGGGGAGTCACCGACCTCGTCGGAGGCGCTGAGGACGGCATCCACGGTGCCGCGCGGCGACGGTTGGGTGGCGAAGCGCACGTCGACGGCGTCCGGCCACGTGTGCTCCACGTGGTAGCGGATGGCGGGACCCGTGCTCGGTCCAAGGACCAACACGATGGTGTCGAACCCCGCCGCCAGCGCGTCGGAGGCCACCAGGTCGATGACGGCCTCGCCGTGCGGCCCGACCGGCGCCAGGGGTTTGCAGCCTCCATAGCGCCTGGCGCGGCCGGCGGCCAGCACGACGAGCGGCAGGCTCGTCTCGTCGGTCATGCGTTCCAGCGGAAGATGGCACTCGCCCACGTCATGCCGCCGCCGAACCCGGTCAGCAGCAGATTGTCGCCGTCGTGGACACGGCCACTCCCGATGGCGTCGTAGAGCGCGAGGGGAATGGACGCCGACGAGGTGTTGCCGTAGCGGTCGATGACCACCACCGTGCGGTCGTCGGGGATGCCCAGCCGCTGGGCGGCGGCCTGGATGATCCGCAGGTTGGCCTGATGGGGCACCATCAGCGAGATGTCGTCGGGTCCGAGGCCGGCGTCCGCCATGGCGCGCTCGGCCGACTCGACCACGACCCGCACCGCCTTGCGGAACACCTCTTTGCCGTCCATGAACAGGGTGCCCCCGTGCTCGCACTTGAGCAGGTGCCTCAGAGAACCGTCGGCGTTCATGTTCCAGCTCAGCAGGCCCCCGGGGCCGTCCACCGGCTCGACGACGACCGCACCGGCGCCGTCGCCCACGATGATGGCGATCTTGCGGTCGTCCATGTCCGTGATGCGCGAGAGCGTCTCGGACCCGATGAGCAGGACGGGCCCCGACCCGACGGCGATGAGGCCGGCGACGATGACCAGGCCGTAGACGAAGCCCGAGCAGGCCGCGTTGATGTCGAAGGCGCCGCCACGCATGCCGATGCCGTGCTGCACGCTCGGCGCCGTCCCGGGGACGATGCCATCCGGTGTCGTGGTCGCCAGCACGAGGTGGTCGATCTCCTCGGGCGTCCTGCCCGCTGAGGCGAGCGCCGCCTGCCCCGCCTCTATGGCCAGACCGGAGGTCGTGCCCCCGATGTGGCGCTCCCGGATCCCGGTGCGCTCGACGATCCACTCGTCGCTCGTGTCGAGCCGGACCGCCATGTCGTCGTTGGTGACCACCTTGTCCGGCACTGCGATACCCCAACCGGTGATACGGATCCCCCTCACGCGGCAGACCCGGCACGGACGGCGTGGATTCCGACGAAGCCCGCATCCCCGTAAATGATGCCCCCCGTGTTCACGGCGATCCCGGTGCGCGCCCCGGCGACCTGGCGGGCGCCCGCACGGCCCCGGATCTGCGTCGCCAGCTCGACCACCTGGGCCAGGCCGGTGGCGCCCAGCGGGTGTCCACGGCCGACCAGCCCGCCGCTGGAGTTCACAACGAGCCCGGGGGTGTCGATGCCGGTGGCGCCGGCCTCCGTGGCCGGCCCGGCCTCGCCGGGGGCGAAGAACCCGAGCGACTCCAGGGCGTAGAGCTCCTCGGCAGCGGTGGCGTCGTGCAGCTCCACGAGATCGAAATCGTCGGGGCCGAGTCCGAATGCCTCCCAGGCGGACTCGGCAGCCTGCGTCAGCCGGTCGTGGTAGTCGAGCAAGCCGTTTCCCGAGCGCGCCACCGAGCCGATGATACGAGGTGCGGTGTTGGGGGTCCGCACGGACGGGCCGCCCAGCACGAGGGCGGCGGCGCCGTCGGTGAACGAGCTGCACATCAGGCGGGTCAGCACGCCGGCGACCTGCGGCGAGGCCAGCACCTCGTCGACCGTCACGCTGCGCTGGAATTGCGCCAGCGGGTTGCGTGAGGCGTGGTTGAACGCCTTGGCGGCCGCCGCCGCGATCTGGCGCACCGTCGCGCCGACCTCGGCCATCAGCCGCTGGGCCCACGAGTTGTTCAACCCCATGAGGATGCTCCCCGCGGGGTTGTCGTCCTCGTGGCGCCGGTCGTGCAGGTCGTAGCGGTACTCGGCCGGCAACCCGTCCTCTATCCCCGCGATCGTCTCGGAACGGTTCCCGGTCCACATCTTCTCGACACCGAGCGCCAGCACGGGGCGGTCCTGAACCGTCGCCGCCATGGTCGCCAGGTGCAGGGCCGAGCTCCCGCCCGCGCACGAGTTGTCCACGTTGATGATCGCCGCCTCGTTGAGTCCTGCTTTGCGCAGCCAGGTTTGCCCGCGCACGCAGCCCTGGTCGCTCAGCCGCCCGGCCAGCGCGTTGCCGACGATGACGAGGCCGAGCTCGTGGGGAGACACGCCGGCGTCGTCGAGCGCCTCGTGGACGACTTCGTACGCCATGGTGTCGAGCGCCAGGTCGCGCCGGCTCATGTCCGTCATGCCGGTGCCGAGGATGGCCACGTCCGCTGCGCTCACGCCGGCACCCCGGCGAGGACCCGCTGCTGGTCCCGGGCGAACGCGCTGCGCAGGAGGGCGAAGTGCTCCACCGCGGGCGACCCGGCCACCATGACGACGATGTGGCGCGCCCCGGCGTCGGCATAGCGGCGCAGGGCGCTGGCGCAGGTCTCGGGTGACCCTGCGACGAGGTGCCGCTGGAAGGCCTTGGCCGGCAGGCGGTACAGCTGCGAGAGCCAGGCGGCGCCGTCGGCGGGCGCCTCGCCGTCGTCACCCACGCAGGCGAAGACCACGACGGCGGGTTCGACGGCCTCGGGATCGCGTCCGGCTTCGTCCGTCTCACGCCGGAGTGCAGCCAGGGCGGTCGCGTACTCGTCCGGGGCGAGGAACAGCGGGACCCAGCCGTCGCCCGTGGCGGCCGCGCGCCGCCGCGCCGCCGCGCTCGATCCGCCGAACCACAGCGGAATGGGCGCCGCAGCCGGCTCCTGCACGTAGTCCGGGGTGCCGTCGCCGGGTCCGGACCAGGCCTCCCGTATGCGGGTGACACCCTCGTCCATCAGCCGACCCCGGCGGTGGAAGTCGACGCCGGCCCGCTCGTACTCGCGCTGGTGGCTGCCGACGCCCAGGCCGAGCACGAAGCGACCCCCCGAGAGGAGCTGGAGGGCCGTGGCCTGTTTCGCCACCGCAGCCGGCTGCCGGAGCGGCAGTTGCAGGATGCACGTGCCGAGCGTGACCCTGCTCGTCGCGACGGAGGCCACCGCCAGGGTGGTGAGCGCCTCGCCGATGGGGTGGGGCCAGTAGAGGTGGTCCACCGCCCACAGCGAGTCCGCCCCGCTCGCCTCGGCCCGCCGGCACAGCTCGGCGAGCTCGGAAGCCCCTCCGGTAGTACCAGAGGTACCACCAGCTTCGGACGAGAGTTCTCCCTGCGTGGTGGCGGGGAGGATGAACCCGAGTGAAGGACGAGGTGCTCCACTTCCTACCGGGGTCACACCGACATAATACGTCGGCCGCGTCGGCGCATCTATTCGGAAAACGCCGGAGGGCGCACCGCGCCCGCGGCGCCGCCGGGTGCTCCGAGGACGGCCAGGGAGCAGCGCGCCTCGCAGATCGCCCTTCCGTCGTCGTCGGTGAGGCTGATGCGCCAGACCTGGATGGTCCGGCCCACCCGTACCGGGGTGGCGTCCGCGGTCAAGTGGCCGTCCCGAAGGGAGCGGAGGTGACTGGCGTTCAGCTCGATCCCGACCACGCTGCGGTCGGGCCCTGCGGCCAGGGCCGCCCCGAAGCTGGCGGCCGATTCGGCCAGGAGCGCCGAGACGCCCCCGTGGAGGATCCCGTAGGGCTGATGCACCCTCCAGTCCACCGGGAGGCGCAGGACGACGCGGGTCGGACCCGCCTCGACCACCTCGACGTCGAGCAACTCGTGGATGCTCCGGTGGCCGTCGGGCAGCGAGGCAGTGTCGCCGCCGGGCTGGGACGGGGGCGTGGTCACCGCCGGATGTTAACGGTGCCCCGTTAGCCTGAGTGCGTGCCCGACGTTGTCGACTTGCGCAGCGACACCGTCACCCGGCCGACACCGGCGATGCGCCGGGCCATGGCCGACGCCGAGGTCGGCGACGACGACTACGGCGAGGATCCGACGGTGCGGGCACTCGAGGAGCGGTTCGCGGAGCGGGTGGGCAAGCCGGCCGCGCTCTTCGTTGCCTCCGGCGTCATGGGCAACCAGATCGCCTTCCGGGTGCTCACCACGCCGGGCACCGCCGTGGTGGCCGGCCGCCGCCAGCACGTGGTGGCCTACGAGTACGCCGCCGCGGCCATGAACGCCGGGATCCAGTTCGTCGCGGTCGACGACGGCGACGGCATGGTGCATGCCGACGACGTCCGGCTGGCGCGCCAGGGGTCGGAGCACCATCAGCCCGCCATCTCACTGGTCAGCATCGAGAACACGCACATGGCGGCGTCGGGCGCGCCGTGGTCGCTGGAAGGACTGCGTGCCCTCGTCGCTGCCGCGGGCCCTGTTCCCGTGCACATGGACGGTGCGCGGCTCTTCCACGCGGAGGCCGCCACAGGTGTGCCCGCCGCGGACTGGGCCGCTGGCGTCACGACGGTCATGTGCTGCCTGTCGAAGGGGCTGTGCGCGCCGGTGGGCTCGTTGCTGGCGGGCGACGCCGACGTCATGGCCGAGGGGAGGCTGGCGCGCAAGCGCCTGGGTGGAGGCATGCGGCAGGCGGGTGTCCTCGCGGCGCCGGGCCTGGTGGCCCTGAACGAGATGATCGAACGACTTCCCGAGGATCACGCGCGCGCGGCGCGCTTGGCGGACGCGGTGGCGCTCCGCTGGCCGGGTTGCGGCCTCGACCCCGTCGACGTCCGGACGAACATCGTCACGTTCACCCACCCGCAGCCCGACAAGCTGCTGGCGCACCTGGAGGGTCACGGGGTGCTGGCACACTCCATTGCGCCGGAGACGGTCCGCTTCGTGACACACCGCGATGTCGACGATGCCGGGGTCGCCCGCGCCGTGGCGGCGTTGCGCGACGCGCCAGGACATGATGCGCTGTGAAGGTCCGGATCGGGATCAGTGCTGGTGGCGAGAGCCTCGGGCCCGAGGCGACGGTCGCATTGGCCGAGGGGATCTCCGAGACCGGTTTCGACTCCCTCTGGCTTCCCGAGGTGCTCACGCGACCTGGACCCGACCCTCTGGTCGGGCTGGCCTGGGTCTCCGGTGCCCGCCCGGGGCTCAAGATCGGGACGACCATGCTGCTGCCCGGCCGCAACCTGGCATGGCTCGCCAAGGCCGTCGCCACCCTCGACGTGCTCTCCGGCGGGCGGTTCCTGCTCACCTTCGTCCCCGGGCTCGCCATCGACGGGGAGCGCAGCGCGATCGGGATCCCGTCCGCCGAGCGCGGGGTGTTGATGGACGACGCGCTGCCGGTGTTGCGCCGCCTGTGGGCCGGCGAGACGGTCAGCCACGACGGCCCTGCCGGATCCCTCGCCGAAGTCTCGGTCTCGCCCCGGCCCGTGCAGGATCCCTTCGACGTATGGCTCGGTGGCAACGTCCCCGCCGCGCTGGAGCGCTGCGGGCGCCTGGCCGACGGGTGGATCCCGGCCTTCTGCACGCCCGCCGACGCCGCCGACGGCAAGGCCGTGATCGAGCGTGTGGCCGCGGAGCACGGGCGCGCCATCAGCCCCGAGCACTTCGGGGTCAGCCTGGCCTATGCCCCCGAGGGGACGGACGTGTCCGCCCTGGCGTCGTCACCCCTGGCCCGGCGTGCCCGGGGGCGGCCGCTCGAGCAGTTGATCCCCGTCGGGCTCTCCGGCCTGCGGCACATGCTCGAGCAGTTCCTCGAGGTCGGCTTCTCCAAGTTCATCGTGCGACCGGCGGCGCCGCCGGCGGAGTGGCGGTCCGAGCTGGACCTCCTGGCCGACGCCGTCGGCGGCCTCCAGACGTGACGGCGACGGCTCGAAACGGCAGGGAGGCGACGCTCGCGTTCCTGGACGCGCACGAGGCGGGGCGGACGCCCCATCTCTTCGGTGACCTGCTGACGGCCCCCGGCCTGGTGACGCTCTTCGTGGACCTGACATACGCCAACGAAGGTGAGCTGGCGGCCGGCTCGCCCGGAGGGGCCGCCGGATGGACGTGGCTGGCGGACTTCCGCCGCCGGACGCGGCACTGGGCCACACCGGAATTCACCGGCGGACTGGGTGAGTTGCTCGGGTCCGATCGCTGAAGGGACGAGCGAGGACCCGGCTCCCATACGCTGCCCGTCATGGCCGAACGACCCCTCACTCTCATGGCGGTGCACGCCCATCCCGACGACGAAGCGATCGGGACCGGCGGAATCCTGGCCCGTTACGCCGCCGAGGGCGTGCGCACTGTGCTCGTCACGTGCACGAACGGTGAGCTGGGCGACGCGCCCGGAGGGCTGAAGCCGGACGATCCGGGGCACGACAAGAGCGTCGTGGTCCCGCTGCGCCGCCGTGAGCTCGAGGCCAGCTGCGAGATCCTCGGCGTGTCGCACCTGGAGCTCCTGGGCTACCACGACTCGGGGATGGAGGGCTGGCCTCAGAACGAGGCGCCCGACTCCTTCTGGCGTACGCCCGTAGAGGACGCGGCGCGACGGCTGGCCGACATCATGCGCGATTACGAGCCGCAGGTCGTCGTGACCTACGACGAGAACGGCTTCTACGGGCACCCCGACCACATTCAGGCGAACCGCGTCACGCACGCCGCGCTGGCTGAATGCGGGATCCCGTCCAAGCTCTACTACACGGCGGTGGCGCGCTCGGCGATACGGGGTTTCCGTGACGTGCTGGCCCAAGCCGGCGTCGATGGCCCGGCCGAAGTGGAGGACAATCCGGATTTCGGCACGCCGGACGAGCTGATCACGACGACGATCGATTGCAGCGCGGTGGCGGGACGCAAGTACGCGTCGCTCGGCGCGCATGCCAGCCAGAGCGACAACATCTTCTTCCTGCAAATGGGCGAGGAGCTGTTCTCGACGCTCATGGGATCGGAGAGCTTCGTCCGGGCCGTCGACTCGACGAACGCACCCGTCCCCGAAGACGACTTGTTCGCCGGGCTGCGCTGAGCCGCGAGGCTCCGGGCCGGCCCGCGTCCCAGCGGGGGAGAAGGGACGCCGGCGGGCCCGGTGTGGTCCCTAGGTCGCGGTTCCGGCCGGGGTGGAGCCGGTGCGGACGCGGGGCGCCGATCCCACGAGGCAGCGCGTGGCGGAGACGGGCAGGACGACGGTGTCAGGCGTCACGGGGGGCACGGTTGGAATACGGCCCGCAGGCGGGCGGGGATTGAATCCCATCGGCGCGACCGCCCGTACATCCCGTGATGAGACAATCGCGTGTGGCCGAGGGCGAACTGTCCGACGAAGGCCTCCTGGCCGGCATGGCCGTGGGAGAGCAGGCCGCCGCCGTCTCGTTCACCCGCCGCTACCAGCGGCGGGTCTTCGGCCTGGCCTATTCCATGACCGGCGACGCCGGGGTGGCCGAGGACGTGGCCCAGGAGGCGATGATCAGGGTCTGGCGCCACGCACCGGTGTTCGACCCCAGGCGGGGCTCGGTCGCGTCATGGGTGCTGACGATCACGCGCAACCTGGCCATTGACGCCCTGCGCCTGCGGCGCGCCGTGCCGACGGATCCGGACGACTTCGCAGCGTCCGTCATGCGCAGCAACGAGCACAATCCCGAGGACTCGGTGCATCGAGGCGACGTGCGCCACACGGTGCGTACCGCCCTCGAGGTCCTGCCCGAGGAGCAGCGGCGGGCGGTCGTGCTGGCTGCCGTCTACGGCAGGACGGCATTGGAGATCAGCGAGGCCGAGGGCATACCGCTCGGCACGGCGAAGACGCGCATCCGGACGGCCCTCATCCGCTTGCGCGCGGCAGTCGAGCATGCCGAGGGGGTGGACCATGAGCGATGACATGGAAGAGACCGGGTGCGACCGGTTCGCGGACGAAGTGGCCGAGCTCGCGCTCGGCGTGCTCACGGGGCGGGACCGGGCGGAGGCCCTCTCCCATGTGGAGTCCTGCCCCCGGTGTGCCGAGGAGCTCGAGCAGCTGTCACGGGTGGCCGACACCGTGGTCCAGGCCGCCCCCGAGGTGGAGCCACCGATGGGATTCGAGGTGCGTCTCTTCGAGCGGATGGGCGTGGCCGATATCCGGCCACGCCGCCGCCTGCGCCCCTCGCGGTGGGTGCCCGCGGTCGCGGCCGCTGCCGCTGCGGCGTTGGCAGTCGGCCTGGGCTTGAGCCTGTCGTCGTCCCCGGCACCGACCGTGACCGCGCAGGGCCACCAGAACGGCGTCGTGTCGGCCAATCTCGTCGAGAGCGGCGAGACGGTCGGGCATGTCGTCGCCTTCGGAGGTGCCCGGCCCTGGATGTCGATGATGCTGGCTGATTCGACCGCCCGCGGCACGGTGAACTGCGTTGTCGTGACCGACGACGGGGTCACCCACCACGTGGGGACCTTCGTGGCGCGGCGGGGCTACGGGGCGTGGATCGCCCCCTTGCGCGTGAACCCAGAGGACCTGCGTACCGCCGAGGTCGTGTCGCCCAGCGGGACGGTGATCGCCACCGCCACGCTGGGCTGACGCAACCGCTGCTCAGTACCGGTAGGTGTCGGGCTTGTAGGGGCCCTCGACCGGGACGCCGATGTAGTCGGCCTGCTCCGGGGTGAGCGCCGTGAGCTTGACGCCGAGCGCGTCGAGGTGGAGGCGGGCCACCTTCTCGTCGAGGTGCTTGGGCAGGACGTAGACGTCGTTGACGTACTGGCCGGTCTGGGTGAACAGCTCGATCTGCGCCATGGTCTGGTTGGTGAACGAGTTGGACATGACGAAGCTCGGGTGCCCGGTCGCGTTGCCCAGGTTCAGGAGCCGGCCCTCGGACAAGATGATGATGGCGTGGCCGTCGGGGAAGACCCACTTGTCGACCTGCGGCTTGATGTTCACCCGCTCGATCCCGGGGGTCCTGGTCAGGCCGGCCATGTCGATCTCGTTGTCGAAGTGACCGATGTTCCCGACGATGGCCTGGTGCCTCATGCCCGCCATGTGCTCGGCCGTGATGATGTCCTTGTTGCCCGTCGTCGTGATGATGATGTCGGCCTCGGGGAGGATGTCCTCGAGCGTGGTGACCTGGAAGCCCTCCATTGCCGCCTGCAGGGCGCAGATCGGGTCGACCTCGGTCACGACGACGCGTGCTCCCTGGCCGGCGAGGGACTGGGCACAGCCCTTGCCGACGTCGCCGTAGCCGCAGACGACCGCGACCTTGCCGCCGATGAGCACGTCGGTGGCGCGATTGATCCCGTCCACCAGCGAGTGGCGGCAGCCGTACTTGTTGTCGAACTTGGACTTGGTGACCGAGTCGTTGACGTTGATGGCCGGGAAGAGGAGCTCGCCCTTCTTGGCCATGTCGACCAGGCGGTGCACGCCGGTCGTCGTCTCCTCGGTGACGCCCTTGATGCCATTGGCGATGGACGTCCACCGACCCGAGTCCTCGGACAGGTTGCGGGCGAGGAGCTTCAAGACGACCTCGAACTCCTCCGAATCGGCGGTCGAGGGGTCGGGTACCGCACCGGCCTTCTCGAACTCGACGCCCTTGTGGACGAGCAGGGTGGCGTCGCCACCGTCGTCGAGGATCATGTTGGGCCCTCCCTCGCCGGGCCACAGCAGAGCCTGCTCGGTGCACCACCAGTACTCGTCGAGGGTCTCGCCCTTCCAGGCGAACACGGGCACGCCCTTGGGGTCGTCGACGGTACCGTCGGGCCCGACGGCGATGGCGGCCGCGGCGTGGTCCTGGGTCGAGAAGATGTTGCAGCTGGCCCAGCGGACGCGAGCGCCGAGGGCGGTCAGCGTCTCGATGAGCACCGCCGTCTGCACCGTCATATGCAGGGAGCCGGTGACGCGGGCGCCGGCCAGGGGCTGGCTGGCGGCGAACTCGGCCCGCATGGCCATGAGGCCGGGCATCTCGTGTTCGGCGAGCTCGATCTCCTTGCGGCCGAACTCGGCCAGGGACAGGTCGGCCACCTTGTATGGGAGGGGTGAAGTCATGATGCTGCTCCTTTGGGTCGGTATGTGCGTGCGCAGGCGCGCAAAATTGCGGCGGGCCGGACGGCGGAAGCGCAACGCACGTGCTCCGACCTCTGTCGGAGGCCGCGTACCCAGCCCCAACAATACGCCCTGCAGCGACGGCGGCCGGTAGCCGGGCCGGACCAGCCCGCGCCAGCTCTCGCTGTCCCCCTACGAGCAGCCAAGAGCGGTCAAACTGACCCCGAGTCGGACGGCGGTCCACGGGGGAGATCCCCGCTATAGGCCGGCCGGCCGGTCAACCCCGCTTGCGACACGCGTCACCGTGGCTCCCACCTACCGAGGTGACGGTACTGTTCAAGGCGATTACAGATGACCTGGGCCCCCGTAGCTCAGGGGATAGAGCATCGGTTTCCTAAACCGTGTGCGAAGGTTCGAATCCTTCCGGGGGCGCTCTGAGGCCTGTGCGGTTGATTGTGTTGACTGTGTGTGCGGTTGACTGTGTGAAGTTGACTGTCCACCCCGTTTTTGTGATGTCGCGCGACATCGAGGAGTCGATGTGTCGCGACGTCGTAGACCTTGTCGGGCCTCAGGGCTGGGGCTGATCGTTCTTGGCCGGATCGAGTACCAGACGACGCAGCGGGACCCGTCGAGGCCGACGATCTCGATGTTGCGTCCCTCGATGAGCATGACGACGCGCCAGCCCCGATAGGCCGCTCCGATGCCGACGTGGTGGAGCTTGCCGCGATAGCGCAGCGTCACCGATCCGGGCAGGAGCGCATGGCGCACGCTGGACCGTGAACAAGGCGTGACGGTTACGCGAACTTCTGATCGACAGCAATTGAGGACCGTTCACTCGGATCAGCCCACTGAGAAAACGTCAATCGCCGCAGCGCCTGGCGAGAGCCACCGGCCGGGAAAAGCACTCATGGAGCTATATGAGGCCAGGTGGTCATACAAGGCCTTGTAGTCGATTGCAATCCGTGTTACACCCTTTGCACTTGACCTCTCTTGCGATGCCAACCCGGCTCCGTAGGCAAGGCCACACGGCGTAAAGGAGTCGGCATGAGCGACATTTCGCAAGGACCCGGCTGGCGGTCGATCCGACGGAAAGCTGCTCCTGGGAAGGCGCCCTCGGGAGGTCCGCCGCGCACATCGCATGTGGCCGGTCGGACGAAACGCCTCTGGCGCCTCTCCGGGCCGATCGGAGCGATCGTGCTGTTGTCCGGCATCATCGTCGCCTCCCCGGGATTCTCCGGTTCGGCGTCCGCCGACACGACGGCGCAGACCATCTCGTTCGCTCCGTTGGCCGATATGCAATTCGGCGACGCACCCTTCACCGTGTCGGCCACGGCGACCTCGGGCCTTCCCGTCAGCTTCTCCATCCCCGGCTCCGCATCGGGTGTCTGCACGTCGACGGGGACGGACGGATCGACGATCACCCT